>Ga0105106_10002245_pt1 | contig 13914 bp, 9 predicted proteins | sample PPLLaktember2015_5_FD_79109 | JGI IMG/M metagenome (GOLD analysis project Ga0105106, IMG submission 79109) | Freshwater sediment microbial communities from Prairie Pothole Lake near Jamestown, North Dakota, USA - PPLs Lake P8 Core (1) Depth... | ecosystem: Environmental > Aquatic > Freshwater >...
ACCGATTACCGGATCATCCGCCACCGGCGCTCGGTCTTCATCGGCTTCTCCGACTTCACCTTCCTCCTCAGCGAGGTCTACCACCACGCCCGCGTGCCGGTCATCTACTTTCCCTCGCTCCGGCTCGGAAAGGGGAACTCGAAGAAGATCCTGGACTTGCTCGCCGGCGCGGAGATCGTCGACCGCGGGCGGCGCTGGCTGACTCCTCCCCCCGCCCGCCGCATCTCGGGGATCCCCATCGGCGGGAACCTCTCCACGTTCGTCAATTTCCTCAACCGGAGCCATCCGCCCAAATTCAACTGGAAGCGCCACATCCTCTTCATCGAAGACGTCCATATCGACGTCGAGGACCTCCACCGCCTGCTCGCGGCCCTGCGCCGCCATCATGTCGTGGAAAAGATCCGGGGCATCGTCATCGGCTCGCTGGTCGGGAACCCGCGGACCCCGGCGTCCCGGAAGAATCAGAAGGGCGCCCTGGACTTCGTCGTCCACTACCTGCGGGATGACTTGAGCAAGCGCCGGCGCGCGGGCGCGCCGCTTCCCATCCTGGCCGTCTCGAACTTCGGCCACGGGATCGAACGGAACCTCATGGCCGTCCCCATCGGCGGCCGGGTAACGATCTCCAAGAGCAAGAAGATCGCCTTCCGGCTCCCCTGACGCACAACCCGCCCTTAAATTATGGTTCTTCAGGCTTTTATGTGGGCAACAGAGACGTTGTCCCCCTTTGAAAAGCGTAACAGAGATGTTGTCCCCCTTTGGAAAAGGGGGATTAAGGGGGATTTTAGGTTGTCCCCCTTTGAAAAGGGGGAAAAAGGGGGATTTTTGGATTATGATTACAAATCTCCCTTACCCCTCTTTTTCAAAGAGGGGAACCCATTGAAAAGCCTAAATTATTTCTGGAGCGTTCCCGTGTCCCCGACTTTCCACTGCCCGCCGTCGAACACGTACAGGATCGTCCGCTGGGCCTCCCGCTCGGACTCGGTCTTGTACCGGATGTCCACGACCGTCCAGTCGTCGAGGCCTTTGAAGAACATGCTCAGGACGTTCTCGGTCGGCCGGGCGAACTGCTTCCCCCGGAACCGGCCCAGGACCTTGGCGTCCCGGCCGTAGTTACGGATCTGGACCGGCAGCACCCCCTGCCGCTCCGCGTCGGCCTTGATGAACTCCTCGACCGCGCCCCGCGGGACGTAGGCTTCATCGACCACGGTCCAGGTCTTCTCCTCGGCGGGACGGCCGCCGCCCATGGAGCGGATGAGGTAATATCCGCCCAGGATGACGGCAAGGGAGAAGACGGACAAGAGAAGGCTGCGGATCGTCCGGCTCATGGCGTCACTCCTCCGTTTCGGGCAATGTCGGCTGGACCGGCCGCGAAGCGGACTGCTCGCGGACGATCTTCCGGGCCGCCTCCTGCTGGAGGAGCTTGAACCGGTCGCTCGGCTGCGTCCGCTTCCTCAGCTTGCCCATCCAGCCGGCGGGATGATCCCCGTCGTCGGCCCGGTTGCCGAAGATCTCCTTCTCGCGCGGCCCGGGATCGGTCTGGGCGTACTCGTCGAGCTGGGCCTTGGAGATGACCCCGAGGGCGCGGAGCGTCCGGAGCATGGCCAGCGTGCTCGTCCCGAAGTAGCGCTTCAGGTAGAGGACCTGGTCGTACTGGACCCGCTGCGAGCGGAACTCCTTCTCGATCATCTCCCGGACCTTCGGCGGCGGCATCAGGAAGCGGGCCGCGAAGGCCTGGGCGAACGGCTCCCGGGGATGGTAGAGCGAGGCGACCTCGTCGATGAAGACGTCGGGGCCCTCGATGACCGGCCCCTCGAGCCGGTCCTTGAGGTAGTGGCAGTACTCGTGGGCCGCGCTGAAAGCCTGGCGGCCGGGGGACTGGGACGAATTGACCAGGGCGAAGGCGGCCCCCTTGTGCTCGAGATAGATGAAGACGCCGCTGACCTTGGAATCGGCGGGCATGGGCATGCGCAGGAAGCGGCAGCCGTTCGTCTCGAGCAGGGAGAAGATGTCGCGGACCGGCTCGTCCCCGAGACCCAGGCGGCGCCGCTCCTCGTCGGCCAGCCTCTCGGGCGTGATGTTCGCCGGATAGAGCGGGGCCAGGTCGAGCCGGCGGCCGGTGATCGTCTCGAGGCGGAGATAGTCATCGCAGTAGCGGCGGAAGCGCTGGAGCTCCTCGCGGGCGCGGTCGTCCACGGCTTCCGCCCGGAAAAGCAGAGTGAAGGAGTCGCGGGCCGCAGCCGCTTCGGTGAAGAAGAAGGCGATGTCGCGGTTGAGGAACGTCCCGAGCTTCTGCAGCGTCGAGAAGCTCGGCGTGCGCTTGTCGGCTTCGAGGAGGGAAATGTACTCCGAGGACAGCCCGATGGCCCGGGCGAACGCGCCCTGGGACAGCCCGATCGACTCGCGGGCTTTCCGGAGCTTGTGGCCGATGAATCGATCCATGGCGACGCCCCCCCGGGCGCGTCCGGAGATTAACACCGGGTCAAGGCAAAGTCAAGAACGCCTGACCGGAGGATGGGGTCCAACCGAGCCGATCCCCCGGGCGGTATACGCCTTCCAGAAGGAAACGTAGAGGCCGGCGTGCTCGGCCAGATGGCGGATCTCCTCCTCGCTCAGGGTCCGGGCGACCTTGGCCGGGGAGCCGAGGATGAGCGTCCCCGGAGGATAGGTCTTCTTCGGCGGCACGAGCGCGCCGGCGCCGACGATCGAGTTCTCGGGGATGACCGCGCCGTCGAGGATCGTCGCGCCCATGCCGATGAGGCAGTTGTCGCCGACCCGGCAGGCGTGGAGTATGGCTCCATGGCCTACGGTGACGCCGGCGCCAAGGACGGTATCGAGGCCGAAATCGACGTGGACGACGCAGGCGTCCTGGATGTTGGTGTTTTCGCCGATCGTGATCGCGGCGATATCGGCCCGCAGGACGCTGTTGTACCAGACGCTCACTCCGCGGCCGAGGGTGACCCGGCCGATGATCCGGGCGCCTTCGGCGATGAACGTCTCGGGATGGATCTCCGGCTTCATTCCGCTGAAATCATACATTTTGTCCGCCTTGCTTGGGAGAGAGCCAGCGAGAGGAATCGAACCTCCGACCTACTGATTACGAATCAGTCGCTCTACCGACTGAGCTACGCTGGCCTGAGGAAAAAAGGGACCTTAAATTAAACCAAATCGGAAGCCCTGTCAAATCACGCGACGGGGCGGGGATTCACCACTTGTTGGCCAGGGATTTGCGCGCGGTCCAGGACTTGGCCTCGCCGTCCCAGTAGAGGATCTTGGCCCCCAAGGCCGCGAGATACTCCTCATCGAGGACGCTCTTCACCCGGCCGGCTTCGACGGCGGTCTTGTGCAGGAGCGTGAATTGATGGCTGTTCCGGATCCGTCGCAGAGCCAATCCGAAATCGAACTCGAAGAACAATCCCGACAGGTTCGCCCGGAACGACAGCTCGCGGGCTTGATTGACGAAGACCGAATTGATCGCTTCCACGGGATGAAGGGTGATGTCGACATCCGTCCGGGGGAGACGGAGATAAAATTTTTCCGAACCCGGTTTGAGCTGGTCGCAGCGGTACGCCCGGTCCACTTGTGGAGAGGCGCCCTGGATGTCGGCCGCGTCGAAGACGGCGGCCATCCCCTGTCCATACTCGTTGTTCACGCCGCAGAGGATCATTTCTTTCCGGCCGTCGGCGTTGAGGTCGGCGATCGCGAAATCGCCGATATATCCGGAATTCCAGAACTCGCCGAGGAGATGTCCCTCGGCGCTCAGGACGACGAATTGGCACGGCCAGTCCGGCTTGTGGGTGGCACAGAATTGGATCTCCCTCTTCCCGTCGCCGTCGATATCATTGAGGCCGAACCCGCAGATCCGATAATCCGACGAAAAGACCTGGCCGCCGAACGTCAATTCCCGGCCGGCTTTGAAGCTCCAGCACTTGTCGCCCCGCGTGTCCAGGCAGAGGATCACGCCTTCGCCGACCTCGTCGGCGGTCTGGATGGTGAAAAGCGTCTCGCGCCGGCCGTCCAGATCGATATCGTGAAAGCCGATATAGGGCAAGCGCTTGCCGGACATGCCCAACGCGGACGAACCCTTGAGGGACTGCCGATAAGCCTCCGTATCGAGAAGGTCTTCGACTCCGGTCTCATACCGGAAAAGCTCGCGGCCGCCCTCACCCAGAACAACCAATTCGGAGCCGTCGATCCGGAAATCGATCGGAACCCGCGGCAAGGTCCGATGGGTGAGGATGATGAAAGCGGCCGCGATCAAGGTCCACAGGACGAGATGAAAGACCCAGAGCCGCTTGCGGCTCCAGCGGCGAAGCTCGAGACGGACCCATTTCCGGCCGGCTTCGACGACTTCCGGGGCTTCCTTCGGGGCGGATTCGGCTTGGCCTGAGCGCTGGACGAGCCACTTGTCCAGCTCCTCACGATAAGCGAAAACGCCGCCTTTCTCGCTGCCTTCCATGCGGTGCACGGGAAGGCCCAGGCTCTTTTCCCACCGGAGGCAGGTCCGGCGGTCGCACTCGAGATAAGCGGAAATCTCCTTCCAGGAACGGAGGATGTCGTCGCTTTTCATCGGTCCCGATGTCTCTCTGAGGGCTAAAAAATTATACTCACAAACCCGTTTTGACTCAAGCGGACGGCCCCGGATGCGACAGGATGCGACAGGATGCGACATCATGGGACATCATGGGACATTCGGTTAAAAAGCATTGACAGGAAAGGAAATCAGCCTATATTGACACTTGCCACCAGAAGGACTATCGGAGAGGGATCCATTAAGACGGGGGCTGTGCTTTCCCCCGCGCGCGAGAATTTACCCCTTTGACCCCGGGTGAGGAGGGGTCTGTTCGACCTTCCAGCGCTCGAAGCCGAGTTCCAGGAGCTCGGCTTTGGCCGCTTTGTCCATCTCGAGGATCTTCAGCCCGATCTCGAAGCGGTCCCCCTTGGGGCGGCTCCACATCACCCGGCCCTGGATGAAGATGGGGGCCTTCTCGGCCTCGAGGGAGATCCTGAACTTGACTTCGGCGCCGGGGGCGAAAGCCGTGTCGACGTCCATGATCAGCCCGACGCCTTCCCGCGAGATGTTGTCCAGGGCGACGTCATGGACGACTCCGTTCAAGCCTTGGGACAGGATCTCCTCCACCGGGATGCTGCACTCGAAACGCAGGAATTTTCTCTTGTCTTCCATTAAGTTCAGTTTGTCACGATTGGCCCGCAAATTCAAGCCTTTCGAAAAAACTATCCGGCGAAGGGATTGCTCATAAGCGAACATTAGGAGGGGGGCCCCGAATTCCGTTCGGGGGGAACCGAAAGGTTCCGTGAGCGTTGAGCAATCCCGGAGCATTCTCTTTTCATCGGCCCCGGTTTTGAATACAATACGGGCTCCCGACCACCATCATGATCATCAAACGACTCGAGCTCCAGGGCTTCAAGACATTCCCCGAGCGGACCAAGCTCGTCTTCAATCCGGGGATCACCATCATCATCGGACCGAACGGGACCGGCAAGAGCAACATCGTCGAAGCCATCCAATGGGTCCTCGGCGGACAGCGGGTCAAGACCGTCCGGGGCGAAAAGACCGAGGACGCCATCTTCAACGGGACGCTCAACCGGGCGGCCATGGGCATGGCCGACGTCACCCTCGTCCTGCAGAACTCCGAGGAGGAGATGCAGATCAACCACCGGGTCTTCCGTTCCGGCGAAAGCGAGTACCGGCTCGGCGGCAAGACGGTCCGGCTGCGCGACATCCAGGACGAGCTGTGGAAGAAGGCCATCTCGGAGAACAAGTACTTCGTCATCGAACAGGGGGCCATCGGCACGTTCGTGACCTCGAAGCCGACGGAGAAGCGGGCCCTGATCGAAGAGGCCGCCGGGACGGCTTACTACAAGGACAAGAAGCGCCTGGCAGAGAACAAGCTCGCCGACTCCGAGCAGAACCTCGTCAGGCTCGAGGACATCATCGCCGAGGTCGCCAAAGCCCGCAATTCCCTCGCCCGCCAAGCGGGCGCCGCCGAGCGGTACCGGGCCCTCAGGGAAGAGGTCCGGGCCCTCACGGCCGGGCATTTCCGTTTCCGGGAGGAACAGCTCCTGGCGGGCCAGCGCGACCTCCAGGCCAAGCACGAGGAGAGCCTGGCCGCCGAGCGCGAGTCCGCCGACCGGCTGGCCGATGCCGAGAAGAGCGTCCAGACGCTCCGCCGGGAGGCCTGGGACCTGGAGCGGAGTCTGAAGGACGGCCGGGAAAACCTCTTCTCGCTGCGCTCCCAGGTCGCCCGGGCCGAGTCCGAGCGCGAACGAGAGATCCGCCGGACCGAGTTCTTCGAAGAGAAGCGCCGCAAGGCCGCCGCCGATACCGACGAGCTCCTGGCCGAGCTCCTCCAGATCGAGCGCGGTCTCGTCCAGGCCGAGGAAGATCTCGAGACCGGCCGGTCGGCCCGGGTCCAAGCCGAGGCGGAGGCCGGGGATCTCGAGCGGGCCCAGGCCGAAGCCGGGGCCGCCGTCGAGCCCTGGGTCCGGCGCGTCGCCGAGCTCCGGGCCGAGCTCGTCGGGAAGTTCGCCGACCTGACCGAAGCTAGGAACGAAGGAGCCCGGCTGGAGAAAGAGATCGAGCTCATCCGCCGCCAGGAAGCGAAGGCCCGCGACCGGAAGGCCGGCACGGAGAGCCGGATCGGTGAAAAGGAGCGTGAGGCGGAGGATCTCGGCGGTCGCGAAGCCCGCCTGCGGGCCGATATCGCCGGCAAGCAAGAGGCCCTCGCCCGGATGGAGGAGATCCTGGCCGGGACGCGGGCCGCCATCGAGACCGCGCAGGCTGGGCTCGCTTCGCTCCGCGAAAAGCGGGATGAGGACGCCTATCATCTGCAGGCCCTCCGCAAGTTCGAGGAGAAAGAGCGGGGAAGCGAGCCCCTGTTCGACGTCGAGGGCGCGCTCGGGCCCTTCACCGACCTGCTCGAATCCGATCCGGACGACGCCCCGCTCGTCGATGTCTTCTGGAAGGACGAGACGCGGGCAACCCTCATTGAGGCCGCGGAGCTCCTGCGGAACCTCGACGCGCGCGAAATTCGCGGCCGGTTCCTCCTCCTCCCGGAGCGGGCGAAGGACCGGCCCGCGCCGCCGGAGATCAACCACCCCGACGTGATCGGAATGCTCCGCGGCCGCCTGCGGCCGAACCCGCGGCTCGCGGGACGGCTGCCCGAGCTCGAGGACGCCCTCATCGTCCGCGACATCCGGACCGCCATCCGGCTATGGCTCGACCATCCCGCCCTGAGCTTCGTTTCCCTGACGGGCGACGTCCTGACTTCGAGCGGCCTCCTCATGCTGGGCCGGCGCGAGGAAGGGCTTTTCACCCTGGCCCAGGAGATCAAGGAGCTCGAGCGGAAGCTCGCCCGCCACGATGAAGGCCTCCGCCCGGCCGCGGCCGCGCTCGAAGAGCTCAAGCTCCGGCGCGGCGGCCTCGAAGAGACGATCGGGAGCGAGAGCCTCGCCCTCGGGGAGCTCCGGCGGCGACTCGTCGAAGCGGAGAAAATCCTGGCCCTCGTCCAGGCGGACCGGGCCAACCTGGCCGACGATCTCGCCTTGGCCGGACATGAGCTCGAGGTCCTGTCGATGGATAGGACCGGCTTCGACCGACGGGCCGAAGAGCATGCGCGCGGCCTCGCCCTCCTCGAAGAGGAGGAGCGCTCCCTCCGGACCCGCCTCGAGACCGAAGAGCGGGAGCTCGAGCTCCATCAGGAGAGGGCCAACCGGGAAGCCAAGCGGCTCGTCGAACTCCGCGGAACGATCGGGATCTGGGCGGAAAAAACCGCCAACGCCGAGGCGCTTATCGCCGCTCTCGGACGGCGCAAGGAAAGCGTCGCGGCCAAGACGAGCGCCCTGCAGGACGAAGCCCGGCTGGCCGCGGAGGAGAAAGGCCGGACGGCGGAGCTCATCGAAGAGCTCGGCGGCCGCGCGGGCGCCCTCGAGGCCCAGATCGGGGCCCAGGAATCGGCCCTGGCCGGCGGCGAGAGCCGGCTCGAGGAGATCCGGAAGAGCTTGGACGCCGCGGAAGCGAACCTCACCGGCCAGCGGACCGTCCACGAAGGCCGCAAGGACGCCCGGATGGGCTGGGAGATCCGCAAGGCCGAAATCGATCGCGACCTGGTCAACCTCGAGGAGACCTGTTGGCAGGAGCTCAAAAAAACCCTCCAGGAAGTGAAGGCCGAGCCCCTCCCCGAATCCGAGGAGGAGGGCGATCTCGAGGCCCGGCTCGAAGAAGCGAAGGACAAGCTCCAAAAGTACGGCGCGGTCAACCTCATGGCCGAGGACGAATACAGGGAACAGAAGCAGCGCCACGAGTTCCTGGTCCAACAGCGCAAGGACCTGACCGAATCCATCTCCCAGACCAAGGAAGCGATCGTCATGATCGACGAGGAGAGCCGGACCCGCTTCCTGACCGCCCTGGCCGAGATCAACACCTATTTCCAGGACCTCTTCACGGCCCTCTTCAAGGGCGGCTCGGCCGAAGTCAAGCTGACCGACGAAGCCAACCCGCTCGAGAGCGGGGTCGACGTCATCGCCCAGCCGCCCGGAAAAAAAGTCCAGAACATGGGCCTCCTCTCGGGCGGCGAGAAGTCCCTCACCAGCCTGGCCTTCCTCTTCGCCCTGTTCAAGTTCAAGCCGACGCCCTTCTGCATCCTGGACGAGGTCGACGCCGCCCTGGACGAGGCCAACCTCGTCCGCTTCCTCGACCTGATGCGGGCGATCAAGTCCGACACCCAGTTCATCATCATCACCCACAACTACCGGACCATGGAGGTCGCCGACTACATCTACGGCACGACCATGGAAGAGCCGAACGTGACCAAGGTCTTCTCCATGAAGCTCGAGAAGAAGCCCGGGGAGGAGAGGGTTGGTTAAGGTCCAGCTCTATGTCCCGCCGGGGGGATACTTCGCCGAGCGGTGGAGCCGGGGATCGTCCATGCCCCCGCTCGGGCTCCTCTCGATCGGGGCCGTCCTGGAGCGGGAAGGCATCCCCGTCGAGATCGTCCCGGCCAACGTCCTCGGGCTCGACTGGCGGGGGATCGAGGACAAGATCCGCCGGGACAAGCCCGACATCGTCGGCGTGACGATCACGACCGAGAACCGATTTCAGAGCTTCCGGCTCATCCGGCTGGCCAAGAAGGCCCACCCCGGCGCCCTGACCGTGCTGGGCGGTCCCCACGCCTCGATGGCCGCCGAGGACTGCCTGGCCCACATCCCCGAGATCGACGTCGTCGTCCGCGGCGAGGGCGAGTACACCATGCTCGACGTCTGCCGGGCCTGGGGCGCCCGCCCGGAGCTCTCCGCGCTCCGCGACATCCCCGGCCTCGTCCTGCGCGAGGGAGGCGAGATCCGCTGCGCGCCGCCGCGGGCCCCGATCGCCGACCTCGACACCCTCCCCTTCCCCGCCTTCCATCTCGTCCCTTTCGAAAAATATCATTTCACCTTTCCCGTCCCCGGGCACGGCGAGCTCCCGGCCGTCAACATCATGACCAGCCGGGGCTGTCCCTTCGCCTGCAGCTTCTGCGCCACGCCGATCAACTGGGGGCGGCACGTCCGGATGCGGAGCCCGGAGAATGTCGTCCGCGAGATCGAGCTCCTCAAAGAGCGTTACGGCATCAAAGTGGTCTTCTTCTTCGACGACACGTTCAACGCCAACCCGAAGAGGGCCGACGCCATTTGCGACCTGATGATCGAGCGCAAGCTGGACGTCTTCTTCAAGTGCGACGTCCGGATGGACGTAATGAGCCGCGACCTCGTGGCCAAGATGAAGCGGGCCGGCCTCTTCCACCTCTCCTTCGGGCTCGAGGCCGGATCGGACCGGGTCCGCAACGACATCGTCGGGAAGAAGATCGACATAGTCGATTTCGAGAACCTCGTCCGCTGGTGCCGCGAATTCGACGTCATCCCCAACGTCTTCTTCATCTTCAGCCATCCGACGGAGACGTGGGCGGACGCCGGGGAGACGATCCGGATCATCGAGAAGTACAAGGACGAGATCGAGGGCTCGGTGGCCATCCTGCACATCTATCCGGGCACTCCGCTCGAGAAGCTGGCCCGGGACACCGGGGTCCTGCCGCCCGGCTTCACCTGGACGCGGGCCTTCCGCAAGCATGTCGTCACCCTGCCCCTGGCCCAAGGCGACGTCCCGCTCTACATCGACAAGCTGACCTGGAGCCAGATCTCCGAGCTCGTCCTGCGCTGGTCGTTCAGCGCGGGGCGGACCTCGGTCGCCCGAAAGGGCTTCCGCGCCCTCGGGCACATCCGGTCCTGGGGAGACGCGAGGCGCTATGCCGTCATGGCCGCGGTCTACGCGCGGCTGAGGCTGGGGAAGCGGCCGCAGCTCAAGGCGCCGGCCGCCCGCGCACGCAAGAGTTGAGGACGGGGAAACCCCGCCCGCGTTCATAGAACGCCCCGACGTCGCTCGGGCGATCCCGGGGACTCTTGGGAAAGGAGCGTCCCCCGTGTCCATCTACCTCTGGATCATCCTGGCCTATCTCCTGGTCCTGACCGTCTTCAACTTCGTCCGGGCGAAGAAGATCAAGAGCCAGGAGGACTTCATGGTCGCCGGCCGGAGCCTCAAGTGGCAGGTCATGGTCTTCACCCTGATCTGCACCTGGATCGGCTCAGGCACGTTCATCAGCGGCGCCGAGTTCGCCTCCAAGTCCGGATTCTCGGCCATCTGGCTCTCCGCCGGGGCGTGGGTCGGGATCATCCTGATCTATTTCCTCGCCGCCAAGATCCACACCTTCGGCCAGTACACGGTCGGGGACGTCCTCGAGGTCCGCTACGGCCCGATCGCCCGGGTCTTCGGGGCGGTCGCCCTGATCCTGTCCTTCGTCTCGATCGTTTCCTATCAGATCGTGGCCGGCGGGTTCATCATCAACGTCGTCACGGACGGGAAGGTCTCCGAATCGACCGGAACGCTCATCCCCGCCGCCTTCGTCATCCTCTTCACCACGCTCGGCGGAATGGTCGCCATCGCCTACACCGACCTCCCGAACGGGATCATCATCGTCCTGGCCTGCCTCGTCGCCGTGCCGTTCGTCATCCACGCCGCCGGCGGCCTCCCGGCGGCCAAGGCCGCGCTCGACCCGGGCTATTTCTCCGTGGTCAATCAGCAATTCGGGGCCCATCCCTGGCTCAAAGCCATCGGCTACTTCCTCTCCACGATGTTCCTCCTCCTCGGCGTCCAGAGCATGTACCAAAAGTTCTATAGCGCCAGGTCCGCCAAGGACGCCAAGAAGGCCGTGGCTTGGTGGACGATCGGGACGATCTTCGTCGAGAGCATTGTCGTCGTCATCGCCGTCTTCGCCTTTTCCAAGCTCCAGGGCCAGATCGACCTGAGCGTTCCCAAGGCCGGGGGCAAGGTCGTGCTGATGGCCGCCCGCCAGCTCGTTCCCGTGCCCGTCGGGGTCCTGCTCCTCGGCGCCGCCTGCGCCGTCGTCATCTCAACGGGGATGAACTACCTCCTCTCGCCGTCCACGACGATCATGCGCGACCTCTATCAGCGCTTCTCGAAGAGGCAGATCTCGCAAAAAAACAGCGTGGCCCTTCAGAAAGTCCTCGTCGTCGCCATCGGGGTCGTCGCCTATCTCCTGGCTACCCAGCTCAAGAGCGTCCTGGAGATGAGCTTCTTCGCCTACACGATCTACGGCGTGGCCATTACCCCGGCCCTCATCGCCGCCCTAGCCTGGAAGCGGGCGACGAAAACCGGAGGGATCATCTCCATCGCCTCCGGGACCGTGGTCTGCATCGCTTTCTTCGTCCTGTCCAAGGTCCTCCCCGCGGCCCAGGCCCCCGACGGCGATCCCTGGGGCATCCCGATCATCTACCCGGCCCTCTTCGCTTCGCTGGCCGGGCTCGTCATCGGCAGCCTCGTGACGCCGCGGCCGAAGCCCGAGGAGCTGGAGAAGCTCTTCCCGAAAAAATGAGATCCTACAAAAATGAAGCTTGTCGGCATCGTCGACGATCCCCGGTTCCTGGATCATAACCGGGGCGCCGGCCATATCGAGGGCCCGGAGCGCCTCGAAGCCGTCCGGGAGATGATCGCGGCGGGCCTGCCGTTCGCCTGGCGCCGGATCGAGCCCCGGCCCGCGACGGAAGAAGAGCTCGCCGCGATCCACGACCCGCGCTACATCGCGCTCCTGGCTCGCACGGCGGGCCGGCCTTATGTCCAGCTCGACGCCGACACGTCCGTGACCGCCCTCTCCTATGAGACCGCCCGGCTCGCCGCCGGAGGATCGATCGAAGCCGTCGACGCGGTCCTGGACGGGCAGGTCGGCTCCGCCTTCGCCCTGGTCCGGCCTCCCGGACATCACGCCGAACGCGACCGGGCCATGGGATTCTGCCTGATCAACAACATCGCCGTGGCGGCGGAGCACCTCATCCGCGCCCGCGGGCTCCGCCGGGTCCTGATCGTGGACTGGGACCTCCATCACGGCAACGGGACGCAGCACGCGTTTTATGCCCGGAAGGATGTTCTCTTTTTTTCAACCCACGCCTATCCCTACTACCCCGGAAGCGGCTATTGGGAAGAGACGGGCGCGGGAGCGGGCCGGGGCTATACCGTGAATGTGCCCCTCGCCCCCGGCAAGGGGGACCAGGAGTATCTTTGGATCTTCAGGAATATCCTGGCCCCGATCGCGCGGGCATTCCGCCCGGAATTCATCCTCGTCTCCGCCGGTTTCGATATTGCCGAGGACGATCCTTTGGGGGTGATGCGGGTAACGCCGGCGGGCTTCGGCGCCCTGGCTGCGGTGGTCGGAGGGCTGGCCGAAGAGACGGCCGGGGGAAAGATTGTCTTTCTCCTGGAGGGGGGATACGATCCCCGACGTCTGGCCGAAGGGGTCCGGCGGACTCTGGCCCAGGTCTCGGGCGCCGAACCGCCGCCGGCCGTCGACGCCGAGGTGCCGGCACCGTTTCTCGAGGAAATTCGGCCGGCGCGGAGCGTCCATGGGGCATTTTGGCCGATTTGAGCCGCCGGGAAGGACATCCGTCCCCTTTTTGGGACAAAAAAGCCGTCCGGGAATGGAAAAATCAGGCAGGAACATTGGTATGATATTTGCTATTATCGAAGGCGTAAGGAGAAAGACCATGAAGAAGCTGTCCATGCTCGTCCTCGGAGTCGTCACCCTGGTCTTTTTTGCCTCCGCTCAAGAAACGAAATACACGAACAATTCCTTCGCCCGCTTGAGCTTCATCAGCGGCAACGCCTACGTCCAACGGGCCGCGGAAGTCGGCTATGAGGAAGGGCAGGTCAACATGCCGGTCGCCGAGGGCGACCGGATCGGGACGACGGACGGCCGCGTCGAGCTCCTGCTCGGCCGCAAGAACTACCTCCGTCTCGACCAGAACACCAAGATCGACCTGCTCGCCCTGCCCAGGAAGGACTCCGACCTGACCAAGATCCGAGTCTGGTCCGGAAACGTCTATCTCGATATCAGCACGCTCAACAAGGAGAAGGGCATCGAAGTCCTGACCGCCGATGCGACGTTCTACGTCCTCGACAAGGGCGTCGTCCGCGTCGACGTCCGCGAAAGCAAGGAAACCGAGATCTTCGTCCTCTCCGGGGTGGTCGAAGCCTCCGGCGAGGAAGGCTCCCTCCTGGTCAAGAAGGACCAGAGCCTGATCGCCGCGGGAGGCCGCTTCCCCGATAAGCCCGGCCGGCTCCTGGCCTCGGCCGGAGACGAATTCGACGGCTTCCACCAGAGCCGCAACTCGGTCGTCTTCAAGGAATACGCCAACCGTTATCTGCCGGAGGACTTGGCCGATTTCGAAGGCGAGCTCGACGAATACGGCGACTGGATCTACACCCCCGATTACGGCTATGTCTGGGCCCCGCGGGGCATGGGCGAGGATTGGAGGCCCTATTACAACGGGCGCTGGTCCTGGCTCCCCATGGCCGGC
>Ga0105106_10002248_pt1 | contig 13906 bp, 8 predicted proteins | sample PPLLaktember2015_5_FD_79109 | JGI IMG/M metagenome (GOLD analysis project Ga0105106, IMG submission 79109) | Freshwater sediment microbial communities from Prairie Pothole Lake near Jamestown, North Dakota, USA - PPLs Lake P8 Core (1) Depth... | ecosystem: Environmental > Aquatic > Freshwater >...
CATACTCTATCATTCAGCATCATGTTAGCCTGAACCGAAAAATTTTCTCCGACAATATATCCTGCTTCATCTATGCAATTTTTTCCAGTAAATGATGCAGGTTTATTTTTTCCATCTATTACGGCAAGCTGACGGAATTCTTTCCCTTCATCTGCAGATAACAGAGAATCTACAACCTGTTGAGGAGTTAACCCGGATTTTAAAAGATCAAGTCCGCGCACTCCGAATGAAACATTTACAAAAGACTGGGTAGCTACTGCACCAACTCCGGCTTCTCCCCAAATTACAACCGAACCGACTGAAAACCAGTGTGACTGAACTGCGGCGCCCATTTCTCCCGTTTCATAATCTCTCGCTACAATTGAATAAGTGTGAGAGAAAGGATTTTCAAAAAAAGACTGTGCTTTACTGCTGCCGATAAGCAATAAAAGAAGCAAAATTATAACTATTTTTTTCATATAGAATTTTCCCGTTTAGTTGAAAAGAAATATTTCCATAAATATAATGATTCTTTTTCTCCATCTATTATTTCTAAAATAATGAGCATAAAATATAAAATTTTAGGAAAGCCCGGGAAAGATAACGCGGCGATGGCCTGGATTGATTCCGGTGATAAGCTTTACCGGATTTTATTTGACTGCGGAGAGGATGTTTTAAGCGAAGCCGCTCAATCCGATATTAGAGCAGTTGATTATCTTTTATTCTCTCATTTCCATATTGATCATGCGGCAGGCTTCGATTACTTTTTCAGAAGGAATTATGAAAGAGAGAATAAGCCGGTTTACATCTTCGGACCTGAATTTACATCGGAAAAAATTCACAATAAGCTGAAAGGCTATACATGGAATCTTCTCTGGGAGCCGGGGAGTGTCTGGTTCGTTTCCGATATTTTGGAGGATGCTGTAAGAACATACCGGTTTAATTCTTCAGAAGGCTTTGAGAAAAAACATGAAGTGAGAGTTGATCCTAATATTAATTTTGTATTTGAGACTGATGACTTTACGGTAAATGCTGTTTTACTCAATCATAAAATTCCCTCAGCCGGATATAGAGTTCAGGAGAAAGAATTTATTAACATTGATAAACAATCGCTGGAAGCATTGAACCTGTCCGGCGGACCATGGATTGAAGAAATTAAAAACCCGAATGTTAATCCGGATAAGGAAATTAAAGTAGATAAAAAAACATTTACTGCCGGTTATTTAAAAGAAAAACTTTTGAAAAAAACCAAAGGAAACAGCGCAGCTTATCTTACCGATTTTCTTTATGACCGGGTCTCAAAAGAAAGAGCGCTGAAGACAATCGGCGGCTGCGATATTTTAATTTGTGAAGGTCAATATTCCGCAGCGGATAAAGAATTAGCAGAAAAGAATTTTCATCTTACTGCGGCGCAGGCAGCCGAAATTGCAAAAGATGCTGATGTAAAAAAATTAATTTTAATTCATATTTCCGGACGATATAATTTAGAGAATGATTATCATAAAATATTATCTGAAGCAAGAACTATTTTCCCGGAGACTTATTTTCCTGAAGAATGGGTGATCGGTGACCGGTGATCAGTCATTTGTCGTTGGCCACTGGCCGACTGATCACTGATAAACGATTACTAATTTTATTATTAAGGAGGTGCAAAATAATGGCAGTCAAAAAAGCAAAAATGAACAATGGAATAGAAATACCGCTTTTAGGTCTGGGTACGTATTCAATAACTTCTCGAAAAGAAGTTGAAAATGCAGTGAATTCGGCCCTGGAGGCCGGTTACAGATTAATTGACTCTGCTTCTGCATATTATAACGAAAAAGAGATCGGCAGAGTAATTAAGAAAAACAGCGTGCCGAGAAAAGATGTATTTATAACCACAAAACTGGATAACTGGGATCATGGATATGATAAAGCTTTACGAGCTTTTGATGAAAGCCTTAAAAAATTAGATATGGAATATGTAGATCTCTATCTTATACATTGGCCGATCAGCGGGAAGAGAAAAGAATCGTGGAAAGCTCTAGAAAAAATCTATAAAGATGGAAGGGCAAAATCGATCGGTGTCAGCAATTACACCGTGCTCCATCTTAAAGAGTTGTTTGACTATGCTGAAATAATTCCTGCAGTTAACCAGGTTGAATTAAATCCTTTTGTATATCCGGAAGATATTCTGGAAATATGCCGGGAAAATAATATCATTGTTGAAGCCTACACTCCATTAGCAAGAGCAAAAAAATTTAAACATCCGGTAATACAGGAAATGATTAAAAAATACGGCCATACACCGGCGCAGATCCTGCTGAGATGGTGCCTGCAGCATGGGGCAGTTGTTATTCCGAAATCATCAAACAGAGAAAGAATTTTTGAAAATGCAGGTATCTTTGATTTTGAAATTGCTGAAAATGATATAGGGAAGATGAATAAATTAGATGAAAATCTAAGAAGTTCGCCCGATCCGAATGAAATTGACTGAATGAATGGTTGAATAACGAATGACGGAATGTCAGAGAGTTTTTACGCGGAAATTCTGGAAACGGCAAACAGTTCTTTCTGCAGATATTTTCCGGTAACACTATATTCATTCCGCACTACTTCTTCCGGTGTCCCTTCTGCAATAATTTTTCCCCCGTTTTCTCCGCCGCCTGGACCAAGATCAATAATCCAGTCTGCAGTTTTAATTACGTCCAGATTATGCTCAACTACCACAACTGTATTTTCCTTATCGACTAATTTGTTCAGGACTTTTAAAAGAATATTTACATCTTCGAAATGAAGTCCGGTAGTAGGTTCATCAAGAATATAAATAGTTTTTCCTGTCCCTACTTTGCTCAATTCTGTAGCAAGTTTAACTCTTTGGGCTTCACCGCCTGAAAGTGTAGTTGCCTGCTGTCCTAGTCTTATATAACCTAACCCTACATCATAAATTGCTTTCAGCTTTCTTTTTATTCGCGGAAGATCCTCGAAGAATTTCAATGCTTCCTCAACAGTCATTTCAAGCACATCGGCTATAGATTTTGTTTTGTACAAAACTTCAAGAGTCTCACGATTATATCTTTTCCCATGGCAGACATCGCATTCGACATAAACATCCGGCAAAAAATTCATTTCAATTTTTTTCATTCCGTCGCCTCCGCATTCTTCGCACCTTCCGCCCGAAACATTGAAGCTGAACCTCCCTGTAGTATAACCTCTCATTTTTGATTCGGGAAGCTGGGAATACAAATCCCTGATGAATGTAAACAATCCGGTATATGTTGCAGGATTGGATCTCGGTGTTCTCCCGATCGGCGATTGATCAATCTCAATTACTTTATCGATATGCTCTATCCCCTCAATAGACTTATAAGGAAGAGGAACAGTTTTCGATTTATAGATTTTATTCATTAAAATCTTTACAAGAGTCTCATTCAGCATTGAAGATTTTCCTGAACCGCTGACCCCTGTAATCAAAGTTAAAGTTCCAAGCGGAATTTTTAAATTAACATCTTGAAGATTATTCCCCGCTGCACCCTTCAGCGTGAGAAATTTTCCAATTCCCTTTCTCCTGGTTTCCGGAACTTTAATTTGTTTTTTATGCATTAAGTAAGAAATAGTCAATGAATTAATTCCATTTCCTGAATTGAATAAACTCCGTGTATCTCCTTTGAGAATAACTTGTCCGCCATGCTCACCGGCGCCGGGCCCAAGATCAATTATATAATCGGAACTTTCAATTGTTTCCCGGTCATGCTCCACAACCACAACAGTATTTCCCAGGTCCCTCAAGTTTTTCAACGAATTAATCAATTTAATATTATCGCTTTGGTGAAGCCCGATGCTGGGTTCATCCAGTACATATAAAACACCTGCTAGTTGAGAACCGATTTGCGTTGCGAGTCTTATCCTTTGCGATTCTCCTCCCGAAATTGTACGTGCTGAGCGGTTTAAAGTGAGATAATCCAGTCCGACATTTAAAAGAAACTCAAGTCTTTCAGTTATTTCTTTTAAGATCGGCTTTGCAATCAGTGCTTCTCTTCCTTTCAGTTTAACAGCGTTAAAAAATTCCTTTGCTCTTTGTATTGATAATGCAGTAACTTCACTTATATTTTTCCCCTGGAACTTTACTGCAAGAGATTCTTTTTTCAGCCGGCCTCCGCCGCATTCCGGACAAGTAACCGTATTCATATACGATTCAGCCCATTCCCTGATATTATTTGAAGTGGTAGTGTTGTAATAATTCTTCAAATAATTAAACAAACCAGCGAACCTGTGCATATAAGTAACCGGTTTACCGCTTCCGTAGGAATATGAAAATGCAATTTTGTCTTTGCTGCCATATAGCAGAATTTGTTTCTGCTCTTCCGATAAATCCTTCAGCTTGTCATCGAATGTGAAATTATATTTTTCTGCAACTGCCGTTAATTGATTAAAGAACCAGATGCTCCTTGGCTTTCCCAAAGGAGCAAGCCCTTCTTCGTTAATAGATTTATTCCAATCAGGAATGATTAAATTAATATCCAGCTCCTTCTTTTCGCCGAGTCCTTCACAGTTTGAGCAAGAACCGTAAGGAGAATTAAATGAAAAAGAATTCGGAGCCAGTTCATTAAAGCTGATTCCGCAGTTTAAACATGCAAGATGCCTGCTGAAAATATGATCTTCCGAGCCGTCAAAAATTACCACGCTGCCGTTGCCGTGGTTTAAAGCTACTTCAATCGATTCGGTAATCCTGCCTCTTGCATTTTCATTAACCGTAAGTCTGTCGACAACTATTTCAATGTTGTGGATTTTATACCTGTCAACCTGGAATCCTTTTGATATTTCGTGGAATTCTCCGTCAACTCTGATCCTTAAAAATCCTTCGGATAAAACTTCCTCGAAAAGCTCCCGGTAATGACCTTTCCTTCCGCGTACTAAAGGTGAAAGAATATAAATTTTTTTCCCGGAACTTGATGAAATAACCGAGTCGATAATTTGGGCAGATGTTTGTTTAGAAACCGGTTTCCCGCAGTTATAGCAGTATGGAGTGCCCAATCTTGCATAAAGCAGTCTAAGGTAATCGTAAATTTCAGTAACCGTGCCGACGGTAGAACGGGGATTTCCCGAAGTAGATTTCTGTTCAATGGAAATTGCAGGACTCAGCCCTTCAATTAAATCCACTTCCGGTTTTTCAAGCATGTCGAGGAACTGACGGGCATATGCGGAAAGCGATTCGATATATCTTCTCTGTCCTTCCGCATAAATAGTATCAAATGCAAGGGATGATTTCCCCGAACCGGAAAGTCCTGTAATTACCGTAAAGGAATCCCGGGGAATTTCTACATCTATATTTTTTAAATTATGCTCGCGTGCGCCTTTAATTATTATATTTTCTTTTTCTAATTCCATTCGATTATTTATCTTTAATCTTTCATTTTACTTATATGAAGCATTATAATCAATTTAAATCGATGTGCACTACAGCTGATTTCAATTTTGAGCAATCTCAAATATAAAAAAATTTTCATGAATAACATTAAAACAATTAAGAAGCCGGGTGAAGCAAAATTAAAGGAAAAAGGATCGCTTTTTACTGGAAAAGACTACCCTGTGAATAATGAAGCGGAAATTTTAAATATACTAACCGGCATTAGGAAAAAGTATTTTGATGCTACACATCATTGCTATGCATATAAAATATTTCCCGGGAATTCAAAATACTCCGATGCAGGAGAACCTTCAGGCAGTGCCGGGATCCGGATTTTTAATGCAATAGAGCACTACGGTCTTACAAATATTCTTGTTGTTGTTATCAGGTATTTCGGCGGGACAAAGCTCGGAATCGGTCCTTTAGGAAGAGCTTACTATAATTCAGCATTGTTAACTCTTGAGAATTCCCAAATAATTGAAAAAATTCCTGCAAAAAAAGTAATTATCAAGGCCGATGTATTGTTTGCAAAACAGATTCAGAAAATAATAACCGGAAACAAGGGAGAGATTTTAAATTCCAGATTCGTAGAAAAAATGAGAACAGAATGCCTGATTAATATTGATGTTTTAGACCAATTTTTAACCCGTTTAAGAGAATCGACAAAAGATAGCTGCGAAATTGTTGTAGAAGAGAAGATGATATTTATTTGAAAGGAGTTATTTACCAAATTCTTTTTCTATATTGTTTGTTAAACTTTCACTCCGAGTCCAATACCGTCTCCAATGGGAAGTATTGTAGTTTTGAGACTGGACTGGGAAGTAAACACTTTATTAAACTCTCTGATGTAATTCGTTGAAGTTTTATAGTTTGCCGGAACTTTTTTAGTAGCTGCGTAGCCATGCCATAAAAGATTATCCACAAAAATAATTCCTCCTTTTTTTAGGAGAACCATGCAGTAGTCAAATAATCTTTTGTAGTCTTCCTTATCTGCATCGAGAAAAATAAAATCATATTTTTTATCCAGCTGCGGTAGTATGTTAAAAGCGTCCCCAACGATTACTTTAATTTTATTGCCATACCCGGATTTTGAAATGAACTCCTTGGCTTTTTCAGCATTCTCCTCGCTCTTTTCAATTGTGTGTACAATCCCTTTTTTTTTGAGATTTCTGGCAATTCTAATTGAAGAATATGCAATTGCAGTTCCGATTTCTAAAACTCTTTTAGGTAAATGCATCCTGATTAATTGTTCCATAAATTCTATCGCCTGCCATGAAAGAATCGGCACATTATGCTTTTTGGCAAAATCTTCCATTTCAAGGATCAAAGGATCCTTTTCATTACGGAACGATTCTATATATTTAATTTGAGCCGGAAGTAAGATTTTACTCATGCAGAACTATAAATTAGTTTAACAAATTTAAGAAGAATAATGGAAATATGACTCATGCAGGAATAATGAATTAAATGTGTTCCCGTTTTATTTCAGGACAACCATTTTTCTGACCCAGCCGAATATCCCTACTCTAAGCTGATAGATGTACACACCGCTCGCAAGATCTGAAGAGTTGATGCTAATAGTATATCTTCCCCTCTGCTGAACTTCGTTTACAACTGTCCGTACTTCATTACCTAGAATATCGAAAATTTTTAATGTGACAAATCCCTCTTCCGGCACCTGGTATAAAATTTTTGTAGAAGGATTTGACGGTGTAGGGAACGGATTCGGGAAATTCTGCTCTAAATAAAAATCTGCCGGCGGTATCGGATCTGTTGAATTAGATGATATTAAAGGATCTCCATATACAAACCGGTAGGTTTCACCTGATGGTTCCCTCAAATCAGCACCGGAGCTGTCTCTGAAAGAAAAGTAAAAATTAACAGCTTGTCCATTTGTAAAAACAGGAAAATCAAAATTAAATCTCAGATTTCCATCAAAGTACATATTTCCTTCAAAAGGTCCCTCTGTATTTGTAAAGTAAAATACTTTTACGCTTGAAGGATCAATAGCGGGATTTTCAATAAAAATTTTGTGCAACCTGAATTGATTGTTAACCATTTCAAGGTTTGGGTAGCTGATTGCTCGAGATGCAGAAATAAGTCCGTATCCTCTGTCGTTATCCGGCGTACTGCTGTTGTCGGCAGTTCTTAAAAGAATGCTGCGAACCTGAGTGTTGAGGAGGTGAGGATGAGCCGAAAGCAGAAGTGAAGCGGCACTGCATGCAAGCGGCGTAGCTAATGAAGTACCCTGCTGATAGCCATATGAATCAAATCCTGCGGCACTAGCACCAATTACAAGTACACCCTGGGCAACCACATCCGGCTTAATCCTTCCGTCCGAAGTTGGGCCAAAAGAGCTGAAACTGGCTACAAGATTGGTGTTTGTTACTGCACCTACGGCAATAGTATTAAAGCCGTCGGCAGGAGCATTAATATACCCCCAATTGGTGTTCCCTTCATTCCCGGCAGCGGTAATTGTAACTATACCCCTGCTGAAAGCTAACTCGGCTGCTTTAGTCACAACTGTGGTTTTTCCATCCATGTCCGCATAGGTATAAGAATCTTCCGCTTCATCAAATTCACTATAACCTAGGGAGCTGCTTGTTATATCAACTCCGATCGAATCCATCCATTCCAGAGCCGCCGCATAATTATCTTCTTCAACCTGCGTTTCGGATCTTATGTCTTCAGTTTTTGCGAGTATAAAGGCTGAACTATAAGTACCTCCGATCAAAGTACTGTCTTTAAAACCTCCGGCCGTCGAAAAGACCAGAGTACCATGATTATGCTGGGCGGGAGTATCCACGCGTTCATTTGCAGTAATAGTATCATCGAAAATAAAATCGTATTCGGCAATAACATTAGTATTGCTAAAACATTCATGATCTCTCCAGTCAAACCCGGAATCCAAGAAACCAACAACTACATTTTGACCTGTAATTCCTCTTGAATGAACTTTGGGGATATCAATTAAATTCAACTGGGAATAAGACATTCCGTAATTCAAGTCATTTACACTTTTGTTTTTAAATAGAGAATTACCCGGTTTTATGTTCTCGTTCAAAGAATTCCCAAGATTATTTTTGGATTTTAAAATTTTTACGGGCTCAATCTTCTTAATAAAATTCAGCGAAGAGATCTGATTTAGCTGTTCTGCAGTTAAAAATGCCGAAACAGCATTAAACCATTTTAAATTTCTCTTAATCTTTATTCCATAGCTTTTTAAAATATTTATATATTCCTTCTTCAAAGGGATATCTTCATAAGTAATATAATTTCCTCCCATGTTTTTCATTCTTCTCTCGATACTGCGTTTAGAAAGAAGCTGCTCTGCCCGCTCAAAGTTCTGCTTGCCGACAGACTGGGAAGGTGTAATTCCTTTATCTTTGAAATAAATGAAGTACTTGGATTGGGCAAAGGGAAACGCAGAAAACAATAGAAAAAAAATCATGATTTTTTTTAGAGGGTTCTGGTTTCCGGATACTGGATTCTGGATACCGGATGATTGCTTATGGAGATTCAATCCATAAGGAATGTTTCTACCTATCACTAAGATGTCCTTCTTTTATAGATTCTAAAAACTTATTTAATTTTCTGCTAATAATTCAATATGCGAATGCAAGTTTGCAAATAATTCATTATTCATCAAAGATTCGTAATACCTTAAAAATTAATATTCATTATCTTATATCCGGCATCTCGTATTTGGTACCAGGCATAGAGATGCAGCATCAATCATTTATCTGCAGCACTGCAAGAAAAGCTTCCTGGGGAATTTCCACATTTCCCACCTGCTTCATTCTTTTCTTACCTTCCTTTTGCTTCTCAAGCAGTTTTCTTTTTCTTGTAATATCACCGCCATAGCATTTGGCAAGGACATTTTTCCTCAAAGCTTTAACAACCGATTTAGATACTACTTTTGAACCGATTGCAGCTTGAATCGATATTTCAAAAAGCTGGCGCGGAATCAGGTCTTTTAATTTACTGCATACCTTCCTTCCCCAGTCGTACGCTTTATCACTATGTACAATCATTGAAAGAGCATCCACAGGTTCGCCGTTTAATAAAATATCAAGTTTTACTAAATCTCCTTCCCTATAGCCTATATACTCATAGTCAAGGGAGGCATAACCGCGGGACATCGATTTAAGCTTATCGTAAAAATCAAATATAATCTCGGAAAGCGGAAATTCATATTGAAGATCAGCACGCGTAGGATCGATATAAGTTGTATTTTTATATACTCCCCTTTTCTCTGTTGCAAGCTTCATAATATTGCCCACATACTCGCTCGGACATACTATCTGCGCTTTTACATAAGGTTCTTCAACATATTCAATATCCCCAACCGGAGGCATTACGGCAGGATTATCAACTATAATTTTCTCATTTTTCTTCTTGTAAACATGATATTCAACGTTCGGCAGCGTCGTTATAATAGATTGATTATATTCCCTAAACAATCTTTCCTGAACAATCTCCATATGCAGCAAGCCCAGAAATCCGCACCTGAAACCGAATCCGAGAGCTGCTGAAGTTTCAGGCTGGTAAATAAGTGCTGAATCATTTAAATGAAATTTTTCCAGCGCATCCCTGAGATTCTCAAATTCATCGGAGTCGGTTGGATAAAGCCCGCTATAAACCATCGGCTTAACTTCTTTGTAGCCTGGAAGCTGTTCCGCCGCACTATGTTTGGCATGAGTTACGGTATCGCCGACCTTTGCATCGTGAACGTCTTTAATTCCTGCAATCAAGTAGCCGACATTGCCGACAGAAAGCTCGTCTACTTTAATCCGCCGCAGTCCAAGCACACCAATTTCCTCTGCATCAAATATTTTATTAATTGCAAAGAACCTGATTTTTTCATTCGTCTTCAAAGTGCCGTTAAAAATCCTGATGTAAGCAATCGCTCCTCTATAGGAATCAAAAATAGAATCAAATATTAGCGCCTGTAGAGGGGCTTCAGGGTTTCCTTCCGGGGGAGGAATTTTTTTTACGACCGCTTCAAGTATTTCGGAAACACCAGTTTTTTCCTTTGCACTAGCCGGAATAATATCATCACTGCTACATCCGAGCAGATCAACTATCTGCCCTTTGACTTTCTCTACTTCAGCACTGGGAAGATCTATTTTATTAATTACAGGAATAATTTCTAATCCGGCATCAATTGCAAGATAAAGGTTGCTGATTGTCTGCGCTTCCACTCCCTGTGCGGCATCCACAATTAAAAGCGCTCCTTCACACGCGGCTAACGATCTGGATACTTCATAAGTAAAATCAACGTGGCCGGGAGTATCAATTAAGTTTAAAGTATAGTTTATTCCGTCTTTGGCTTTATACTGCATCTGGATTGCATGGGATTTAATTGTAATCCCTCTTTCACGTTCAAGCTCTAGATCATCGAGAACCTGGGCTTTTGCTTCTCTTTGAGAGATTGTGCCGGTCAATTCCAGGAGGCAGTCGGCAATTGTTGATTTACCGTGATCTATATGTGCAATAATGCAGAAATTCCGGATGTTATTCATTTTTTATTAAACGTTATGCTGTAATATAATCAGGCAGGGAGAATAATTAAAGAAAGGAAGATAAACGATCAATAGTAATATTTTTATGCCTTCAATTATTTGATACTATTTTCACTTAGCGCAGCAGATGACTTTCATAAATTTAATTACACAAATTACCCAAAATTGTTATTGCTCCAGACTGTTTTAACACTGTATTTTGCCCGATAAAGATTGTTTAAATAATTACTAAATATTTTAGAAGTACACAGTACAGTTGTAATTAATACAGCGCCAAGGGAAAATAATTTAACCGGAGAACATTTATGAGATACGTTTCGATAATAATTCTATTTTTATTTCCGCTTCATTTTAATCTTGCAGGCCAAGAAATAACAGATAAACCGGACGGCGATGAAAAGAGCGCTGTAGAGATACCAAGAGATACTTCAATAATGGCTTATGAATTTCCGCAGATAGATATAATAGGAAGAAACCCTTCTCTAATAAATAGAATCCCCGGATCTGCGTCTTTTATTTCAAATTTTTCACTTAAATCAGCAAAGCCTTTAAGCGGTAATGAAATATTCCGAAATATATCCGGAATTCATGTTGTTGATGAAGAAGGGATCGGCTTAAGAGCAAACATTGGAATCAGAGGCTTGGATCCGGACAGAAGCAGAACGGTTTTAATGCTTGAGGATGGGGTCCCGGTTGCACTTGCACCTTACGGCGAGCCTGAAATGTATTACACGCCTGCAATCGATAGAATGAAAAGCGTTGAGATTTTAAAAGGGAGCGGCTCAATTCTTTTCGGCCCTCAAACTATCGGAGGCGTAATAAACTATATAACCGATGATCCGCCGCTTGAACAAAAAACAAAACTGAATATCGCTGCAGGTGAAGAAGGATATTTTTTGGGACAAGCTGGTTACGGCACAACATTCGAAAACATCGGTGTGAATTTTAGTTTCCTTCATAAGCAGGCTGATAAAATCGGTACCGCTAATTTTTATATAAATGATTTAACAGCAAAAGTTAAATTTCAACTCGGCGATAAATCAAGGATCGGTGTAAAGTTCAGCGCATATGATGAGATCTCAAACTCTACTTACATCGGCATTACTCAAACAATGTATGACAAAGGCGAGTATTACGAAATCATCGCTCCATATGATCAGCTTGATATCAGAAGATACTCTGCAAGTTTAACTCACGACTACTTCTTTTCTTCAAATGCATATTTAAGAACAACTCTTTTTGGTTATACAACTACAAGAAATTGGCTTCGCCAGGATTTCAGCCGAAGCCCTGTTTCCAACGGCACCGGGGCAGTCTTCGGCAATTCTTCCGTTGCAAACGGCGCTGTTTACATGCGCAACAGCACCGGAAACAGGAATAGGGAATTTGAAGTGGCCGGTATTGAACCTAGAATCTACTTAAACTATTTCTTTGGAGATGTTAAAAATGAACTTGAAGGGGGTATAAGATTTTTATATGAGAGAGCATTTGAACAAAGAATTGACGGAAGAAAAGCAAATGCCTTGTCGGGAGATTTAAGAGAAGATGAAATAAGAACCGGCTACGCATTCAGTGTCTTTGCACAAAACAGAATTTACATAACCGAACAATTTACAGTTATTCCAGGGATTAGAACCGAAAGCTTCGATTACAGCAGAGATATTTTCAGAATAAATTTCAGAGATACAATCATTGCAAATAATAATAATGTTTTTTCAGTTGTTCCAGGGTTAGGAATTAATTACAACTTAAATAATATTTATTCCGTTTTTGCCGGAGTGCACCGCGGATTTGCACCGCCGAGAATAAAAGACGCTATTACTAACGGAGGAGAGGCTCTGCAGCTCGATGCAGAATTAAGCTGGAACTACGAAGCGGGAGTTAGAGCAAATGTTTCATCCTTTCTGTTTTTAGAATTGACAGGATATATGCTCGATTTCTCAAACCAGATTATTCCTGTATCGGAATCATCGGGCGGATCAGGGACAGGATTAATTAATGGAGGTGAAACTTTACACCTTGGGATTGAATCGGGCGTAAAGCTTGCTGTTGATAAGATCATACATACGGCTTACGGGATTACGTTGAGCGCCAATTTAACATTCAGCAAATCAAAATATGATGCGGACAGGTTTATTGCAGCCGGCGGTGAAAGAATAAACATCAAAGGGAATAAACTTCCGTATGCCCCGGAAATATATTTTTCAGGTTTGCTGGATATAAATTCTCCTTTCGGTCTAGGAGTTCAGCTTTCCGGGACTTATATAGGAGAACAGTTTACCGATCAATTAAATACGGCCGTACCATCTCCCGACGGAGAAATCGGAAGAATGCCTTCTTATTTTATTCTTGATTTAACAGGCAGATATTTATTTTCTGAATTAAATTCGGCTTTATTCATTTCTGTAAAGAATCTGCTCGATGAAAGATATATAGCAAGCAGAAGGCCGCAGGGGATTAAAGTGGGTCTGCCCCGATTTATTTCAGCGGGATTTGAATTAATGCTGTAAAAATTTTTAAACAACAGATAGAGATGACATCTATTTCCCGACAAAATTAACTTACAAAGATGTCATCTTAAAAATTATCAAACTGCTTATTTCAGGAAAATCATTTTACGTATCTGGATAAAACTTCCTGCCGTCAGTTTATATAAATAAATTCCGCTAGATAGTTTAATGCCGTTATTTTTATCAACGCTGAACCGAGCTTCATAATTTCCAGGCTGCTTTACTTCATTCAATAACGTTGCTACTTCTTTCCCAAGAATATTGTATACTTTTAAGCTTACCTCTAGAGTCGATGGAACCGTATAATTAATTTTTGTTTCCGGATTAAAAGGGTTAGGATAATTTTGTGAAAGAGAAAATTCGTATGGGTTACTGTTTTTTTCATCAATCCCGGTTGCAGTAAAATATTTCGCAATATTATCGGCAGAATCTCCGCCGGCAGTTGAAAAAGACCCGCCTACAATTAATCCCGATATATCGGGATAAAGCGCAATTACAGGTCCGTC
>Ga0105106_10002252_pt1 | contig 13886 bp, 11 predicted proteins | sample PPLLaktember2015_5_FD_79109 | JGI IMG/M metagenome (GOLD analysis project Ga0105106, IMG submission 79109) | Freshwater sediment microbial communities from Prairie Pothole Lake near Jamestown, North Dakota, USA - PPLs Lake P8 Core (1) Depth... | ecosystem: Environmental > Aquatic > Freshwater >...
AATGAAAGGGACGCAAAAACTTGAAGCTGAACTGACAATTCGTTCCGGAAGAATCGTATGGGACCTGAATGGAATCGGATCATATGAATGGGACGCAAGACCGGAGACAAAGCAGTGAGCGGAAGGATGATGAAAAACTTTTAGTTGAAAAGTATTAAACCGGGAATAGACAAGGTAAGGAAACGGAATAATTATCAAAACCAGTTGACTGAGATGATTTTAAGAGTTAAGGTGTTATTATTAATATTGTTTTTTCTTATCATTTTTCCGGGTTTTATTCTGTCGCAGGAAATTGATATTCTGATAAAAGGCGGACATGTAATTGATCCGAAAAATAATATAAACACCCTGATGGATATAGCCATCGCAAAGGGCAAAATTCTTAAGGTGGCTCCTGAGATTAAATCCGAAAATGTAAAAAAAGTAATTGATGCCAGGGGGCTCTATGTGACTCCCGGATTAATAGATATTCACACACACGTTTTTACAGGCACCGGTCCGGGATTTGCAGATGGTTTTTCAAGCGTGTCTCCCGATGATTTTACTTTTAAAGCCGGGATTACGACTGTTGTGGATGCAGGAACATCCGGCTGGCGGAATTTTCCGGTTTTCAGGAAACAGATCATTGACCGGTCACAAACCCGTGTTCTGGCTTTCCTGAATATTGCCGGTTCAGGAATGACAGGCTTCCCTTCCGAGGAGGATTTAAATGATATGGATTCCCGCATGACCTCACTTGTCATTCAGCAATATCCTGAAATTATTGTTGGAGTTAAAATCGGGCATTACCGGGGAAGTGAATGGACACCTTTCGACCGTGCGCAGGATGCAGCTCGCCTGGCTAAAGTACCGCTTCTGGTGGAATGTCATCTTCCATTATTACCGTTGGAGGAGATTCTCAGAAGAATGCAACCCGGAGATATTTATACACATTCGTTTTGCACAGCAGCTGACAGAACATGCCTGCTCGACGAAAAGGGGAAAATCAGATCCTGTGTTTTGGAAGCCAGGAATAAAGGGATCAGGTTTGATGTAGGGCACGGAGGAGCTATGTTCCATTTCAATGTGGCAATGCCTGCACTGAAACAAGGTCTGCTGCCAGATTCTTTCGGATCTGATCTGCACCGTTTCAGTATGAATTCCGGAATGAAGAATATGCTGGATATTATGTCGAAGTATCTGAATATGGGAATGAATATCCAGGATATAATATTCCGTGCTACATGGAATTCCGCGCAATCTGTCAGACGTAATGACCTGGGGCAGTTAACTGAAGGATCTGAAGCAGATATCGCGCTGTTGAGAATAAGAAAAGGTACTTTTGGTTTTATTGATGCAAGTGGTAACAGATTGGATGGTGATAGCAGGTTTGAGGCTGAGCTGACTATTCGTGCAGGTAAGATAGTATATGATCAGAATGGGATCGCAGCCCGGAACTGGCTGGATAATCAGACAATAAAATTTTAACAGCATTCAGCAATCAGAAATCAGAAATCAGTTTTATAATTAGAAAACAGAGATTATGGAACGCAGAGACATTATTAAGAGTTTGACAATTTTACCATTAGCAGGCGGCTTTCTTCCGCTGGAGTCTGTCCTGTCTGCACCTTCTGGTCCGCTCGTGACAGGACCGAACATCTACCAGTCAATAGGTGTGGAACCGGTGATCAACTGTGTAGGCACTTATACCATAATCGGGGGTTCCATCGAGCGTCCCGAAGTGGTTGAGGCAATGCATGCTGCATCAGGCTTTTTCGTTCAATACGATGAACTGGCACAGGGGATCGGAAGGCGCCTTGCTGAACTTACTAAAGCCGAATGGGGAATGATCTCGGCCGGCTGTGCAGCAGGTATGAAGCATGTTACTGCAGCCTGCGTCACCGGAGGAAATCCTGAAAAGCTCATACGTATTCCTGACCTGACCGGATTTGATAAGACAGAAGTAGTTATTCCGGGAAGTTCAAGAAATGCCTATGATCACGCAATCAGAAACATTGGTGTCACTATCATTACAGTCGATACTATTGAAGAACTCGCCAGGGCTTTAACATCAAGAACAGCAATGATTTACGTAATGACTGGTAATGATACCCAGCCGGGGAATAAATTTGCTATAGATAAAATAGCCGGGATTGCCAGACCGTTGGATATTCCGTTCCTGGTAGATGCGGCAGCAGAAGACCTTACAATACCTAATGTTCATCTTAAGGCCGGTGCAACAATTGTAGCTTACAGCGGAGGGAAAGCAATATGCGGGCCACAGTGTGCAGGGTTACTGCTGGGAAGGAAAGACATCCTGATGTCGGCATGGCAGGCAAGTTCACCTCACCATGGCACAGGCCGGGACAATAAAGTGGGTAAGGAGGAAATGCTGGGTATGCTGGCCGCAGTTGAAGCCTGGGTAACCCGTGACCACGCAGAGAAATGGAGAACATGGCTCTCCTACCTTGATACCATTTCCAAACGTATTTCAAAGATCGACAATGTCACTACATCTGTAAATGAGCCGACAGGCCTTAACAATCACAGTCCGGTGCTTACAATATCGTGGAATCCTGACAAACTTAATATCACAGGACCGGATGCCGCCGAGGAGCTGGCAACAACACAGCCACGAATTGCACTACATAGCGGCAACAATGATCAGGAAGGAACCACTTCACTGCGAATCACATCGGGACAGATGCAGCCGGGAAACGATAAGATAGTTGCGGACCGTGTATTCGAAGTACTTACCAGGAAACGATCAAAACCTAAGGAAATGGCTCCTCCGGCGACAGACATCAGTGGCAGATGGGCTGTGGACATTGAATTTTACAGCAGCAAAAGCCAGCATGCATTTTTTATAGAACAGGATGGAAACTGGATCCAGGGTTCACACAAGGGAGATTTTTCCCTCCGTGAAATGGCTGGGACTATTGAAGGTGATAATGTAAAATTAAGCAGCTCCGAACGCCTTGTTGCCGACAATGTTCCGTTTATTTTTTCAGGCACTCTTTCAGGAGATACTATAACCGGGCAGATCTATATGGGTGAATACATCAATGCAAAATTCACGGCAAAACGAAACACCTACAAAGGTAAACGAAGGCTGATACGATATCCGAAAGGTCAGCCGCTTGCAACCTAGTATGAATTTTATGCCAAATATTATCTTTTGAAAGGATAATGATCAATATTGTATAATTTAGACGGCAAGATTTGCAAACAAAGCCGGAAGACAAAACATGAAAAGGCGTGACTTTATCAAAGTCTCTTCTGCCGCAGGAGTAGTGGGACTAATGGGACCGGCAATTAATGCAGTGGCAAGCCCTGCATTAAAAGCTGATGCCGGATTTGACCTTCACCCGTTCATAAGAGAGCATCCCGAAGCGGTTTTCATTAACCTTACATCAATTGCCGACAAATCTGACAATCAGGGAATCCATGACGCCGCTTTCAGGCTCGCCGGTGAAATGTTTGTTAAAACACCCGGAGGTAAAGGTTATTCCACCACAACCAAAATTACCTGTAAACCTAACTGGACCTGTTTTGGACGGATAAATCCAAAGGATCCGCTTGCCCATCTCAGCATAAACACAGATCTGAATTTTATCGAAGGATTCCTGAAATCTGTAAAGCAAACAGGCCCGGACAAAATATATCTAAGGGAATGTGCATGTGCCAATACATGGGAAGTAAGAGGTTTTACTTCTATGGCTCAACGAAATAATTTTGATCTGAGAGACCTCAGTTCCATGGATTTTTGGGAGCTTGGTAAAGATGATATGATTTTTAAAAAAGTTGATGGCGTTGTTTTCAGTGAGGTTGGATTTATGGCTCCAATGACTGCACCGGACACATTCCTGATAAATATTGCCAAGTTTAAAACTCACCAGATGGGAGTAACCGGGGCTATAAAAAATCTTCAGGGAATTACCGGCAGGAAATTTCATCAGTTTTGCGGAGGTCATTACGATATATTTAAGACCTACGATAAACGTTACCATCCATTCTTCCAGCCTGATTATATGGAGAGAATTACCTCACTTCAGAAAAAACACGAACTGGAAGGTATTCCACGCTGGAAAAGCCGGATGGAGAAGCCTCCATATGGCGGAGGTCTGTTCATGGAACAATGGGTTCAGAGAATGATTGATTCCTACAGTGTTACTCCAACCGGAATAAATATTGTTGAGGGTATCTACGGCAGGGATGGAGACGGATTCACCACCGGTCCGCATAACGGAAAGCCTATGGATTATATGAGCAATAATATAATCTTCGGTAAGGATGCTTTCAGGGTAGATATTATAGCGCACTGGCTTGCCGGACATGAACCAGGTAATTTTGGACTGTTCCATATCGGTATTGAACGCGGAGTATCAAATGTTCTTAATCCTTTTGATATTCCGGTTTACCTGTGGAATAACGGACGTGCAAAGAAGGTCAGCCTGGATACTTTCAAGCGAACACCTTTGCAGACTCTCTATATGAGAAGGAATTATGACGGGCACAACGAAGACCAGTACCACATGGTCAACGAACCATTCGACTACACTGGCTGGAAACCAGGCACACCTGTTGCTGATACTGAACCATCGATAAAAGCCCTTGGAACAGATCCGGGTAACGGAATTGTAATGGAAGTAAATGTTCCGCAGGAGAGCGACGTATACGTCGATATTAAGAACCGTTTTGGTGATGTGGTCTGGCGTCTGAAGGCGGATGGGCTCGAACCGGGTAAGCATGAAGTAGTCTGGGACGGATTCTCTGAACCAGGACTATATACAATGTATATTAAAGGCATGGGCTGGGATGCCGAACGTCAAATGGTTATCTATACCTGACGTCAGACCTGTCAGGTCATTATCAATTTCAGACAGAAGCTTTGCTCAGCTCTTCAAAAATGCGGCCTGCCACGATTTTTTCCTGACGGGGTTCAAGCATAAAAACAGTTAAGCTAATACTGTTGTCCTTTCCGGCTACAACCTCAATGGAAGGAGTACCTCTGCGTAACTTTTCCTGGAATTCATCACGGGTGACTTTAATCTTATTTATATCCCAGGCAATATTCAGGGTAGGAGTATGGTTTGCCACAGGCGGAACAGAAACAGTGGTCGTAATACCACTCACTTTTTTCGCAGCATTTTCGATTGTTGCAATCCTATCTTCCCAAATTTTCCACTCCCGTTCGTGATCAGTGTTTATATATCTCTCCAGGGCCACATACATTCCAAAAACCTCCTCCTTGTTCACCTTCATTCCGCGGCCTATATTACCGCCACGCGGAGGTGCATTCAGCCGGGCAGCCTCAATCAGATCTTTTCTCCCCATTAAGATCCCGGCACTCTGAGGTCCACGTAAAGCCTTTCCACCGGATATGCATACGAGATCAAATCCCATATCATTATATTTCCAGAGGTTTTCCACCGGCGGGACATCTGCAGCAATGTCAATCATTGTGGGGATATTATGCTTCTTCCCTAAAGCTACCCATTCTTCATGCCGGATTGTCCCATCCGGTGCGGCATAATTCAGGAACCACAACATTGCAGTCTTCTCATTAACAACATTTTCAAGGTCCTGAGCAGATTCAATCTCCACTATGGTAACACCGGTGTTCTTCAGAGCATGAACATAACCGGTATTGTGGCTTTTCTGAGTAATTACCTCACATTTAAGACCTTCGAGATCGGGAAGCTGTGCAATTTTCTTCTGATCCTTTCCTGTCAGAACTCCGGCAGTGCCCAGGACCATTGCAGACCAGCAGCCTGCCGTAACGGTGGCCGCCTCTGCATGGCACATGGCAGCAATTCTTTCTCCTGCTTTATCCTGAACATCATCCAGCAGGACAAATTCCCTGGATGCTGCAATCATTGCTTCAGTTACTTCATCAGGCATTAAGGATCCGGTCATTGCAGTATAAGTTCCGGCGGCATTTATGAATGTCCGCAGACCCAGCTCCCTGAAAAGGTTTCGTTTAGGCGGGGCAGAAGTTGCAGGAGGAGCAATTACGGATTCAAGGGGGAACGAGCTCCCTAAAGCCACTCCTGCAACAGGCAGAACAGATAAGCTCTTAATAACTTCTCTGCGCTTCATTTCAGATTATTTATCAGAATAGAAATTCAGGGATGCAGTAAATCCTAGATATAGGCAATACAATCCATTTCAACCAGTGAATCACCGGGTACTCCGCCTTTGGCAACAGCTACTGTTGTACGGACTGGTGGTTTACTGCCGAATTTTCCTTTATATGCTTCGTTCATGCCCTGGTAATCGGCAATATCGTTCAGGAATACACTTACCTTTAATACCTTTTCCATTGAAGAACCTGCCTTAATCAGTTCATCCTCAAGCGCTTTAAGGACAATTTCGGTATGGTTTTTAATCGTGAACGGTGCAACATGCGCGCCTTTACCTGCTACAAAAACCAGATTTCCATACTTGGTATGGCCTGAGAACAACGGGGCATTCTGGAAAGTGGTAATGCTGTCGGCTTCTTTTACTTCTGTTGTGACGGCTGAAGCTTTTGCAGCCAGTCCGATTCCTGTTATACCTAATACTGAGGCTAACATCTTTTTTAATGCTGTTCTTCTTTCAGTTTTCATAATAATTTGTATTAGTTAATGTTGGTTATTGGTTATTAGTTATTGGTTATTAGTTATTGGTTATTGGTTATTGGTTATTGGTTATTGGTTAGTTGGTTATTGGTAATTGAATCAAGGTAAATATTAATAATTAGTCGGAGTAGTCTGAAAATCATCGTCCTGGCAATACAATCGGATCGGCGATTCCGTTCAGGTCGTAGACGATTCTGCCTGCTCTTATTGTCATTTCGCATTCGAATTTCTTATCGGTCTCTAATTTATAGCCGGTGTGATCAAATAATCCAAACCTGCCTTTTCTGATATTAAGTATTGTTATATCTGCGCCTGAACCCACAGACAAATTTCCAAGTTCCTCCCGTTTAATTACCCGGGCAGGTGTCATGGTAGTTGACTTAATAACACTTTGCAGGTCCATTCCCATAGCAAGGAATTTGGACATGGTTGTCAGCAGGTCTTTCATTGCACCATTCATGCTTCCTATATGAAGGTCGGTGCTGATCACATGTGGGTAGATCCCGCTTTTGATCGCAGGAATCCCCTGCGAATATGCAAAGCTTATGCCACCATAACCGACATCGAAAATAATCCCTCTGTTGATCGCTTCCCTCACAAAAGGTTTCACCACTGATGTCTGAGGATCAACAATAAATTCCCTGCCACCTGACAGTTGGGCATAACAATGGGTGAAAATATCACCGGGTCGAAGATGTTTCATAAAGAGTTCCTCAATTGACAGGGGAGGATCACTGCCTCCGAAATCGATCATCATCGGCATATTTGCCAGCTTCCCTGCTTCAACGCTAAGGTCAGTTGGAGTCCAGTCATGTCCTGAATAATGTGCAAGTTTAATTCCTACAATATCAGCTGAATTTTTTATTGCGTATCCGCCTGTAGCTTTCGGGTCCATATCTTTAAGATTTTGCTCGAAGGGACCACCCCGCATACCTTCTCCCACGATATTCAAAAATGCCAGTACCCTGGTCTGTGATTTATCAATAATCTGTTTCTTAAATGCGGGGAAGGTTCTCCACCCGGCACATCCGGCATCTACCACGGTAGTAATCCCATTACGAAAAGTAAAACCATCGGGAACCACAGAACTGGGACCATTCATATATTGCTGGTCAAGGTTGGTGCCATAGTAAACATGTACATGCATATCAATAAGACCTGGTGAGACATAGAGACCTTCAGCATTGACAACCTGTAAAGCACCTTTCGCGTCAATGTTCTTTGAAACCAGAATGATCCTTCCATCTTTGACAGCAATGTCCATTACCTCATCGATGTTATTCCTGGGATCGATTACATGTCCGCTCTTTATAACAATACTGTATGGTTGTGCTAAGGATAAGCCATTCATTAATAAGCAGGCGATTATAAGTAACAGATATTTTTTAATCATTTTTTCAGGTTCAGGGTGATTATTGTTCTTTGCAGTGAATATTGGGTGTAATGGAAGAATTTACATTAACTTAGTCAATACTGATCAGGTATTTATACAGTTCACTTTTTGTAGAGAGTATGATGGTCGTTGTTGTATCAAATGTTCTTTCAAATGTTTCCATAGATTTCATGAAACCATACAAGTTTCTGGAGGCAGCAGACTGGTTGTATGCATTGGCATAAACAGTTGTTGCCCTCGCATCAGCCTGTCCCCTGATCTCTTCAGCCTTCCGGTATGCTTCGGACTGAATGGTTTTCAGGTCTCTTTCCTTTTCACCATTGATCTTGGAAGCTTCGCCCTGACCTTCTGACCTGAATTTTTCTGCGATACGGAACCTCTCACTTTTCATGCGTTCATATACCTGGGTCTGAACTTCTTCGACATAATTAAGATGTTTTAATCTGACATCCAGAATGACAATTCCAAGGTCACTGGCTTTCTCATTAGATGACTTCAGGATCTTATTCTGGATATTCAGCCTGCCTTCCACGATATCCGAAAGTGTATCCCCGACCTCCTCGACCAGCGAACCCGATGGGGTGGGTATCCTGTTTACCGATCGAACCACCTCCTCGATATTGTGGTTTGCAATAAAATCACGTGTTTCTCCGTCGAGGATGTCAGCCAGTCTTGACTGCGCGCCTCTTTCATCGGTCAGCCGGATAAAAAACTGAAGCGGATCAGTGATCTGCCAGCGAGCATAGGTGTCAACAAAGATGAATTTTTTATCCTTTGTCGGAACCTGATTGGGGTCTCCGTCCCATTCCATGTACCTTTTTTCAAAGTAGTTTGTATTTTGCATGAAGGGTATCTTGATTTTCAGTCCCGGCGTGGTCTTAGCTTCGCCGACAGGTTTTCCGAACTGGGTGATAACAACCTGTTCTGTTTCCTTAACCATAAAAACTGTTTCGAAGAGCAGGATCAGAGCAGCAATTACAACTGCGATCTGAATTATAAATTTTTTGTATTGCATGATTACATTGTATTATTTGCTTTTCATTTGCATCTGAAGAAGCGGAAGTACATTGTTCCCTTCTTCATCGGTGATAATCTTATTCCCCAGTTTTGGGATCACGCTTTGCATTGTTTCGAGGTATATCCTTTGCTTCGTTATCTCCGGTGCTTTAATATACTCCCTGTAAAGAGCATTAAACCGGGTTGCTTCTCCCAGAGCATTGTTCACACGTTCAGCTGCATATCCTTCGGCTTTCTGGATTGTTTCCTCTGCCTGTCCCCTTGCCCTGGGAATGATTTTGTTGTATTCCGACCTGGCCTGGTTAATCAATGTCTCCTTTTCCTGCTGTGCCTGGTTTACCGCATTGAAAGCATCTTTTACCGATTCTGGCGGATTCACGTCCTGTAAAATCACCTGCTCTATTTTAATCCCCAGCAAATACTCCACACATAACTTTTGGATTTCCTGGTGAACAATTGTCGCTATTTCAGCCCTGCCAACAGTCAGCACCTCGTTTACTGTACGATCGCCTACGATCTGCCGCATAATTGCTTCTGAAATATCGCGCATTGTGGTTACCGGCTCCCTGACTTTAAACAGAAACTTATAGGGATCATCTATACGATATTGAACCACCCACTCAACATCGGCAAGATTAAGATCACCAGTAAGCATTAACGATTCATCCCTGGTTCCGGACTTTGTATACTGTGATTTAATTCCGCTGGAGATAGTGCGAAAACCAAATTCCTCCTTATGCTGTCTTTCCACGGCTACCTTATAGACTCTTTCAAGAACCGGTAATTTCATATGTAATCCTGGTTCCTCAGTGCGGATATACTTTCCGAACCGGGTAATTACACCGACAGCTTCCGGTCTGATCTGGAAAAATGTCAGCAGAAGCAGCACAATCAGGGAAATTCCAAGTATAAAATATTTGAAATAAGGTATATATTTCTCCCATCCTGGTGACCTGCCGGTTTTGAATGATTGGTTATAATCCATTTTCTGTCAATATGTTAATTATTGGCCAATGACTTTAATAAGTTTACCCGCCTGGACATTATCAGTGAGTTCCATGTTGTTGAGAAGGGCAAGTTCCTCCATTTTTGCCTGCGGGACCCCGTAATAAGTAAAAGCATTGGCGAGTGTTCCGGTCTTTACAACCTTCTTAATAAGAACTTTTGTCGGATTGACATTTAATTTAGATGCCTCGGTGAGCCTGTTAAATGTTTTCATAGAGGATTCAAAAGCGCTGATGTATTTTGAGAAGTTTTCTTCTGAGGTTACACCATGGAATACATAGATGTATGGAGAATACTGGATAAAATAGGAGAGCACCATGTTGGTCGATTGCTGACCGGTCGACTGGTCCTGGGAGACTTGCTTTGAAACTGTTGCGATAGCCGGCATTCCGTTAACAGTGGCTTTTTTTTCCTCGGAGAGGGTAAGTCCCAGTTGCGCCAGGGTTGTATCTGCCGCATTTTCGAGGTTTTTCTGGGAGGCAAGGGTGAATACCATGAGTGCGCTTCCGTCCTCGGGCGCCATATTTACCTGGGTGGGAAGGTTTTGGTATTTCCATCCTGCCGGGAAAGTATATTTAAATCTGAGTTCAGGATGATAAAATGTGGTTCCCTCAACATAACCCTGTCGGGGATCCTCCCCATAAATGATTCCGTCAATCATCTGGAGGTAGCTTTCATGGTTCACCTTCCAGGGTGGAGAGTTAAGTTTGGCTTGCCATTCTGTAGATAATTGATTTACAGAGTTGTAACGATCACCCGGATCGGGGTGGGTGGAGAGGAAAGTCGGGATCCCTCCCTCACTTTCCCCCATGCTCATTTTATTCAATACCTGAAAGAAGTCAGCCATTTTATGTGCATCATAGCTTATTTTTGAGGAGTATTCAACACCAAGCCTGTCGGCTTCAACCTCATTATCACGGCTGAATTTCAGGAACAGCAGTTGCATCCCCTGCATTGCCATTTCGGCATACTGTGCAAATTTTTCCGATGCGATCATTCCTCCGATCAGAAGGAGCTGCCCCAGCTGCTGCCTGCTTTGCTGGCTTACAGAATGTCGTGCAGTTATATGTCCCATCTCATGACCAATAACACCTATCAGCTCGGCTTCGTTATTAAACTGAGCCAGAATACCGCGCGTGAGATAAATATATCCTCCGGGAACGGCGAATGCATTTACCACCGGAGAGTCTAATATCTTAACATGATATTCAATTTTGGGGCGATGTGAAATTAATCCCAATTCCGTGGTTCTGGCCTTGATAAAATTCAGCAGATTATCATTTTTATACTCTCCGAATGTAGCCATTACCTGAGGATCATATGCAATTCCCATCTGGACTTCCTGGGCTTCGGAGATCAACATAAACTGTTTTTTACCCGTGACAGGATTGATTGCACAGGAAAAAACAACAAGGATAACCAGAAATAACAACGAGATTTTTAATGGAATACGAAGTTTTTTCATAGTTAAAGTTTTAAAGTGAGTACTCTTAACAGACTATTTATCTCGATCGGCTGCGCACCTTCAAATATCGTAAAAAAAAGCTTCTGTTGTTCAAATATTTCTATGTGATGAGAAGTGAATTTTTTCCGGAAAATACATTGAAACCGTTACTCCTCCTTACCAGCCGTAATCTGCCTGATCAAAATTTTATCAATTCTTTTTCCGTCTATATCCATTATTTCGATCAGATAACCTGCATATTCAAATTTATCTCCGATCTGGGGGATCTTGTTTATGTTGCTGAATACAAAGCCTGCCACTGTTGAATAATCTATCTTTTCAAAGTCGATCGTAAATCCTTCGATAATACCGTCCAGAATCTCCACCGGTGCATCGCCGCTCACAAGAACTGATTTGTCGTCGCGGATGAATATATCTGGTTCCACCGGCTCACCCTCTTCAGGAATTTCACCGATTATGTTTTCCATAATATCATGAAGGGTGATTATCCCTTCAAAGCTTCCGTATTCATTGACTACTATACAAAACTGGGTAAGCTTCTGCTTGAAAAGATCAAGAACTTTGTGTGCATCTGAACTTTCGGGAATGATTAACGGTTGAACCAGCAGATCGGTAACCTTTACCGGGGTATCCGAAATGAGGTCAAGCAGATAATCTCTCATAAACAATACTCCTGCAAAATTATCCATGGTGCCGTTACAGCAGAGGATTTTGCTATGCTTTGTCTTCAGTATCTCAGCCTTAAGGTTTTCCTCCGACTTCTTAATATCGATCCACTCAACCTCGGTCCGGTGTGTCATTATATGTTTCGCCCTTTTATCGGAAAAATAAAAGACTTTTTCATGGATCTTATTCTGTTCCTTCTCAATTACTCCTTCCCTCGATGCAATTTTTATCATCTGTCTCAGCTCAGACTCTGTCAGTTGTACAGTTCTTTTCTTAATACCGATCATCTTTACTATCAATGAAGTGGAGAATGAAAGGAATTTAACAATAGGATAAAATACTGATGTAAAATAAAAAACGGGAGTAGCTATCTTTATTGCAATTTTTTCGGGATTACTTAAAGCAATAGTTTTTGGAACCAGTTCCCCGATAACTATTGAAAAGCAGGTAATCGTTATAATTGTCAGAACGAGTGCAAATTCGTCGGCTGAATTCTGCAGGAATCCGATCTTTTCAAAAAGCGGTGCTAAATCATCCGCCAGGTTCATTCCGCCATAAACCCCCATGACAATACCTATTAAGGTAATCCCAACCTGTATTGCAGACAGAAAGTTGCCCGAATGGTCCAGAAGCCGCAAAGCTGTTTTTGCCCCCTTTCGTCCCTCAATCCTGAATTGCTCAAGTCTTGATCTCTTGCTTGATACCATGGCTATTTCCGATAACGAGAAAAAGCCATTCAGCAGGATCAGGACTCCCAAGATTAAAATTTCCATAAATTCTTAAATCAGAAATTGATAAATAAAATACCAATGTCAAATTTAACAACTATTATGCTGATTATTTGCATGTACGGAGAGGATCTCCGTAAGATCATTCGATAATGAAGGCAGTCTGGAGAAAATTATTTACCGCCCCTAATAGTTTGGTCCTTATATGCCAGGTTTCGGAGAATATCCTGAATGCCCGGAATTCATGGTCAGGCACGTTGAATTCGTCAAAAAACAGAATGTCCCCTTTCTTCAGATAAGGCGACATGCTTACAAGCGCAAAGATTGTTGAAGAAAACAGATCAGCATCCAGATGGATGATCTTCCTTTTCCCGGATATTATTTCATGAGATTTTAAAAAAACCTGAAGTGTATCCTGGAACAACCCTTTAATAAATTCTGCACGCGGATCATCAGTTTCCGGAATGGCAGCTTTCATGTCACCTTTTTTAAAAATTCCCCATTTCTCAGGTAATCCTTCAAATGTGTCAAATCCGAAGAATCTGCTTTCTTTATTTATGCAGGTATTCAGCCACCACTTAAAAGAATACCCGCCCGAAACACCGAATTCATAGTAATTAAAAGCTTCATTCTTAAGGCGCAGTATATCAACAACATACTGGTAAAGCTGATATCGTTTCGAATAATCTCTTTTGAATGTCCAGAAGTCATTCAGGATGACTTTTCTATCCTGGCCGGCTATCCATTTGGAAAGGCCCAGGGTGTACGAAGCTTTCAGCAGCGGCCGCCGTAGCCAGCCGAGAATAATATGAGGCCTCATCACCAGGATAAGTCCTTTGACTGATGATATAATCCAGATAAGCGTTCTGTTCATTACCTGTTATTAATGGCCTAAAAGTAATGCATTTAATTCATAATAAATGCCAAACGAAGGTGGAAAAAGGTTAGCGCAAATATCCGGAGTAATTCAAACATTTTGCGGATAATATGTGTTACAGTAATTAAAAGTA
>Ga0105106_10002253_pt1 | contig 13882 bp, 13 predicted proteins | sample PPLLaktember2015_5_FD_79109 | JGI IMG/M metagenome (GOLD analysis project Ga0105106, IMG submission 79109) | Freshwater sediment microbial communities from Prairie Pothole Lake near Jamestown, North Dakota, USA - PPLs Lake P8 Core (1) Depth... | ecosystem: Environmental > Aquatic > Freshwater >...
GGGTACAATAGGGATATTCTTTGAATGTCTTCCTGATGATCCGGCTTTATGTCGTGACAGGTCTTTTATTAATCAAAACATGCAAAGACTTGCCTTTTATGAACGATATGGCGCTTATCCAATTATTAATACAAGCTATGAAAAACCTGTAAAAGAAGAGGATGATTGTTCCCCATATCTTGTTTATAATGATCTTGGGTCTCAAAGACCGTTAAAGGCGGGGGAATTAAGAAAAATCTACAGAGCCATTCTGAAACGCAAATATTCAGACTATTGTCCTTCGGATTACATAAATATGGTTGTCAATAGTGTGAAGGAAGATCCTGTCAAAGTAAGGGCACCACTCTATGTTAAAACTCAGGTAGTGGAAAGCAGCTATCTTCATTCCCAGGCTGATTATTTTTGAGGAAACTCCTGAATATTTACCATTTTTCATCAAAGAAATGAGATGGATCTTGTTCAGTTGTATTTTAAGTATGTTTTATGTTTAATATCGGAATCTGAGAATGGCTTAAAACTTGTTGAGCGTATGGACCAAGATAATATGGTTTATAACCATCTTCAAAATTTATGTTAAGAATAATCAAATCAACTTTATACTCTTTTGAAATTTTAAGAGTTTCGTTCGGAAAGTCTTTACTTTGACATATTGCAGATTGAAAAACAACTTTATCATTTTGTAAATGAAATTTAATCTTGTCCATTAGTGTTGCAATTTCTTTTACATCACCAGGATATTTCTGATCAGTGAGCCCAAGGAGAAAAATCTTAGAATTGTTTTTCTCTATTATTGGTCTTGAATAAAAGTATTTAACTACTGTCCCCGATGTAATCCTGACAGGAAATAAGACTTTTTCAAAATCAGTTTTTTGCCAACGCCCTGGGATCGTTAAAATTGGACAAGAAGCATTTTTTACAACACTAATAGCTTCCGAACCAATATAATTTTTTCGAATTCCTTTTTTACCGTGAGTACCCATAACTATTATATTTATATTGTCTTCGAAGGCAAGTTTGCAAATCAGATCTGATGGTTTTCCTTCTAAAATTCTTCCGGAAATTTTGATTCCAGTCTCCTTTTGAATCTTTTCAGTAATTCCTTTAAGTTTTTCCCCTACCGTAAATAAAATATCTGGGGTAATACGAAATTCAGACGAATGAGTTTCATTTGGAGGAGAATACGAAAATTTGTCAACGACATGTAGTAAAGTCACTGAAGCATTTTGTCTTTTTGCAATGGCTATACCAACACGTAATGAACTCTCAGAGAGATCAGAAAAATCAGTAGGTATTAAAATGGAATCTATTGTGATTTTCATGATGAATAGATTTTATTGGTAAAATTAAGTGAATATAAATTACAGTCCTTTATCTTTCAGGAGGTATTCCAAGCATCTTTTTGAAGTATCTTTAAGAATGAGAATTGATTTTTAGTTCAGACTTATATGAAATCAAAGAACAGGGTAAGCCCTGATTGTAGCAATAAACAATATTAACTCTTGAATTTGGCCATAAAGTCGGTTTTAGTAGTGTTTTTTTGCAGGTATTACAACGGCAATGTTCAGGTTTATTCTTTCTATCTGTCAACCTCCGGTTTAAGTATCAGGGCAAATAATTGATATCTATTTTACAGGTGCTTAAAAGTATCATTGTCCTTTGAGGATCCTTTGAACTTTTTTTCAAGAAAATCTTTTGCGATATCTTTCCCCCCTAAACCTAAAGCTATGGATAAAGCAAGGACAATGCCGCCAAAGGTAATAGCAAAAGCTATTAAAACAGTTTCCCGGCCTATACCCAACTGTTCAACTGCCATTGCAAATGCAAAGATGATAATTATAATTCTTACTGCTCTACTTAAGATTCCTGCAGATTTTACACCAGCATTTACTTGTGTTATAAGAATTACCCTTCCCACAAGATTAGCAACAAGATATCCAATGATCAGAAGCAGAGAAGCAATAAATACATTTGGGAGATATAGGAAAAATCGCTCCAGAAGATTTTCCATAACCGGAACTTTCAGAAAGATAAGCGCAAAAATTGTGAAAATAAATACAATCGTCCAGTACAATAGTTGCCTAAGTACCTTTACTGGAGACTTTTTTATTCCACTTTTCTCGAGATTCCTAGCAATGCCTGCATTATTAAAAAATCTGTCGATTTTCAATAATTTTGCAATTTTTCCTAATACTATTCTTATAATCCATGCAGTTATAAAGCCAGAAACAAGAATGAGTATAGAAGTCAAAATGTTGGGCAAGAATTTCTGAATTGTATCAAGAAACTCCTGGAAAGGCTCTTTAAATAGTTTTTCTACAAAGTTTAACATAATGGCCTCCTTCGATGATTATTTATACCTAAATATTATTTCCCCCACCTGTCAATAAGATATTGTTTTTCTTTTTGGAATGTCCGGCAAAGCGATTCAAGTCTTTGTTCAACTTCATCAAAGCTGGCATCTCTTGATTCAATTACGAAAGATGCCACTTTCCCGAGATAGAGCGGTGTAAGCGATTTTATGATATGTCCAGTGTTCATGATCTTTTTATGACAAGCGACAGCAAAGTCAAAAAGAATTCTAACCCAAATTTCATCGGGAAATACAAATTTATCTTCCGACTGGTCAATCATTTCAGAAAGGAATTTTTGCAATTCTGGTGATAGAAAATCTTTATACAGTATTGATAATTCTTTCACTCCAAGTTTGAATTTATCAATCATGGGCAATAGATTAACAGCTACCGGTTCTAATCCAACCGTATAGACAAATCCAAAAGTTGGTATATTTTCTGTATCATGAACTCTGTGCCAAACTGAAGAATATTCTTCCATAAGGTTGAAAAGAGAGCTTACAACCTGATGGAGCATGGAACTCAGGCTGGCTGCAGGATCTTTGGGATCATGAATTTTTGCACCTAAAAAGGACTGGCAAATTTTAAATCCATTAGCAACTGCAGTTGTTGTCATCCATATATCAATTCCAAATCGGGCAACATCAGTTTCCCAGACTTTTTTATCAGCGTAGAATTCAGCCAACCTGCCTGAAAATCCAAAATCCCCGCCAATTGGCTGCCGTATGCATTTCCCGTAAAGCATTCGTGTTACAGGATAAATAATAGTGTTTGTAATTGTACCATCATATTTATGCCTGTGATAATAAGGAGCCACAAAATCAAATCCGTTATTTAATACGGGACTAACCAGAAGTTCAATCCATTCCGGAGTAATGCTCCTCAGATCAGAATCAACTACAGCGCAGGCTTTTACATTTAGAACCCTGGCTATTTCGAAAATGGTACGAAATGCACTTCCCTTTCCCGGAATTCCCTGATATGGAGTTGATATTTTAAAAAGGTTCTCTTCATAGCGATGTATAAGGATTGACTTAAGATCAATGCCAGATTCTTTTACTATATTAATAGTATCATCAATAGAGCCGCCATCGGAGTTTGCCAGAATTGACCGTTTATCCGGAAAATATTTTAATAAACCTGTCTGAACCGCTTTCACCACATGTCCGATTGTACTGGCGTTATTATAACTCGGGATTCCTATAAGTATGTCTGCATGTCCTATCTCATTGACTTTTCTATTTACATCATCTAATAGTATATCTGAGTGCTTTACCACTATTTGTTACTTATAATTTTGATTACCATTAAGTTCGACATAATGTTGTTCTTAATGGTGTTAAAATTAAGAGGTATTATTCTATAATTGCCATAACATCAAAATGCAGAAGTTTCCAACTCTTTTTTGTAATCGCATACTTATAAATATTACAGTATAATTCGTGAAAAGATGATAATATTTAAAATTATCACTATATATTTTTAGCTTTGATATTTAATTAACTTTCATTGTATTTTAAAAATTCACTGGTAAATATTCCATTCTTCCCTGAAATTAAAAAAATAGTGTATCTTTAATTTTAACCTTTTTTGCTGTATATCTGTTGATATAGACAAAGATAATATTTTTATAAGTTTTTAGCTGTTTTGTTATGGCTGATTTCCATTTCAATATTGTTCCGACATTTTCGCTGCTTGCCAGTGAAAATACCAGTTTGATGGAGCAAAAAATCATGCTGGCGAGTAAAAAAATTCCGGCAGGGGTTTTGATTCCTGCGCTTTTCCATGATCTTTCAAGCGATGCTATGAGGAATATCATTGATGTCCTGGCGAAGATAGATTATTTAAAGCGTGTTTATATCGCTCTCGATCAGGCTAACGAAGAGGAATATAATCAGGCGAAAAATATCATTGCACCTCTTAAGGGAAAAGCTGCTCTTATTTGGAACGATAGCCCTGTGGTACAACATGTTATTATGGAAATTGAGCAGAAATTGCCATTAGGCCCGCGAGGAAAAGGACGTGCAGTCTGGACAGCATTGGGTTATATCATCGGAAAAGATGAGGTGGCTGCAATTGCATTTCATGATGCCGATATAATAACCTTTAACAAAGCTTTTCTTGCTAGGCTTATTTTCCCTGTAATGTGTCTGGGGTTTCAGTTTTCAAAAGGATATTACATCCGCTATAATACAAAGTTTTATGGAAGGGTAACCAGGTTGTTTTATTATCCTTTAATCCGGACTTTGAAAGATATTTTGGGTACTACCCCTTTCCTCGATTATATGGGCGATTTCAGATATCCTCTTTCCGGTGAATTTGCTACATTCGTATCTCAGGCCAAAATGTTAAGGTATCCATCCGATTGGGGTATCGAATTAGGATTACTGAGCGAAATATTCCGTATAGTCCGGATCTCGCAGGTGTGTCAGGTTGAACTGGTAGAACGGTACGATCATAAACATCAGGAGGTTGGCTCAGGTATGGATAAAGGGCTTAATAAGATGGCTACTGATATTGCCAGGACTTTTTTTTCGCATCTTTCAAGTAATGGAGTCATATTAACTCATGATATGTTGGCCACCATCCGGCTGACATACTTAAAACATGCCAGGGAAAGTGTGGGTATTTATGAGTCTTTAGCCGAAATGTACAGTGATTTAGTATCCTTTGATTTCCATGAGGAACTTACTATAGTTGAATCATTCGCGCAAACAATCGAAGCTGCTTCAATAGACTTTTATAAACATGCGTATGGTAGTCCTCTGATCCCTGCATGGAAGCGTGTGGGTGTTGCCATTAATGGGATCATTGAAAAACTTGTTATGGCGGTTGAAGCAAATTGAAATGTATATAATTTTTACAGATCTTGATGGGACTTTACTTGATTTTGACACCTATTCATTTGAAAAAGCACGAGAAGTCCTTACTTATATCCGCAAGAAAAATATACCCCTCGTGGCAGTAACGAGTAAAACAGCTGCCGAAGTTCAACAGATTATTAAGGATATGGATATTTGCCATCCGTTTGTGGTAGAAAACGGTGGGGGTATTTTATTCCCGGAAACTTACCATGGCGAATTCCCCAGGACAAAAATGGCCGGTGGTTATTTTATTGTTCCTTTTACACAGCCGGAGGTCAGCCCACTGGAAGTGCTTGATGCAATAAGCAGTAAAATCGGAATCCAATTGCAAGGATTCAGCCGTCTTACAGTTGATGAAGTCGTTTCTTATACCAGGCTTTCAATTGAGCAAGCACAGAAAGCTCAACAGCGTTATTTTTCAGAACCATTTATTTTGCCACCCCTCAAGTCCGACTTTCAAAAGATTATCAGACTCTCCCAATCCTTAAACTATAAAATAGTCGAGGGAGGCCGATTTGCCCATTTAATCCCAAAAGATTCAGGTAAGGGTAATGCTGTCAAATACCTGATATCTTTTTATCAAAAATTATTCTCCGGTGTCCCGCTAAAATCGATTGGTTTGGGAGATAGTCCCAACGATTTTGACTTTCTTTCAATAACAGATATCTCGATCTTAATTCGAAACCAGGGACAAATTCCAAAATTTGCCGGAAAAAAGTGTATTAAAAGTCAAAAACTTGGTGTAGAGGGTTGGGCTGAGGAAGTTAGGAAAATCATTTTCCCTTGAACAGCTTAACAAAAGACTTGTCTGTTTTAATTGAACAACTTTAGGCTTACTTTTTTAATTAAGAATAGATTAAACTTCATTATTTTTAATTTCTATTGCTTTATTATAAAGGTCAATATACAGAAAGGCGCTGTTTTCCCATGAAAATATCTTTTTCATAGCATTTTTCATAAGTTTTTTCATATGGCATTTTCTGTCATAAAATGTGCTGACAGCCCACCCGACAGTATAATAAATGGAATGAGTACTTGCTTCCCAAAACTTAAACCCGGTACCGTCACCCGTTTTTTCATTATAGTCCTCAACTGTATCATCCAGTCCGCCTGTAGCCCTGATTATTGGAAGCGTACCATATTTAAGTGAGTAAATTTGGGTTAAACCACAAGGCTCATAAATGGAAGGTATTAATAAAAAGTCACTTCCTGCTTCAATTAAATGAGCCAATTCATCGTTATAACCTATAAAAGAACCAATTTTACCCGGATATACGTGTGGCAAGGTGCCATAAAATGCTTCAAGTTGTTTATCTCCAGATCCCAATACTGCAAATTGCACATTCATATTATGAATTATACTTTCAATACATTGAGATAGCAGGTATAATCCCTTCTGCGATACAAATCTGCTGATTACACCAATAATCGGAGTATTTTGGTCCAGCTCAAGGCCAAGTCTTTTTTGAAGAGCACTTTTGCATAGTACTTTACCATGCATTTTGTCAATGGAGTAATTACACGGCAAAAAACAATCTGTTCCCGGATTCCATTGCGAATAATCTGCCCCATTAAGGATTCCAATGTATCTGTCTTCTTTTTTTCTCAAATATGGATCCAGTCCAAAACCTCCTGAAGGTGTTTTTGTTTCCCTGGCATAAGATGGACTCACTGTATTGATCATATCTGCAAAATAGATTCCGCCTTTTAAAAAATTGACGGCTCCAAAACATTCAAATTTATCTGGCGTGAAGTTACCTTCACCAAGACCAATATAGTCATAATGCAATTTCGGATATATTCCCTGATAACCAATATTATGAATTGTCAATACACTTGCGATACCTCCAAGTATTGGATCATTCCAATGCCATATTTTTAAATAAGCAGTAATCAAAGCTGTATGCCAGTCATTAGCCTGGATGATATCGGGCTTGAATTTTAGATCCTTACAGAGTTGTAATGCAGCCCTTGCTAAAAATGAAAAACGTTTCGGATTATCTGGGTAGTCGCTAAACTCATTGTCGTGATAAATTCCATTTCTTTTAAAATAAGAATCAAATTCAATAAAGTAAACTGGAATACTATCATCTGTTATTGTTTTATCAACACTGCACCATTCCTGAGTATTTCCCATCTGTACTCCCATCGATTTAATATGGCGCTTTATATGATACTTTTTTACATCAATAAAAGAGTATTTTGGAATTACAATCCTGACATCAATATCATGATTTTTCAAAGCTATAGGCAAGGCGCTGACTACATCACCCATACCTCCTGTTTTAGCAAATGGAACACATTCTGTAGATACCAGGAGTATTTTAAGCGGAACAGACATCAATAAACAATTAATGACGAGGTAACTTAAGTTCGATCTTTTCTTTCGAACCAAATGCCAGACCTACAACAAGGGTGAGGTATTCCCGTAGATGGCGTGTTATCAAATAATTATCCAGGACAAACTGTCTTGCACTTTTGCCCATTTCCGTCATAATCTCAGGATGTTTAAGCAGATACCTGATTCTCATTGCTGCACCTTCTGGTGTATTTACCCTGAATCCGCTAAAATGATCTATGACCTGCAGTTTAATACCACCTGTATCACCGCCAATCACTGGTTTTCCCTTCCATAATCCTTCTGTAACAGTCAGTCCGAATCCTTCCTTTAGCGATTTTTGCAGAATTATATCCGATCCCCTTTGTAAAGCATTGATCTCCCTGTGGGCATCAGGCGGGAGTTCAAGAATATGGATATCCGGATCATTCCCTGCAAAGGACCTCACTTCTTTAAGCACTTGCTCACCTTCCGGGTCATCTGTTGCTCCACCTCCGGCTAAAATAAGCTGTACAGGAACGTAGTTTTTAACTAACCTGTAACTCAGTATAACACCGATAGGGTCTTTAAAACGGTCGTATCGTGAAACCTGGGTTAAAATCGGATAATCTCTGCTTATCCCGTACTTATCAAGGAATCCGGATATTTCCTTTTCGGGAAGTTCGATATTTTTCTCACTTAAAGGATCAATACTGGGAGGTATTAAATACATAGGATGTTCAAGAGGCTGTGCAAATGCAGAAAGCGACCATATACTGGCATCATAATCTTTTATGTATTCCCGTAAATATTTCCACACCGGACGATAGGGATGGCTGACATCTATGTGACAACGCCATAACCATCTCCCTTTTCTACCTTTGGAAAAATGCAGCAATGCAGCAGGCTGTGGATCGTGTATAAACACAATATCAGCACTTTCGAGCTTCTCTCTTAACCTTTCATAATTTTGCAGGTTTGTCTTCTCATAAATATCAAGCAACGAGGAAGATATATCATCACGGTCGCCCTGAAGGGAGTTATGCATTTTTTTCGTACACTGATAGAATTCCTTTTCACCTGTTATAATCTCCCATTCCGCATCTATTCCAAGTTCTCTTTTAAGGGGAACAAGGCGGTTCAGAATTTCAGCAACACCTCCACCTTCTTTCGTTGAATTTATATGGAGGATTTTAATTCCTTTCAAAGGATTTGCCAGCTGCCTGAGGTGATTTATCACTTCAATTCCAACTATTTTTGCATATTGCATAAGCAGACTTTCCATTACTCACCTTCTTTTAAAATAGTTATAAAAAGCAAAATTAATCTCCTGTCGAAGCTTATTCAGGGAGGTAAAATATGGATCTATTTTATCAAGGCTTGCAATAAGTCCACTATATTTATCCCCGAAACCTTTTAGCCAGACGGAAAAGTCATTTTTTTTGCCAGATGTCCTTCTACGGGCATCAATGAAATGATAAAAAATACTACCCAGCGACATGTTTGGAATTACATCCAGTAAATCTTCAGGATTCTGATAACCTACTCCCGTATCAAAAACCACAATCTGCGACCTTATGAAGTGAAATTCCTGACCTGTTTTTACCCACGGGACATGCTCCGATTCAGATAAACGTTCCTCAATAATTTCAATAAGCTCCCTGCGTACATCCTCTATATCATCATATGCATTAGGATCAATTAATGCAAGTTGTTCCGAGATTTTGGAATCGTGCAGATTACGTGATGCCCAGACAGCAAAGTCGTTTTGAAATTCCGGATCGTCAAAATGAGAGTGCAGAAGACCTCCCCAGAAATGATAAAAAAGACACCCTGGATGGATTATTTTTAACTGATCTCTGAGCTCTCTCAGGTTCTGCGCTTTTTGGCCTGTCGCAATTGCTATAAGTGCGCAATCCTGAAACTTAAAAGCCTGATTATCCATATGTTAATCTTTTTTTAATAGAATATTTGTAATTTATTACATGATTACCCTTTTCATTCTCAGCATTAATGATGCCTGATTTATCTGGTTTTTATTAAAGATGATTAAAGTAAAAATAATAATTTCTCTGAATTATTGTCTATTTAACTGTAATTCAATATATTATATGAATATCTGCAGATTCTTACTTTTAAAGTTAAATAAATCTCTGTAAAAGATCTAATTTTTGATCAGAACGTGACGAATAGATATTGGGTTGTTTCCGTAAAGCGAATCACAGATCCAAAGAAATAGTAATCTTTCCCGGAATCCCACATTTACCTCCTGAATCAAGCGAACTATTCTTTTACAACTATAAGTAATTTATACCATTACCGCGGTAAATATTGACATGCCGTTTTGCTGTTTTTGATTATTTTTATGATATATTTCAACTATAATCAATCAAACTATGATTAAAAATCAATCTGATATTAATTATGCCAGTTTGATATCAGATTTTATTATTATTGATCTGAACGACATTACATCAAGAAAGGTCTTAGGATTCTCACGTGGTAATTGAATTCAATTATTTACATTACCGGAAGAAGTTGTGTTTTACAGATTGATTTTGATGAGTTTATCGCTTTGAAAAACAGGTATATAATTAAAACAAAATACTTTCTATGTACTTGCGTTCTCTGATTTAATTAAAGAATATTAATCCGAAATAGTCATAGATTATGAACAACAGAGTAATTCAATCTGTTCAGTTTAAAGCAAGTGCACAACTGGAAGAATTTGTAAAAGAAAAAGTAACAAAACTTTTTGAACAGGATTCTTCAATTACCAGAGCGGCTGTTACTCTATTTGAAGGAGTATCAGGAAATCCTAAAAATCAATTCTGTGAAATTGAACTCTCAGTTACCGGAGAAAATCATTTCGTAAAAAAGGACAGTGAAAGTTATGAAAAATCTATTTTGGCTGCCGTTAAAACCTTACAAAAGGTGATGCGCAGACAAAAAACAAAAGTAATTAACCAGCGAAAATCCACTTAAAGAAATAATTCTTAGAATACATTAATTCATTAAATAAATTATGTTCAGAATTCGTAAAATAACAAATCCTTATCTCAAGGGTAACAAGCAGGCCATTGAACAAATAAAGAAAATAAAGAATATATCGAAACACATACAAAATAATTGAATGGCAAAGTCAATGAGTTATACAATAAATCATTGACCAAAAACTAAATACATAAAAATAAAAATATGCAAGAAACATTTAAGAAATGGATTGAAGCAGTTATTCCATGGCTATTGGATCATGGAATTAAAATCATAATAGTTGTGATTGCATCCTGGTTGCTTTACAAAATCGTACACAGAATAATTGATAAATCAGTCAGGATAGCAGTCGTGCCCGACAGTAATATGTCAGAAGAGTCGGATAAGAAACGTGAAGGAACTCTCATAAGGATTTTTACCGGTGCCGCAAGGATAATTATTCTTATTATGGCAGCACTGATGGTCCTGCAGGAAGTCGGCCTGAAAATTGGACCTGTTCTGGCAGGAGCGGGTATTGTAGGCCTGGCATTTGGATTTGGCGGTCAATATCTTATCAAGGATATAATTACAGGTTTATTTATTATCCTGGAAAACCAATACCGTATAGGTGATGTTGTCAACATTGATGGCACCAGCGGGCTGGTGCAGGATATAAGTTTGAGGAAGGCCACATTAAGGGATCTTGACGGAACGGTACACCATATACCCCATGGAACAATAGCCCTGGTGTCTAACCTCTCCAAAGACTTTGCCAGGGTTAACCTTAACATAGGTGTTGCTTATGATACTAACCTCGAGCATCTTATAGAAGTAATAGACAGAACGGGAAATGACCTGGCCGAAGATCCTGCTTACAAGGAGTTCGTCATCGCCCCCCCAAAGTTTTTACGGATAGACGAATTTGCAGATTCTGCTGTCATTGTTAAGATCCTTGGAGAAACCAAACCTTTGAAACAGTGGGAGATATCAGGAGAATTACGTAAACGGTTAAAAATCGCTTTTGACAAAGAAGGAATTGAAATACCTTTCCCTCAGAGAGTTATTCATCAGGCAAAAGAAAAAATAAATATATAAAATGAACAGGTACAATATTGGTGTTATCGGCAATTGTTCAAATACAGTACCCTTAATTGGCGTCCCCTGGTCTATCAGTATAATTCAATCCCATTCGACGAGCTCATTGCAATTTATAACCTGAGCGATGTGGGATTTATTACACCTCTTCGCGACGGAATGAACCTTGTTGCAAAAGAATATATTGCTTGCCAGAGTGAACAGTATGGGATGCTGATCCTGAGTGAAATGGCGGGCGCTTCAATCGAACTAAATGAGGCGTTAATAATTAATCCGACTGATATTGAAGAAACTTCAGATGCTTTAAATAAGGCACTTATTATGCCTGAAGAAGAAAAAGAAAGAAGGATCCGTAGAATGCAGGAAAGGTTAAGCAGGTATGATGTATTTACATGGACTACCGATTTCTTTAATCAGGTCGATGACGTTAAAAAAGAAAAAATACATCTGCAGGTGAGATACCTGGATGAAAACAATCTGAAATCTATTTACCTGAAATATCAGGAAGCTCAGAAGCGTCTTTTTCTGATTGATTACGATGGAACACTTACTCCGATAGTAAACAGTCCGGATATGGCTATTTTAAGTGAAGATACCGAAAAAATACTAAACAAAATTGTTTTCGATTCACACAATACACTTGTTATAATAAGTAGCAGGAGACGGGAATTTATTGAAGAACAGTTCAGGAACGTTGAAGCGATCCTGGTTGCGGAACATGGATATTTTATTAAATACCCGGGTAATGAATGGATGAATAATATAGAAATCGATTTATCATGGAAAGAAAAAATCCTGCCCATATTAAATGACTATGTCGACAGATGCAATGGCTCAATGATAGAAGACAAATATGCTTCAATTGTATGGCATTACCGTAATGCTGATGAGGAAATTGCATCACTTAGAATCAATGAACTCAAAGATGACCTTACTGAAATCCTGAAAAGTGAATCAAAACTACATGTTTTAGAAGGTAATAAGGTGCTGGAAGTTAAGAGTCTATTATACGATAAGGGAACAGTAGCCACCCGGATAATCAATAAGGGGAATTATAACTTCATTCTTGCATTAGGTGATGACACCACAGACGAAGATCTCTTTAAGGCAATTCCAGCATCCGGTTTTACATTAAAAGTAGGATGCAACCCGACAAATGCCAGATTTAATATCAGAGAGCAATCACAGATTATTGAAATATTAACGCTTTTTATTAATCCTGATAAAATATAACTTTACGATATTAATCATTATAGATTCAGACACTGCAATTAAGCGATTCGGTACGCTGCCTGTATTCCTGGCAGGAAAACATGCACTAAAATGCAATATCTAGAATCCGGACAAAGCTCTTTTCAGTAATTATCCTGTCGGCCACAAGGTTCAGGTAATTGTTGTTGGAACGGAAAGCTATTCCGATTCCGCTTTCCCTTATAAGGCATATATCATTCTCACTGTCACCGATTGCAATTGTGTTTTTTAAATCGATGCCGTATTTTTCAGCAAGCTGGAAAAGGACATTTGATTTGCAGAAATCATGATTGCATTTGCTGTACTTGCTACGCATAAAAGCTGAGGGAACTTTTACCTCCCCGGTTGCAATGCTCCTTGAAAACTCAAGTTCATTTGCTATCGAGAAGTCCATTTTAAGTTTGTTCTTCAAATGGTTGGTGACCACATCGTAGCTGTCGCTTATGATACCGCATATATAGCCCTTCTTTTTAAGTTCCCTGATTACAAATGCCGCATCATCAATAATTTTGATTTTATCGGCAACTCCCAGGATCTCATCAAAAGATCTTCCTTTAAGCAACCTGGCGATAGACTTTGTCCTGGTAAAGGAATTTGTATATTCTGTTACAATTTTTATAAGGTCCTCCCTGAAATTGAATTCCTCAGCTGCGGTTGTAATAAAACTCCCTTCCAGCATTGTGTTGTCCATGTCGAAAATTATCATTTTCTCCTTTCCGATCAGGCTCTCCCTGATGGCAAAATCCATCTGCGACCTTATCGCATTGAAATTCTCGAGGGTTTCAAGATTGTTAACTTCAATGCTTTTTGCGCGCTTGAGAATTGATCTGGTTACCTCCCTCGACATCTTGCCAAGCTGTTCCCACGATTGCATGCGATTCTCTATATACCCGATATTGACCTCCTTCATTCTTGCTCCCATCGCATGCATGTCGAGAAGGATTCCTATATCGACACCGTAATCATTTTCTAAGTCGATCTTTTTCAGCATGCTTTTTCTGGCGCCGATCATCCCGCTCAGTGGTTGTGAA
>Ga0105106_10002254_pt1 | contig 13880 bp, 11 predicted proteins | sample PPLLaktember2015_5_FD_79109 | JGI IMG/M metagenome (GOLD analysis project Ga0105106, IMG submission 79109) | Freshwater sediment microbial communities from Prairie Pothole Lake near Jamestown, North Dakota, USA - PPLs Lake P8 Core (1) Depth... | ecosystem: Environmental > Aquatic > Freshwater >...
GCCAAAGATGAAGTTCCACGCGCCCACCTTGCCCAGGTTCGTCTCCGAGAGCAGCAGATACTGAAGCCCACCGGACTGATGCTCGGCCAGGAGGAACTCCCGCACCTCCCGGCACGAGGCGTTATCGAACACCATCAGGTCGTAGTCGCCCTGGGTGTGACGCCTCACACTCTCCAGGCAGACCTTGAGTACCTCCAGACCTTGGTGGTAGTAGCCGCTCAAGAACGGGAGGTAGCTGATCACGGCTACCAGCACCGGAGCTGGTTGCGCGATCCCCTCAACGAACTTGGCTGGATTCTGGCCTAGGCGAGGCATGCATTCCGCTCCCGGCAAGCGCAGGTGCTATCCATCGATGGAGGTCTCGTACCCCAGCCGCTGCAGCGTGGGTCCGGCGGCGTGGAGGAAGATCGCCTGATCGTCGCGCGTCAACCACTGTCGCCAGCCTCCTCGTCTTCCCTTGCTAACCAACTCGGCCAGCGCCGGCTCCTGCTTGCCCTGCCATTCGGCGTCCGGGTTGCTGGCGAGCTCGCCGGAGATGGCCTCTCCCATCCCAGGATAGGGCGCGGCAACTCCCAAGAAGGACCACAAGTCCTGCAAGACGTCCGGCGGGTCAGCCAGGAGATCCTCATAGCGAATCTGGCGAAAGCGATCCGCCAGCAGGTCGCCTGCCGTGCCTTGCGTTCCATCGACGTTGGCCGCCCAGGCACGCGCTCGGCGTGCCAACGCCTTGGGGTCGAAGAGCGAACGTCTGCGCTCGAGAAAGCAGGACGGATCCCGCAACAGGGCTTGCCGGGTCTGGCGCTCGGCCCGGGACAGCGTCGCTTGGTCATCGACAAACGCCTGGAAGAGATGTGAGAGGACAGCATCTCTGCCATCGCGAACAATCGCGATCAGCCGCCCATCAGGGTACAGCATGTTCATCCGGCGAACCGACTGCTCGCCCGGAATATCGCTCGGGCTCTTGTCCCCGACCACACGCTTGCCCGCCTGCCGCGCCTCGCGCTCCAGCAGAAAATCAACGGCTGCTCGGAGCAAAGCCAGCGAAGGATCCCGCCCCTGGTTCCAGCGATTGTTCCTCCGCCGGAGCCATTCGAGCGTGTCCGGGTCGGACAGCAGCGAAGTGACGAACGGCGCACGGGTGAAGAAATGTCCCTGCCAATTGCAGTGCACTTCGGGATGCACCCGCAGCAATCTGGCCAGCAGCGTGGTCCCCGACCGGGCGTGGCCGAAGACGAAGAACTTCGGCATGGGGAACACCGTCGTCAGCTCGACGATGTCCTCAGGCCCAAGGGTCCGGTTCAGGTCAGGCTCAGCCGGCCCCTGGACCAGGAGCCGCAGCGCCAGTTTCACTCGTCGACGAAGGTTGACGGGCACGGCAATCGGCTCAGCCCGCGGCGATGAAACCGCGTTCGACCAGGTGGTCGATGATCCGCTGTGCGTTCTCCTCCGCGCTAGCCTTGACGGTGTCCAGTGTGATCTCCGGAGAAATCGGCGGCTCGTAGGGATCGTCGATCCCCGTGAAGCCCGTGATCTCGCCGCGGCGCGCCTTGGCGTACATCCCCTTCTTGTCGCGCTGTTCGCAGACTTCCAGCGGCGTGTCCACGAAGATCATCACAAAGTGATCGTCACCAACCATCTTCCGGGCCTCATTGCGCGCCATTCGATAGGGGCTGACGGCCGAACAGATCACCGTCCCGTGATGGCGGACGATCTCGCCGGCGACGAACCCGATCCGCAGGATGTTCGTGTCGCGGTCCTCGCGGGAGAACCCCAATCCCTTGGAAAGCTGGGTGCGAACGACATCGCCATCCAACACCGTGACCTGTCGACCCCGTTCGAGCAACAGTTCGGCCACGATATCGGCGGTGGTGGTCTTGCCGGAGCCGCTCAGGCCGGTGAACCACAGGCACACGCCCTGACGATGCCGGGCCGGATAGGTTTCAGTGAGAATCGACGCGGTCTCTGGTCGAGTGAACCAGGCGGGCAGCGGTCGACCCTTGGCCTGATACTCCTCACGCAACTGCGTCCCGGAGAGCGAGAGCACCCGCGCTCCCTGGGGAACCTTGCGAGCGTCCTCGTATCGATCCTCGTCTGCGAGGTAGACCAGTTCATGAAACGGCAGCGGCGTGACGCCCAGTTCCGCCTGGTGCTCTGCAACCAGCTCCTGGGCGTCGTACGGGCCGTAGAAGGGTTTGCCGGAGGAGTCCATGCCCGGCCCCGCATGATCCCGCCCAATGATCAGGTGCGTGGCGCCATAATTCCTTCGAATGAGCGCATGCCACACTGCTTCCCTGGGGCCTGCCATACGCATGGCCAGCGGGAGCAGGCTGAGCATTGTGCGCGCAGGATCGTAGTATTTCTCAACGAGCGTCGAGTAGATCCGCACACGCGTGAAGTGGTCGACATCGCCGGGTTTGGTCAGGCCGACGACCGGGTGGATCAGCAGACTTCCATTCACCTCCTCGGCAGCCCGCTTGGTGAGTTCCTCATGGATGCGGTGCAGCGGATTGCGGGTCTGGAAGGCCACGACGTGCTCATGGCCCATCCCTTCCAGCTTTTCCCGCACTTCGCACGGGGTTCGCCGCAAGGAACGGAAATCATAGTAGCGGGGTAGGTTGAGCACCTGGATGGGGCCCGATAGACTGACCTCTCCCCAGGAGTCCATCTCGGACACCAAGGGGTGCCGCGGGTCCAGCGTCCCCAGAACCCGCCGGGCTTCCTCCGTCCGATCGCAGCGATAGGCTTGTTCGATGGTCATGATCGCCAGGATGTCGTTGCGCGTGTCGCGCAGAACAATCTCCTGGCCCTCCCGTCCCAGCCAACTGTCGTTCACCGGGAGGGTCACCGGGATGGGGTACAACACGCCGTTGGCCAGGCGCATGGAGTCGATCACACTCTGATAGTCTTCCTGTGACATGAAGCGATCCAGCGGCGAGAACGCTCCAGTGGCCAGCAGTTCCAGGTCGCATGTCGCTCTGGGTGTCAGTTGGAACGAGGGCAACTCACTGGCATGTCGCAGCAATGCCTCGCGCTGGGTCGTCTCAACGACCAGATCGACCAGCGCCCCACCGTATGGCTCAATCATTCATGTCTCCTTGATTCGGGCGTATCGTGCCATGGTTCAAGTTTGATCCGCGCGGGCCTAGGCGCGCTCCGTTCCCAGACTCCCCGATAAGCGTCGAATCCAGTAGCGGGTGGTCTCGATCGGGTGCATCAGCAGGCTGGCCAGCCTGACCAGTCGGCCGGGGCCCAAGACCAGGTAGACCTGGCTCTCCAACCGCCTGCCCAATGTCCCGCAGCCCCAGGGGTGATGGCGTAGACGGCTACCGTCCATCGTCCAGTCTGCGTCCACCAGACGAAAGACGGTCTCACGGCCGCCGCCGAGACGCACGTTCTCATAGCTCTCTGGCAGGCGGTAATGGGGCGCACCTCCGGGAAGGTGCCCGTAGTCATGGTCTTGGTGGATGGCCGTGATCGCACGGCTGGCATCGATAACCGGCACCCTTCCACGGCGTGCAGCGTAGATCATCCAGTTGTCCCAACCTGCCCGCCCCAACGCAAACGGCGGCACGTTGGTGAACAGCGGGCGCGGGAAGACGAAGTAGTCACTGCCGGCGGGTGGATGCAGGCGGCCCTCTGTCCGTAGCCGGCTCCGCAACTTCGCCCGCCAGCCTGCATCGAACGTCAGAGCCTCCGTCAACGCCAGGTCCCAGCGCTGGCCAACCACCAGGAACGAAGTGAACCGGTGCGGCAGGGACTCTAGCGATTGCAGGAGGTCATCCATCAGGAGGATGTCGGTGTTGACATAGGCCAGCAGGGAATAGCGGGCATGCTGGTGCGCCAACGCGAAGATCGAATCCAGCCTCGGGGTCCCGTGCTCGTTGCGCGCCACTGCCGCGCAGTGCTCCGTTCCAAGCTCCCTCGCCGCAGAGGCAATTCCCGGCTCATCGCCCAACAACAGGATCTGCACCTCGCCTCCCAACTGCTGCCAGGACCGGATGGCGTTGCGCTGGATCAGGTCAATGTGCGGATCGGTGAAGGGCTTGGGAGCACTGAAGAGGGTCAACATTCGATTGCTGAAGCCGAAGTCAGGACAGCCTGGGGTGATCGCGCTCAGAACTGCTGGAACAACTTGGGGGTCTTGCTCGCCAACTCCCCCTCCAGGTATGCTCGCACCATACAATCCTGGTAAAGGTCATAGATCACCCGCAGATGCTCGGGCTTGAAATCGCTGGCCAGGAAGTTCTTGCCGGTGGCGCGCTGGCGGTGCATCCGCCACCCGCCCTGGTCACGATAGATCTCCAGCAGGCGCACAGCCGCTCGCGCCGAGGCGACGACGGTCTTGCACGCGACATCATGGATGCCGTCCCCCGGCTCCAACCCAGGGACTACTTGATGGATCACATCCCCGGCATCGGGCTCGGAGACGATGTAATGGAAAGTCGACCCGGCATAAGGGGGCTCCAGAAAATAGAAGGGCCAGAACAGCGTGGCTGCACCCCGGTAGCGGGGCGAGATGCCCAGATGCAGGTTGATCGTGTCGGGCGGCAGATGTTCCGCCAGAGGCGGCTTGATCAAGCCAGAACCAAAAACCAGCACGAGATCTGGGCGGACCGAATGGATGAAGTCAACACTGTCCCGACCATTCAACTCGCCCGGGGGAGCCTGGTGCAGGTCACAATCCGGCAAGGGTGGTGACCCGAAGTACTTCTCCTCGGCCTCGGCCCTCCGGGCAAAGTGCAGCTCAAAATTGCGCTTGTCCCCCTCGGCAGTTCCCGCCGGCGCCACGGGGATCAGGTTCTCGCGCTTCTCGACCAGGGCGCCGCACAGGGGGAAAGCGGCGTGTACCGTCTGGATGTAATGCAGGTGCCGAGGATGTGTGCCACCGATCCAGGCGATTCTCACCGTTACCTCCCCTGGCCTGCCGTTCGCTGCAGCAGGCCATGCCGGCGCAGGTTCTCGGCTGTGTCGTAGAGCTGACGGACCGGCAGCCCCGAGGTCTCCGCCACTTCCAGAAGTCCGGTTGACCCATCGGCCGTGAACATCACCCAGCGAATGGCATCGAGTTCACTGCCATAAGCGACGTTATCACCGCCGATGGAGTAGGTCCGATCGTGGTGGCTCTTGCTCGGGTCGACTGCCGACTGCTTGATCGACCCCCCGGTTGGCGGGTACAGCCCTCGCTTGCCGAGCATCGGCTCGGAGTAGGGGTTCTGGGATTCGTACTGCACGTCGAGTTCAAGCTTCTCGATGGTCAGCATGTACAGCTTCAGGCTGTCGATCAGACCGCCGGCACTGATGAACTCGAGGTTGTCCAGGGAGGTGTGATAGAAGGGGTACTCGTAGTACTTGTCCTTGCTGATGGTCCCGATCGGGATGCGGAAGAACGGCGCAGAGTACTGGGTCTCGTCGCTTCCGTTAATGTCGAAGGGATAGGCAACGTAGTCAAGCCGCTGCTCGCGCAAGGTCAGCTCAATCACCCGGTCGATGCGGTGATCCCCCAGATAGGTGCGCTTGAAACCGAACTTCCCCGGTCCGGCGACAGTCGTCGGGATGAGACCTCCCGAGACGCGCCGCATCTCCTCTGTATGCAAGCTCAGGTAGGCGATGGCGCCAATGGTCTCCGGAACCAGGATGAAACGGTAGGCATGCCGATGCGGCCGCGACTGCAGCTCGCGCAGAAGCAGCGTCCAGAGGATGACGCCCGAGAGGTTGTCGTTGGCCAGCGACGGGTGGCAGCAGTAGCTGGAAACCAGGTACTCCTCCCCGCTCGTACCGGGCAAGAGGCATTCCCCGTATGTGAGGCCACCCGGCTGCAACGTGGCATCGATCACCACCCGGTAATCGGCGTTCCTGTCCAGCGTCTCCCGCTGCCGGTGCGCCAGGCAGAAGCCCCAGTCCCGGTTGTAGTAGGTCGTCCGGTAGGGGATCGCCTCCGGCAAGGCCGGCAGGGAGTGCAGGTGCGTGTCCAGTTCTTCGAAAGAGACCACGCCGTCAAAGGGAACGCTGTAACTGGCCAGGTGCAGGTTGCTCCGGCGGAAGTCGACCAGGCGCTCTCCGGTCAGGTCGGCGATGAAGGCGTCCCGGACATTCCATTCGTCCGGAACCACCCAGTCGAAGCACTTCGTGCCGGATGGGACCTCATGCATCTCGAAGTTGGCGACGGCCTTCAGCTGCCGGAGTGTCTGGCGCACACCCTCACCCGTCAGGCTGCGGCAGATCGGGAAGAGATCCCGCAGCAGCAAGTCGGCTTCCTGCTCCAACCGCTCCCAGACAAGCTCACGGAAGGTGAATTCCCCGCCGTTCGGTAACCGATCTTCAGCACACATCTGGCTGTTCACCCCACATCACGGTGCGTCTTGTGCACAACACCGGCATTGATCGCCCGCAGGTCCGGCTGCAGCTCAAACAGGGCCACCACCTCCAACCAGGAAAAATCATCCCTTCCGCCAAAGTGGGCAAACACCCGCCGAATGAGCTCGAGGTCTTCCGGCTCGTCGACGGTCCAGCGCAAGTCTCCCAAGGGCGGCTGGTGCCGCAGGCGATGCACCCGGAAGCGCTCTCGATTCTCGTACAGGAAAGGCAGGACGTGTTCACGCTGATGCGGTTCGACCGCCTCCGCCCAGGCCGTGGCCAGCGGCGCCATGCCGCATACCTCCAGGTCCAGTCCAATGGGGAAGTCCCTGCCCTCCGGCAGACGATTGGCGACCAGGTCCCAGGCCGGATTCGCATCCAGGTACACCGCGACGGCCTGATCGATCAACCCGGGGTCGATGAGCGGGCAATCGGCCGTGATCCGCACGACGACATCAGCTCGGGCGCGGCGGGCGGCTTCGAAGACACGGTCGAGCACGTCGGAGCTGCTGCCGCGCGAGCAGTCAAAACCCATTGACTCACACGCCAGGGCAATCGGATCATCGGCGGCTTCGGTGGAGGTAGCCACCACCACCGCATCCAATCGCTCCGCCCGCCCGGCGCGATCCACAACCCGGGCCAGCATCGGTCGGCCATGGATGTCGGCCAGCACCTTGCCCGGGAGACGCTGCGACCTCATGCGTGCCTGGACAACCGCGACCACTCTCTTGTGGCCAGGCTTACCTGCCATGGACCACCATATCGTAAGCATCCAGCAGCATCTGCTGGTTGTTGCCCCAATCGGCATCCCGCTCGACGCGCTTCCGGCTGGCCGCACCGAACGGCCGCCAGCGCCCGCGAGTCTCAAGGGCGCCGAGGAGGGTCTGCGCCAGGGACTCCGGCGACCCATCCTCAAAGAGCCAGCCGTTCTCCCCGGGGGTCACCCACTCGCGGTTGGCGGGGATGTCGGAGACGATCGGCGGCAGACCGCAGGCCATGGCTTGCAGCAGGGTCACCGAACTGCCATCGCTGCGAGAGGCGCTGATATACAAGTCGGATGCCTCGAAGAAGCGGGCCAGCCGTTGTTCCTCGACAGCGCCCTCAAAGCGGACGGCGCTTTCCGCCCCTGCGGACTGCACTCGGGCTTGCAGTTCTGGCCGCAGGCTTCCGTCCCCTAACACGGTCAGCATCAGTCCTGGGAATGCGCGCCACGCTCTCAGAAACCCCTCGAGCAGAATCTCCGGACCGTAGATCGGCTCGAGCGACCGGGCGCTCACCAGCACCACACGCTGGCGGCGGTCAGCAGCGGAGGCGGCTCGCGCCGGCTGAGGTCGGAAGTGACGCAGGTCCGCACCCCACGGAAACACCACGATCCTGTGCTCGGGCATCCCCAGCTGGATGGCTCGTCGCCGGACCGCCTGGCAGTCACACAGGAGCAATTGGCTGCGGGCGAAGGCCCAGCGCGCCCGAATCCTTCCCTGAAGGTGATCGGCGTCGCGCAGCACGTCCGACCCCCAGGACATGCTGATCAGCGGCCCGACGCCCGAGGCAGCCGCCAGAAAGGCACCCGATTGGATCGGGCCGGCATGTACGACATCCGGCCGAAAGTTGCTCACCGCCTCACGCAGCCAGCGACGCCGACTCAGGAATCGGCCGTGGAAAAAGGGGTTGCCCGCCTCGGTGGGCGACAGCTCAAGCACGCCGGCAGGAAGTGGGAGCGCTCCGTCCCGCGCCTCCAGCCGAATGAAGCCCACGTCGAGCTGGCCCAGGAGCATGGCCTCCAGGAATCGCCGATCATGGACGGTCACGCCTTGGCTAAGGTAGAGGACCCGCATTCGTCGCTGCGCCCCTCAGCCGTCAATCCCCAAGGTACGTCCACTCTAGCGCCTTCCCGAGGGGAAGGTCCACCAGGAGCCGTTTCCCAAGGACGGCCTCGATCTGATACGGCGGAATGGCATCCGCCGGAGACGGGCGCAGGACAGACAGCATCGCCCGGGTGAGCTTCGTGCCGGCGGTCAGGTCCCGGCCAGCCCGCAGGCATCGCCGCTGCACGATCACGGTGTCAGCCTCGTTCTCGGCCACGCGCTTATCCGGGCGGCCGAGGGCCAGTTCGAGCTCTCGGGTCCGATCCACCATCTCGCGCCAGGTGCGGGGGGTCATCGAGAATGGGTGATCCGGGCCCTGGCGACGGGTGTCATCGGTGAAGTGCTTCTCAATGGCGCGAGCGCCGAGCGTGACCGCGCCAAGCACCGTGGCGTGGCCCGGGGTGTGATCCGACAGCCCGAGGATCAGCTCCGGATACATCGCCCGGTAGGTCCGGAGTACGTTCAGGTGAATGTGGCGGAAGTTGTCGAGGCTGGCCGTGTAGTTGGTATTGCACTGCATCAGCACGAGCTGTGGATTGAGCAGCAGGATGACATCGACCGCCCGCTGCACATCACCGATCGTCGAAGCGCCTGTTGCCAGAATGACCGGCTTCCCCTTCCCGGCGATGTGACGCAAGATCTCCAGCCAGGTGATATCCCCCGAGCCGATCTTGTGGGCGGGGACAAATGGGTCCAGCATATCCACGGCGGCGAAATCGTAGGGAGAGGAGAAGTAGTGGATCCCTGCCCGGTCGCATTCCTGCTTGAGAACCGGGGTCCACTCGAACGGAATCGAAGCGGACTGATAGACCTCAAAGACCGGCTTCTTCCATGCCGATTGATGCGAAAGCTGCCGGTCCAGGTTCCGGAAGCCATAGTCGCTGACGATCTCCGGCGCCCGAAAGTTCTGGAATTTGGCCGCATCGGCTCCCGACTCCGCCGCCAGGGCTATCAACGCTTTGGCCCGGCCCAGATCCCCATCGTGATTGGCGGAGATATCGGCGATGAAGTAGGTCGGGTGATCTTGACCAATGCGCCGATCTTGGATACAGAGTTCGGTCATGGTCTCCTCCGAATGGCAAGGGACGTGCAACCCCACGGGGTTGGATCAATCACGCTCGGACCCCTGCCAGGCGCGAGCACCGATCTATGCCATCGAGCTGACGAGGCCGAGGGACAGGATCCCGCAAGCTCGCGGCCCGCACTCCGCCAGCCGCCTGGCCAGTAGTGTCGACTGCCACTTGGCACGCCGCGCCTCCTGCATCCACCTGTTCATGTAGGCCGAACTCCCTCCTGGAGCTCCAGCACGGAGCAGGCAGGCCGGATTGGTCCTTCATGGCACGCCGGCGACCAGACATCCGCGAATCGCCGCCAGCGCCGCCGGGAAGCCGGCTTCCCGCTCTTGCGCGAACCGCCCCAGCTCTTCGACGATGGTCGGCATCCTGCGTGCGAGCGCGTGCTCAAGCCTGGCAGGGTTCAGACAGAGCTGCTGCCCGCGCCGGGCAGCCAACCCGGCAGTAGAACTCTGCGCCGGGCGAATGATGGAGGGCTCGAGCGAGAAGGCTTGCGCCAATCGCACGCCAAACTCGTACTTGGACAGGCAGGTCCTTCCAGCGGCGTGCAGCACACCGCTCACGCCCAGCTCGAGCAGGTCCAGCACGACCCCGGCCAGTGTGCTTCCCAATAGCGGGCTGAAGCTTGAGTCGACAAATCCCGGACAAGGCTCGCCGCTCTCCAGCCGCTCGAGGAACCAACCCGCCAGCCCGACCTTCCCCGGAGCAGGCCAGGTGAAGAAGTTGGTGCGCAGAATCAACGCCTGCGGAAGCGCCGCGGCCACCGCCGCCTCGCCTGCCCGCTTGCTCACGCCGTACTGGTTGACGGGCGCCGGCGCGTCGGTTTCGCGGTAGTTGCCCTTCACTCCGTCAAACACCGCATCCGTTGAGATGTGCACCAGGCGTGACCCGCGGCGCGCCGCCGCCCGAGCTACCGAGCCAGCCAGTTCGGCGTTGAGGCGCAACGCGCTTTCCGGATCGCGTTCGCAGGCATCGACATCCGCCTGCGCCGCGCAATGAACCACCCAGTCAGGCCGGGTTTCCCGCAGCAGCCGCTCGACCTCGCCGGCCACGGTCAGGTCCGAGGCCAGGCTGGTAAACCCCATCTCCCGCAGTGCGGGCGGGTAGGCGTGAGCCATCACCTCACAGCGGTCGAGCGCTGCCAGGACCAGGTTGGCGCCCAGCATTCCGCTGGCGCCCGTGACCAGCAGCCGAGGCCGCCGGGTGCGGCGCACGATCGGGCCGGCTATGCTCCTGCCCCCGCAGGCTGCTCGATGATCTCCCGGATCTGATCCACGCTCAGCCATTCCGGGTTGCTGTCGCTGGCGTAGCGAAATTCCGGGGCGAGCCTTCGCCCCTGCTGACGCCAGCCATGTCCAAACCACAAGGCCTCGGCCGGCTCGACCACGTACATGTCCTCCAGCTCCACGGTGTGACGGGCTTCATCCTCCGAAATCAGAACCTCGTGCAACTTCTCTCCCGGGCGGATGCCGATGTACTCGACCTCGCACTCCGGGGCAATCGCTTTCGCCAGGTCGGTGACCTTCATGCTCGGGATCTTGGGGACGAAGACCTCGCCGCCTTTCATCTGTTCGATGCAACGCAACGTGAAGCGGACGCCTTGCTCCAGCGGCAGCCAGAAGCGGGTCATGCGCTGGTCGGTGATCGTGATCTTGCCGCTTTCGCGCTGGCGCAGGAAGACCGGCACGACGCTGCCCCGACTCCCGATGACGTTTCCGTAGCGCACACAGGCGAAGCGGGTTCCTGTGCCGCCAGCATAGGCGTTGGATTGGATGACCAGCTTCTCCGCCGCCAGCTTGGTGGCGCCGTACAGGTTGACGGGGTTGACCGCCTTGTCGGTGCTCAAGGCCATCACCTTCTCCACGCCGCAGTCCAGCGCCGCCTCCACCACATTCCGGCCGCCGATGATGTTGGTCAGAATGGCCTCGAACGGGTTGTACTCGCATGCCGGGACCTGCTTCAAGGCGGCGGCATGCACGACGATATCCACCCCATTCATCGCCCGACGGAGCCGGGCTTCATCCCGGACATCGCCGATGAAGTAGCGCAGCTGCTCATGCTGAAAGCCCTGCTCCCGCATCTCGTGCTGCTTGAGTTCGTCACGGCTGAAGACGATCAGCTTCGCCGGCTGGAGTTCATGCAGGACAATGCGGACGAACTCCCGTCCAAACGAGCCCGTGCCTCCCGTGATCAGGACAACCTTCTCGCTCCAGTTCATTGCCTCTCCTGCCTCTCTGTCCCCATGAAGCAGAACATTGGATGCTGGCCCATTCGTCCGAACAATCGCGGGGCCGCGTCCTCCAGCTTCGACAAGACCCACAGCAGCTGACGCCCGAAGAGCTGGGGGAATATGAAAGCCCTTAAGAAGGAAGTGCTCACGCTGCGCCAGGTGAGGATCTCGAGTTGGGGAAGGTCCTGCAACTGACGCACCGCCCACGCATAGTCGTGTTTGTAGGTGAACGTCCCTGCAGGAGGGTGCCTGGTCGGAGGGGAATTCGTGGCGGAATCGCGCGCCGGCTGGCTCTGTGCTCCCCCATGCCTCCGGCGCGCATAGGCCCGCTGCAGACGAAACGAGGCAAGGATCAATGGGTCGAGCAGCCGCGTCATCAGGGCCTTGCGCCCCCAGCTGTAGACGACTACGGCCCGGCGGCCAGGAGCGAGCACGCGCAGCAGACCGAAGAAACCTTGTTGCTGCTCAGCGGCAGGCAGGTGGTGAATTGCGTGCAAGGAGACAACGCCCTCGAAAGCCGCAGCTCGAAAGGGCAGACGAGCCAGGTCGCCGATCACAAACAGGCCGTGATCGCCAATCCGCTGGCGGGCTTCCACAAGTGCGGTTCGCGAGATGTCCAGGCAGACACGCCGCCTGAATCCTTGCGAGTACGCCAGATACTCCGGGTACTGGATGGGACCCGATCCGGCATCCAGCAGCAGGTCGCCAGTCGGGTCCAGCCAGCGGGACACACGCGCATGGCAGTGCCGGATGTACTCGCGGGCGACAGGCCGCAGATCCTCGTAGCGGGCGTTCTGATAAACCCCCTCACCGATCTGGCTCCAGCCGATCCGGTCATAGAACCGGCGCACCTCATCCTTGATGGCGCTCGTGTCTGTGAGGCTCATGGGCTAGCGCGGCTGGCTCCAGTCGATGGGGTGCCCGGCGAGCGCTTGCAGCGCCGGCCGATATGCCTCCAGACGATCGGGCCGCACGACCTCCGGGAGGGGGCGCGCCGCTACGTCGTCCCAGAAGCCGATCAGATGCCACGGAAAGGCAAATGGATACTCAAAGAAGAATCGGTAGGCGTATCGCCATGCAAGCTCGACCTGGGGCTCGGGCAACCGCGTGCGCTCCGCCAACGCCTTGGCCAGGGCTTGCAGGTAGGCCGGTAGGTCTGGCGGGTCAATCGTGAAACCCTTCCCCCGGTAATGCGTGTTGCCGGCCACAATCACCGGAATCCCCTGCATCGCCATTTCCATGCCCACCGTCGTCGTATACACCAGCCCCACATCGGCCAGTTCGATCAGGTCGTACGTGTTGACGGCCGAGTCGGGCGGGATGACCAGGACGTGCGCTGGCTGCTCGGGCAGCGACTCGCGCACGATCTCAGCCGAAGGGTGGCCGGCGCCGCGCATCTCCCCGGGGTGGATCCGGACGACCAGCTGCGCCTGAGGATGAGCCGCCATGAAGCGCACCGTCTCGCTCAGCCAAGCCGCCATGCCCGCTCCGAACACCTGGCGATCGAGCGCCAGGCTATCCCCGACCACATTGGTGCATAGCAGCACGATCGGACGCTCCGGATCGAGGCCAAGCTGAGCGGCGGCCGCCAGGGCGCCCTGGCTCCGACCTGCCTGCCAGCGGCGGGCGAAGGTGCCCCAACTCGCCGCACCTCTGCGCGCCTGGTTCAGGGCGGAGAGGCGGTCCACCTGATCCGGCGCGAGGCTCGCCTCGCCCCGCGCCGCCCACAACCCACGCGTATCCAGCCGCATCGCTTCTGCATTGCGGGCGATCCACATCCGCTCACGCTGTTCACCGAACTCGAATGTGACGGCAACGCCATCCATCTGCCGCGACGTTCGGTAGACGGCGCCAAATTCGAGGATGCTCCCGTTCGGGATCAACACAGCATCATAGTGCTCGCGCTCGAGCAACGGGCGGACAGACCGCGCCGCAGCCAGGTTCCGCGAACGGCGCAGGGCGAACAGCCGTCCTTCCGGCGTATCGGGCTGCAGGTCCAGGCTTTCCTTCTGCAGCGTGTACTGCACGTCGATCAGGCTTTGATGCTCCAGCGACTCCACCAACCCACCATCGATCTTCACCCCATCCGGGCGGCTCAGGTCACGCCACCTGAGCACGCCTTTCAGGCTGCCCAGCACGCGGCCCAGATATGCGTTCTGCCGGCGGACATCGTAGTCGTCCGCTGGATCGGTCCAGGTGCGGTAGGGAAATGTGCCCAGGTCCACGTCGTATCCGGCTGCCGAGAGCAGCAGGCCGACAGCCGTGCAGTACTCGACCCACCAGCGCAAGGAGGCGATCACCAGCAGCTTCCCGGCAGGCGGGCCCGCTGGGCGGGCCGCCATCACCGGCGCCGGCGCC
>Ga0105106_10002256_pt1 | contig 13875 bp, 8 predicted proteins | sample PPLLaktember2015_5_FD_79109 | JGI IMG/M metagenome (GOLD analysis project Ga0105106, IMG submission 79109) | Freshwater sediment microbial communities from Prairie Pothole Lake near Jamestown, North Dakota, USA - PPLs Lake P8 Core (1) Depth... | ecosystem: Environmental > Aquatic > Freshwater >...
CTCGACCGAGTTCTTGGACATGCGGTAGGAATTGAGCAGGAATTCCTCCTTGAAGAGCGCGGCCGACCGGATCAGGCTCATCGACAGCGTCAGCTCGTAATCGACGATGTCCCTGAGCCGCCAGGCCCCGCCCGGCCAGGGATCCGGGAACTCCATCCGTTTCTGGGCGTAGGGCTTGGGGATCTCGGTCGGCTCGACCGTGATCGGCGAAGCCAGCTTGACGGAGGCCATCTCGCTCAGGAGCCCGAAGACGTTGTGGAGCCAGGACGTGTCGTCGCACGCGCCGATCCACCAGCCCGTGAAACTCCGGCCGTGGACGACGCCCTTGAAGCCGTTCTTCTGGAGGTCGAAAGCCATATTGGACCCGAGGAGGTTGACCCCCCGCCAGACGAGCGGCTGGACGTTGGGGACGGGCGGATCCATGAACGGCGGGATGAACAGGCGGGCTTCGTCCGAGCCCATCTGGTGCTCGTCGAGATGGATCTGCGGGAACCAGTCATGATAGAGGACCCGGCTGACGGCCCGGGTCTCGGGGAGATTGAACATGAACCAGTCGCGATTGTTGTCGTGGCCCGCGTAATGATGGTAGAGCCAGGGCATGGACCCGCCTTCGAATTTTGTCCCCAGGTATTTCTTGTACCAGTCGACCTCCATCTGGTGGCCGTCCGGATTGGACGAGGGAACGAGAAGGAGGATCACGTCTTTGAGGACGCCGGCGGCGTCAAAGGGCGTGTCGCTCGTGACCAGACGGTAGGCCAGCTCCATCGACATCTGGGTTGCGGCGATCTCCTCGGCATGGAGGCTGCAGGTGATGAGCAGGATGAGCTTCCCGTCCTTGGCCAGCTTCTGGGCTTCCTCGGCCGGCAGGCTCCGGGGGTCGGTCAGCTTCTTGGCCATCGCCTTATAGGCTTCGAGCTTGGCCATGTTCTCCTCGGCCGATATGACGGCCATGATGATCGGCCGCTTCAAGGTCGACGTCCCGATCGTCAGGAGCTCGAGCTTGGGAGTTTCCTGATCGAGCTTCTGGAAGTAGGCCCGGATCTGGCCGTAGTCGGCCAACTTCCGGTCCGCGCCGACCTTGAACCCGAGGAAGGACTCGGGAGAGGTTTGGGCGGTCAAGAACAAGGGAAGAAGGACGAGGGCGCACAGCCCGGCAAGGGCGTTTCTAACGGCACGATGTTTCATGGGGACCTCAGGAGTTGCGGATTTCCTCATCTATCCGACTTTACCCGGGGAAAGTCAAGTGATCCCGGCCGGAGCCCCTCACTTGATCTTTTCGATGGCGGCGATGGTCTGGCGCACTTCGGCGGCGGCCGGGTTCGTCGGATCCATGGCCACGAACTGGCGCAGATACTCCAGCGCTTTGGCATAATCGCCCTTGTTCAAATAAGCGATGCCCAGCCTGTTGTACGGTTTGGGCCAGTCCTTTTTGATCTGGACGGCCATCAAGTAGTAATGGATCGCCTCATCGGTCCTCTGGTTGGAGAAAAGGATCTCGGCCACGTTGTAAGCGAGGATCTCGCTGGTCGGGGCAATATCCAGCGCCTGGCGGAAGTACATCATTCCGGTCTCGATGTCGTTCCGCATGACCGCCGCCTCGCCCAGGCCGGCCAGCGCCTGATTCGCCAGCCCGGCCGCCTTTTCGTAGGAGCCGGACTGATTCTGGATTTGGGCGAGGAGGGTCTTCAATTCCGCTTCGGCCTTGTCGAGCTCGCCCAGCCTGAGCCCGCACAAGCCGATCTGCAGGCGGACCTGATAGGCCTCCGGATGCGCGCTCAAGAATCTTTCCAGCAGCTCCCGGGCCTCCGCGTATCTTTCCGCGCCCAGCAGCTCGTTTCCTTTGGCCAGCTCGTCCGCGGCCTCCTTTCGTGTTTCGTCCTCGAGGGCCGCGGCGGCGATCCCTTTCAGGACCAGGACCAGCGGCGGATTTGGCCGGAGCTGACGGATTTCAACATCCTGGACCGCATCCTGAAATCCGCCCTGGCTGGCCGTAAAGCGCCACAGCCCTGAGCCCAATCCGCCGAGGACGAAGCCGCCCTTGCCGTCCGTACGGACGTCCAGCTTCGTCTCCAGCGCGGTCAGGCTCTGGGCGACGATCCGGGCCCCCGCGACGGGCTGTTTGTTCTCGTCGATGACCTTGCCGCTGACGCGGCCCCGGCCCAGATTCTCCTGGGCGCCCGCGAGGGCCGGGAAGACAAGGATCCAGGCGGCCGCGATCAGAATGACCACGGCGGCCAGGCCTTGGGGGGTGCAGGTACGGTAACGAAGCGTTTTCATCTCAACTCCAGTTTCTTCTGCAGCGACCGGCCGTCGGCGCGAACGGTCAAGGTCACCAGCAGGAAGCCATGACGCCGCGCCAGCCGGCCGGTCTTATCCGGTCCCTCCACGGAGAAGGGCAGCTCGAACGAATGATAAAGTGTCCGCCTGGCGCTGTCGAGATCGGCGGCCTTGATCTCCAGCTCCGGGCTGGAAACGGATTCCCAGACCACCAGGCCCTCCCCGCTATGGAAGACCAGCCGGACATCAAGCACGCCGCGGAGCAGGCCGCCGTCGCCTCCGAACATCGATCGGTCGAGAGGGAGGCGCAGATAAACGAATCCGGCCCACCGGCCGCCGGTTTTCGTGGCGAAATGGAGGCGCGCCTGATAATCGAACGGAAGGCCATCCGGCCGGGTGACCGACAGGCCGGCGGCCTGGGCTTTATAGAACTCGTGGAGATACATCAGGTTATCCCTGGAGAGAGAACTGAGGTCGGTCGTTTCCAGGCGATACTCGCCGGTGCAGTGACGGTCAACGAACACCACCGGAAAGTTGCCGTAGAACCATTCTTCCGTACACGCCGCTCCGGTCGCGCCGCGGGCCGGAGAAGCCAGGCGGTCGTGGGGCGGGCCGAAGAGGATCAGGATCCGGCCGCGGTCGGTGAGCCAGCCCGGCTTCGCTTCGCCGCGGAACAACCGCGCCGCCTCCTCCACGCGCTTCTCGTACTCATCCTTGAATTCGTTGGCCTCGGTCGCGGGATCGGGATCGCGGCGGCGCCAGAATTCCTCGACGAAGGACGGTCTTCCGGCGTCCGGAAGCTCGAGGAACACTTTCCGTTCCCGGCGGGTGATGATCAGCCTCACCCGGCTCAAGAAATCGGCGTCGGCCGGGCCGAGCTCCTGTTCGAGCCGAAAAAGATGACAGGCGGCCAGCGACACCACCCCGCACAGCAGCAGCGGCAACGTCCGGGCCATCCGCCGGTCTCTCATGACTCCATTATGCGCCCCGGGCCGGCCAAAAAGAAAAGAAGGGAGGGGCCGGGCCCCTCCCTGTCGGAGAGAAGAGGTCAGAACGTGACCCGGGCCGAGAGCTTGAAGGTCCTGAGGCCGGAGACGCTGGTGATCCGCCTGTAATTGTAGTCGAGCTCGCGGGTCCCCGAGGACGTGTTCTCGTCATCCGGATACCAGACCCCGCCCGGGTTCACGCCAGAGTAGACGTACTTGTTGCCGAGCAGGTTGAAGACGTCGACGAACAGGGAGGCGGTCCCGAAGCCGAGCTTGAACTCCTTCTCCAGGCGGAAGTCGGCGTTGTCCCAGGAGGGCTGCCGGTGCGTGCCGTTGGGCTCGAGCATGACGCTGAACCAATTCGAGTACGGGTCGCAGTTGTTTTCGGCGACCCACGCGTCCGGAACATAGATGGTGACGTCGTAGGACTTGCTCCAGAAGCTCCCGCCGTGATTGAGCGGGCCGCCCTCGTAATGGCGGTAGATGAAGGAGCCGACGAATCCGAGCGGCATCTTGAACGAGCCGAAGAGCTTGACGGCCAACGGGATGTCGTTGATGTCGGCGCCCCAGCCGTTGACGGAATCGTTCGGATCCCAGGCGGTCTGGCTCTTCGCTTTCGCCACGGTGACGGAGCCGCCCAAGGCCCAGCCGTCGGCGTAGCGCTTGTCGAAGGTCAGCTCGATCCCGTTGTAGAGGCGCTTGGAATGGGGATTGCTGGCCTGCCGCCAGACGACGTTCTCCCAATCGTAGTCGGCCGTCGGGACATAGACCGTGACCTCTTTTTCCGGCCAGTCGCCGACCGCGGGGACGGTGGTGGTGAAGGGGACCCAGAAGCCGGCCGGAGCGTCCTCGAGCGAGCCCAGGTATTCCTTGCTCACCGTGTTGTACATCACGTCCCAGTGGTCCCGGCGTCCCCGCTTATTGACGTATTGCAGCTTGGCCGAGAAGTTCTTGGCCACCTCGTGGGAGATGGAGAGGACGAGTTCGTTGTTCCACGGGGCCTTCAGCGCGTACTGCTCGCCCTTGCCGGCGACCAGTTGACGCAAGGACGCCGGGTCCTGTTCGATGAACGACCAGTAGTCCCCGTCCGGGTAATACGTGTCGATGCCCGGATCGTCCGGGACGAGGTTGCCGTTGTCGTCCCACCATCTGTAGCCGTAGTGCGCCTGGATGGAGGACTGGGCGTTGCTGAACCACATGACCGGCATGGCCTCGTAATAGCGGCCCCAGGCGGCCTTGACGGCGGTCTTGCCGTTGCCGAAGAGGTCATAGCTGACGCCGATGCGCGGCGAGATGGTCGTGAAGTTCATCGTCTTGGGGATGGGCTCCCAGGTGGCCGCGGCGTAGGGGTTGTAGCCGATGGTCTCGGCTACGAATTCGCCCACCTTGTAGGCCAGGCCGTTCGGGTCGGTGCCGGTCGAGGTGGCGCCCTGGAAGCCGCCCCAGTACCAGTCGAGGCGGGCGCCGAAGTTGACGGTCAGCCGGTTGTCGATGGTGAAGGAATCCTGCAGGTAGGCGCCGATGCGGTTCCCGGGCAGCTCCTTGGTGGAGTCGCCTTCCCCGGGGCCCTGGTTGGACAGCTCGATGTAGCCGTCGCCGTAGGTCGCCCGATCCATGCCCTGCGCGGCGTAGGCGTAGGGATCGCCGTCCCAGTAGTACATCGTCAGCGGGTTGGCCTTGGCGACGGTGAGGCTGTCGTAGCTGTAGACGTATTCGACGCCCGCGCCGAACTCGTGGTTGCCGCCGAGGACGTTGTCCATGAAGCGGGTCAGGCGGGCCGACACGGATTCGCCGCGGCGGATCGTGAACTGCTCTTCATACAGCTTGCCGTTCCAGGTGTAGCCGGTGTACCAATCGTTCTTGCCGACATTGGCCCGCGATTCCGGCCGGCCGGTGAGGGCCCAGTCGAAATCGTTCCAGCCGCCGCGGAAGTAGGCGTAGGTATTGGGGCCGAGCATCCAGCTCAGCTCGGCGGTCAAGCCCGTTCGTTTGGAATCGGACATGGTATTGGCATCGTCGGTCACGTAGTAATTGGCGTCGTAGATGTTCGTGGTGTACGTTCCGTTGTACATGGCGAAGAGGCGGAGGTTCTTGTTGATCTGGGTGGTCAGCTTAAAGAAGGGGGACCAGGTCTTGGTGGGATTGGTGTAGGGCTGGTACTGCCGGCCCTCCAACGTGACCGGGTCGAAGGTGAGCGTGTACTCGTTCTGGCGGAAATCGAGCGTGCCGAAGAACCAGAGCTTGTCCTTGATGATCGGGCCGCCGAGTGAGGCCGAACCGTCCCAGTCGTACTTGGCGAAGGCCGGCTTGGACTTTCCGAGCGAGATGAGCTCTTCGTCGGTGAAGAGCATCTGATTGAGGCCCTTGGCGGTGTGATAGACCTGGGCCTGGCCGTGGAACTCGTTCCCGCCCGACTTGGTGACGACCGAGATGAACGATCCGCCGGAGGCGCCGACCTGGGCCGGCAGGCCGCCGGTGGCGATCTCGATCTCCTCGATGCTCTCATACTGGGGATTGAGCTGCATGCCGCCCGTGGTGGGGCTCTCCCCGTTGACGCCGTCGATCTCGTAGGCGGTGGAGCCGGAGTTGGCGCCGTGAATGCTGCCGGAGTAGGCGGCGATGCTGCCCGCGCTGCCGGCGGTGATATTGAACAGGCTGCTGATGTTGCGGTTGAGGGGCAGGTTCTGCAGCAGCTCCGTGGAGATGACGCTGGAGATCTTGCTCGACTGCACGTCCACGGTCGGGGCCGCGCCCGTGACCGTGATCTCCTCGTTCAGGGTGCTCGCTTCGGTCTGCAGGTTGACCTGATAGGTCTGGCCGACCTGGACGATGACGCCCGTCTGCTTGACCGTCTTGAATCCCGGCAGGGCGGCCGCGATCGTGTAGGCGCCCGGAGGCAGGTTGATGAGCCGGTACGCGCCGCTCCCGTCCGTGACGGCGGCCCTCGTGCCCATCAGAACCGGGCTTTCCGCGACGACGTTCGCCCCCGGCAAGGGCGATCCCCCGGCATCCGTGAGGACGCCCCGGATGACGCCCGTCTGCTGACTCACCTGGGCGGTCAGGGCCGGAGCCAGCAGCAAACCCAACAGGACCGCGCCCAAGGCCATTCGTGATCTCATGCTCCCTCCTTATGCGTGTCGATTTCGACGGATCTATGGGATCGCGCGAGCGCTGGGATGGTCCTGGCCAGAACGGGCATGAATCGCTTTCTCCGGCGGCCGGAGCGCCGTTTTCCCCGGCCTTGCGTTATCGTACACACTGATAATAAGGCGAATCCCTGTTTTGTCAAGAAATATTTTCGAAAATGTCCTTGACTTGGAGCGGAGTATCGACGATATATTTTAAGGATTCATTCCGCCCGGGCAGGGAGGACGAGCATCGGCACGATCAGGAAGATCTCCGAATTGGCCGGCGTATCCATCGGCACGGTCGACCGCGTCCTGCACAAGCGCGGGCGCGTCTCGCCCGCGACGGAGGCGCGCATCCTCGGCATCGTCAAGGACCTCAAATACAAGCCCAATATCTTCGCCCGGAACCTCAAGCTGTCCAAGACGTTCCACTTCGGCCTCCTCATGCCGCAGCCGGCCCAGGACAGCGCCTATTGGACCCTGGCTCTCCAAGGCGTCGCCCGGGCCGAGGCCGAGCTCCATTCCCAAAGGATCCGGGTCCACCGCTTCTTCTACGACAAGCACTCCGCGGCCTCGTTCCTCCGGGCCCGGCGAAGGATTCTGGGGGCCTCTCTCGACGGCCTGCTGGTCGCCCCCGTCGCCTCGGGGCCGTTCGAGAAGTTCCTCCGCGACATCCCGGAACGGCTGCCCTATGTCTTTTTCGATTCGTTCATCCCCGGCATGCCATATCTCTCGTCCATCGGCCAGGATTCCTTCCAGAGCGGGGTCCTCTCCGCCCGTCTGATGAAGATGTTGGTCCTGGACCCGGGACACGTCGCCATCATCCGGGTCCTTCCGAAGGACTTCCACATCGATAGCCGGGTCGAGGGATTCCTGGACTACTGCCGGCGCTGTCCCCACGTCACGAGCGAGGTCTACGAGATCAACGGCGACGGGGGCCGGGACGGCGACGCCCGGGTCTTCGGCCGGATCTCCCGGCGGCACCCCGACCTCAAGGGCATCTTCGTGACCAACGCGAGCACCCATCGGGCGGCCGCCTACGTCAAGTCCCGGGCAGCCGCCGGCAAGGTCCATGTCATCGGCTACGATCTCATCGAAGAAAACGTTCGCTACCTCCGCGAGGGAGTCATCGATTTTCTGATCAGCCAGCAACCCGAGCGCCAGGGTTACGAGGGGATCTACGCCCTCTACCGCCACCTCGTCCTCAAGGAGCCGGTCCCGAAGAACGTGATGATGCAGATCGACATCATCACATCGGAGAACGTGGACTTCTATCGGAGCTGAAGATCGCGGGCTCGATCGAAAGGCTGGAAAGCGTATCATGAAAACAACGCCAAGACCGATCCTCGTTATCACCTGCGTATGCCTGATCATTGCCCTGGCCGGCTGCGCCAGCACGGAAAAACGCTATCGCAAGGGCCAGCGGCTCGAGAACGAAGGCCGTCTGGACGAGGCGGCCGAGCGCTACATCGCCGTGCTGGCCAAGGAACCGGGCCGGACGGACGCGCGGGAGCGTCTGGCCGATGTCGGGGGCAAGCTGGTCAGGGACTTGCTGGCCCAGGCCAGAGACCACGAGGCCGCCGGGCGCTACGACAGCGCCGTCACGGCGATTCTCGGCCTCGACGGCCTGCGGGACCGGACGGCCCAGGTCGGGGTCCCTCTCGAGGTTCCCCCTGATTACGCCGGATTCCGCCGGGACACCGTCGACGCCGGCCTCGACTCCTTGTTCCGCCAGGGCGCGGACCTGGAAAGCCAAGGCAATTGGGCCGAAGCCGCCAAGCGCTACGATCGGCTGCTTGCCTATCCGCTGGATACGGACGATCGCCTCCGCGTGGACGATGTCCGGGCACGGGCCCTCGTCCGATGGGCCGGGCAGGATCTGGAGAGAGGGTCTTTCCGGGCGGCCTATGGCCATGCCCAAAGCGCCCTGGAGATCTATGGCCCCGACGGCGAGAGAGGAGCAGAGAGCCGGTCGATCCAAAAGGCCGCCCTTGACGCCGGGACGAGGTCGGTCGCCGTCCTCCCCTTCTGGGCCGATCCGGGAGCCGGAGATCGGGCGCCCCGGGGCATCGAGAGCAAGCTTTACGACACCCTCTTGTATGAACATCTGGAGGCCCCGGTCCTGTTTGTCGGCCCGATCGACCGCGGCGCGATCCACCGGGAGATGACCCGGCTCCGGGTCCGCAGCGGGGAGATCCCCCTCCAGACGGCGGCCGTCGTCGGCCAGGCCCTGAACGCGGACTTCGTCGTCGTGGGCTGGCTCGAGTCCTACTTGGAGGAGGAGGGCGTTCCCTCGGAGACCGAGCGGAAAGTCCCCCTCCGCCGGGACAAGTCGAGGTACGCCACATATACGGAAAGAAAGTTCAGTATCAAGCTGACCGGCGAGGTGATGTACCGGATCGTCGAACCCGCGTCGCGAAGGATCGTGGAGGAGGAAGCGGTCGCGGCCACCGCCACCGCCCAATTCCGGCGCGGCTATTACGACGGGGACACCACCGCGCTCGATCTGTCGCGGGACGAGCGGATGCTCTTCGACAAGGAGGAGTGGCTCCGGGCCGAAGAGGAGCTGCAGAAGGACCTGATCGACAAGCTCGCCGATAAGATCGCCGCCAGCGTCTTCGAGAGGGTCCTGCGCTACGTCAAGTGACGCCCCGCAAGCTCCGGGCCTGCCCTCATCATCGGCAAGAGAAGAACGGGGAGGGATCGATGCGGATATTCCGGATGATTCTGGGAGGTACGGTCCTCGCGACGGCGGCCGCCGTGATGGCTCTCGTATCGAGGCCCTCAGAACCGCCGGCCGGCCCGCCGCCGGCCTTTTCCTGGACCGTCCAAACGAGCGGCACGACCGCGAGCCTCCGGGGCATTTCGGCCGTGGACGACCGGACGGCCTGGGCCAGCGGGTCGAACGGCACGGTCATCCGAACCGTCGACGGCGGATCGACCTGGACCCTCCTGCCTGTGCCCGGAGCGGAGACGACGGATTTCCGGGACATCGAGGCGTTCGGCCCCGATACGGCGGTCGTCATGGGGATCGACCGCCCGGCGAAGATCTTCAGGACGGCGGACGGCGGGAAGACCTGGACCCGAACATATTGCGACGACTCGCCGGGGATATTCCTGGACGGCCTCGCCTTCGCCGACGAAAACTATGGATTGGCGGCCGGCGATCCGATGGACGGGCGGTTCTTCATCTTATCGACGACCGACGGAGGGGCCAGCTGGGCGCCCTGGCCGCCGGCATCGAGGCCTCTCGCGCGGGAAGGAGAGGCGGCGTTCGCCGCCTCCGGGACGAGCCTGGCCGTCCTGGGGCGGGATCGGATCTGGCTCTGCACGGGCGGTCCGCTTTCACGCGTCTTGAGATCGGACGACCGGGGGGATCATTGGGAGCCCGTACCGTCGGCCCTCTTGGAGGGATCCTCGTCGAGCGGCGGTTTTTCGGTGGCCTTTCTCGACGAGCGGACGGGCATCGTTGTCGGCGGCGACTACCGGGCCGAAGCCGAAACTGCGGGAAACGCCGCCGTCTCCGGCGACGGCGGAAGGACGTGGGTCCCAGTGACGGACAGGCGGCCCGGAGGTTTCCGGGAGGCCGTGGCTTTCATCCCCGAGACGAAGACGCCGATCGCCGTCGCCGTCGGGCCCGCCGGGTCGGATTACTCCCTCGACCTCGGCCGGTCCTGGACGCCGATCGTCACGCCGGCGGGACTCCATGCCCTCAGCTTCGCCAAGAAGGGGCGGGCAGGCTGGGCTGCCGGCCGGAACGGGGTGATCGCCAGACTCGAGGGCTTTGACCGCCAGGCGGACTGAGCTGCAGTACTCAAGTCATCAAGGACGCTTGCCGGCCCGGACGACCCGGATCCCGAATACGGTCGCCGTCTCCCGCCCCTCGAGCCCTTCGAACCGGACCGTGACCTTGTTCTTGCCGGCGACGGCCTCGGCCGGGATGGGGTAGGCGACGTCGAAGAAACCCTCTTTTTCCTGGGGACTGCGCCGGGCGATGCGCTGCTCCCCGACCTTCCGGCCGTCGACGAGGACGGCGAACGCGCGGTCGGCCCGTTCATCCCGATTATAGGTCACGATCAGGCTGAGAGGCGACGAGGGATCGACGGCGAGGTCGAACGAGAACCAGTCCACCGCCCGGCGCCCGTATTGGCGACGGAACTGGACCGGCGCCGTCTTTCCGCCTTGCATATTGAAATCCCGCTCGGCCTGCATCTGGCCGGGTTGGGCGAAGGTCACTGTCGCCGCCTCGAGCTTCCGACGGGCCTCGTCGGCGGCCATCATGGCCGCCGCCCGCTCGTCCCATTCCCGCGGGGTCAGGATGTCCCAATAGGCGGCGTAGACGCGCCTGTGCAGGCGGTAGAACGGGACGAGGTCGACGTCCCTGTCGCGGCCCGCGCCCGAGGTGCGGAAGACGCCCGGCCGGCCTTCCGCCGGCTTGATCCATTCGCCCGGGGAAGCCGCGGCGGTCACGAGGACCGGAGTCGAGGGCCATTGCGCCGCCGTCGCCGACGTCGCGACGGACTCGTCGCGCGGCTGTCTCGGCGGAATGGGGCCGAGATCGCCGGCCAGGACGAGAGGGCCCCACAGGATGGCCGCCCGTTCGGGATTGTCCGGCAGGGCCTCCAGCCTGAGGGTCTTGGGCAGGACCAGCTCCACCCTGTCGCCCGTCCTCCACTTGCGGTCCAGGCGGACGTAGGATCCGGCCGGGCCGGGGTCCTTGACGCGCTTGCCGTTGACCGCGACCGAGAATCCCTCGCCAGCCCAGAACGGCCGGCGGAGCGCGATCGCGAAGCGGCGCGGCTTCTTCAGATCGAGCCGGATCGCGGCGTCCTCCCCTTCCGGAAAGGATGTCGTCATGGCCAGCCGGACGCCGGCCGCGCTCCAGTTCGCCGTCGAGGGCGCATAGATGTTCACCCAGAGCGTGTCGCCCGATTCGTAGTAGAGCCCGTCGCCGTGCAAGGCGTGGCTCTCCATGCCCGAGCCGACGCAGCAGGTGAAGTCCTCCTGCATGTCCTGGTATTCGCGGGCCACGCCCTGGCCCACGGGGACCATGTAGCACGTCGCGCCGTCGGCGGGGTCCATCGAGCCGAGGATGTGGTTGAAGAGGGCCCGCTCGTGGAAGTCGGCGTAGCGGACCTGCGGGTCGAGGGCGAACAGGGCCCGGGACATCTTGATCATGTTGTAGACGTTGCAGGTCTCGGCCGTCCGGCCCTCGATCATGTCGTCGAGCTTGTCGGGCTCGCCGAAATACTCGTTCCGGCCGTGGCCGCCCGTAGCGAAGCTGTGGTGGAGGGCCACCCGCTCCCAGAAGAAGGCCGCCGCCGTGCCGTCGGCCGGCCTTCCCGTGACGGCGTAGCGGGACAACACCCCCAGCATCTTCGGGACCTGGGTGTTGCCGTGCTTGCCCCGGAGGATGTCCTCGCCGCGGACGAGGGGCTCCACGAACGCCCTGTGGTCGAAGCGGTCCGCGAGCACGAGCCAGCGTGTGTCGCCGGTATCGGCATAGAGATCGACCAGGACCTCGTTCATGCCCCCGAACTCGGTGCCCAGCATCTTCTGGATCTGGGCATCGTCGAGCTTGGCCAGGACGCCCTCCGCCCAGGCCGCGAACCGGGTCTCGACCTCCAGGGCCTCGCGGCTGCCCGCGAACCGGTGGGCGTCGCGGAGGCCGGCGAAGATCTTGTGCTGGACGTACCAGGGCGACCACATGCCGTTGAGGTCGAAGCCGGACGAGCGGATGTCGCCCGCGGCGAGCTGGGCGTAGAGCGTCTTGCCGGGCGTCTTGTCGCGGTTCGTCTGGGCGCCGATGTAGCCGTCGCCGTGCTTGTCCTGGACGGCGCCCAGCTCGGCCACGAGATAGTCGGCCCGCTCCTTGAACCTCGGGTCGCCCGTCGCGGCGTACATCAAGCTCACCCCGGAGAGGTAATGGCCGGCGATGTGGCCGGTCAGCTGGCGCGCCGGCCCGTCCCAGCCGCCGTAGCCTTCGGCTTTGGGTTCGAGCCCGGCGGCCTGGCGGAGGAAGGCCATCATCCGGTCGGGTGAGAGCGACAGCAGGTATTCGGCGTTGCGATCCTGGGCCGCCTTCAGCGGGCCGCCCGTCAAGCGGACGTCTTGGAGCGGCAGGGGCCTGGCCTTCGGCGCGACCGCCGGCTTGACCGGCCCCGAGGCGGACGTGATGAAAGACGAGAACAGGATAGCCGTAACGAGAAGGAAGCCGGCCAAGAGCGGTCTCTTCATGATCACCTCGCGCGTCGGAGATGATATACCCCGGGCCGCTGGCGGTCAAATCCGGCGCTGGTCCGGCCGCCGGCCGACGTCCCTTCTGGCGGTCATTCCGTCAATAAGGCTCTGACGGTGTTCCGTTGACACGGTTCAGCGACGAGGACTATCATCTGCCTGTCATGGGAAGAGCATCGGTCCGGCCGCCGACACGTCTCTCGTCACGATCCTGGTCGTTCTTGCGCTTCTTCTCGTTCCGCCTCAGCAAGAGAGCGCGGACGATTTCCGGGCTCGGGGGCAGACACCCGGCTCTCTCTCACCCGAGGATAAGGCGGAACTGAGAGCGGCGATCCGCCTCACGGGGTCCTTCGGTTCCCGGGTCTGGCCCGGCTTGGAAAAGGCGAAAATCCCCATCATTCTTTATGACGAAGCGTCGGAGTTCCTGGTGGGGCTTGCCGATCCCGGACCCGGCTGGACCGCGGTCGGCTGCGATGCTTTCGAAGGCCTTCCCTATTTCCGCCGACCGGCCTCGAGATCGCAGGCGTTCGCCGTACGCCTCAACGGGGCTTGGGCCGCGAGCATGCGGACGCTCGGATCGATGAACCGCCAGGGGCCCATGAAGCTCGCCACGGGGTTCCATCTCGCTCTCATCCTTCACGAGATGTTCCACGCCTTCCAAGCGATCCAGGCACAGGAGCGGTTCGAGCGGGCCCTGGGGGTCTACGCGGCCGAGGCCAGCTATCCTTTCGAAGATCCCGATTTCGTCGACGCCTGGAAGAGAGAAGGCGCGCTTCTCGCGGCCGCTCTGAACGCCCCCGACGAAGCCGGGGCCCGCCGCTCGGCGGGTGATTTCCTCGAAGCGCGTAGGCTCCGTCGCCTCCGCTCGTCCCTCAAGCCAGACCATCTGGCCTTCGAAATGGAGCTCGAATGGCTCGAAGGCTTGGGCAAGTATGCCGAGGGCCGGTTCTCCGAGCTCGCAGCGACAGCAGCCGGAGGGCCGGACGACGTGTCGCTGGCACCCGCCGATCCCTTCAAGCGAATGGACGCCGCCCGGCTCGGTACACAGCTTGGCCGACAGAAGGGCGACCTGCGCTTCTATCTCAGCGGCTCGGCCCAGGCCCGGCTGCTTGACCGGTTGGATCCCGGGTGGAAAAGGGAATTCTCCTTGGCGGAGCTCTATCTCGAAGACGCCCTGCGGGCCGTCGTCATGCGCCAGGCCAAAGTCGGCCGGCGCGGCTAGATTGATCGGATCCCCCACGGCCGGA
>Ga0105106_10002259_pt1 | contig 13869 bp, 14 predicted proteins | sample PPLLaktember2015_5_FD_79109 | JGI IMG/M metagenome (GOLD analysis project Ga0105106, IMG submission 79109) | Freshwater sediment microbial communities from Prairie Pothole Lake near Jamestown, North Dakota, USA - PPLs Lake P8 Core (1) Depth... | ecosystem: Environmental > Aquatic > Freshwater >...
ATCGAAGCAATGGCGGCGGCCCTCGGCCACACCCAGTCGCTGCACACGAATTCGCTTGATGAAGCAATCGCCCTGCCGACCGATTTTTCGGCGCGTATCGCCCGCAACACCCAGCTGTACCTGCAAGAAGAGACTGGGATCTGCCGCGTGATCGACCCGTGGGGCGGCTCATACTATGTGGAAGCGTTGACGGATCTGCTGATGCGGCGTGCATGGGAGCACATTCAGGAAATCGAAGGTCTGGGGGGGATGGCCAAGGCCATTGAGACCGGGCTGCCCAAGATGCGTATTGAAGAAGCCGCGGCACGACGGCAAGCCCACATAGATTCCGGTCGCGAAACCGTCGTGGGTGTCAACAAGTACCGGCTTGCGAAAGAGGACCCGATAGAGATCCTGGAGGTCGACAACAGTGCTGTGCGTGAAGCCCAGATAGCGCGGCTCAATGAGCTCCGGTCAGGCCGGGATGAGGCGCGGGTGCAGGCGACGCTCCGGGCGCTGACCCGCAGTGCCGGATCCGGCGAAGGCAATCTGCTCGCGCTTGCTATCGATGCTGCGCGGGCGCGGGCAAGCCTCGGCGAGGTCTCCCAGGCCATGGAGAAGGTGTGGGGCCGTCATACTGCGGTTGTTCGCACGATCAATGGCGTCTATTTTCGGGAGTATGCCGTGAAAAATGAAGTCGGCAACGTTCGGGCTCTTGCGGACGAGTTTGCACGCATCGAGGGGCGCCGCCCGCGGATCCTGGTCGCGAAGATGGGACAGGATGGTCACGATCGCGGGGCCAAAGTCATTGCCACGGCATTCGCCGATCTGGGCTTCGATGTCGATGTCGGACCGCTCTTTCAGACACCCGAAGAGACAGCCCGCCAAGCGGTTGAAAACGATGTGCACATTGTGGGCATGAGTTCGCTTGCAGGCGGTCACAAGACACTGTTGCCGGCTTTGGTGGAGGAGCTGAAGAAGCTCGGACGGGAGGATATTCTCGTTGTAGTGGGAGGCGTGATCCCGGCTCAGGATTATGATTTCCTGCACGGACATGGCGCAGCCTCGATTTTCGGCCCCGGCACGGTAATCCCTGTCGCTGCCAGGAAAATGTTGGAAGAACTGATGCGGAGAATCGGCTGACGTGAAATCGAAGGGGCGGACACCGGAGTGGGTCCCAAGCAAAGGTGAGGGAACCTTCGCGACCGTAGTGCGCAGCGGTGTGGAAGGGGGGCATGACGGAATGACGGATGGCTCCAGTGTGCATCATGATCACAGACCGCACGGTGCCCGGCGTCGCGCACTGAACGTCGACGATTACGTTGCCGGCGTACGATCCGGTGATCGTGTTATTCTCGGGCGGACGATTACGCTCATTGAGAGCAATGCCCCCGCGCACGTAACCATTGCGAAACAAGTGCTTACACAGCTCCTCTCCTTTGCTGGCGGTTCCCTGCGTGTGGGGATCACCGGAGTCCCCGGCGCAGGTAAGAGCACATTTGTCGAAGCTCTCGGGTGTCATCTCACTGCCTCCAACCATCGGGTTGCGGTGCTGGCGGTCGATCCCAGCAGCAGTGTCACGCAGGGGAGCGTTCTGGGAGACAAGACCCGCATGGAACGACTTGCGCGGGACCCCAGGTGTTTCATTCGCCCATCTCCGTCAGGGGGTACCCTCGGCGGGGTGACACGCAAGACTCGCGAATCCATGCTCGTGTGCGAGGCAGCGGGCTATGACGTCATTCTTGTGGAGACGATCGGTGTCGGTCAGAGTGAAATTGCTGTCCGGTCGATGGTCGATTTCTTTCTCCTGCTGCTCATCACGGGCGCCGGCGATGAACTCCAGGGGATCAAGAAGGGTGTCATGGAACTGGCGGATGCCGTGGTCATCAACAAGGCTGACGGCGAGAACCGGGTACGTGCCGAGGCTTTGCGTGCGGACACTGCACGTGCGCTCCATTATTTTGTCCCTGCGACGGAGGGTTGGACGACTCCGGTCATGACCTGTTCGGCACTTGAAGGAGATGGAATCGGCGCCATATGGGCAGCTGCGGAGGAGTTCCGCAGCCTGGCCTCACAACGAGGGGTTTTTGAGCAGCGGCGGCATTCCCAGATGCTGGATTGGATGCGCAGCATGCTGGACGAACGTCTCCGCGCGCGCTTCGCCGCGGATCCGGAGATCCAGCAGCTGCTCCCCGGCATCGAGCGGGCCGTGCGGGCCGGATCGATAACCGTTGCAGGCGCAGTAGACACCCTCATCGCAGCATTTGAACGACGACATGAACGGACGTCCTCATGAACCCGACGCATATTGAGCACATCGGCATTGCGGTGAAAAGTATTCAGGAATCCCTGCCCGTCTTTGAACGGCTTCTCGGTGCGCCATGCTATGCCGTGGAGGACGTGGCGGATCAAAAGGTCAAGACGGCCTTTTTCAAAGTCGGCCAGACGAAAATCGAGCTCCTCGAACCCACGGCCCCCGAGAGTCCGATTGCGAAATACATTGAGAAGAGGGGAGAGGGGATCCATCACATTGCATTTGCCGTTGCAAACCTTCCCGGGAGTTTGATGGAATTGCAGGACGGCGGAATGCAGCTCATCGACACTCGGCCGCGTGCGGGGGCAGACGGGTTGCAGATTGCATTCCTGCACCCCAGGTCAACGAACAGTGTGTTGGTAGAACTCTGCTCCGCCCAATAAGGCGGCGTCACACCACAGGAACTCAGCATATGTCTACGGTACAGGATAAACTCCGGGCATTGAAGGAGAAGAACACCCATGCGATTCTGGGCGGGGGCGAGCAGAAGATAGAAGCCCAGCACAAAGCGGGAAAGATGACTGCGCATGAACGCCTCCACCTGTTGTTCGATCGAGGGTTTTACGACGAACTCTTCAGGTTGGTTCAGCACAATTCTACGTCATTCGGGATGGCGGGACGTGATTTGCCGGCCGATGGGGTGGTGACGGGATTGGGGGCTATCGGGGGGCGTCTCGTGTACGCCTCGTCGCAGGACTTCACCGTCATGGGAGGAAGCGTAGGATTGATGCACGCGTGGAAAATCTGTGAGATCATGGAAATGGCACTGAAGGCCGGTGCGCCGTACGTAGCGATCAATGATAGCGGCGGCGCGCGCATCCAGGAAGGCGTTGATTCACTCCAGGGATACGGGCGAATCTTCTATCACAACACCCTACTCTCCGGCGTTGTCCCGCAAATCTCCATCATTGCCGGCCCGTGCGCTGGGGGCGCGGCGTACTCCCCTGCTCTGACGGATTTCATCGTCATGGTCAAGGGGATCGGACAGCTGTTCATCGCCGGGCCTGAGGTGATCCGCGAGGCAACGGGGGAGTCGATCAGTGCGGAAGACCTTGGGGGTGCGGAAGCCCAGTCGGCACAGAGCGGCAACGTCCACTTCATCGCCCGCGATGATGCTGACGCCATCGAGATCGTGCAACGGCTTCTCAGCTATCTCCCGAACAATAATACCGAAGACCCTCCCTCGCAGCATACGGGGGAGTTGACCATGATCGAAGATGAAGCACTCAACGCTGTGGTGCCGGATGATCCCCGAGATCCGTACAACATGTTTGACATCCTGCAGAGGATTTTCGATCCCGGTACCCTGTTTGAAGTGCACAGCCACTATGCGATGAACATCATTGTCTGCTTTGCGCGGCTCAACGGTAGGGTGGTGGGTGTTGTGGCGAACCAGCCGGCGACGAAGTTCGGTGCGATCGATATCGACGCTTCCGATAAAGCATCGCGCTTCATCCGCTTCTGCAATGCGTTCAATATTCCGCTCATTCAGTTTGTGGATGTGCCGGGGTTCTTACCCGGGGTCGAACAGGAGTTCGGTGGCATCATCCGGCATGGTGCGAAGATGCTCTTTTCATTCTCCGCCGCCACCGTGCCGAAGATCACGGTGGTTGTCCGCAAGGCCTATGGTGGAGCCTACCTGGCGATGTGTGCCAAGGCATTAGGTGCAGACCGGGTTGCCGCGTGGCCAACCGCGGAAATCGCCGTCATGGGTGCCGAGGGCGCCGTGAATGTCCTGTATCGCAGCGAACTCAAGGGTGCCGCTGATCCCAAAGAGGCCCGCGCGCGTCTTATCGCCCAGTACAAACAGGAATTCTCGACACCTTACCAGGCCGCACAGCGCGGCATGGTGGATGCTGTCATCGAGCCGAAAGCGACCCGGGCATACCTCTCTGTCGCCCTGGAATCGTTGCGAAACAAGCGCGACCAGCGTCCGCAGAAAAAACACGGATTGATACCGCTCTAAGAACCAGAGACCGAAACATGGACAACGTCCTTCAAAGCCTTCTGCTGATGATCGTCGGCATGTCGGTGACCTTGGTTGTCCTCAGCGTGCTTGCGAGCCTCATCTGGGCCCTGAAAAACATCGACGAACGGCTGAATTCCCGCCGCATCAAGAACTACGCGGCAAAGGTCGATACCCGCAAGGTGGATATCGATCTAAACGATGAAATCGTTGCTGTGCTTGCAGCATCGGCGACCGCCATGCTCAAGCGTCCCGTCTCCATCCGCCGCGTGCGTTTCCTGACGCCTTCGGCGGAACCGGCATGGGCTGTCACCGGGCGACTCAACATTATGGCTTCTCATGCAATCTCAAGAAGGAAATCGCCTCTATGAAAAAGTTGCTGATCACAGTGAACGGCAAGCGTTATGAAGTCGATGTAGAAATCGTGCAGGATGATGACCTGGTGGAACCGCAGCATCCGTTCCGGCCCCCCGCACGTGTTGTCGACAGTTATGTGACTCCCCCCACCGCTCCGCTGGCGATGCCTTCGGCTGCCGTTCCCAAAGGAAAAGGAGCGGGTGCGGACAAAAAATCCTTGACATCACCGATCAACGGAGTCGTGCTGGAAATCCCGGTCAAGGAAGGGGATGCCGTCAAGCAGAATGACGTGCTCTTTGTCCTCGAGGCGATGAAGATGAAGACCAATATTTCATCGCCGCAAACGGGCAAGATCAAGGCCATCAAAGTGAAACCAGGTGACAAGATCGAGGCGGGTCAAATCCTCCTCTCGTTCGAATAGGCAAACCCGTATGATCGAGAACCTGGAGAAATTTCTGTCGGCGATGGGGTTCTGGTCCCTCACCTGGGGAAACGTGGTGATGCTTGCCGTTGCATCACTGCTCATTTATCTAGCGATCCGCCGGGGTTTTGAACCGCTCCTGCTCCTTCCGATCGGGCTCGGAGCGTTTCTGGCGAATCTGCCGGGGAATGGGCTGTTGACGCCGCCCCACGGTGCGGAAATAGGCGGTCTGTATTACTATCTTTCTAAAGGGATTGAGCTGGAGATTTTTCCGCCTCTGATCTTTCTCGGCATCGGGGCAATGACCGATTTCGGGCCGCTCCTGTCAAATCCCAAAACGTTCCTACTGGGCGCGGCAGCCCAGTGTGGGGTCTTCGTCGCGCTCATTTCTGCCGTTGCTCTCGGCTTCACGTTCAAGGAAGCCGCGGCAATCGGCATCATCGGCGGAGCCGACGGACCGACGGCTATCTACCTGACGCTCAAACTTGCCCCGCACCTCCTCGGACCAATCGCCGTGTCTGCCTACTCCTATATGGCCCTTGTTCCGCTCATTCAGCCGCCCATTATGCGGTTGCTCACAACCGAGAAAGAGCGCACAGTGGTCATGGAGACTCCGAAGCCGGTGTCCCACAAAGTGAAGATCATATTCCCGCTCGCTGTCACTGTCGTGGGGGTGTTTGTGGTGCCTCCGGCCGCGCCGCTCCTGGGAATGCTTATGGGAGGGAACCTCCTCCGCGAGAGCGGTGTGGTCGAGCGTCTCACCAATATGGCCCAGAATGAGCTCATCAATATTGTGACGTTCTTTCTCGGCACGTGTGTGGGAATGACTATGGGGGCGGACATATTCCTGCGCTGGGAGACGATGAAGATCATCGTGCTGGGCGTGGTCGCTTTCGGGTTCTCCACGGTCGGCGGGCTGCTCCTCGGCAAAGTGATGTACCGCCTTACGGGCGGGAAAGTCAATCCACTGATCGGGTCGGCCGGCGTCTCAGCCGTTCCGATGGCGGCCCGTGTCTCGCACAACATCGGTCAGGAGTATAACCCCCAGAACTACCTGCTGATGCATGCCATGGGGCCCAATGTCGCGGGCGTCATCGGTACGGCCATTGCGGCGGGTGTGTTGCTGGCGATTCTTGGATGAGTGTGATGTCACTCTAGCGGAGATCGCGTGAATTTACTGGAAGCAATACTTCTCGGAATCGTGCAGGGCCTGACCGAATTCCTGCCGATCAGCAGCACCGCACATCTGACAATTGCCGGAAAGCTTCTCGGCCTTGTGAGCGAGGAACATCCGCAGGCCTGGACTGCCTTCATTGCTGTCATGCAACTCGGGACGATGGCCGCTGTACTCCTGTACTTCCGTCACGATATACTGCAGATGATCATTGCGGTGTTCCGCGATGCAGGGCAGCGCGTGCGTGGGAACTGGTCGCAGCCGGCCGCACCTGAGGCACGGTTAGGATGGCTCATAGTGTTCGGGACGCTTCCTGTGGCCATTATCGGATTCTTCTTTCGCCATCAGATCGAAGGTGCGCTGACAAAAAGCCTTCTGGTCATCGTCGCGAGCCTGGTGGGCCTTGCCGCACTCCTCTGGTTGGCCGAAAAGGTGGCCCGGCATGCGCGGGGAATTCATCAGGTGAACTGGGCAGATGCACTTATCATCGGAATCGCACAGGCGCTTGCGCTGATCCCGGGATCATCGCGCTCCGGCACGACCATCACCGCGGGGTTGTTCCTCGGACTGCAGCGGGAATCAGCAGCCAGGTTCTCCTTCCTGCTTAGTATCCCCGCGGTGCTTGCCAGTGGCATGTTCGAGCTGCTGAAGGTCGCCGGCATGTCGCGGGCCGGTGACGACGTCTTCGCACTCGGATTCACTAACCTCGTGGTCTCGACCGTTGTGGCGGCAATATCCGGTTATGCCGCGATCGCCTGGTTGCTAAGATATCTGATGAAGAACACCACCCTGGTGTTTGTTGTCTACCGTCTCCTCCTGGGCCTCGCTCTTACCGCACTTCTGATGCTCAATATCATTCAGCCGTGAACCGCGTGCGGGTGTTGCCGGACATCGGTGACACCCAATTCGCAGTGACATGGGGCACATTCCTGGCGGTGCCTTTTGTGTAGATTGCAGTGCGCACCTTTCCAACCAGCGCATCGACACAGCCGACTGAAGGATGCACCATTCATGACACCCCGCGAGGCCTTTTACCAGGCGAAGATTGAACTTTTTGTCCGGAGAGCTTCAGAACTCATCCGCATGGGACGGTACCCGGTCGCGCGTGAGACCGTCGATACAATATTGACCATGGATCCTGCCAACGGCGACGGCGTGGCGCTGCGCTCCCAGATTGAGGCTCTGTTGACCCAGATCAACCAGCGGCACACCGGAAACGGCCAGCGCAACGGGCACGCGAGGAGAAAGGAGCTGGTGCTCTGTGTTGATCAGGATGAACGGGTGCTCAACGGCCTGGGCACGACGATGCGCCGGCACGGATACCAGTGGATCGGCGCGGCCGGCTATGACGAAGCCGTTGACGCGCTGTCGAAATTTGTGCCCGATGTCGTGGTTTCAGAGGTGAATTTCGAGTCCGGGCCCCGGGGGTTCGATCTCTTTCTCTGGGTGCGAAGCAACCCTGTGTGCAAAGAAATCCCTTTTCTCTTTCATGCCACACGCATTGATCGGGACATCCTGATCGCCGGCAAGCGGTTCGGCGTCGATGATTTCATTGTGAAACCGGCTGATGGCGAGGTGGTTGCTGCCGCAGTCGCGCAGACCCTTTTGCGCAGGAAACAGGTGTCTTAGCGCCAGTTTGTGCGCTGGAGTAAGCCGAAGAATTGAGGCGGACAATCCGCCGCGTCTGCCTCCGAAGGCCGGCCGAGGGCCGTCCTGCTGATATCCCCGTCTTTCCGGTGTTTTCGCCCTCCCTAGGCTTCCCCGGCGTCCCTCTCGAGGGCATCATCCGCGCCTTGCATTTCCTCATTGTTCTTCTTATGTTAGCCCGGTCAGTCTGTCCTTCCACCGCATGCCAGAAATCTAACTCGGTCGCTCCTACCACGGTGCTTGATGCCACGACCTCGTGCTGTCGTGCTTGTCAGCGGGGGGATGGACAGTTGTGTCACGGCGGCTATTGCCGCGCGCGACTTCGACTGTGCTTTCCTTCATTTGAACTATGGCCAGCGCACGGAAGCACGTGAACTCCGCGCGTTCCGGGAGATCACCGCTCACTACGGCATTACAATGACGTTGTCCGTTTCGATGGAACACCTGGCCGTGATCGGAGGGTCAAGTCTCACAGACCGTACGATGCAGGTTACGCCGGCAAACCTACGTCCGGTGGGGATTCCGACATCCTATGTGCCATTCCGCAATGCAAATATGCTCGCTGCGGCTGTGAGCTGGGCGGAGGTGATCAATGCGGAGGGAGTGTTCATCGGTGCTGTCGAGGAAGACACGCCGGGATATCCCGACTGCAGGCGCAGTTTCTACGAAGCGTTTGGCGAGGTTGTCCGCGAGGGGACCCGGCCCGAGACGCGCATCCGGATCATCACACCCCTTCTCGATCTGACGAAGACCGCGATCGTTCGCAGGGGGGTTGAGCTCAGTGCACCCTTCCATCTGACGTGGTCGTGTTATCAACGCGAAGATGTCGCCTGCGGTGTGTGTGACAGTTGCGCACTCCGCCTGCGCGGCTTCCAACGAGCCGGCATTCCCGATCCTATCCCGTATGCCAGCCAGCCTGATTACCGCACCTGAGTGGAGGTTGAATGGAACAGTTCGCATCCAGCATGTACAAACTGATAGTGGAGACGTCCAGCAATCTTCCACCGGATGTGCGCCGGGCGATCATTGCCGCACGGGAGCGCGAAACACCCGCGACCCAATCGATGCTCGCTCTCGAGACCATCGCCGTCAATGTTGATCTCGCATCCGACGGCCAGGTGCCGATCTGTCAGGACACCGGAATGCCGACATTCGAGATCATGGTCCCGCCCGGTGCAAACCAGCTACGCATGGAGGCGGACATACGTGAGGCGATCGCTGAGGCCACGAAACAGGGAAAGCTCCGTCCGAACGCCGTTGATTCGCTGACTGGAAAAAACAGCGGAAACAACCTGGGCGAAGGCGCTCCCGTCGTTCACTTCCACCAGTGGGAACGGGATGAAATCGAAGTCCGCCTGCTATTGAAAGGCGGCGGCTGTGAAAACAAGAACATCCAGTATTCCGTCCCTTGTGAATTGCCTCAGCTGGGAAGGGCAGACCGGAACCTTGACGGCGTCAGGAAGTGCATTCTCCACGCGGTGTGGCAGGCACAGGGCCACGGATGCAGTGTCGGTGCAATAGGCGTCGCGATCGGCGGAGACAGGACGTCGGGATATCAGTATGCGAAGGCCCAACTGTTCCGTTCGTTGGACGATATTAATCCCGAGCCTGAGCTGGCCAGACTGGAACAGTACATCCTCGAGCATGCCAACGAACTCGGGATCGGGACGATGGGGTTTGGCGGAAATGTGACATTGATCGGCTGCAAGATCGCCGCCCTGCACCGGCTGCCGGCCTGCTTCTTCGTGTCTGTCGCATACAATTGTTGGGCCTTCCGGCGACTGGGGGCTGTCATCGACAGCCGGACCGGCGCGCTCCTGCGCTGGCTCTACAAAGACGACACACCCGCGATCAGGATGGCGCGCGGGGCCGGTGTGCCGCTTTCTGGCCGCGAAATCCGGTTGACACTCCCCCTTGCCGAGGAACAGGTGAGAGCGCTGAAAGTCGGTGATGTTGTGCTTCTGAATGGCCCGATGCACACCGGACGCGACAACTTGCACCACTACCTGATGACACACGACTCGCCTGTCGAGTTGAGTGGTGGCGCGATATATCATTGCGGTCCGGTGGCTCTGAAGAAGGACGACAAGTGGTACCTGAATGCGGCCGGGCCGACCACGAGCGGCCGGGAAGAACCGTACCAGGCAGATATCCTTCGCAGGTTCCGTGTACGTGCCGTGATCGGGAAGGGGGGGATGGGGGGGAAGACACTCGCCGCATTGCAGGAGGTGGGGGCCGTGTATCTGAATGCCATCGGTGGTGCGGCGCAATACTACACGCAATGCATCACGGACGTCCAGGGGGTGGATTTCCTGGAGTTCGGCATTCCTGAGGCCATGTGGCACATCACAGTACGAGATTTTCCCGCGATCGTAACAATGGACGCGCACGGGAACAGCCTCCACGCGGAAGTCGAACAACGTTCGTCTCAAGTACTCGCCAAATTTGCGGAGCCGGCAAAACCATGAAACGCACAATTTCCTACAACACAGTTCCGGAGATCCGCTCCATCCAGGATCTTGTGGTTCGTTCCGCGCACGTCTATGCGCACAAACAGGCGCTCGAGGATCTAAAGGAAACACCGATGCGGCGGTTGACGTATGCGGAGATCCTGTCACAGGTTCTCCGCTTTGGCGGCGCGCTTCGCGCGCTTGGCCTGCCGGAGAGGTCTCACATTGCCATCATCGGCGAAAACCGCGTCCAATGGAGCCTCAGCTATCTTACCCTCATGTGTTTCAATTATGTTGTGGTGCCGATCGACGCGAAACTGGGTGTCAATGAGATCCTGAATATTCTGCACGAGTCGGAATCCGTGGCGATCATCTATTCTGAAGTGTTTCAGCCGATGCTCAGCGAACGGCGCGCGTCCCTGAAGAACCTGAAGTATTATATCAACATGGACCGACCGGCCGAGGCGGGGGGAATTCTGTCAATGATGGAGCTGATCGCGCAGAGCCCGGGGCACACTGCGGATAATCTCCCGCGCATCGCGCCGGAGGAACTCGCAGAGATCATATTCACTTCGGGCTCTCTCGGCAGAGCCAAAGGCGTGATGTTGAGTCAGGCCAATCTGGCGGCCAACCTCATGGGCATGGTGGCGATGGTCATGATCTACCCGCAGGACCGGTTCCTCTCGGTGCTTCCGATGCACCACACGTATGAGTGCACCTGCGGTATGCTGTGCCCTCTTTACGCAGGGGCCTCGGTGTTCTATGCAAAGTCGCTCAAGACGGTCGTGGACGATCTCCAGGCTTCGCACGCGACGATGTTGCTCGCGGTACCGTTGTTGTACGACAAGATGTTCAAGCGCATCTACAAGTCCATTCAGGAAAAACCCGTGACCGCCAAGGTTGTCGGCCCGTTGATCAAAGCCAGCAATTTCCTGGAATGGATCGGGTGGAAGAGTCTCAGGCGGCAGGTGTTCAAGGAAATTCATGATCGCTTCGGAGGGCATGTCCGTCTCTTCATTGCCGGCGGAGCCGCGGCGGATCCGATGGTGGCAAAAGGATTGCGGGAATTCGGCTTCGGCTTCCTGCAGGGTTACGGATTGACAGAGACCGCGCCCATCCTTGCGTTGAACCACCCGGTCAACTTCAAGGATGATGCGGCCGGTCTCCCGTTGCCCGGTGTGACTCTCAAGATTCATGCACCGAACAGCGAAGGGGTGGGCGAAGTGTGGGCGAAGGGGCCCAACGTCATGCTGGGCTACTACAAGAATGAACAGGCCACCCGTGATGCGTTTGAAGGTGAATGGTTCAAGACCGGCGACCTTGGTTTCCGGGACGAAGACGGATTCCTGCACATCAGCGGCCGGATGAAAAACGTCATCATCTCGCGGCGCGGTGAGAATGTGTACCCGGAGGAGATCGAGGATTTGCTCCACCGGAGCCCCTACGTCATGGAGTCGATGGTCTACGGCGAACCGGACGAGAAGCATGATGAGATCATCGCTGCGCAGATTGTTGCCGATGCGGAAGCGTTCATCGAGCTAGCCGAGACGAGGGGAATCCAGATCACCGATGCGCTCATGAAGGAAGTGCTTGGGGCGGAAGTGGCGAAGGTGAACAAGGAGCTCGCGGGGTATAAGCAGATTCGCAAATTTCATCTCCGCGAGAACGAGTTCGAAAAAACGACGACACAGAAGGTCAAGAGGTTCCTCGTCAAAAAGGCCTAGTGTGTGGTGGTTGGGGGATGGGCAGTTGTACAAATGTGCACGCGCAGTCGGGGCCCCCGTTCTTTCAACGCCGTCTGGAGACCTGTTTTCGGCACTTTCAGGCCGCCCCGCCGTGGCGTGATTTTTGCATCCTTTTTAGCCAGGGGGAGGCGGCAGGGAACGCGCTCTGAACAAAGGGCGGAGACAAGCGCATGACGAGCAATGGTATTGTGAGCGGAGCGGGTCAGACCGTGGCGGCCGTACCGATGGAGAGGGTGACGGAGCACGCCCCCGCCAAAACGGTCAAGGCGCCGATGACGGAAGAGCGCGGTACTTCTCCGCGCGTGAACGAGCCCGCACGACAACTACCCGCGCAGGTGTACAACAGCCACGGGGAAGTTGTCCCCAGCCCCTCCTCGCCTCAGGCGGACCTCACAGCGTGAGGTTCGGAAGTGCCTTAGCGGTTATGTGTACCAGCGATGGCCACAGGGCCATCGCTGGCGTTATTGACAATCCCCCCAAGATTCTCTATCTTTAAGTACAGTTGTTTGACACCTGTCTGCGCACGTAATCTCACCCTCTGGTTTCCGGAGACCTCGTTTGATGCTCACCGAATTCGGTCGTGTGTTCATTTTCATCCTCATTGGTGTCGTGTTTGTTGCCATTGGGATGGCGGTTGCATGGTTTCTCCGCCCTAATCGGCCGTATCCCAGCAAGCGTACGACGTACGAGTGTGGCGAAAGCCCGGTCGGCGACTCCCGCATGAGGTTCAACATCCGTTTCTACGTTATCGCTTTGATTTTCATCGTATTCGACGTAGAAGTGGTCTTCCTCTTTCCCTGGGCGCTCGTCTACGATTCCCTCGGATGGTTCGCATTCTTCGAGATGGTTGTGTTCCTCGCGATTCTGCTTGCGGGGTACGCATACGTGTGGCGGAAAGGCGATCTGGAATGGGACAAACCTGCACCACGCATTCCGCGGTATGAACGCGGGGTAGGTGTGCGTGAGGCACCGCTCACTGAAGAAGAATTAGCCGTCTGACAGGAACGCCATGGGACTGCTTGACCAGCGCTTCGAAAACAGCAACATCCTTATCACCTCCGCTGACAGCCTGCTCAACTGGGCGCGTCTGTCATCCATTTGGCCCATCCAATTCGGCCTTGCTTGTTGCGCCATCGAAATGATGGCGACGGGTGCATCGCATTACGACCTGGACAGGTTCGGAACGTTTTTCCGCTCTTCCCCCCGGCAAGCCGATGCAATGATCGTCGCAGGCACCGTGACACTCAAGATGGCCTCACGCATCAAGGTGCTGTACGATCAGATGCCGGAGCCGCGGTATGTGATCTCCATGGGGAGCTGCGCCAATTGCGGCGGCCCGTACTGGGAACACGGGTATCATGTCCTCAAGGGGGTTGACCGGGTGATTCCCGTGGATGTGTACATTCCGGGGTGCCCGCCCCGCCCTGAAGCCCTCCTCGAAGGCCTGCTCAAGCTCAAGGAGAAAATCCGGAGCGAGAGTCTGGCAAAGAAGAAATCGGCCTGATGGCACTCCTTCTTACTATCGACGAAGAAAAAACCCATGATTGCTCAAGAGATTCACGAGACCCTAAAGGGCACATTTGGCGACGCCATCCTCGAGGCAAAAGTGGATGGTGTGCTGGATCCCTGGATACGGGTCGCACCGGACCGAGTGCGGGATATCGCCCTGTTTCTCCGCGATGACGAGCGGATGCTTTTTGACTCGCTCATGTTGCTGACGGGAATGGACTACACGAAGGGCCGCCTCGGTGTCGTGTACCACCTTTACTCGATGAAGTGGAATCACAGGATTGTCCTTAAAACAGAAGTGGAGGCG
>Ga0105106_10002263_pt1 | contig 13857 bp, 7 predicted proteins | sample PPLLaktember2015_5_FD_79109 | JGI IMG/M metagenome (GOLD analysis project Ga0105106, IMG submission 79109) | Freshwater sediment microbial communities from Prairie Pothole Lake near Jamestown, North Dakota, USA - PPLs Lake P8 Core (1) Depth... | ecosystem: Environmental > Aquatic > Freshwater >...
AGGAAGCCTTCACGGTTTACGACCATCCCAAGGTCTTCATTTTTCGCAAGTCTCCGGAATACGACCCGGCCCAGGTGCGCAACCTGCTAGGCGCAGTGGACTATTCACAAGCCATCCACATCACACCCAAGCGGGCTGGCTCGCAACCGGCGAACCTGATGCTGCTGCCTGAGCGCTGGGAAGAGCAGCAAGCTGGCGGCACCTGGTCACAGCTCTTCGACACCGAAGCGATCTACAACCGTTACCCTATCGTGGGAGCGCTGCTGTGGTATGTTGCCCTGGCGCTGCTGGGAGTGCTGATTTATCCTCTGGTACGCCTGGCGCTGCCTGGCTTGCCAGATGGGGGTTACCCGCTGGGGCGGACAGCCGGGCTGTTGCTGCTGGCTTACCTCACCTGGCTGGCGGGCTCGAACGGCGTCCCCTTTACCCGTCTTACCATCAGCCTGGTGTTGCTGCTGATGTTGGGAGCAAGCCTGTTCGCTGCGTATCGCCAGCGAGATGGGCTGCGCCAGGAATGGACCACGCGCCGCCGTTACTTTTTGATGGTGGAAGGGCTATTCCTGGCCTTTTTCGTCTTCGATTTGCTCATTCGCTTTGGCAACCCGGATTTGTGGCATCCCTGGAAGGGCGGCGAAAAACCCATGGACTTCGCCTACCTGAACGCGGTGCTCAAGAGCTCCACTTTTCCTCCCTACGATCCCTGGTATGCCGGCGGCTACTTGAACTATTACTATTATGGCTTTGTTTACGTGGGTGTGCTGGTTAAATGGCTGGGGATCGTCCCTTCGGTGGCTTATAACCTGATCCTGCCTGGCGTATTTGCGATGATTGCCCTGGGGGCGTTTTCCATCGGTTGGAATCTGCTGAGCGAGAGGCGAGGTGTTGCGGGAATCGCCGCTGCCTTGAGTATGGCAGTGCTGGGCAACCTGGGTACGGTGCGCATGATTTTTCAGGGCTACCAGCGCCTGGCGGCGCCGGATGGGGTGATCGAGGGCGCCGGATTGTTGACCCGCTGGGTGTGGGCTTTCCAAGGGGCGGTTCAAACGTTAGGAGGGGCTTCGCTGCCCTATGGGATTGGTGATTGGTATTGGAATCCCAGCCGCGCCATCCCTGCTCCGTACGACGTAGAGCCCATCACCGAGTTCCCATTCTTTACCGTATTGTATGGCGACCCGCATGCCCACCTGTTCGCCCTGCCGATTGCTCTGCTGGTGTTAGCCTGGGCCCTTTCCATGTTGATGGGCGGAGGTTGGAAGGGAGGGCGCTCGATCCTGCAGATTGGCGCGAGCCTGACGTTAGGCGGTCTGGCGATCGGTGCGATGTACCCGGTCAACCTTTCGGATATTTACACCTATCTGCCTTTGGGCCTGGTGGCGTTGGTGTACGCCTTGTGGCGCAATTTCGAGCCTGCGCAGGCGCGCTGGTTGCCGGGGCTGCCTGCCAACAGCAAGCGCCTGCTGGTGGTGCTGGCGGGCGCCGGGCTGCTGGTTCTGCTGTCTGTGGCGTTCTACCAGCCTTATTCCGCCTGGTATGGACAGGGCTATACCAAGATTGACATCTGGAAAGGCACTCACACCCCAATCACTGCCTATCTCACCCATTGGGGGCTGTTCCTGTTTGTTATCGTCTCCTGGATGGTGTGGGAAACGCGCCAGTGGATGGCAGCCACACCCGTATCCGCATTGCGCAAGCTGGAAAAATTCCGGGTGGCGATCTACCTGGGATTGGCGCTTTTATTCGGTGTGCTGCTGGTGCTGGTCTTTCTCAAAGTACGCGTGGGTTGGCTGGTGTTGCCGTTGGCTCTTTGGGCAGGGATATTGCTCTTGCGCCCCGACCAACCCGAACTGAAACGATTTGTGCTCTTCCTGGTTGGCACCGGTCTGGTGCTGTCGTTGATGGTGGAAGCAGTGGTGGTTGTGGGGGATGTTGGGCGCATGAATACGGTGTTTAAGTTTTACCTGCAAGCCTGGACGCTGTTCGCGCTGAGCGCCGCAGCCGCTTTGGGCTGGCTGTTGCCTGCCCTTCCCGGCTGGTATCGCCACTGGCGAATCTCCTGGCAGGCGGTGTTCACTGCCCTGGTCGCCGGGGCAGCTCTTTTTACGCTGCTGGGCAGCGTCGCCAAGGTGCGCGACCGCATGGCGGAGGATGCGCCTCACAGCCTGGATGGCATGGCGTTCATGCAGTATGCCAGGTATCCTGAGACCTGGGGAGTGATGGATCTGGAAAAAGACTACCGCGCCATCCGCTGGATGCAAGAAAACGTTGAGGGTTCGCCGGTGATTGTAGAGGCGAACCTGCGCAACTTGTATCGCTGGGGTTCGCGCTTCTCGATCTATACCGGCTTGCCGGGTGTGGTGGGCTGGGAATGGCACCAACAGCAACAGCGCGCCCTGCTCCCGGGAAACTGGGTGAGCGCCCGCATCGACGAGGTGAACAATTTTTACACCACCACCGACCTGGAGCAGGCGCGCCAGTTCCTGCGTAAATACAACGTGCGTTACATCATCCTGGGCCAGCAAGAGCGCGGGCATTACAACAGCGAAGGCCCTGATAGCCAGGTGGCGCCAGAAGGATTGGCAAAATTCGCCGCCGCCGATGGCGTTTTGTGGCGCGCCGTCTACCAAGATGGCGACACTGTGATCTATGAAGTAAAGTAATATGTTTCATGTAGTCTTCTGGTATCTCTCCATTTCAATCATCGGCTGGCTGGCTTTTCCGCTGGCATACCGGCTGCTGCCCGCCCTGCCTGAGCGCGGCTATGCCCTGGCGCGCACCATCGGCTTGCTGGTGTGGGCTTACATCTTCTGGATGTTGGGCACACTCGGGGTCTTGAGCAACAACCTGGGCGGGCTGCTGCTGGCCCTGGCAGGTATGCTTTTGCTCAGCGCCTGGGCTCTGCGAGGGGTGGGGACAGAATTCCTGGACTGGCTGCGCATCCATCGCAGGTATATCCTGTTCGTGGAGGTGTTGTTCCTGCTGGCTTTTGCCGGCATGGCAGCGCTGCGCGCCGCCAATCCTGAAATCCTGGGTACTGAGAAGCCCATGGAGCTATCGTTTATCAATGCTATCCTCAACTCGCCCAGGTTTCCCCCGCACGACCCCTGGCTTTCAGGGTATGCGATTTCCTATTATTATTTCGGCTATGTGATGGTCGCCATGCTGGCGCTGCTGAACGGCACCCCTGCTGCGGTCGCCTTTAACCTGGGGCTCACGCTGGTCTTCTCTTTCAGCGCTGCGGGAGCCTACGGCGTGCTGTTCAATTTACTGCGAGCGAGGACTGCTCATCTCGCTCGCAGTACGGCAAGTGACATTCCCAGCCCGCACCCTGCCCGGGATTCAATTTCTGCCCTGGCGGGACCTTTCTTCGCGTTGATCGTCAGCAACCTTGCGGGATTCTTGGAGGTGCTGCACAGTCGCGGTCTTTTCTGGCGTCAGGAACCCTCGGGTCAGTGGGTTTCCGGTTTTTGGAGATGGCTGGACCTGGTGGAGCTGAGCCAACCGCCTGCCCAGCCGTTTTCTGCGATCCCTAACCGCTATCTGTGGTGGTGGCGCGCCTCGCGCGTAGTCCAGGATTACGATTTTGTTGGAAATTCCAAGGAAGTGATTGACGAGTTCCCGTTTTTTTCCTACCTGCTGGGAGATCTACACCCGCATGTGCTGGCGATGCCGTTTGCTTTCCTGGCTATGGCGCTGGCGCTCAACCTCTTATTGGGTGGAGCAGCGGGGCATCTGAGCTGGATGCGCCGACGGCTGAGCTACCGCGCCCTGGGCTGGGGAGCCGCGCTGCTGGTTGCTGGGGGCATCACCGCCCTCTGGTTGGGAGCCACATCTCTCAGCCTGGGCACGCTGGTTTTGGGAGCGGCGTCGCTCTTGTTGGGCGTCGGCGCCTATTTCTCCTTGCCAGAATCAACGCGCCTGCTGGGACTCAAAATGCTCGGTGGATCTGCTCCCGGTGATTTGACCATTGGACCGCAGCTACAGCTCGATACCCCGGCGTTCCTGTTGGCGGCTTTGGCATTGGGCGGGTTGGGATTTCTGAATACCTGGGATTTTCCATTCTACACCCTGCTCGTCGCCGGGGCTTACGCCATCTACCGCTACAAGACCGTGGGCTTATCCTGGAAGGGGCTGGTGATCGATTTTCTCGGCCTGGCAGCCGCGTTGGTGGTGGGTGGGGTCTTGTTATACCTGCCTTTTTACCTGGGTTTTTCTTCGCAGGCTGGCGGTATACTGCCCAATGTTATCTATCCCACGCGTGGGGCGCACTTGTGGGTGATGTTTGCCCCGCTGCTTCTGCCGGCATTCGGCCTGCTCCTCTACCTTTGGCGCGCAGATAGAGTGCGCCTGCGTCAGGGTTTTGCTATCGCTGGGGGGATGATGCTGGTCCTGTTGGCGCTCGCCCTGCTTTTCGCCGCGGTGATTACTTTGCTCCCTGCATTGGGCGACCTGTTCCTGGGCAGCCTGGCTGCACCCGGTCTCGGGGCGCTGGTCAGTATGGGGCTGGCGCGCCGCCTGACAAGCTTTGGCGGCTGGCTTACCCTGTGGGCGCTGCTTGGATTGGGTCTGAGCGCTTTGCTGGCGGTGAAAGGCGGCCAGGCGGGTCAAGGTGAAGAAGGCGGGAAAGTAGAGCCGCGGGGAGTCCAGGCTCCAACCAATATTTTCGCTCTTCTGCTCATCCTATTGGGCGCACTTCTGGTTTTGGGGCCGGAATTTTTCTTCCTGCGTGACCTGTTTGGCTGGCGCATCAATACCATCTTTAAATTCTATTACCAGGCCTGGCTGCTTTGGGCGATTGCGGCTGCCTATGGGGCGGTGGTGCTGGTAGGCGAGCTGCGTAAAGCCTGGAATGGGTTGTTCAGCGTTCTGCTGGTAGCGGTGCTGGGAATGGCGCTCGTCTATCCCTGGTTTGGGATGTGGACAAAGACGAATGGTTTCGACCCTCCCGAGGGTTGGACACTGGATGGCACAGCCTACCTGGAGCTCCAAAATCCGGATGAGATGGCTGCGGCGCGCTGGTTGGACGCCGCCCCTGCGGGCGTCGTCGCCGAAGCGGTGGGCGGCAGCTACACGGTCTATGCCCGCATTGCTATGCTAAGCGGGCAGCCCACCGTCCTGGGCTGGGATTTCCACGAAATCCAATGGCGCGGCAGCGGGCGCGAGCAAGGCACGCGCCAGGATGATATCCAGCGCCTGTATTGCACGCGCGACCCCGTAGAAGCCCAGGAGATCATGCAGCAGTACGACATCCGCTATATCTTCGTCGGCGACCTGGAGCGTACTACCTATACGGCGACGCGCTGCGCGGGCGGCTTGAACGAAGCCAAGTTTCTGCGTTTCCTAAATCCCGTATTTCAACAGGGCAGCGTGGTGATTTACAGCGGCGGTTGAGGCAATTCCGCGTTATACTTTTCCTATGCGATTACAATCCCTTACCCTGGAACATGCACTTTACGCCCTGGTCTTGATGCTGGCCCTGGCAGTGCGCATGCTGGAGCTGGGCGCGTTGCCCTTGGGCGATGGGGAGGCTACCTGGGCCTTGCAAGCCCTGGATCTCTCCCGAGGACAGCAGGTCGAATATGGACCCCAGCCTGGTTACCTGGCCTTAACCAGTTTGGCCTTCTCGGTGTTGGGCAGCGCAAATTTTATCGCCAGGATTTGGCCTGCATTGGCGGGGGCGGTTCTTTGCCTGACGCCGTTCTTTTTCCGCAAGGCGTTAGGGCGCCCGGCAGCCCTGCTGTTAGCCTTTGCCCTTTCACTGGATCCGGGCATGGTGGCGGTTTCGCGCCAGATCGGCGGGCCTATGCTGGCGTTGGGGGCCTTCGGACTGGCATGGGGCTTTTTTTATACCCGGCGCTATGCCTGGGCGGCAGGTTTCTCCGGTTTATGTCTGCTGGGCGGTCCGGCTGCGCTACACGGACTGTTGGGTGGTTTGCTGACCCTGGGCGCATGGTATGGGTTGAATCGCAGGCAGCTTGCTCACGAATCCGAGGATTCTGAAGATAGTCAGCCCACCCCGGAACTGCGCCGCGAATTGTATATCGCTGCGGGTGTGATCGTCCTGTTCGGTACGCTCTTTCTCAGGTTCCCGCAGGGGTTGGGCGCCTGGATTGCCAGCTTGCCCGCTTATTTGCAGGGCTGGGTGGTTCCCTCTGGAGTGCCAGCTTCACGTTTACTGGCGGCAATCGGCGTTTACCAGCCGATAGCGCTGATTTTCGGCCTGCTGGGCTGGATCGGCGCCTGGCGGCGGCAGGAACGCACCGGGCAGGCGCTCGGTATCTGGGCGGTCCTGGCGCTGCTGGTGGTTATTGTCTACCCGGCTCGCCAGGTGAGCGACCTGGTGTGGGTGCTGCCTGCCTTGTGGGCCCTGGCAGCCAGGGAGTTGGTGAGTTTTTTACAGCCATGGGGCGATCCAGCGCACATAGATCTGGAAACTGAAGAGCGGGTTGGGGGCAAGTGGGTGGCGGCTATACAGGCAGGCGGTATTTTCGTTTTGCTTTCCGTTTTTTGGCTCAACCTGGCGGGCCTGGGCCAGGCTGGGTTATCCGCTGTAGCCGGCAGCAGTTTGCGCCTGGCAGTGATGGGCGGCTTGTTGGTGCTGGTTGGCGTGGTTACCTGGCTGGTGGGTTTGGGCTGGTCCTGGTGGACTGCCAAAAGTGGGCTTGTGTGGGGCATTTGCGCTGCCCTGGGGATTTACACGCTGTCTGGGACGTGGGGGGCAACCCAGGTGAGTTTCGCTTCCCGCCAGGACCTTTGGCAGCCGCTGCCTGCTCCGGCAGAAGCTGGCTTGCTACAGCAGACCTTGATGGACCTTTCCGAGTGGAGCACAGGCACAGCCCAGGAAGTCGATGTGACCGTAGCTGTCGATTCGCCAGCCCTGCGTTGGTTGGTGCGCGACTACCCGCGGGCCAGCTTCATCCCTCCAGAGCAGATACAGGCATTGAGCGGATCGCCTTCGATTGTTATAACCCTCCAGACGCAAGACCAACCTGCTCTGGCGGCGGCTTACCGCGGTCAGGATTTTGCCTGGTGGGTGTACCCGGGCTGGGCTGGAGGGCTGCCCCCCGAGGCGGTTTCCTGGCTTGTCTTTCGCCAGGCGCCCCTGGTGAGCGAACAGGTGATCCTATGGGCACGCGGCGACCTTTTTCTGGGTGAGCTGCCTGCTGCTGCCCTGCCTGAGACCACCTTGCCGGAGAACGAGCCTGTCTCCAGATAGAGCAACCTTAAAGGTGCTTTTGAGCATGACCGTGCCCGAAATCATCACCATCGATGGTCCTGCCGCCTCCGGGAAATCCACGCTCGGGAAAAAGCTGGCAGACTACCTCGGGTATTTATTCTTCGATACCGGAGTGATGTATCGCGCCGTCACCTGGGCGGCGCTGGAGCAAAAAATCGCCATACATGACCAGGCTGCGGTGACTGCCCTGGCTCAGAGCCTGGATATTGACGTGCGTCCCGCCTCTCAAGCCGATGGGCGCAACTATGATGTGTGGGCGGCGGGTAAGGATGTCACCTGGGAAATCCGCAAGGCGGAAGTGGATGCCAATGTTTCGGAGGTATCAGCTTATCCGGGCGTGCGGCAGGCGCTCAGCGCACACCAGCGCCGGATTGGCTTACGCGGCAAAGTGGTGATGGTAGGCCGCGATATCGGAACGGTGGTCTTGCCTGAGGCGCGCTTAAAGATATACCTGGAAGCGACAGCCGAAGAACGCGCTCGTCGCCGATTTGAAGAACTGCGCGCCCGGCGCCAGCCAGCGGAGTATTCAGCCATCCTTAAAGCCGTCCGGGAACGAGACCATTATGACTCTTCGCGTGATCTCTCACCAATGCGTCCTGCTCGGGATGCTGTCATCCTGGATTCCGATCGCCTGACTGCCGATCAGGTCATGGATAAAGTCCTGGAGATTCTCTTGAGCTCCAGAGGTTTTGAACCTGATGGAGCGTTAACCGAGAAATAAATTATACCGGTATGGTGTACACCGTTCCCTTTCACAACCGTGTCGCCCGTTCGATCTTGCGCCCCGCATTTCGTGGAATCATGCGGATGTTGGGCCCGGTGTATGTGCGTGGATTGGAGAACGTGCCGCGTTCCGGGGGATATGTGATCGCCATTAACCATATCTCACTCTATGAGGCGCCTCTGGTTGTGGCTTTTTGGCCGACCGCCCCTGAAGCTGCCGGGGCGAGCGATATCTGGCGCAAACCGGGCCAATCGATTCTGGTGCGCTTGTTTGGCGGCATACCGGTGTATCGAGGCCAATACGATCGCCGTTTATTGGAGACTTTACAGAGTGTGCTCGAGGCAGGTCGTCCGCTGCTGATCGCCCCAGAAGGCGGGCGCTCGCACATTCCGGGAATGCGCCCGGCCCAACTGGGCATCGGATATATCATCGAGAAGACCAGGGCGCCGGTGGTGCCGGTGGGGATCGTGGGCACCACCTCCGATTATTTCCAGCGTGGATTGCGCGGCCAACGCCCCGTTCTGGAGATGAATATCGGGGCGCCGATCTACTTTCCACCGCTCACAGAAAAAGGCGAAGCGCGCCGCGCGGCCCGACAGCGAAATGTTGACCAGATCATGCGGCACATCGCAGCGCTGGTGCCGCCGGAATACCGGGGAGTATATGCCAGCTAACCCCGATCCCCTCTCCAAACCGCGCGCCGAGGTGGTGCGCCCTGAGCTGACCGCTTTGCCAGTTCTTACACCGTGGCGTTTGTGGATTCGCCGTTTCTTCACGTGGGTTTTGCGAATCCTGGTGCGCATGCTGCTGCGCGTGCATGCCTACGGGTTGGAAAATCGACAGAAAAAAGGACCGGTGTTGGTTGTTTCCAACCATCTGGGGGATGCTGATGTGCTGGAGGGCGTGGCTTATTCCAGCGTATCCTGTGAAGTCATCGCAAAATCCGAGCTGCGCGAATTTCCCATCCTGGGCTGGCTCATGGACCTGTATGGGATGATTTGGATCCACCGCGGCCAACCCGACCGGCGCGCCCTGCGTGTGATCCTGGATGGGTTGGGTGAAGGCCGCATGATCGGTATCGCTCCGGAAGGGCGTGAGAGTGTTACCGGCGCGCTGGAGGAAGGCACGAATGGCGCGGCGTACCTGGCGCTTAAGGCTGGAGTTCCCCTCCTGCCGGTTACCTTTACGGGCACCGAGAACGCTCGCATCTACCCCAAACTCAAGGCTTTGCGCCGCGCAGAAATTTCCATAACCATCGGCCCGCTCTTTCGCCTGGAGGAAATGCCTGACCGCCATCAGGCCATCCAGCAGGGCACGCAGAAAATCATGCGCACCCTGGCTGACCAGCTACCGCCCGAATACCGCGGCGTTTATGGAACGACGCCGCCGGATCGCTCAGAATAAAGGCTTATCCCGCCAACAACCCCCACATCTTCCCGTCACCACGGCGACTCCCAATGATCCTTTATCAAGATGTCCGGAATTGGTCTTATAATGTAGCAGTTACGCAGTTCAGGAAATACCCCTCCAACTGCGTAAGCCTACAGGTCATTTCAAAATTCGGGGGTATTGGGGGTGTGTGCGGCGGCGAAGCCGCCGCACACACCCCCAACCAACTAATTTTGACACAAGTTCTCATCATGTTGGTAAGCAGGCAGGTAGAGAATGGCTGTTGATACCCTGGAAGAGAAGCGCTTATACGCCAACCGTTACAATCACGCCGCCTGGGAGGGACGGAGACGCTTTTTGCGGTTTTTACTCAAGACTATCGGGTTTACCCTGCTGGCGAAAGTGGGTGAGGTGCAGGGGCTGGAAAACGTACCTGCGCGCGGCCCGGCCCTGTTAATGATCAACCACATTGCTTTTGTGGATCCGATTGTCGTTTTACATGTGCTGCCGCGCAATATTGTGCCCCTGGCAAAAGCCGAGGTTTATACCTATCCTGTGGTGAATATCTTTCCCAGGCTGTGGGGGGTGATCCCGGTGCGACGAGAGGAAGTGGACCGGCGGGCCGTACAGCAAGTGTTGGAGGTGCTGCGCGCCGGCGAGATCGTTCTGGTGGCGCCAGAGGGCACGCGCAGCCCGCAACTCTCGCGCGCCAAAGAAGGCATTGCCTATCTTGCCAGCCGTAGCGGCGCGCCCATCGTGCCGGTGGCTATCGAGGGCACACCGGGCTTTCCTGCCCTGCGTTTTTTCTCCCCTGCCTGGCGCGGCACAGGGGCCCTGGTGCGCTTCGGTCGACCGTTCCGTTTCCGTCCGGAATTTAGCCATGCAGATCGAGAAATGCTGCGGAGCATGGCGGATGAAGCCATGTACGTCCTGGCGGGAATGCTCTCGGAACGCCGCCGGGGGGTGTACAGCGATCTAACCCTGGCTACACAGGATACGATCGAATGGGTTGAATGAACGAATCTTGTGCAATTCATGTATAATCGTTAGTGGCAAATCGCACCCTAATTGAGCCATGTCTTTTCTTCCTACGCTCCTTTCGAACCGGCCATCCTTTACCCAGCCCTCGAACTTGCTAGAGTTGCTGGTTGAAGCGGTTGGCTGGCTGGCTTTTTTTGGCGTGATTCTGTACTTCCTATACCGTTGGCGCGGCTACAACAGGCCGCGCCAGCTTCGTTTCTGGGTTATCTTCGGCTTGCTGGCCTTGATGGTGTCTTTCACAAGCCTGTTCATCGGGATACGCCTGCCTGGTGTGGGGATCTTGACTCCCCAATATCTGCCCGTCGATCCCCAGGTTCCGGTGATGATGGTCTTCATCGCGGCACCCTGGATGCTGGCAGGCGGCTTGTTGGGGCCTGCCCCAGCGGCGGTCCTGGGGGGTTTTTCAGGCTTGTTGTTGGGCCTGTGGGGGACGCAAAATCCATTCACCCCTCTGGTGTTCGCCTTCCTGGCAGTGTTTTTCTCTGCAGCCATGCAGCAGTGCTACCGGACGCCAGGCTTTGTCTGGCTGAGACATCCGCTCGTGGCAGCCTTATTGTTGGCACTGGTCCATCCTGTGATTTTCGTTTTTTCCGCTTCTCTGGCTGCAAACGGGGACCTGGCAAGCCGCCTGGATTACGCGCTCACCCGCGTCACGATGGCCTCGCTCAGTATCTTGGGTGAATTGCTGGTCGGGGCGTTCATCGCTGAAATTGTTGCGTTAGGGCTGCCAGCGTACTGGAAGAGCACCGAAGGCTTGCTGCCTTCTCCGGTCGAAAAAAGCTTGCAGGCGCGATTCCTCTATACCTTAGCTCCTCTGGTGGCAGTGCTGACACTGCTTTTAATGGTGGGTGATTGGTTCGTTGCCGAACGAGCAGCCCGCCAGCTCTTGCGCGAGCGCCTGGCAGATGCTGCCCGCGTTCCTGCTGAGGCTTTCCCGTATTTCTTAGGAACCGGGCAAAGTCTGATCCAACGCCTGGCGCTGGATCCGCGCCTGTTGGAGAGCTCGCCCACAGCAGTGAGCGCAATCCTGGAGCAAACTACGCTGGATGCCCCGTTTTTCAAAGAGCTGTACCTGTTGGATGATCAAGGGGCCCCTCTGGGGGGGTATCCACACGAACAATATGGCAGCGCTCACGCCCCTCCGGACGAGCAGATGAACGTGCAACTCGCCCTGGATGGGATGCCGATCCAGATTTTTGCCATCCCACCGGTCAGCCTGGCGGATGAGGCAGCTTATGTCTCTTTTCTGGTGACGATCCAGGATGAATCGGGGGCGATGGGCGGGGTATTAGTGGGACGCACCAGCCTGGCGGATAATCCTTTCACGCAGCCGGTACTCTTAAGCCTGGAAAACCTGGCAGGCGAGGAAGGGGAAGTCTACTTGTTGGATGATGGCGGTCATATCCTGTTCCACACCGATAAAGCCTTGCTGTGGCAGCCTTACGCCGGGCGCTCTGTCGACCAGGCAGCCTTCTTCGACGACATCGCCTCGGATGGAACCCGCCGCCTGGTCTACTACCAACCCATTGCAGCCAATTCGTGGGCGTTAGTGCTCTCGGTGCCTGCCCGCCGTATGCAGCAGATGGCGTTGAATATCGCCGCCCCTCTGCTGGGCATGATCGGCATTCTGGCCCTGGTCTCGGTGGGCTTGCTGCGCCTGGGAATGCGCCTGATCACAGGCTCGCTGGCTCAGCTGGCTGACCAGGCAGGACAAATTTCCCAGGGAAAGCTCGATGCGCCGCTGCCCGTGCAGGGTGAGGACGAGGTCGCTCAATTGAGCCGCGCCTTCGAGCAGATGAGGGTGAGCTTGAAAGCGCGCATGGATGAGCTCAACCGGCTGTTGCTGGTGAGCCAGGGGGTGGCGTCTCATTTGGAGGTCTCAGCCGCTGTGCGTCCGGTGTTAGAGTCAGCTCTGAGCGCCGGGGCGGCTTCGGCGCGCGTGGTCTTGATGGCTGCCATGCTGCCAGAGCTGGAGGGTATTCCCCAGGAGCCTGTCACCCATGCCCTCGGGGCTGCCGGCAGTTCGTATGCCTACCTGGATGAGCAAATCCTGGATATGACCCGCCAGCAGGAACGTGTGGTGATGAACAATCCGCTGCGCCCGCGCATCTTCCAATTCCCGCCGGGTCAGCCGCGCCCCGAGTCGCTGGTCGCTTTGCCCCTGCGCCACGAAAACCTGTATTATGGCGCCTTATGGGTAGCGTACGACAACCCGCACCCCTTCTCGGAGGATGAGCTGCGCTTTTTCGGCACATTGGCGGGCCAGGCGGCCCTGGCAGCCGCTAACGGGCGTCTGTTCACCACTGCCGAGATCGGCAGGCAGCGCCTGGCAGCGGTGCTGGCTTCGACGCCCGACCCGGTGTTGGTGACCGACCAGCAAAACCGCCTGCTGCTCTCCAACCCGGCTGCCTGGCGCGTGCTGGGCCTGGGAGTGGAGTGGGACGAGGGCCAGCCCATCGAGCGCATCATCACCCATGCAAACCTGCTCGCCCTGCTGACTGCCCCGCAGGACGATAAGCAAAATTTAGAGGTGACCCTGGCGGATGGGCGCGTGTATTACGCCACGGTCTCGCCCGTGCTGGCGGAAAGCCAGCGTGTGGGCCGGGTGTGCATCCTGCGCGATATCTCGTATTTCAAGGAGCTGGATGCGCTCAAATCCGATTTCGTCGCCACCGTCAGCCACGACCTGCGCTCGCCGCTCACCTTGATGCGCGGCTATGCCACCATGCTGGAGATGGTGGGCGAGCTCAACGACCAGCAGGCCAATTACGTGCGCCGCATCGTAGGCGGTGTGGAGAGCATGTCTCGCCTGGTCAACAATCTGCTGGACCTGGGGCGCATCGAGGCTGGAGTGGGCTTGCAGCTCGAGATGGTGCCTGTCCACGATATCATCGAGCGCGTGATCAACACCCTGCAACTGCAGGCGACCCAAAAACGCGTGCAGCTCAGCGCCCATATTCCGGAACACACCAGCCCCCTGATCGAAGCCGACCAGGCCCTCTTGCAGCAAGCGCTGCACAACCTGGTGGAAAACGCCATCAAGTACACCGAGGCCGGCGGGCAGGTGCAGGTGCGCGTCAGCACGCGCCCGGATAGCCTGGTATTCGAGGTGAAGGACAGCGGTATGGGCATCGCCCCGGTGGACCAGCCGCGCCTGTTCGAGAAGTTCTTCCGCGGGGTGCAGCCGGGCGCCAAGAAAGAGGGCGGCACCGGGCTGGGACTGGCGATCGTCAAATCCATCGCCGAGCGCCACGGGGGCGAAGTGTGGATGGAGAGCCAGCTCGGCAAGGGAAGCACGTTTTACGTATCGATCCCCGTGCGCCAGGAGCGCATAATTTCGTGAATTGCCTGAGAACCGGACATAACTCAAGGACGTCGCTCATAGCGATAAGCCGCCAGCAAGCGCTTGATAAAGGGCGGCAGATCGCCATGCTCTTCGATGTGATTGTGCAAAATCGCCTCGGTTGTG
>Ga0105106_10002265_pt1 | contig 13851 bp, 10 predicted proteins | sample PPLLaktember2015_5_FD_79109 | JGI IMG/M metagenome (GOLD analysis project Ga0105106, IMG submission 79109) | Freshwater sediment microbial communities from Prairie Pothole Lake near Jamestown, North Dakota, USA - PPLs Lake P8 Core (1) Depth... | ecosystem: Environmental > Aquatic > Freshwater >...
ATCTCATCATGGCAGCGGACAGACCTGGTCGCGGAATCGGGAAAGCGCCACCGTTGGCCGTGGGGAGGGTGCGCACATGACTACACCTGCAGTCCACAGTCCTCGTCAGAATCATTTGCTCGACGCGCTGCCGACCAGCGACTACGAGCGGCTTGCACCCCACCTGGAACTGATACCGATGACGCTCGGTGACGTTCTCTATGAGTCCGGGGACCAGCTGCGGTACGTCTATTTCCCCACCACCTGCATTCTTTCGCTGCTGTACGTGATGGAGGATGGCGCATCGGCCGAAATCGCCGTCGTGGGCAACGAGGGCATCCTCGGCATATCGCTGTTCATGGGGGGCAACACCACGCCCAGCCGCGCCATCGTGCAAGGCGCGGGGTACGCCTACCGACTCAAGGCCGACTTGCTCAAGAATGAGTTCGAGCGTTACGGTCCGACGATGCACCTGCTGCTGCGCTACACCCAGGCGCTGATCACGCAGATGGCGCAGACCGCGGTCTGCAATCGGCACCATTCGGTCGACCAGCAATTGTGCCGGTGGCTGTTGCTGTGCCTGGATCGTTTGTCGTCGAACGAAATCTCCATGACCCAGGAGTTGATCGCCAACATGCTCGGGGTGCGCCGCGAATACGGCGGATAACGGGAACTCGTCCGAAGGGTGCGCCTCGTGCGCGGCCGCATACCCCGCCGTTTGTCACGCATAGGGAGAAGCCATCTTGCCATTGACACCGCGGCATCTGATACGCGACAAGAAGTCGAAATTCGCGGTCTGTTCCAGGCATTCAATTGCGCTATCCCGGCGGCCGCTCACCGTCCTTGCAGGGACGATACTGGTCATTGCGTGCATGGCGATCGCGCCGGTGACGATGGCCAAGGACGGGAGCGATGCCAGCCATTGGGTCGGCACATGGAACGCGAGCCCTCAGGCCGCGTTCCATCCGGTCGAGCTCAATGGCCAGACCATCCGCCAGATCGTGCACGTTAGCATCGGCGGCAAGCGGCTGCGCGTGCGTCTCTCCAATGCCTACGGTGCGGGTTCGCTGAATATCGGCGCGGTGCGTGTGGGCCTGCGCAGCACGGGCGCATCGATCGCCGCGGGCTCGGACCGGGTGCTGACATTCAACGGGTCGGAGTCCATGACGATCCCGGCCGGCGCTCTGGCCATCAGCGACCCGGTAAGTCTCACGGTGCCCGACCGCAGCGACCTGGCGGTCAGCATCTACGTTCCCGGCCACGCGCTCGCAGCCACCGAGCATTCGCTGGGGTTACAGACGACCTATATCTCGCCTGAAGGGGATTTCAGCGGCGCCGATTCCCTGCCGACGGCGACCACTACCCAGTCCTTTTACTTCCTGACAGGCGTCGACGTGGACGCCCCCCCGAAATCGAGGGCCATCGTCACGCTCGGCGACTCGATCACCGACGGGTTGCACTCGACTCCGGACGGCAACAAGCGCTGGCCGAATCGTCTGGCCGAGCGGCTGCGCTCGCAGAAGGGCGGTAGCAAGGTCGCGGTGCTCAATGCGGGCATCAGCGGCAACAGGATTCTGCACGATAAGGTAGCCACGAACGCATCGGCGCGTCTGGATCGTGATGTATTGGTGCAGTCCGGCGCGCGCTACCTGATCGTCCTGCTAGGCATCAACGACATCGGGTTTTTCGGAGCCGCGACCGCCGACGAGATCATTGCCGGCCATCGTCAGATCATCGATCGGGCGCATGCGATGGGCCTCAAGGTCTATGGAGGGACCCTCACGCCGTTCCAGGGGTTCCTGCCCGGGCTCTATTACACCGCCGACGGCGAGGCAATGCGCCAGGCCGTCAACCACTGGATGAGGACCAGCAAAGCCTACGACGCGGTGATCGATTTCGACAAGGCGGTACGCGACCCGGGCAATCCGGCCGCGATGCGCCCGGCCTACGACAGCGGCGACAATCTGCATCCGAACGATGTCGGCTACCAGGCGATGGCCGATGCCATCGACCTGTCGTTGTTCAGGGACCAGGATTCGGGGCGCCGTGCGATCAATCCGAAAAGCCAGTCGGCCCGGACGGGCAAGCCGAGAGCGACGCTCTGCCCGTGCCCGCCTTGACATGCCTCTGATCAATACGGGAGCCGTTCCTTGAGCTTCAGGATCGGCGCCTCGACAAAGTGCCACATCGCCGTCGCCAACAGGACCGTCAGCCCGAGCCGAGCAGCAGCAGGAGGAAGCTCGCGGATCACGGACGAACGCGCGGAGAGCCAATCGAAAAGCGGCCACATGAAGAGGTGGATGAGATACAGCCCGTAGCTGATCTTGCCGAGGAATCGAAAAGGTGCGTAGTTGAAGAATCCGAGTACCCAACGGTTGTCCGTTTCCCACAATCCCAGCACCATTGCCAGAAACCCGAGCGCAAGCAGCGTTTGCATGTGCGGCGGGTGCATGACGTGGTCGATTGACGGTGTCTCCGGCCGAAACAGCGCGAACAGCGCGACCACCAGCACGAGGCCGGCAGGAAAAAGCCATTGACGGGCAGCGGCGCGAATCCTTTCGGCGGTATCCGACGTATCTGCAAACACCACGGCGCCCACCGCACCCGCGATCAGGTATTCACCGCAGACCAGGGGAATCAGCCCATACACCGCCTTTGGCAGGAACGCCGCAAACAGGAAGCGAAAGCCGATGGATGCCCCCCACAGAGCGAGCAACCAGGAAAGCCTCGTGCGCCCCGGCCGCAGAAAGGAAAACAACAGCGGGAAAACAAGGTAGAACTGCTCCTCGACGCACAACGACCAGAAGTGGATGCCGTACATCCGCACGGGATCCCACGCGATGTCCGCAAGTTCAGGCTGGATCCACGTATAGAAGAAGATCCCCCAGTTCATCACGTAGAGAACATATGTGGGCAGGTAGGCGATGCCGACCGTGGCTGCTGCCACACCCAGCACGAGATAGTAGGCGGGAAAGATTCGCAACGCGCGGCGCGCATAGAAGCTCTTGAGCATCTGTTTGCGCGGTCGGTCCTCGAACGCGATCAGGATTCGGGTGATCAGGAATCCGCTGATCACGAAGAACAGGGAGACGCCATGACTGCCCCACCAGAAACGCGTGACATCGACGTGCACCAGAAACACGACCAGGAACGCGAAGAACCGAAGTCCGTCGATCTGCCTGCGATGATCCAGCGTTTGCATGTGGCGTGAGCCGATTGGGAAATGGCGCAAACATCGCGCGCGCTGCTTCGCCTGTTGTGTGACGTGGGGGCGCGGGGGCGCGGTCATCCACTTTCGGCCATTCGTCTTCCGAGAATAGCAGACGGTCGCCGGCCGCCACAGGCGATGCGACCGGAGCGGCGTGGGGACGCCCTGTCCGTTCATGATCGACGCGTTGGCCAACCCCGAGGTTTGCCGCGACAGGCCGAGATAGAATGCCGCAGGGCCGTCATCGACAGGGACGTCGGATAGCCCACCGGTCCACACGTCGTGAACAATTCGGACTGCCGCCAACCCCGTGCCCTCGGAAACCGAGACCTGGCGCAAATTCGTCGTCCCACGGCTGCAGGTGGCGGGCGGGTCCGCGCCGACGAAATGGCGGTGGAGTGAGCCGCGCATGTGCCCGGGTTCCCAGGTATGACCACCATGGACCAGCAATCGGTTCTGGTCACCGGCGGCAGCGGATTCATCGGCACGCACCTCGTGCGCCGGCTTGTTGCGCGCGGCTTCCGTGTCTCCTGCCTGGTGCGTGCGACGTCGCAGGTCGACGAGCTGCGCGCCGCGGGCGCTGTGCAGATCGTTGGCGACGTCGATGATCGCGTGGGGGTCTCCCGTGTCCTCGCAGAATCGAAGGCCCGGTTCGTGTTCCACCTCGCGGGCCTGGTGCGGGCGATGAATGCGCAAGACTTCATGCGCGTGAACGCCGCGGGGGTCGACGGGGTCGCTGCGGCGTGTGCGGAGCAGGCGGACCGCCCGGTGCTCGTGCTCGTCTCATCGATCGCCGGCGCGGGACCCTCGGGCGAGGTCCCGAAAACCGAGCGCGATCCGCCGATGCCGGTATCGGATTATGGGCGCAGCAAGTTGGCCGGCGAGCACGCGGCCGCCCGATACGCCGGTGCGGTGCCCATCACGATCGTGCGGCCGGGCGTCGTGTTCGGCGCGGGGGACACCGGGGTCTACGAGGTGTTCAAGCCGATCGCTCACTCCGGTATCCACGTCGTCCCCGGGGGCGGCGACCGGCGCGTCTCGCTCATCGCGGTGTCCGATGTCGTCGAAGCCATCGTGCTCGCGGCACAGATCGGCGAACGCCTTGTGCCGGTCGAGCCCGGGCGCGGCATCTACTTTGTCGCGGCGGAGGACCTTTCGCATGTGGAGCTCGGCGGCGCGATCGCTCAGGCGCTCGGAAAACAGCGGCCCCGCATCGTCCATCTCCCGGAATGGGTGATGCGGGCAACGGGTCTGGGCGGCGATGTCGTGTCGCGGATCCGCCGCCGCCCGGGGTGGATCGGCCGCGACAAGATCTCCGACCTGCTCGCGGGATCGTGGACGTGTTCGTCCGCGAAAGCGCAGCGGCAGCTGGGTTGGTCGCCCGCGGCCCCGCTCGCCGATCGCCTTCGTGAAACCGCACAGTGGTATCGCGATGCGCGCTGGCTTTGATCGCGCGGGCCTCGATTGCAGTTCTCGCGCCGGGCCCGTTGACCGAGCGACCGCGCGTCACAGCGCCCGGTCGTAGATCCGGTAGGTCTTGCAACGCTTGGTTCCCGCGCGTTCGAGTGAACCGCGCGAGCTCTCGTTGCTCTCGAGCACCCAGGAAAATTCCCAGCGTTTGAGTTCCCACGGCTTTGCGGCGTCGACGAGACGGTCGATCAGCACGATGCCGAGGCCCGATTGCTGGAACGCGGGCACCATCGTCACGGCCATCGCTCGCGCGGCGTCGATCCGCCTGCGCCCCCGCATCAGGCGGAAAATGCCGAACGGAAGGAGGCGGCCGTTGAGCTTGCGGATGATCTGGTTGTAATCGAGCAGCGCGAGCACGGCGCCGACCGTCTTGCCGCCGGACATCGCGAACGCCACGAATTCCGGCGCGATGACGTGCCGCAGATCCGCGGCGATCTGCGTCACCTCTCCCTCCTGCAGCGGCGTGAAGCCCCAGGTGCCGTCGAGCGCGCGGTTGTAGAGTTCTAGATACGTGTTGATCTCTTCGTCCAAACGCGACGGATCCAGTTGCCGCAGCGAAATGTCGTCGCCGTCGAGCGAGGACATCACCGCGGGCTTGTAGCGATCGACCAGCTTCGCGAGGAGCGCGACGTCCATCTCGTAGGCGTAGAGGTCCTGCGATTTGGCGAATCCGCAGGCCTCGATGAGGTCGGCATAGTACGGCGGGTTGTAGGTCATCAGGAACGTCGGGGGGCTCTCGAAGCCGTCGATGAGCAGGCCGCAGGTATAGTTGAGCGACGGATTCACCGGCCCGCGCCACGCCGTCATGCTGCGCTGGGCGAGCCACGCACGCCCCGCCTCGAAAAGCCTTCGCGCCACCGCGACATCGTCGACGCATTCGAAGAATCCGAAAAACCCCCGCTTTTCGTGGTACTTCCGGTTATGGACGTCGTTGACGAAGACGGCGACGCGCCCGGCGATCCTGCCGCGCCGCTCGGCAAGCAGCGTGACCATCTCCGCATTGGCGAAAAAAGGGTGACGCCCCCAGCCCAGCAGCAGACGCTCCTGCGAGAGGATCGGCGGGATCCAGTTCCGATCGCCCGCGTAGATCGCCCATGGGAAATGCTGAAAACGCCGCCGGTCCCACCACGACGTCGTCGCACGGACTTTGATTTCGTCACTCACAGGACGCATACCACGCTCGCCGCGGTCATTGCAGCACCTGATCTTCGAGCACACGCCGGCATACATTGGCGATATTGAGCGCTGCGGAGCGGTTCTGCACAGGCGACAGTCTGCGCAACTCGTCCATCGGGTAGTCCGAATACGTTTCCTTGCCAAGCGCCAGCCCGACGAACACCGTTGACGAGTATCGGGTGATCAGAACGTCGCAGTTGGCGATCATCTCCTCCGCGCTCCCGGTCTTGAAAACCAGGGCGCCCGGAGCATATCGATTCACTTCCTTCTCCGCTCGCGCGAGGTCTTCATTGGGATGGAATTTGAAGATCAGCGGACGCCCGCTGGCGATTCTGACGGCATCGAGGATAAACGACTTTCGATCTTCGCCACGGAAGATTTCCCGCAGCGGTGACGTGCAGACCAGGACAAAGTTATGATGGGGGAAGCTGTTTTCGCGATAGCGCTTGCAGTCGTCGAAGTTGGGGATGCCGGTGACCACGATCTTGTCCGCCTTCGCGCCTTTGCGGATAAAGAAGTCGCGGTACCCTTCGCTCGCGACGCAGAACGCGCGGTAGGCGTCGGACAGGCCCGTCGCGGCGGTTCCCGCTATCCAGAGCGGGAGCCAGCGGTGTCGCTGCACGAGGCGGAAATTGCGGTCTTCCGGGTCGGTGATGCCTTCCTGGACCAGGACGATCCTGTTGCCGCGAATGTTCCTCTGGAGGAAGACATCGGAGCAGGTCAGCACGAGGTCGTACGGACCGCCGTGCCCCCCATAGTCAATCGGCAGATTCTGGGCCTGCAGATAACTCCGGCAGCGCTGCGCGAGCTTGTCGCCGATGATCGTGAACTCCAGCAGCTTCATGCGCCGCATCAGTTCGTGAACACCGTCGCAGTAATACGGCGTGAACGCCTGCCTGTACTCGGGCAGATGCCGAGCGATCTGGTGCATTTGCGTGGTCTGATTCATCGACCCGCAAATGAAGAGGAGTCGCTTGGTCGTAATCACGTCTCCGCGTCCCACCGCGTCTTGAACGTCCCGGCGGCGAACACGACGGCGGCAAATGCGGCAGTCACGCCTGCGCTCCGCAACGTCGCCGGGTTGTCGGCGAAAATCATCGCCGCGCGCAGGGCTTCGTTCACATAGTAAAGCGGAAGGAGCTTGGCGAACGTCTGCAGGAAGGTCGGCATCATTTCGACGGGAAAGAACGTGCCGGAAAGAAACATCATCGGAAACAGGAAGGCGTTGCCCACGGCTGACGCGCTTTCGGCCTCCTTGGCGAAGGGAGTGAGCAGCATGCCGATGCCGGCGAAGGCGATCACCTCGACCACGACGATGAGCGGGAGCCAGGCGTCGAGGTGCAGGCGGACGTCGAAGACGGTGTAGCTGACCAGGAGAATCGCGGCGGTGGAAACGGCGGAGAGTATGAGCTGGTACAGGATGCTCGAGACGAGCCAATCGGCGCGCGTGATCGGCGTCGTCGCGAGCTTGCGGAGAATGCCCTTTTGCCGAAGCTCCGCGTTCATGTTGAGCGCGTTCGACAGGCACGAGGTCATTATCGCCATGGCGATGATGCCGGGGACGAAGAATTCGATGAATCGATAGCGTTCCGGCAGGATCGACACCGGGACCAGCTTGAAATGGGCCGGGATGCCCGTGATCTTCTGGTTCACCGCGGCCACCATCATTTCGAGCAGCTGAATCTTCGTGGTCACCGATGTCGAGCTTGGGTCGTAGACATAGGTCAGCGACACGGCGCCGGCATCGCCGCGCGGGTCGAGGCGATGACTTGGCGGCACGTCGATGTGCCTGGGGATTACGAGTACGAGGTTCTGCTTGCGCTCCTTGGCGTATTGCACGGCATCGACGTCGGTGGGCACCGGCGCGATCCTGAACGTCTGATCCGCGGCGAGGGCTTCGAGCAACTGCGCCGACAACGCGGTGCCACTCAAGTCCTGCACGGGAAGATCGAAGTTGAGGTGTTCCGGCTTCGTGAAGATCGTTCCGAAAACGAGCACGAGGATCACCGGGAAGGCGAAGGTGAAGAACATCGCCGATCTTTCGCGATGGAAGATTCTGAGCCGGATGCCGAGATTGGCGGCGATGATTCGCGGGGTCATCCGGTGCCTCCGCGCGCGTGGTCGTCATGGGGTGCGCCGGTAAGCTTGAGGAACACCTCTTCGAGGTTCGGTTTCCGCACGTCAAGCCCCGGGACAGCAAGGCCGGCTCGTTGGATTTCCTCGAGGATGCCGCGGACATCGTCGGCGCTCCCCACCGGGACGCAGATATTACCGTCGTCGGTTCGTGCCGGGGTGAAGCCCATCTTCTGTAGTAGGCCAAGCGCCGCCGCGTCCATCGACTCGAGCGTGAGCCGCGCTTGTGCGGCGTGGTTGCTGGTGAGGCGCGCCGGTGAATCGATCGCGATGATCTTGCCTCGCGAGATGATCGCGACGGTGTCGGCAAGGACTTCCACTTCCTCCATGTAGTGGGTCGTGAGAAAGACCGTCTTCCCACGGTGCTTGAGTCCTTTGATCACATCCCAGACCTGGCGTCGCGCGTGCGGGTCGAGTCCGGTCGTGGGTTCGTCGAGAAAGAGGACCTCGGGGTCGTTCACCAGCGCGACGGCGATCCCGAGCCGTTGCTTGAGGCCGCCGGAGAGGGTATTGAACTGAGCGTCCGCCTTGTCGCTCAGATTGGTGAGGTCCATCAGAGCGTCGATGTCGGCCTTGCACCCGAATACTCGCGCGTAGTACCGCAGGGTTTCGCGAACGGTGATCCGGTCGAACGAGCTGAAGTTCTGGGGAAGCACGCCGATCCGGCGGACGATCTCGGCCTTGCGCTTGCCGACGTCCAGTTCGAGCACGGTGACCTTGCCCGACGTCGGCGTACGGATGGTCTCGATGACCTCGACCGTAACGCTCTTGCCCGCGCCGTTGGGGCCCAGGAACGCGAAGACTTCGCCCCTTTCGACCGTGAAGGAAATGTCGTCGACTGCCAGCAGGGAGCCATAGCGCTTGCAGAGTCGATCGACCACGATGGCGTGTTCGGCGTTCGGCATGGAATGACGCTTCGATTCGGCGCAACCGACGCGCTCGTCGCGCTAGAGTCGCGAGAGCTCTTCTACGACCGCGTCGACCGTGCTCCTGACCTGCGTCTCGGTGTGGTTCGTCGTGATGAACAACCGCAGTCGTGTAGCGTGCTCGGGAACCGCGGGGTTGATGATCGGCTGGACGTTGATGCCGCGCCTGAAGAGGGCGCGGGAGAGCCGGAGGCATTTGACGGAGCTGCCGATGATGACGGGGATGACAGGGGTTCCGCCGGCGCGGCCCGTGTCCAGACCTCGTTCGCGCGCGAGTTCGAGGAAGAGGGCTGAAAGCGCATGGAGCCGGGTCACGCGCTGCGGCTCACGCTCCAGGAGCGTCAGGGCGGCGAGCGCGGTGGCCGCATTGGGCGGCGAGAGGCCGACGCTGTAGACGAAGCCGGGTGCGGTGTATTTGAGATATTCGATGAGCGCGGCGGAACCCGCGATGTATCCGCCGCAGCTCGCAAGCGACTTGGAAAGTGTACCCATCCACAGTTCGACGCCGGCGCGGTCGATGCCGGCGTGTTCGCCGATGCCGCGGCCGGTTCGGCCCATGGTGCCCAGCGAGTGCGCCTCGTCGACGAGCAGCATGGCCCGGTGTTTCGTCTTGACGTCGACAAAGCGCGCGAGGTCGGGATAGTCGCCGTCCATGCTGTAGACGGCTTCGATGGCGATGAGGACGCGCCGGAAGCCATGGCGGATGCCCGCAAGGAGCGTGTCGAGCGCGCGCCAGTCGTTGTGGGCGAACCCGCGGCTGGTCGCGCCGGAAAGTCGCGCGCCCTGGAGAATCGAATTGTGGGCAAGGATGTCGTGGACGACGAGGTCGCCCGGGCCCATCAGGTGCCCGATCGTGGTGACGTTGGTCGCGTGGCCCGAGACGAAGGCGATCGAAGCGGGCGTGCCCAGAAACCCGGCGAGCGCGTTCTCGAGTTCTCCATGGATCTGCTTCTCGCCGGAGACCAGGCGGCTTGCGCCCGCGCCGGTTCCGTATCGATCGATCGCGTCTTTTGTCGCAGCGCTGACGGTCGGGTCATGGGCCATGCCGACATAGTCGTACGCGCAGAAATTCGTCAGCGCACGGCCGTCGATGTGGGCGAGGCCACCGCCGCCGGCCGTCGGTGAGTCGGCGCCGTGATCGACCTGGAAGTACGGGTTATCCTCGGCGACGGCCACCACCATGCGCTTGTGGCGTTTGAGTTCGAGGTATTCGGGGAAGAGCGCGACGTCGTAGTTCTCCGCGGGGATTTCGCGCGCGGGAGCGTCGGATTGCGGGTGATCGATCAAGTGCTTCTGGACAGCGCTGGCAAGGTCGCCGAGGGTTTTGGCGTGGCTGTACACGGTGTCGGGCAGGTGCCGGCCGAAACTCTGATCGAGCGCGGCGACGAGCTCGACGCGCTGCAGCGAATCCAGGCCGAGTGCGTCGATCGACGTTTCCGGCGTAACGTCCGCGAGGACGGCACCCGACATCGCGAGCGCGTGCTGACAGACGGCGGCGAGCGCGGCGGACTGCGCGGGGGGTACGGGAGACGTGGGCATCGGTTGCCTGTGGCGCTGGGCGAGGGGTTTGAGCTGGCCGGCAATGTATGCGGCGCGGCTGGCGTGGCGCTGGACCTTGCCGCTGGATGTCTTGGCGATCGTCCCGCAGCGGATCAGCACGACGGTGTCGAGCGCGAGGCCATGTTGGTCGAGGACCGCGGCTCGGACGGCGTCCAGGACCGGGGACAGGTCGGTGCCGCCGTCGCGCTGGACCTCGTGCACGAGGACGAGGCGCTGCGTGCGGTCGTCGTCGATGGCGAACGCGGCCCCGAGACCCGCTTCGAGCAGGGGGTGGCACGCGCGCGCGGTGGCTTCGATGTCCTGCGGGTGGTGGTTGAGGCCGCGGACGATTATGAGGTCGTCGACCCGGCCGGTGACGTAGAGCTGACTGTCGTGGACGAAGCCAAGGTCGCCGGTGCGGAGAAAGGGGCGTTCGCCGGTGTCGCTTCGGCGCGCGTGGAACGTCGCTGCGGTCCCTTCGGGGTCGCCCCAGTAGCCCTGGCCGACGGATTCCCCGGCGACCCAGATCTCGCCGATCCGGTCCGGCGCGACCGGTGCGAGGGTTTCTGCGTCGATGATGGCGACCACGACCGAGCTGACCGGCGCGCCGCACCCGACGAGGCGGCGCGCGTTCGGGGCGTTGTCGGGCAGCGGCTCGACGCGGTTCTGCGCGAGGGCGTCGTCGCGGAACGCGCGCACCGCGGCACCGGCCCCGGACCGGGGTCCGGTGACCATTAGCGTCGCTTCCGCCAGGCCATAACACGGATAGAACGACTCGGGGTTGAACCCGCACGGCGCGAAAGCTTCGGCGAAGCGCGCAATCGTTTCGGGCTGCACCGCCTCAGACCCGCTGAAGGCGAGGGACCACGAGGAGAGGTCGAGCGTGGCGCGCTGTTCCGCGCCGATCCTGCGTACGCAGAGGTCGTAGGCGAAGTTGGGGCCACCGGAGATCGTTGCCCGGGACTTGCTGATGGCGTCGAGCCAGAGAAAGGGATTCTGGAGGAACTTCGCCGGCGCCATGATGGTGTTGGTAATGCCGGACAACACGGGCGTGAGGATGCCCCCGATGAGCCCCATGTCGTGGTAGGTGGGGAGCCAGAAAACGCACACCGAGTCGCTTTGGATCGCGAAGGATTTTCTGATGCCGCGGGTGTTTTCAACGAGGTTGGCGTGGCTCAGCATGACGCCTTTGGGCTGGCTGGTGGAGCCGGAGGTGTACTGGATCATCGCGAGGGAATCATGCGATGGGTCGTGCTCGATCCAGTGGTCGGCGTCGGCGCTTGCGAGTTCGTCGGTGGCGAGCCACCGGATCGCAGCGACGCGACCGGTCATCGCCTTGAACTGGGCGATCGAGGACGCGGTGCTGAGCGCGAGGCGCGCGCCGGCGTTGCTGGCAATGGCATCGAAGCGGTCGAGCGTGCGGCGGCGCGGCGGGTAGGTGGGAACGGCGACGCAGCCGGCGTAGAGAACGCCGAAGAATGCCGCAATGAATTCGAGGCCGGGCGGGTATGCAAGCACGACGCGCTCGCCCGCAAGGCGCATGTCCTGGAGGCAGGCAGCAATCGCGCGGGCACGATCGTCGAGCTCTGCATACGTCAGCGTTGTGTGCCGTGACGAGTCGTCGCTCAGTCCCACGAACGCGGCGTCGCCGGGACGTTCCGCAGCGTGCGCCCGCAGGCAGTTGACCAGGTTCTCGCTGCGCGCGTGCGCGCCGCGCCACGCGCCCGCCTGATCTTCCAGCTTTGGAACGTTCCTATGCAGCTCCGGGGAATTGACGGATTGCGGGCCATGGACGATTCCGCCGGCGCGTTTACGCCCGTGGACCGCGAATCGATTAGCGCTCTCCGCGACGCGGCCATTCGCGATCTGCGAATTCTCGAGGACGCCGCCGGCCGAATCGCCCGGTCGGAGAGTTGTCACCTGGGCACCCCGGCTCTTGTCGGAACGGGACGTGCTATTCATCATTCACTCCGTGAATGTGGAGCCGCACAAACTCCCGCGTAAGATTCCGGGCCGGATAGCGCCGCTACGGCAGGGGGAGAAGTGTTGTCTGGATCGCCTCGCCAGTCTGTGCGGAAGCGCACAGAGGCAAGGTGTGGCCGGCACCACGCGCAAATGCTTACCGCCATCGCCACCGGCGCTGGATTCGGCATTGGTCGGACGTTGGCGATTCAACTGACCGAGACCGGTGCACGGATCGCCGTGTCCGACATCCAGCGCGCCGGTCTCGACGCAACGCTGAGATGTCGACCGGGAACTCCCGCGGCAAATCCGGGGCGGCGGCGCGCAGGTGTTTCGGCACGACGATGTGGAGGTTTCAGATCCCGTGACCGGATCGATATAGATGGTCGGGAAGCGGCGTGCGGACCTCGAATTGGACCACTTCGAACTCGCCGACGGCAAAAAAAGAAAAGGCCTTGACGAATCAAGGCCCTCTTGAGGCAGTAGTGGAGGCGAGGAGGATCGACCATCTGCACTAACGCTTGCAATAAAGCCTGTCAAATCCATCGCTTGGCGACATCGAAGTGGGGTTACGACACAGACTGTGGACCACCAGTGTGGATCACCGCGTGGCTCACTTGCATACTCTGTAGCCTAACCAAGATCTGGCGAGGGAGCAAGGTATCGCAGCGTGCCTGAATGCCCGTCCTATCATCTGCGGCCCGACAACCCCATCCCCCGTCAGTCCGGTTGCCTCAACCCGTGATAACCCTTTCCGCTGGCAGTTGGTGGGGTTGAAATTACCATCCTTGAACAACGCAGGATCGCGCGACAAGCGCACGACAGCAAAGCGGAACTCCCATCATGTCAGGCCCATTGGCCGGAAAGGTCGCGCTCGTCACGGGTGCCGCGCACGGGATCGGTCGCGCCATCCAACGCGACGAAGCGGCGAACGAGCAGTGGCGCACCAAGCGCTGGCCGGCGCTAAAAAAGTCCCGCCGCGAAGGCCGCACCATCGTCTTCATCGGCGAATGCGGATCGAGCGAGCGACCCACGCGGGTCAAGACCTGGGCGCCGAAAGGCCAGACGCCGGTCCTGTAATACAGCTTCAATTGGAAACAACTGTCGGTCATCGCCGGCATCAGCTTCTGGAACTGTTCGGCAGCGTACATAGAGTCACCCATGCCGATGCCCATGGAGAGGAATCGGGGTCTCCGTTCCGATCAACCGCAGTCATCTTCGTTCGCTGTCGCGATCGGGCAAGATTGAAATGGGGGCTTCTGATCGCTCGTTTGGCAGCGAGAGTGAAAGAATTGATCGTAGGCGCCGCCGGCGGCGCGCTCGGGCGCCTGCCGACTCGAGGCGGGTGCGCAGGCCCGCTGCGCAGAGCGGTTTAGGCTGGGCGGACGCATCCTACGGCGAGATGGCGTCGAGCAACGCGGTCTTGACCGCCGCCCGGAGTTGCCCACGAGTTCCCAC
>Ga0105106_10002266_pt1 | contig 13850 bp, 12 predicted proteins | sample PPLLaktember2015_5_FD_79109 | JGI IMG/M metagenome (GOLD analysis project Ga0105106, IMG submission 79109) | Freshwater sediment microbial communities from Prairie Pothole Lake near Jamestown, North Dakota, USA - PPLs Lake P8 Core (1) Depth... | ecosystem: Environmental > Aquatic > Freshwater >...
CCTCATCGGCAGCCTCTACGTGATCGCGTTGACCGCGCTTCTTGCCCTGCCGCTCGGCATCGCGGCGGCGATCTACCTGGAGGAGTACGCGCCGGACACCCGGCTCTCGCGGATCATCGAGATCAACATCGCCAACCTCGCCGGCGTGCCTTCGATCATCTACGGCCTGCTCGGCCTGGGCCTGTTCGTCCGGGCCATGGGGCTGGGCCAGAGCGTGATCGCCGGCGCCGCGACGCTCGCCCTGCTGGCCCTGCCGGTCGTGATCCTCTCCACCCGCGAGGCGCTGCGCACGGTGCCCAAGACCATTCGTGAGGGCTCCTACGCGCTCGGCGCCACCAAGTGGCAGACGATCTGGTTCCAGGTGCTGCCGGGCGCGCTGCCCGGCATCCTGACGGGGCTCATCCTTGCGCTCTCGCGAGCCATCGGCGAGACGGCACCGCTCATCACGATCGGCGCGCTCACGTATATTCCGTTCGCGCCCGAGGGCCTGCTGTCGCCGTTCACCGTGCTGCCCATCCAGATCTTCAACTGGGTGTCGCGCCCGCAAACCGCTTTCCACGAGAACGCGGCGGCCGGTATCATCGTGTTGCTCGTGCTGCTCGTCTCCATGAACGCCACCGCGATCGTCGTGCGCGATAGGTTCCAGAAGGCCCGCGTATGACCACGTCCGTTCGTCCCCCCGCGCTCGCCGTCACCAGGGATGCCGCCGCCGGGCCGCTCCCGGAGACGCCCGTGAAGATCGACGTCACGCGATTGAACTTCTTCTACGGCGACAAGCCCGCGCTCACCGACGTCTCGGTGTCGATCCGGGCCAACCGCGTGACCGCGTTCATCGGGCCCTCCGGCTGCGGCAAGAGCACGTTCCTGCGGACCCTGAACCGGATGAACGACATCATCCCCGGCACGCGCGTCGAGGGAGAGATCCTCATCGACGGCCACGACATCAATGCATCGTCCATGGACGTCGTGGACCTGCGCCGGCGGGTCGGCATGGTCTTCCAGAAGTCCAACCCGTTCCCGAAGTCGATCTTCGAGAACGTCGCCTACGGGCTCCGGATCAACGGGCTTACGCGCGATCGGGCCGACATGGCCCAGCGCGTCGAGGAGAGCCTGCGGGCCGCGGCCATCTGGGACGAAGTCAAGGACCGGCTGCACGAATCGGCGCTGGCGCTCTCCGGCGGACAGCAGCAGCGGCTCTGCATCGCCCGCGCGCTGGCCATCCAGCCGGAGATCCTCCTCATGGACGAACCGGCGTCGGCGCTCGATCCGATCGCCACGCAGCGCATCGAAGAGCTCATCTACGAGCTGAAGGAGCGGTATACGATCGTCATCGTGACGCACAACATGCAGCAGGCGGCGCGCGTGTCCGACGAGACGGCCTTCTTCTGGCTGGGGAAACTGGTGGAGTTCGGGCCGACCGAGAAGATCTTCACCAATCCGACCGAGAAGCTGACGGAAGACTACGTCACCGGGAGGTTCGGCTAGTCCATGTCCAACGAACGGCCAGCACGCCACTTCCAGGACGAACTGGAGCTTCTGAAGACCCGGCTGCTCGAAATGGGCGGCCTCGCCGAGGACCGTGTGCGCCTGGCGATGCAGGGTCTGGTCGAACGCGACCTCGCCATCGAAGAACGGGTGCTCACGAGCGACGCCGCCATCAACCAGCTGCACATCGAGATCGACGACCGCTGCTTCAAGCTGCTGGCCCTGCATCAGCCCATGGCCGTGGACCTGCGCGCGATCGTCGCTGCCGTCAAGATCAACAGCGATCTGGAGCGGGTCGGCGACCTCGCGGTGAACATCGCCGAGGCCGCGCTCCGCTACCTGCAGCACCCGCCGGTCAAGGAGCTCATCGACATCCCGCGCATGGCCGTGATCGCCCAGGACATGCTGCGCGACGCACTCGATGCCTTCGTGCGCCGCGACGTGACGCTCGCCAGGACCGTGCTCAACCGCGACGACGAACTGGACCTGCTCAAGTCGCTCGTCTTCCGCGAGCTCCTGGGCTTCATGCTGCGCGACCAGGCGACGATCAAGCCGTCGCTCGACCTCATCCTGGTGTCCCGCCACCTCGAGCGCATCGGCGACCACGCCACCAACATCGCCGAGGATGTGATCTTCATGGTGTCTGCGAAGGACGTGCGGCACCAGGTCGAGGGGTGAGCGCCCTGAGGGCACGACGAAGGGACTGAAGCCCTGCGGCGCCCGCTCATGGCGACTCCGTGTGCACTGACACACGCCAGCTGCGTGCAGCAGGCTCTCCCTGTCGCGGTCCGCGCGCCGCGACCCGCGTTACGATAACCGCATGGACAACGCGCCGTGCGTGGTGTGCCGGGTGCGGCCGGCCGAGGCGCCGTGGAAGCCGTTCTGCAGCCACCGCTGCAAGATGGTCGACCTCGGCCGATGGCTCGGCGGGCACTACCGGGTGCCGGGCGAGCCGATCGACGATCCGATGAACGACGCTGACGCTCCCGACGCGAGGATTGACCGCGAATCGGCCGGCGATCCAGAGTAGAGATTCACCCTTGGCCAAACGCGCGCCGGATGGCGCCCGCGGGAGACTCTGTGATGAAGCGTGCCCTGCTCGCCCTGTCGGTCGGTTCCATTGTCCTCCTGGGCTGCGATTTGTCGCGACGGACGACGGCCCAGACGCCAGCGGCGCCCGCCGAAGGGGCTTCCATCGAGTCGCAGACGCAGGCCCAGAAGGGAGCCGCTCCGGTGTTCGACAGCGCCCGCGCGTTTGAGCACCTCAAGGCCATGGTGGCGATCGGCCCTCGGCCGGCCGGATCGCCGGCGCTGCGGCAGACGCGCGCCTACATCACCCGCCAGCTTTCGAGCTTCGGCCTGACCGTGCAGGAGCAGCCGTTCGTCGGCCAGACGCCGCTCGGCCCCATCGAGATGATCAACCTCGTGGTGCGGCTGCCGGGCCGGCGCACCGACCGCATCCTGATCACGGGCCACTACGACACCAAGCTCTTCAAGAACGAGCGGTTCGTGGGCGCGAGCGACGGCGCGTCGAGCGCCGCATTCCTCATCGAACTGGCCCGCGTGCTGAAGGACCAGCCGCACGAGTTCACCTATGAGTTCGTGTGGTTCGACGGCGAGGAAGCCACGGTCGACTGGAACATGCAGCTCGCCGACGGGAACCACGACAACACCTACGGCAGCCGCTACTACGTGCAGGCGGCCCTCAAGGCCGGAGCCCTGAAGTCCATCCGCACCATGATCCTGATCGATATGGTGGGCGACCGGAACCTGCAGATCTCACGCGATTCGAATTCCACGCCCTGGCTGAACGACATCGTCTGGGCCGCCGCGAAGCGTGCGGGGCACGGCCGGACCTTCATCGACGCGGGTACGACGATCGACGACGACCACATGCCGTTCGTGCGGGCGGGCATCCCGTCGATCGACATCATCGATCTCGACTACCCGGAGTGGCACACGCCGGCCGATGACCTCCCGGCGGTGTCGGCGCGCAGCCTGCAGATCGTCGGCGACGTCGTGATCGCGGCCCTTCCCGACATCGAGAAGCGCCTCGTTCAGTAGGCGTCCCGAAACCTGCTACAGTGGCCCCGTGCGGATCCGCACAGGGACTTCTCGGCCGCTGGCCATCGGCGCTCTGGCCGCGCTGATCGCGGTCACCGGCGCGATTCCAGCCGCGGCGCAGGGCGGCGTGGTCGTCGCCGGCACCATCGGCGTGCCCGAGACCGATCTCACACCCGAACAGGAACAGCGCCTCCTCGGCGAGTACTGGACCGTCGCGAAACGGTACGCCGGCGACCCGACGCGGGCCATCGCCGAGATGTCGGCCTGGACACGCGATCGGATCGGCAAGGTGCAATCGATTCAGTACCAGCCCGAGGGTCCGCGGCCGGACTACCTCGAGGGTCGCGCCGAGTGGAAGCCGGAGACGCTCCGCGTGGCGGCGATGCTGCACAGTGACATCGCCCTCGCCCATTTTCAGAAGCGCAGCCTGCAGGACTTCGAGTTCCAGGTGGCCATTGCCGACGGCTGGCTCGCGCTGGCCGACAACCGGAAGTCGGCGCCGGGATCCCTGCGCAGCCGATGGAACGTCACCGTGGCCCGGCTCCTGCTCGCGAGCGGCGAAGTCGGGCTGGCCGAGCGCCACCTCGCGCGACTGAACGAGCGCATCGCGGGCGACCCGGCGATCCTGCTTGCCTACGCCACCGTCAAGGAGACGCAAGCCGGACGTCTCGTCGCCGAAGGGGCCGGCGCGAAGCTGGACGATCCGGTCCGATCGGCGAAGGCTCGCGACGCCGCGCTCGAATCGGCGGCCGCGCTCCTCGATCGGGCCCTCGCGGCGGACGCCACGCTCACGGAGGCCACGCTCCGCCGCGCCCACGTGCACGTGCTCGCGCGCCAGGACCCGCAGGCCGAGGCGCGGCTGACGTCGGTCCTCTCCGGCGCGCCAGCCCCGCCAGTCAAGTACCTCGCGTCGCTGATGCTCGGCGGCATCCGCGAGCGCGCGCAGCAGCTCGAAGCGGCCGCGCGCACTTACGTGGAAGCCATTCTCGCGGTACCGGACGGTCAGAGCGGCTACCTGGCGCTGTCCCACGTGATGCATCGAATGAACCAGCCGGCGGACGCGGCCGCCGTGCTGGAGCGGATGTTCGGCAGGGCAATCACGAACCTGGCCGCCGATCCGTGGTGGACGTATCCGCTCGGCCTGGATATCGCGCTCGAGGCCAGATTCGAGGAGTACCGTGCGCTCGTCCGCAAGTAGGCGCAGGGCCGGTCTCGTCGGTGCGTGCGCCGCGGCCGTGCTGTCGGCCGGCGTCCTCGCCGCCCGGCAACAGGCCAGCTTCACGGCCGGCACCAACGTCGTGATGGTCGACGTGCAGGTGCTCCGAGGCGGCACCCCGGTCGAGGGACTGACCGCCGCCGACTTCGTCGTGCGCGATACCGGCGTCGCGCAGGAGGTGCGGCTGATTGGCGTCGACCAGATGCCCGTCCAGTTGCTGCTCACGCTCGACACGAGCGCGAGCGTTCGCGGTCCGGCGTTGGACCACCTGAAGGAGGCGGCCAAAGCCGCCGTGGCGAGCCTGCGCGCTGTCGATCACGCCGCGCTCGTCACGTTCAGCCACAGCGTGCACCTGCGCTCGCCCTGGACGTCGGACCGCGCGCAGATCAACGCCGCCATCGACCAGGTCACGGCGCAAGGCGGAACGGCGCTCACGGATGCCGCGTTCGCCTCGCTCGGGCTCGTCGTGAAGCCGGGGTCGCGCACGCTCGTGCTCGTCTTCACGGACGGCGACGACACAGCCAGCTGGCTCTCCGCGGCGGACGTGCTCCAGATCGCGCGCCGCTCGGAATCGGTGGTCTACGGCGTCACGCTCGTTGCGCCTGGACACTCGGGCGCGGACATCGCCGAGTGGCTCGCGCCTGCGCGCGGCGCCTCGCCGGGCACCGACCCGGCCGACGTCGAAACGTGGCTTCTGTCGGAACCCGGCCTCTATCGCGGAGCGCTGCTCCCGATGCTCACGCGAACCACCGGGGGCGAACTGCTCCGGGCGACCGAGACCACGGCTCTGCGCGACGCCTTCCCCACCATCGTCTCGCGCTTCAATCGTCGATATGTGCTGAGCTACACGCCGGCCGGCGTTCCCGCGACCGGCTGGCACCCGATCGATGTCGAGGTCAAGGGCGGCGGCGACGTCACGGCGCGGCGCGGTTACGCCCGCTGATGCGCTCGCAAGGGTACCTGTCGTACCCGCCGTACCAGCCCTACCTGCCGTCCTACTCCGCCGCGCAGAGCTCGCGGATCTCGCTCTCGGACAGCGTCGTCGTCGCGCCCTTCGCCCGGGCGAAGATGCGATCGACCCGCGCGTCGGTCGCTTCGAATCCCCGACGCTCGAGCCAGTAGATCACGTTGGAGCGACCGGACATCGGGCCGACCTCGATGGCCTGCTCGCGGCCCACGAGGCTGGCGGGCACGCCCGAGTACACGGCGTCGACGAGCACCGGGTCGTTCTTCTTGAAGGCCTTGATGACCGCCGCGGCATGGACGCCCGTTGCGGTGCGATAGGCATCGCGGCCGATGACGGGATAGTTGGCGGGAATCGGAACGCCCGTCGCCTCCGACACCTTCGCAGCGTATTCGGGCAGCTTCGTGAGATCGGACGTGCGCAACCCCATCAACACGAGGTTGGTGAGCAGCGCGTCCATCGGCGTGTTGCCCACGCGCTCGCCGAGACCAATCGCCGCGCCGTGGAGCCGCGTCGCGCCCGCCTCGAGCGCGGCGAGCGCGCAGGCGACGCCGAACCCGCGATCGCGATGGCCGTGCCAGTCGATGCCGATGCCGCCGCCGCATTCGTCCACGACCGACTGCACGAAGCGCACGACCGCGCGCGCGCCATTCGGGGTCGCGTGACCGACCGTGTCGGCGATGCAGATCCGGGAGGCGCCGGCGCGAATCGCCGTCGAATAGAGGGCGCGCAGCGACTCCGGATCGGCGCGCGTGGTGTCCTCGGTGACGAACATCACCGACAGCCCTTCCTTCACCGCGAAGCGCACGGCCTCGTCGCTCAGGCGCACCAGCCGATCGATTGTCCAGTCCTCCGCGTACTGGCGAATCGGACTCGACCCGATGAACGTGCAGCACTCGATCGACAGCCCGACACGCTGCGAGATCTCGGCGATGGGCGTGATGTCGGCGATGACGGTCCGCGCGGCGCAATTGGCGCGCACCGAGAGCCGCGCGTCCACGATCTCGCGCGCGAGGCGCTCGACGTCGCGAACCACGTGCGGCCCCGCGCCGGGCAGGCCGATGTCGGCCGTATCGATCCCGAGCGCGTCGATGAGGTGGAGAATCTCGATCTTCTGTTCGATCGTGGGCGTCCGCACCGACGGCGACTGCAGCCCGTCCCGCAGCGTCTCGTCGTCCAGCATGATCTTCGCGGACGGGAGCGCCGCGGCGCCCTCGAGGTTCCAGTCGTAGATGAGCGGATGGTTCGACATGATTGACTTACCCGGCGATCCCGCGTCCGCGGCGAGCGCTCACGTCTCGCCCGTGCCGAGGTACCGGATGACCATCACGGTGATGTCATCGCTCTGCGCCGCGCCCTTGGTGAACGCGCGCACGGCCGTCACGATGCGATCGACGAACGCCTGGGCGGGCAGGTCGCCCGCCTGCTCGGCGACTTCCTCCAGCCGCGCGTCGCCGAATTCCTCCCCGGCGGCGTCGAGGGCCTCGGACACCCCGTCGCTGAACACGACGATCGTGTCGCCGGGATCGAGTGTCAGCGCGCCCTGGCCATACGGCGCGAACTCGAGCAGGCCGACGACCGGGCCGCCCTCCTCGAGCCGGCGCACACCGGACTTGCCCAGCACGAAAGGCGGGTTGTGGCCCGCGTTGCAGTAGCTCAACCGGCCGTCCGCCTGGATGATGCCGAACATGAGCGTCACGAAGCGCGACTCGAGTCCGCGCCGGCAGAGCGCCCGGTTCATGTGCGTCACGGCCGCCGCAGGTCCGTCGGAGTACCGCGCCTCTGATGCGAACATGCCCTGCATGAGGGCGCTCATGAGCGCCGCGGGCGGTCCCTTGCCGGCGACGTCGCCGAGCGTGAAGCCGAACGACGCCCCCGGCTCGTCGAGGTAGTCGAAGAAGTCCCCGCCGATCGACCGGCAAGGCAGGCTGGCCGCCGCGGCCTCGACGAAGCCCAGGCTGGCGCGCGGCTTTGGCAGCAGCGCCTGCTGGATCTCGGCGGCGATGCGCATCTCCTGCTCCATGCGCGCCTTCTCGAGCTTCTCGCGGTACAGCCGCGCGTTCTCGATCGCCACGGAGGCTTCCGTCGCGAGCGTCTCGAGCGCCGTGCGCGTCGCGTCCGAGAGCAGGGTGCCTCGCTCGCGGCTGTCCAGATAGAGCACGCCGATGCGACGATCCTCACCGCGCGCCTCGGCCGACTCGACGTAGTGCACGAAGTTCAGCGGAACGCAGACGACGTTGCGGATACCGAGCGCGACGGTGCCCATGTGCACACCGGCCAGGCCGCCGTCGAGCAGGTCCGCGACGACCCGGGTCTTGCCCAGCCGGTAGACCTCTTCCGGGATCTTGCGGCTCGTCGCGAACGTCGTGTCCGTGAGCGTCTGCTTGTCCTTGCCGCGCGCCAGCTTGAACTCCAGCGTGCCATCGGGCAACGAGAGCATGATGAACGCGCGCTCCGCTCCGGAGATCTCGATCGCCGCATCGAGCACGAGGGCGAGGACTTCCTGCAGCACGCGGCCGGAGCCCAGGGCGCGGAAGCCTTCGAGCAGCGCCGTGATCTGACGCAGATCATCGCGCGCGCCGGTCGTCGAGCGGCTCGACAGGCTCCGCTCGTCGTCGGCCGAGAGAAACACCAGGTCCGCGCCGCCGCCGCGTCCGAGCCGAACCCGGTCGCCGGATCGCAGCTCGCACTCGCGGGCCTGCTCGCCGTTCACGAACGTGCCGTAGCGCGACTCCTTGTCCCGGAGAACGTAGCGGCCGTTGTCCGAGACGATCTCCGCGTGCTCGCGCGACACCTCGCTGCCCCCCAGCCGCAGGTCGTTGGTCTCACGGCGGCCGATGGTGAACGGGAGTCGATCGACGGTGATGACGCGCTCGCCGAGCACATCGCGGACTTCGAGGCGGGGATTCGACATCGTGAAGACGTCAGTGTACATGAAGGCCCCGCGGGCCCCCAAGAGCCCGGCGCCTCACCGGCGCCGGCGCGTGAAGAGCGCCACGACCACCACGGCCACGACGAGGCCGCCCAGACTGGCCCACCGGGTGGGGGTGCCAGGCGGCGTCAGGGAGGCGATCCACACCCCCTTGGCGACGATGCCCAGCATCAGCAACAGCGCCCAAAGGGGCCACCCTCCCTGCCGCGGACGCTGCGGCGCTCGCGCCGCCGGTTCGGCCGTCGGGGTTCCACAGCGATAACAGACGATGGCTTTCTCGGCGATTTCGGCTTGGCACGATCGACACTTCACGCGGGACCTCTGTGATAGAAGGGATTTTATCTGCATGATCCCCGTCGGCGACGTCATCCCCTCCCGAACTCGGCCCTGGGTGACGATCGCGTTGATTGCCGCCAACCTGCTGGTGTTCGCCCGCGTGCTGACGCTGCCAGCCACGGATCTGGCGTCGTTCTTCGGGGCCTACGGATTGGTTCCCGCCGATTTCCGATGGCCGGCGCTCGCCACGTCGCTGTTCGTGCACACAGGCTGGCTGCACGTCGTCACCAACATGGCGTGCCTGTGGATCTTCGGGGCCACCATGGAGGATCGGATGGGCCACCTCCGGTTCCTCATCTTCTACGTGGCCGTCGGCACCGTGGCCGCGCTCACCGAAGTCTGGGCCCACCCTGCGCTCGACCTGCCGCTCGTTGGCGCCAGCGGTGCCGTCGCCGGGGTCATGGGCGCCTATCTGGCCAACTTCCCGTTCTCGCGCGTGCTGGTGCTGGTGTACTTAGTGGTGTTCGTCGAGGTGATCGAGGTCCCGGCCTTGTTCTTCCTGGGCTTGTGGTTCCTGCTCCAGGTTCTCGGCGGGATCCAGAGCGCTGCCGACGCCTTGGCGATCGGCGGCGTGGCGCTCTGGGCCCACGCGGGGGGCTTCGTCGCCGGCGCCGCGCTCGTGTGGCTGTTCCGCCAGCGGGAACGCCAGCGTGTTGCGTGGTGGAGCCCTTGATGCGGATCGGAAATCGCGCCAGGCTTACGACCCGCCCGTCCGTCGCCGCACTTCCCGTGAAACGAGCGCGAGCTCAACGATGAGCGCCTCGAACTCGCGGTCGAACTGGGCGGGCAGCATCGACGGCCGGCGCCGCCGCAGCTCGTCGACCTGCTCGGTCAGGGTCTGCTGCCGCACGATCATCTGCTGCACCTCCGGATCCGCGACCTTGGGCAGTTCCACCACGTCCAGATAGGTCAGGCCGGCCACCACGCCGTCCGGTCCGGTCGAGGCCGCATCGCGCCCCACGCCATCGCCGGTATCATCGAGCACCGCGCGCTCGGTGGACATCGTGCCGTTCTGCTCGTAGTGAAGACCCACGAGCCGCGAGGCATGCGTGAACGCCTCGAGGAGCGAGATGCGGCCGTTCTTGTCCGCGTCGGCTTCGGTCGCGGAGAGCGCCTTGATGAAGGCGTCGGGAAACACCGTGTGATAGCGCTGGGCGTGTGAACTGGTCGCGGTGATCACGACGCGCCCCGGAGCCGCCAGCCCGGCCAGGAACGGAAAGCTCGCGCTCGTGCTGTCGACGATGGCGACGCGACCGGGAATCGGATCGAGCATCGCCTTCCACTCGGCAGCGGTGAGGTCGGGCCCGATCATGTTGAACTTCGCGTTCTGCGGCTCCCCTCCCCCGTGCCCGATGAGCATGACGAAGAGCAGATCGTCGGACTTGAGCTGCTGCGCGAGACGCGCGACGAGCGCGCGCAGATTCTCCGCGGTGCCGCGCTCCTCGCCTGGCTTCGGCTGCTCGGTGAGGAGGAACAGGTTCGAGGCGTCGAACTTGAAGCGCTCGCGGAGGATGGTGGCGAGCGAGTCGACCCATCCGCGGTGCATCGCGGCGTACTGCGGCTCGCCGGAGGCGCCCTGCATGATGATCGCGTAGCGGGCGCCCTCCGCGACGGGCCCGGGGCGTGCTTCACCCGCCAGCGCCGTTGCCGCCCACACCGCGGCGCCCAGAACGAGCGCACGCGCGAACCCTCGAGTCGTGATCCCGGTTCGCACCGTCATTCCCGCCCGATGGCCAGGAGCAGCGCATCCTGTGCCCGTGCGAAGGTCGGCGCCTGCTGCAGGGCAAGGAGGGCGTGCCGCTTGGCTTCGTCCTTGCGACTGAGCTTCAGGAGCGTCTCCGCGATGTCGGTGTGCGTTTCGGCCAGGTTCGGCGGTCCGAGGGCCAGAGCCGCCCGGAACTCGACGAGCGCCCCGCCGTGGTCGCCCTTGGCGAAGAGTCTCGCGCCGAGCTGATCGTGCGTCGCCGCATCGAACGGGTCGAGGTCAGCGATGAGGCGCAGGGCGTAGTCGCGGTCGGCGGCGGCTTCCGGCGCGTCGCCTGCCAGCGTGGCGAGCCTGCGCGCGGCACCGACGTTCGTGTGGTCGGCGTTCAGCAACTGACGAAGCTCGCGTCGCGCTCGGGGGAGATCTCCAGCCTGTTCGGCGATCTGCGCGAGCAAGGCCCGGGGGCTCGCATTGCCGCTCGCGGCCGGCGCCAGCGTCGCTGCGCGTTCCAGCACCGCCTGCGCGCCTTCCCGATCGCCGGCCTTGAGCAGCGCCTGGCCGAGTGCGAGCTGGCTGACGAAGCTGTTCGGCGCCGCGTTCGCGCGGGCCTTGAGCGACGCGAGGTCGTCACCGGCGATGAGCGCCGGCGGCTGGGCCATCGCGCGACTGAGCGCGCCATACCGCTGATCGACGAATGTCTTGAACGAGGCTTCGATCGCGTCCTGGCTCCGGCCGAACGCGCGGGTGAACGCCTCGGCGTCCTTCAGGCCGTCGGCATAAGCCAGGAGGAGCGTCCGCAACCCCGAGTCGCCATTGAGCTCGACCAGGTGCTCGACGAGCAGCGACGCTTCGAAGTAGGCCAGCGCGAGGCTCTGCGGCTGCTTGAACGCGTCGGGCAGGCCCTTCACGCCAAACGTGCGTCCGCGGCTCAGCTGGTGCGCGAACTCGAGCGAGAGCTCCCGGCCCCAGGCCGGCTGGCGGCGATGCTCTTCGAACACCGACACGCCTTCGGTGAGCCAGCGCGGCACTTTGTACTTCGAGAGCTGGAGCGTGTAGACGTGCGCCAGCTCGTGCCAGAGCGTGGCCTGCCAGCTGAACTCACCCGGCTGACGCGCGCGCGGCGAGTCCATCGTGACCACGCGTCCGAAACAGGCGCCCAGGGCGCCGACGAGGCCAGGCAGCCCCAGCGTACGCACGGCGAAGTCGTCGTGGAGCGGGAACACTTCCACGAGGATGGGACCGGCGGGCGTGAAGCCGTATCGCGCGGAGAACGTCTTCCACGCTTCTTCGGCGAGGGGCACGGCGTAGGTCTGCAGGACGGCGGCTTCGTCCTTCGCGAACTTGAACACGAAGTCGCCGTGGTTGACGACCTCGAATGCATCGATACGATCGAGCACGTCGAGCAGGTTCTTCGTGACGCGGCCGCTCTTGTCCAGGTCCCACGAGCGCTCGAGGGCGACGCGCGCGCCCTTCTCGTCGCCCGTTCGCATCAGGTACAGCCCGAGATCGAACTGCGCCTGCGGATCGTCGGGATCGATGCCGACCGCCTTGCGCGCAAGCTCGGCGGCGTCGTCGAAGCGATACTCCCGAGCGGCTTGTTCGCCGACTCGGCGGTACCCGAGTGCGGAGCGCGGGTCGATCTCGCGCACGCGGCCGATCGCCGCTTCCATTGCCGACGGCGCGTCGTCGGCGAACGCAATGGCCGCACGAAGCGCGGCCTCCTCGATCGTGCCGGGCCGGGCCGCGGCCACGCGGTCGAGCGCCTCGCCAGCGGCAGCCGTGTCCTCGGCATCAAGATGCGTTTCGGCCGTCAGCAGCCACACATCCGGGTGGGCGGGCGAACGCTTGCGGGCCTCGTCGAGCGCCGATTTCGCGGCCTCGGGATCCTCGTCCCTCAGGGCGCGCGCGAGGCCCAGGTAGGCGGGCACCCAATCGGGGTCCAGCTCGATCGCCTTGCGATAGTTCGTCGCGGCGTCGCCCGGCTGGTGCCGTTCGAGGAAGACGTCGCCCCATTCGGCCTGGATATCGGCGCGGGGCACGTCCGCGATCTGCACGTAGGCATCGTTGGCGAGCAGGAACTCGCGAATGCCACGGGCGGCACGCGCCAGGCGGAAGTAGTCGTCGGCCCCCCGGAACTCGCGGACCGCAGCGATCGGTTCGAGCCTTCGCCAGCCGGCGTCGCGCTGGCCGCGGCGCATCTCGAGGAGCGCGAGTTCGAGGGCCGCATCGCCCCGCACGTTGGTCGTGGCATGCGGCACGAGTCGGGCCCGCGCCTGCTCATCGCGCCCTTCGAAGATGTCCACGAGGGCCAGCGCCAGGTCCTTTGACGCGGCGTTGCCTGTCGCGCCCTCCGCGAGGCGGCGAGCGTCGGCCAGCTGGCCGTGGCCGAGCGCGGTCCTCACCTGCTGAACGAGCGAATCCCCCGCGCCTCCCTGCCGCCCGGGTGCCTGGGCCCCAAGCGACACCAGACACAAGAGCGCGGCGCCCAACACGCACGCAGTGCGAACGGCAAATCGGGTCGTCATGCGCATGTCGTCAACTACTCCTATGACGCCGCAGTGGGGCCGCGGGCTTACCGGCCCGGGCGAATCGACTGGAGCACGCGATTCTCGAAACGAATCCGCGCCCACAGCACTGCCCCAAACAGGACAATCATCAACGGTCCGGAAAGGCGCGCTCCACACATCATAGCCGCCCCGACCAGTTCGCCCACGACCGCGACGTAGTTCGGGTGCGCCACGAAGCGGTACGGTCCTGTGGTGACGAGCGGCGCGCCTGGCACCGCGAATACGCGAAAGGTCCAGAGCTCTCCGAGCGCGCGAATCGCCCAGTACTTGAGCCCCTTGCTCGCAGCGAACAGCAGCACGCCGGACGCAAACCACGAGGGCCCCGTGGCCGCCTGCGCCGGATCGACCACGCTCGCACGCCACACCCCCTCCGCCCCCATCAGCAGGAACGAGCCCGGGTAGAGCACGGCCATGATCCGGTAGACGTCGCCGTCTGGCGTTGTGGCGCCGCGCGCCCGAAGGCGCCGTTCATGGAGGCGAGAAATCCGCGTCTCCGCCAGGAGCAACCCGATCACGACCGCCCAGACGAACGCGACGGCGTTCACGCGGCGTCTCCCGCGTAGCGCACGGCCCAGCGCACA
>Ga0105106_10002269_pt1 | contig 13838 bp, 12 predicted proteins | sample PPLLaktember2015_5_FD_79109 | JGI IMG/M metagenome (GOLD analysis project Ga0105106, IMG submission 79109) | Freshwater sediment microbial communities from Prairie Pothole Lake near Jamestown, North Dakota, USA - PPLs Lake P8 Core (1) Depth... | ecosystem: Environmental > Aquatic > Freshwater >...
CAACCTTGCAATATTCCTTGAATTTCTTTGCATCCGACAGCGACCCCACAATATCGCCGTAGTGGATGGGAACGGCGACAACGGGCTTCATCCGGTTGACGGCGTCGGCCGCCTCGGCGGCGGTCATCGTGTAGGTGCCGCCTACGGGAATGATGACGATGTCGGCCCGGATTGTATCCATCTCGGGAATGACATCCGTATCCCCCGGGTAGTAGATCCGCCTGCCCTCCGCCGTGATCACAAACCCCACCCAGCCGCTCGCCCGGGGGTGGAAGGTCTTGTTCGTGTTGTACGACGGCAAGGCCTCCACGACGATGCCCGGCAGCTCCACCCGGTCCCCCGGCTTGATCGCCCTTGCCCCCGTCGGCAGATCCCCGAGGCAGTCTTCGGGGGCCAGGATGACGGTGTCCGGCCCCGCAACCTTTTTCACGTCCTCCGGGGAGAGGTGGTCATAGTGGCTGTGGCTGACCAGGACGAGGCCCGCCCGTTTCGGTTTTTTCAGCTTCCAGGGATCGATGTAGATCACCGGCTCCGTGTCGATCCGGACGGTCGAGTGGCCCAGCCAGAAGATTTTTTCGAGCACGGCAATTTCTCCCTTTTTGTTCAACGGTACGTTCGATATCGTCCCGGCGGAAGCCGCGCAATGAGACGCTGACTCTTGCGACATCACATGCAGAACAGGCAGAGATAGTAGGAAAAGGCCGCAATCAGTGCGGACATGGGGATGGTAAGGATCCAGGCCCAGATGATGTTGCCCGCGATCCCCCAGCGGACCGCCGTCAATCTCTTTGTCGCACCCACGCCGACAATGGCACCTGTGATTGTATGAGTCGTACTCACGGGGATACCCCCGATCGTTGCCCCGATGATGGAGAGGGCCGCCGCCGTCTCGGCGCAAAAGCCCCCCATGGGCGCCAGTTTGGTGATCTTCGATCCCATGGTCTTGACGATCCGCCAGCCGCCGGACATGGTCCCCATGGCGATGAAGAGGTAGCTCAGGATAACGACCCACCAGGGGACATGGAAGGTACCGGTGAGGTAGCCGGTGCTGAAGAGGACCATCGTGATGATGCCCATGGTCTTCTGGGCGTCGTTCATCCCGTGGCTCAAGCTGTAGACGGCCGCCGAGAAAAGCTGAAGCCGCCGAAAGATCGTGTCGGCCCTTCGAACACTCTTGTTGTTGCTGAGATTGAGGACGAGAATCATCATGATGAAGCCGAGGATCATTCCAACGGTGGGGGAGATCACGATGAAGGCCGTCGTCTTCAGGATACCCGACCAGACGAGGACGCCCGTGCCCCCCTTCACCAAGCCCGCGCCGATCAGCCCGCCGATCAGTGCATGCGACGAACTGCTGGGAAGCCCCAGCCACCATGTGAGCAGGTTCCAGACGATGGCGCCCAGGAGGGCAGAGAGAATGAGATAGTTGTCAATGACCGCGATGTTGATGATGCCCGTGCCCACCGTCTTGGCCACCTGGTCCCCGATAACAAAAACAGCCGCCAGGTTGAAGAAGGCGGCCCACACGACGGCGTGCTGGGGGGACAGCACCCGGGTGGAGACTACCGTGGCAATCGAGTTCGCGGCGTCGTGGAAGCCGTTGATGAAATCGAAGGCAAGAGCAACGGAAATAATGAAGATGACAAACAGCAGGGTACTATCCATGTTTCAGGACGATCCCTTCGATGATATTGGAGACATCCTCGCAAACGTCGATGGATTCCTCGATCCGCTCGAAAATCTCCTTCCACTTGATCAACTCGATGGGGTCCTTCTCGCGCTCGAAGAGGCGGGCCATGGCCGTTCGCAGTACATAATCCCCCTCGTTTTCCAGCGTGTTGATCTCCACGCAGGCCTCGAGGATCATCTTGGAGTTCTTCTTGTCCCGGAGGGCGTGAACAACCACCTTCACCTTGGCGATGGCTTCCGTCAGGATTCGCATCAGGACGAAGAGCTCCTCGGCCGGCGATTTTACCTTGTAGAGGTACATCCTTACCGCCGAGGCCTCGATCATGTCGAGAATGCTGTCCATCTTGTTGACCAAGGCGTAGATGTCCTCGCGGTCCAGCGGCGTGAGGAAGGTCTTGTGCATGCGCTCGTAGGCGCGGTGGGTGATCTCGTCGGCCTCGTGCTCGATCTCCTTGAGCTTCGTGAGCTTGGGCTCGCTGTACTGGTAGTTGTTCAGGATGTCCATGAAGAGCTTTCCGCCCTCTTCGATCTTGCAGGCGAGCTCCTCGAAAAGATCGTAGAACTTCTCATCCTTCGGGACAAACTTCATGGCTGGGACCCTCCTTCGGACTCGGAGCAGGTAATAGCACACTTTCACGGCCCGTTCAATGCCATATCCGCCGAAGGGAATCCAACCCCTGTTTATCCCAATAAATTGAAATTGTTGATGAATTGTCTTTTTTGAAGGAAGGCGTCAGTCCAAGGAAGCGTTCCTGCCCGCAGGCGTAAAGAACACGCGCACGCGTCACGGACCTGTATCGGGTGAAAGGCCTCAGGCCGCCGGGAAATAGAGCGATACGGTGGTTCCCCGGCCCAGCTGGCTTTCGATTTCGATGCGGCCTTTGTGGGCCGTCATGAGATGTTTGACAATGGACAGTCCCAGCCCCGTGCCGCCCAGTTCGCGGGAGCGGGTCTTGTCGACGCGGTAGAAACGCTCGCCGAGCCGCGAGACCTCGTCTTTCGGCACTCCGATCCCCGTGTCGGTGATCCTGACGACCACCTCGTTGCTGCCCGCCGGCAATGACGCAAGTGTCACCTTTCCGCCTTCGGGCGTGAACTTGACGGCGTTGTCGAGTACATTGATGAGGACCTGGCTCAGGCGGTCCCGGTCTGCGCGGATGAGAGGGAGCTTTTCGGGAATCTCCGACACGATCTCGATCCTCTTCCCCCGGGCCTTCACCTGGATGATGTTCATGACGCTCTCGACGATCCCCGAAAGAGAGACGCTCTCGAAGCAGAAGCGCATCTCGCCCAGCTCGATGTTGGAGATGGTCAGGAGATCCTCGACGAGGCGGTTGAGCCGCTCTGCGTGCCTGGCAATCGTGGAGAGGAATCTCTTCGCCGTCTCGCGGTCCTCGATGGCCCCCTCCTGCAGCGTCTCGACGAATCCCAGGATGGCCGTGAGCGGCGTCTTGATCTCGTGGGTCACGTTGGCTACGAAATCAACCCTCATGCGCTCCAGTTTTTTCAGGCGCGTCACGTCGTGGAAAACGAGCATCGTCTTGCCCTCAGCCGCATCGATGCCCCGCACGGGGGTGATGCTCACATCGAGCATGACGGGATCCTCCTCACCCAGCTCGATCTCCTGCGAGACGGGCATGCCGCCGCTGCGGTACTGGTCGAGGGCCTTCTGCAGGCCGAGGTTCCGGAAGGCTTCCAGAGGGGTCTTCCCGACGAGGTCGCGATAACGCTCCCCGATCATGGTCCACATGCCCCGGTTGACCGTTTCGATCCGCCCCTGGTGATCCAGGATCAGGATGCCGTCCAGGGCGCTGGAAAAGGCCGCCTCGACCTTGGCCTTCTCCTCCTGCAGGGCCGCGATCCGTTTCTGGAGCTCGTCGACCATGTAGTTGATGTTTTCGGCAAGCTGGCCGATCTCGTCGGAGGAGCGGATCATCAGCGTACCCGGCGTCTCGCCTCTGCGCAGCCGCTCCGTGAAATGCTCCATGTCCCGGATCGGCGTGGTGAGCTTCCGGGAAAAGAGAAATGCCACGAGCACCGACGAGACGAGGATGATCAGGAAGGACTGCAGAAGGATCGCCGTGAATTCCTCGATCGTCTTTCTCACATCGCTGAGCGGGCGGGCCAGGCGGATGTAGCCGACGATCTCGGGCCCTTTCCGGATGGGCAGGGCCACGTAGATCATGTCCTCCTTCAGCGTGCGGCTGTAGCGGGTGGTCTTCCCCCTGCCGCGGACGCGTGCTTCCTGGATCTCGGGGCGCTCCAGGTGGCTGCCCAGGGTGGCCGCTTCCTTGTCCGTCTCGGCAATGACCTTTCCCTCCCAGTCGATGACGGTGACGCGGGCCCGGGCGATCCGGGCGATCTCCTCGACGCGGGACTGGATTTCCTTCATCGGGTAGAGATCAACGAGCCCGGCGTAGGACATCAATTCGAGTTCGATCTGCTTCTCCAGCTTCGCCCGGATCTGGCTTCCCGCCAGAAACCCGACGATCCCGATGGCGAGCACCGCGATGGCCAGATAGGTTGCGAAGATCTTGAAGAACAACCGGCCTTTCATCAGCTTTCTTCCCTCTTGGTTTCGCAGATATCGTCGGTTGTGTCTCCGGGCCACTGGTGCCGCACGTTGATCCCTGTCACCATGTAGACCACCATGTCGGCCATGCCCTTCGCGTGGTCGGCGATGCGCTCGAGGTTCTTGGAGACCTGCATGATGAGCAGGGCCCTGTGGATCGTCCGGGCATCCTCGAGCATGAAGGTCAGCAGTTCCCGGAAGATCTGCTCGTTGAGGGTGTCGATCTCCGTGTCCATCCGGCGGATCCGGTTGGCCAGTTCGCATTCCTCCCGGACGAAGGCGTCGAGGCTCCCACGGATCATCTCCCGGGCGATCACGGCCATACGCGGCAAATCGATGTAGGGCTTGAGCTGCGGCACCTCATTGAGATGGAGAACTTTTTCGGCGATGTTTACGGCCATGTCGCCGATCCGCTCCAGGTGCCCGTTGAGCTTGATGGCCGTTGTGATGAACCGTAAATCCCGGGCGATGGGCTGCCGCAGGGCCATAAGCCGTATGCACTGCTCCTCGATCTCCGTGTCGAGCTTGTCGATCTCGGCATCGCCCTCGATGACCTGCCGGGCCAGCTCCGAATTGCGGTCCAGGAGCGAGGCGGTCACGTTCTCGATGGCCTTTTCCGCCAGGGCCCCCAGGTAGAGCAGGTTCTGCTTGATTTCCTGGAGCTCCCTCTCGTAGTGAGTGATGGTTCTGCGCGTCTCTTCCATGCCTGTCCCCCTGATCGTCGATTACCCGAATCGTCCCGTGATGTAGTCTTCCGTCTGCTTGATGTCCGGCCGGGTGAAGATTTTCTCCGTGGCGCTGTACTCAATGAGCTTGCCGATGTAGAAAAAGCCCGTCCTGTCGGAGATGCGGGCCGCCTGCTGCATGTTGTGGGTCACGATGATGATTGTATACTGCCTTTTCAGGTCCTGGATCAGCTCCTCGATCTTGGCTGTCGAGATGGGGTCCAGGGCCGATGTGGGCTCGTCCATGAGGAGCACATCGGGTTTCATGGCCAGCGCCCTCGCGATGCAGAGCCGCTGCTGCTGCCCGCCGGAGAGCATCATGGCCGACTGGCCCAGGATATCCTTCACCTCGTCCCACAGGACGGCCTGTTTGAGGCTTTGCTCGGCCAGCGCCTCGAGCTCGATCCGGTCGCTGAGACCGGCTAGCCTGGGACCGTAGGTGATGTTGTTGAAGATCGATTTCGGGAACGGGTTCGGCTTCTGGAAGACCATCCCGATGCGCCTGCGGATCTCGACGGGATCCACCTCGGGGCCGTAGATGTTCTTCCCCTCGAAGAGGACCTCCCCCTCCACCCGGGTTCCGTCGATAAGGTCGTTCATCCGGTTGAGCAGCCGCAGCAGAGTCGACTTGCCGCATCCCGAGGGACCGATGAGGGCCGTCACCCGGTTTTTCTCGAAGTCCATGGAGATGTCCGTGAGCGCCCGGAATTTTCCGTAGTAGAAATTGACATCCTTGGTTTTTATTACACGATTGTCTTCCACCGTTACCACCTTTTTCTCTTGCGGATGGTGCTGCGGATGATGATGGCGATCAGGTCCACCACCAGGACAAGCCCAACGAGAACGAGAACGGTGCCGAACTGGATGGGCCGCGTTGCCTCGATGTGGGTCCCCGCCGTGGCGAGCACGTAAATGTGAAACGGCAAGGCCATCACCTCGTCGAAGATCGACGAGGGCAGCTTTGCCGTGAAAAAAGCCGCTGCCGTGAACATGATGGGTGCCGTCTCGCCGGCGGCCCGCCCGATGCCCAGGATCGAGCCCGTGAGAATCCCCGGCAACGCGCTGGGCAGCACGATCCGATAGATCGTCTGCCACTTGGATACGCCCAGCGCAAGGGATGCCTCCCGAAAGGTTTGCGGCACGCCCTTGAGCGCCTCTTCGGAGGCCCCGATGATGGTCGGGAGGATCAGGATCCCCAGGGTGAGCGCCCCCGAGAGGATGCAGGAGCCGAACTGCAGGAATACGACGAAGAGCCCCAAGCCGAAGAGCCCGAAGACGATGGAGGGCACCCCGGCAAGACAGTTCACCCCGATCCGGATGACCCGGACGAGGGGGCCCTGCCTGGCGTATTCCGTGAGGTAGATCGCCGACACGATCCCCAGGGGAAGGGCGATGAGGATCGCGCCCAGCGTGAGGTAGACGGTCCCCAGGATGGCGGGCATGATGCCGCCCTTCGTCATGCTGTCCGTGGGGGCGAGCGTCAGGAAATCCCAGCTGATGGCGCCGAGACCGTTGAAAAAGATATAGAAAAGAAGCCCGCCCAGGGCGGCCGTGATGACGAAGGCCGAGAGCCTCACGAGGCCGAAGAAGAGCCCTTGCTTCAGATAGCGCCATCGTATGGAGGATTGAATTGCCATAAATACCAGTTCAAATTAGTTCAATTCGTTCTATTGGTTCTATTGGTTCAAAAAGGGTTATTCACGTTAAATGCTCTGCCTGTACGCTTTCCGTTTTCTTCTCCGTCCCGGAACAAACGGAACCAATGGAACAAATGGGACGAATCGAACTCTTTCTCTATAAGGTACCCGACCCTGTTTCCCTGAACCTGTGGGACACGTAGTCGGCGATGAGGTTGAAGGCCAGGGTCAGCACGAAGAGCACGATGCCCGTGGCGAACAGGGCGTAATAGTGCTCGCTCCGGAAGGGCGCCTCGCCCATCTCGGCGGCAATCGATGCCGGCATGGGCCGGACGGAGTCGAAGAGGCTCTCGGGAATCGCCGTCGCACCCCCGGCCACCATGAGGACGACCATGGTCTCCCCGATGGCCCGGGCCATCCCGAGGATGACGGCCGTGGAGATGCCCGAGAGAGCCGAGGGGATGATCACCTTGAGGATCGTCTCGGACTTCGTCGCCCCCAATGCATAGGAGGCCTCCTTGAATTCCCGCGGCACCGTATAGAGGGCATCCTCAGCGATGCTCGAGATCGTCGGGATCGCCATGAGCGCGAGCATCAGCGAGGCGTTCACGATGTTGAGACCCGTGGGCAGATCGAAGGTGTCCTGCAGCCAGGGCGCGAGGACCACCATGCCGAAAAATCCCAGCACGACGGAAGGGATCCCGGCCAGAAGTTCGATGACGGGCTTCAGGATCTCCTTCACCGTCTTGGGTGCGATCTCCGAGATGTAGACGGCCGAGAGCACCCCCAGGGGCACGGCGATGAGCGTGGAGAAGAAGGTCACGATAAAAGACCCCACGATCAGCGGCCAGATGCCGAAGGCCGGCGGGTCGAAGGTGGGGTACCACTCGCCGCCCAGGAGGAAGTCCCGGACGGAGACGACACCGAAGATGGGGATGCCTTCCCGGAACAAAAAGGTGACGATGAGAGTCAGGATCAGGATCGACACGCAGGCGAAGAGAAAGAAGATGCGCTTGATGATGATTTCTTTCAGTCTGCGGGTCATGAGCGGTCCCCGGATATGAATAATGGACAGGAATGAGGAAGAGTCTCTTGCTGCATTTCACCCGGTAATGGTTCCATACTGATACCCCGAAACAAACACGGGATCAACGGTCAATTCGAGAGCCGATTTTCCTGGAAAAGATAAAGGCAAGGATGAGTGAGGGAATCGCAATAATGTACATCGTCAGATATAAAGCTTGATAGAGATGATCAAGCGACTCTTTGACTTTTCCCATGGGACGAGCCAACCGGATGTATCCTTTCATCTCATTCTTTTCCGTAACGGGAAGGGCGACATAGAGCATGCTTTCCTGCAGGGTCACGCTGAATCGCGTGGCCTTGCCCTGCCCTTCTGCTCTGGCCTGCTCAACTTCCGGACGGTTCAGGTGATTTTCCATTTTCCTGGCATCGGCCTCTGAATCCGCTATCACCGCGCCTGAAGGATCGATCAGGGTCACCCGCATCTTCAATTGTTTCGCAATCTCCGGGACCTTGCCTTCAATGCTGTCTCCGGGCATCAGGGCAATGGTTTTTGCGATCCCGATCATCTCATCCTCGATACTCTTGGTGATGATGTCTCTGATCTTTGGCGTGAGAAAAAAATCCAGGACGGCAATGGCCAACAGGACCAGGATCAGATAGGAAACGAATACCTTCAGGAAACGCAAATCTTTCATCATAGGACTCTCTGTGAAGGAATTGCCGAGGTTGCACTCGCAATCGTTGCACGAAGCGTTCTGCTCTACCCGCTTCCGGCAAACTGAAAGAAACCGATTCCTTCAGAAAAATTTCATGCCTGAGCTGACACAGGATGTCAGCTCAGGCGATGTTCACGGTATTTGACGTTATGGAGCAGGGGCGTTTTTCGTCACCGCAAAACACGTGACGACCCTCCTATTTCATCGGAACGAAGCCTTCCTTCTTGACGATCTTCTGGCCCTCGGGCCCCTTCACGAAGTTGAGATAGGCTGCCGCGTTCCCCTTGGGCTCGCCGTCGGTGTACATGTAGAGCGGCCGGGCGATCGGGAAGGTGCCCTTCAGGGCGTTTACGTCATTGGCGACGACGCCGTTGACCGTGACGGCCTTGACGTTCTTGTTCAGATAGCCGATCCCGATGTAGCCGATGGCGTAGCGGTTTTTGGAGACGGCCTGGACGACGGCGCCGCTCGAGGCCTGGAGCTGCGCCCTCGGGCTCACCTTCTCCTTGTGGAGGATTTTCTCCTGCCAGCTCTCGTAGGTGCCGGAGCTCGTGTCGCGGGACACGATGATGATCTGCAGGTCCTTGCCGCCCACTTCCTTCCAGTTGCGGATCTTGCCCTGGTAGATAAGGGAAAGCTGCTCGGTGGAGAGATCCTTCACGGGGTTGCTGGGATGCACGACCGGCGTGAGGGCGTCAATGGCTACCTTGTGCTCCACGGGGTTGACCCCCCTGGATTTGGCCAGCTCGATCTCTTCTTTTTTCATCTGGCGCGAGGACATGGCGATCCCAGTCGTCTTGTCGATCAGGGCCTTGATGCCGTTGCCGGAACCACCGCCGGAGATGGAGATGTTCACATTTGCGTTCTTCTTCATGAACGCTTCCGCCGTCGCCTGCCCGATGGGCAGCACCGTCGTGGAGCCGTTTACGACAAGGTTCTCCGCCGCAAGGGCCGACGCACCCCCGAGCAGGCTCAGGGCCACAAGGCCAGTCATGAAAATTTTCAACGTTCGGGTCATTTTTATTTCCTCCCTGGAATTCGTTTTGACCGTTTGCGGATAATCTAGAATAGAATTGTTACAGTTCGATGACAGGTTGGTTAAGAAGTCGTTACATTTGATTATCTGCCTGATCTCCATGGATTGCAAGATCACAGGCGACGCAAGAGGGATGAGGGAAAAAGAAGCGTGTAGCGTGTGGCGGGTAGCGTGTAACGTACAGGAAAAAAGCGCCGTGCGGTCTCGGGATGCTCAGTGCGAAGCCCGCTTCGGGCCCGTCGAGTCCATCCAGGTCTGCAGGCGCTTCGCCATGGCGGGGTTTTGCTTCTTCAAGGCCGCCAGCTCCCGCAGGGCCTCGCTGCCCTTTCCTGCGACCCAGTAAGCCTTTGCGAGATTCTCACGGGTTTCGGTGGAGTCGGGCTTCAGCGCAACGGCCTTTTCGAGCTGCCCGATCGCTTCCTGAATATTCCCCTGCCGCCCCAGGGTCACCCCCAGGTTCGTCCGGGCGCCGGCGTGTCCGGGATTGGCCTGCACCGCCTCGGTGAGATGCCTGCGGGCGTCCTCGAGCTTCCCTTCCCGGAGGTAGAGGTTCCCCAGGCTGAAGTGGGCTTCCGTTAGTTCAGGGGCGTAGCGCAGGGCCGTGGGGTGAGCCCCTGGAGAACGGCGGGGTTTTCCGTAATGTAGTGGTTGTCGTCGAGGTTGACGAACCGGAAGCCGATCACCTGCCCGTAGACGGCCAGCGTGGCCGCGACGAGCAGCAGGGCGATCAGCACCTTGTTTTTGTCGACCTTGAAATTCATGGGCCTGTTCAATGGGTTCGTTCGTTTGTTCGTTCGCGCTGCCGACGCGGCGTAAGATGAATTCCTTTCCTTCTGCGTCCGCCCGGGTTCGTTATGGCGCCACCTCGCTGCCCGGTGAGGGTTGTTTCTCGTTGCTGTCGCCGGGGCTGGGCCTGCGCCGAAGCAGAAAACCGGCGACGGCCAGCCAGGCAGCAACCCCGGCCCCAGAGAGCCAGACACCGATCACGAAGGAGGCGGGGCGGTACTCCATCCGGATGCGATGATGTCCCGGCACGAGGGGAACGCCCCGCAGGGTATGGTTGGCGGGGATGATCTCGTAGGCGTCCGCGGCGCTGCCTTCAAGGGGCACGACGCGCCAGCCGTCTGCGTAGTTGTCCGTGACAACCAGGATGGAGGCTGCATTCACGTCGGCCTCGATCGTGAGATGGTCCGTCGAGGACTCCGTCACCCTCACGGAGCCAGGGCTGGCAGATGCCTTGCCTGCGGGAAGTTTCGGTTCCCTTTCAAGGACCACGAACCTCCGGGGATCGAACCCCGGCAGCCCGAGAATGGCAAATGCACGGTCCCGGTCCGGCTCGACCGCCCACTGACCGACAAGGGCCGCGCGGGGCATGAGATCCCCGTTGAGCTCCGCCAGCTCGAGATGGTCCTCGACGGGCATCAGCATGGTTCGGCACCCCAACATCTTCAGCAGGGGATGATAGCGGCACGGCAGATCACCTCTCACGATCCGCGTAATGTCCACCTGCTGCATGTAGGCCATGAGTTCCCCGTAGCGGCGGGAAATCAGCGGGTCGTAGCCCCAGACGTCCCGCCACCCCATGGACATGGCGAGATTCGGGTAGAAGGGGTTGAGGATGCGGTGTTCGCCCGCCCTCTCTTTGAACAGGTCCATCAGGTCTCCGGGATAAGCGGCGGCAAGCCGGAAGGTATCCCGGACGGGCGCCCCTGCCGCAACGAGTTCGAGGATAGCCAGGGCGACCAGCAGCGAGGCCTTCCAGTGATTGGAAACCCGCAGGAACAGGATCATGGCAATGACGATGCACGTGGCAGACAGAAACGCGAGGCCCAGGGCGGCACCCTCGCCGGCATTCAAGACGGCCGGTATGCTTGCGAAAAACCCTTCAGCCAGGTAGCTCTGCCCCGTGTTGAAGATCCCGCGCATTCCCTGCGCCCACAGTCCGGTCGGCAACAGAGATGATTGCCAGATCGCCAAGCCAAGAACCAGCGACAGCACAGCCGCGGCGCCAAGCGCCGAGAGGATCGGCCAGCGCTTCTGAAGACCTTCGCGGAGGAGGCTGTCGAGCCCCATGGCGGAAAGCAGGATCACGAAGAGGGTAGCCTGAAAGACGAACTTGGAGACGCCGCGGAACGTGTCAAAACCCGGCAGATACTCGTACAGCAACCCGAACCAGGGCATATACGTTCCCATGGCCAGAAGCAGGAGGATCCCCGCCATGGCCGCAGGGATGAAGCGCTCCCTGCCCGGCCTGAAACCGACGGCGTAGATGGCCAGTAGAAAACCCGTGACGCTCACGAAAAGGGACGCCTCCCACAGGTACCAGCGCCCCCAGTAGGGGAAACGAACCATGTCGCCGAAAAAGGCGGGCACGACCCAGGTGATGAGGTTCTCCGGCGGGAAGGAAAACATCGAGGCGAACTCGTAGGACACACCCAGACCCCGAAGGCTGTCCCTGCCCGCCTCGATGCCGGGCAGGATCTGGGCCGCCGCGAGGATTACCGCCCCCCCGTAGAACAGGAAAAAGCAGGTGAGCGCCTTCATCTGTTCCGCGGTGCCCGGGAGCCTTGCGGCCAGGTAGAGGACAGCCGCGATCCCCGTGTAGTAGGCATACTGGATGTGACCGGCAAGGATCTGCATCGCAACGGCAAGGATTCCCAAAAGACACCACCCGGCGCCAGGCTTCTCCACGGCCCCATCGATGGCGAGAAAAAGCAACGGGGCCCAGATCATGGTGCAGAGGTTCGGCAGGTGCCCCGCATAGATGTGCATAAACCAGGGCGCACAGAAGATGAACTCGGCCCCCGCCAGGAAGCAGGCCAGAGGGTGCAGGCCCCGCTTGAGGGCCCAGAGATAGAAGAAGAGCCCCCCGAGAAAGGCGTGCAGCGCGATTCCCCAGTTTATGGCCTCCGCCAGGGGAAGCACGAGGTAGAGGACATTCAGGGGGTACAGAAGCGCCGACTGGAACCCGGCCAGAAAAGGAGCCCCGCTGTAGATGTGGGGGTTCCAGAGAGGAAGGTTCCCCCGGGCGATCTCCCCGAAGCCGAAGCCCCGCCAGTGCACGAACTGAGAGGCCAGGTCCGTCTTTGCATTGGAGAGAACCGCGTCGCCGGGGAGGAACAGCACGTCGAAGAACATGGCCAGCGTCAGGACCAACAGGCCCAGCGGGCCGAACGTGAAGCTCTTTATGCCGTCCTTGTACATTTGAACCTCTGGCAGGCAGTTGACTCGGGCGCATCCTGCACCGCATTTTGTAGAAACTTTACAAGATTCATGCCTTTGTCGCCCATATGCCCCGATTTTCGTGCCCCCGTTTTTCCGGCCGTCCCGGATCAACGATTTCTCCGCATGGGGGGCTTTCGCGTTGACAGCCACGCCGCTTTCCCTTAGTGTTTTACGAGGCAAAAAACTCGGGTGGGAAACATGGGCGGAAAGAAAAAAAGGACGGTCAATCTGGCCCTCCAGGGGGGCGGTACCCACGGCGCCTTCGCCTGGGGTATCCTGGATCGGCTCCTCGAAGACGGCCGGATCGACATCGAGGGGCTCTCGGCAACAAGCGCAGGCTCCCTGAATGCCGTTGCCTATGCCTGGGGCGCCATGAAGGGGGGTCCCGACGGGGCCCGGCAGGCCCTGAACGATCTCTGGCGGGAGGTCAGCAAGGCCGGCGAGATCTACAGTCCCGTCCGGCGGTCGCCCCTGGAGAGGGTCTGGCCGGCGGCCTCGGGCCTCTCGGTCTGGCTGTTCGACGCCTGGACGAGGGTCTTTTCTCCCTACCAGTTCAATCCGCTGAATATCAACCCGCTGAGGGACATGCTCTGCAACTGCATCGATTTCGAGGAACTCGTCCGCTGCGACTGCGTCGAGCTCTTCATCAGCGCGACAAACGTCCGCACGGGCCAGGTCCGCGTGTTCCGCAACGAGGAGATCACGCCGGAGGTCGTCCTGGCGTCGGCCTGCCTGCCCTTTTACTTCCAGGCCGTCGAGATCGATGGGGAACACTACTGGGACGGGGGCTACATGGGGAACCCCTCGCTCTTTCCCCTTTTCTACTACACGCAATCCCGCGACATGATCATCTTGCACATCAACCCCATTGTGCGCGAAGAGATTCCCACGACCGCCCTGGACATCGGCAACCGCCTCAACGAAATCACCTTCAACTCGTCGCTTCTGAAGGAACTCCGCGCCATCGCCTTCGCCGTCAAACTGCTCGAGGAAAAATGGATCCGGAATGAGTACCGGGGGCAGCTCAAGCACGTGCTGGTGCACTCGATCCGGGCCGACGAGGCGCTGAAGGATCTGGGCGCGGCCACCAAATTCGTCAGCAGGTGGGAATTTCTCACGGATCTGCGCGACCGGGGCCGCGAGGCGGCGGAGCGCTGGCTTGCGGAAAACTTCAAGCACATCGGCAAGCGCTCCAGCGTGGACATCAGGAAG
>Ga0105106_10002271_pt1 | contig 13831 bp, 16 predicted proteins | sample PPLLaktember2015_5_FD_79109 | JGI IMG/M metagenome (GOLD analysis project Ga0105106, IMG submission 79109) | Freshwater sediment microbial communities from Prairie Pothole Lake near Jamestown, North Dakota, USA - PPLs Lake P8 Core (1) Depth... | ecosystem: Environmental > Aquatic > Freshwater >...
GTCTGGCCGAATGCCGTGCCCGCGATGCCGACGGCAAGGCAGACCGGCAGGCTCAAGAACAACTGTTTCATATCCGTTCCTCCAGGCAGGGCAGTGTGCAAGCGGAGCGCCAACCTGGAGGCGCAAGTTCTCGCGGATTTAAAGGGAATCTGTTCGAGGAACGGTCGGGGCCGGCCATCAACTGACCAGCCCCAAGACAATCAGTGGCCGAGTAGGTCGGCGTCTTTCTTCTTCTGCGCCTCGTCGATGAGTTTTATGTGCTGGTCGGTGATCTTTTGAACCTCGTCCAGCCCTTTGCGCTCGTCGTCTTCCGAGATTGTCGACTCCTTCAAGAGCTTCTTGAGCTTGTCGTTGGCATCGCGCCGGACTGCGCGAACGGTGTTACGGCCCTCTTCGGCCAGTTTGTGCACGTGCCGCGAGAGCTCTTTCCGCCGCTCGTCGGTGAGCGCCGGAATCGGAATGCGCACGACCTTGCCATCGTTGGCGGGATTGAGGCCGAGGTCGGAGATGCGAATCGCGCGCTCGACGGCGGCGAGCAGCGTGGGATCGAACGGCTGCGCCACGATGAGCGTCGGCTCCGGAATCGACATGCCAGCGACCTGGTTGAGCGGCACCTTGGTGCCATACGCCTCGACCTGCACGTGGTCGAGCAGGGCGGTCGACGCCCGGCCGGTCCTGACGCCTGCGAGCTCCTGCTTGAGATGCTGGAGGGCGATATCCATCCGCCGGTTCACCTCGCCGAACAGACCTTTTAAATCACTGACGTCCATATGTCGATCTCCGCTCCTATGCCGTCACGATGGAGCCGATAGGTTCACCCATGATGGTGCGGCGCAGGTTACCGGGAGTCCGCAGGTTGAAGATGATGATGGGAAGCCGGTTGTCCATGCACAGTGTGATGGCCGTCGAGTCCATCACGCGCAATCCCTTGTCGATGACTTCCAGATAGGAAATCCTGTCGAAGCGTGTGGCGTTCCGGTCGATCATGGGGTCGGCGGTGTAGATGCCGTCCACCTTCGTGCCCTTGAGGATGACGTCGGCCTTCATCTCCATGGCCCGGAGGGCAGCGGCGGTATCGGTCGTGAAGTAAGGATTGCCGGTGCCGGCCGCGAAAATCACCACGCGTCCCTTCTCGAGGTGGCGAATCGCGCGGCGGCGAATGAATGGCTCGGCCACCGCGCGCATCTCGATGGCGGTCACGACGCGCGTCAGCACGCCGTGCTGCTCGAGCGCATCCTGCATGGCGAGGCCGTTGATGACCGTCGCGAGCATACCCATGTAGTCGCCGGTGGCGCGATCCATGCCCTTGGCGCTTGCCGCCACCCCGCGAAAGATGTTTCCTCCGCCGATGACGATGCCCACCTCGACGCCAAGGCCCTGGATTTCGGCGATGTCTGCGGCGATTCCGGAGGTGACGGCTGGATCGATGCCGAAGGATTGCTCGCCCATCAACGCTTCCCCGGACAGTTTCAGAAGGACGCGTTTGTAGACGGGGGCGGCGGGCATTGGCGAGAATTATAGTCGAAAGTCGCTGGTCAACAGTCGTCAGTCGAAAGTCGATAGACTTGCGACTGTCGACTATCGACTAGCGACTAGCGACTGTCGACTATTCTATTCCGCTGCCTCGCCAACCTTGAATCTGGCGAAGCGCGACACCGTGATGTTCTCTCCCATCTTCGCCGTGGCTTCTGCGATAAGCTGCGAGATCTTCACGTTCGGGTCGCGGATGAACTTCTGGTCGACGAGCACGACCTGCTCGTAGTACGAGTCGAGTTTGCCCTCGACGATCTTCTTGATGACCTCTTCCGGTTTGCCCGAGCTCGCAAACTGCGCGCGGTAGATGTCGCGCTCCTTGTCGAGGGCCTCGGCGGGAACCTCTTCGCGCCGGACGTATTTGGGATCGGCAGCGGCGATGTGCATGGCGATCTCTTTCACGAGCGCGGCGAACTGATCGGTGCGCGCGACGAAGTCGGATTCACAGTTGACTTCAACCAGGACGCCGATCTTGCCACCCATGTGGATGTAGCTGCCAATCGAGCCCTGGCTGGTCGTCCGGCCGGCCTTCTTGGCGGCAGACGCGAGGCCCCGTTTCCGGAGAAGGGTGGTGGCGGCCTCGATATCGCCGTTCGCTTCGGTCAGCGCGGCTTTGCATTCCATGAAGCCGGCGCCAGTGGTGTCGCGAAGCTTCTTGACGAGTGTTGCAGAAATTTCCATTGTGATCTCCGGTAAAACGATATGTGAGCGCTGTCCGAGTACAGAAAAACGCCGGCCACGGCGGCCGGCGTCTGAACCCAGAACTTGGAACCCAGAACTCTGAACCCGGTTACGCCGGCGAGGTGGCTGCCTCGGCGACCGCACGTCGCGGCGGACGGGCGCCGCGCTTGTCGTCGGCGCCGCCGTCCTCCTGGGCGGCCGCAGCTTCGGCCTGCGCCGATTCTCGCGTGCCGCGCCCGGCATTCACCGCATCGGCAATACGCGCGGCAAACAGCCTGATGGCGCGAAGCGCATCGTCGTTACCGGGGATGCGGAAGTCCACTTCGTCCGGATCGCAATTGGTGTCGACAATCCCGATGATGGGAATCTTCAGCTTGCGCGCCTCGTCGACGGCAATCTTTTCCTTGCGGGTATCGACGATGAAGACGGCGTCCGGCAGCCGGGACATACCGCGGATGCCTTCGAGGTTCTTCTCCAGCTTGCGGCGCTCTTTTTCGAGCCGGGCGACTTCCTTCTTGGAGAGGGTATCGTACCGGCCGTCGGTGGACATCGACTCGAGGTCGCGGAGCCGCGCCAGACTGCGCTGGATGGTGTTGAAATTGGTGAGGAGCCCGCCCAGCCACCGCTGGTTGACGAAGTACATGCCCGAGCGCACCGCTTCTTCCGCGATGACATCCTGAGCCTGCCGCTTCGTACCGACAAACAGGAGGGTCTTGCCCTCGGCAGCGAGGTTGGTGACGAAGTCTTCGGCTTCCTTGAACAGCCTGACCGTCTTGCCGAGGTCAATGATGTAGATGCCGTTGCGCTCGCCGAAAATGTACTCCTTCATCTTCGGGTTCCAGCGTTTGGTCTGGTGCCCGAAATGCACTCCGGCTTCCAGCAGATCCTTCATGGCGATCGGGGTCAAGCAGCCTCCATACCTTCGAGTTACCTCCTCATCGACTAGCGTTTGCTGAACTGGAAGCGCTTGCGCGCACCAGCCATGCCGTACTTCTTCCGTTCCTTCGCGCGGGCGTCGCGCGTGAGCAGTCCGCCCTTTTTCAATGCCTTGCGAAGTTCGGCGTTGTACTCCACGAGTGCGCGCGCAATCCCGAGACGCACGGCCCCGGCCTGCCCGTTGATGCCCCCGCCCGCCACGGTGGCGACCACGTCGAACTGCTCGACGGTCTGGGTGAGAACCAACGGTGTCTTGATTTGGGTGCGCAGTGCTTCGGTGGGGAAGAACGCGGCGAACTCGCGGTGGTTGACGGTAACGTTGCCGTTTCCTGGCCTCAGGAAGACTCGAGCTGACGACGTCTTCCGGCGGCCGGTTGCGTAAAATTCTGTGACTGCCAACTTATGCGACCTCGCGTGACGAAGGCTTCTGCGCGATATGCGGATGTTCCGGGCCGGCGTACACCTTGAGCTTGCGGTACATCGCCGCCCCGAGCGTGGTCTTCGGCAGCATCCCGTGCACAGCTTCCTCGACGATGCGGGCCGGTTTCGCCTGGCGGACGATCTTGGCGCGCTCTTCGCGCAGGCCGCCTTCGTAGCCGCTGTGGCGCCGATATACCTTCTGTTCTTCCTTACGCCCGGTCAGTTTCACCTTGGCTGCGTTGACAATGACGACATGATCGCCCGTATCGATAAACGGGGTATAGGTGGCCTTGTGCTTGCCCTGAAGCAGTCGTGCTGCCAGGGTCGCAACGCGGCCGAGGACCTGCCCGTCGGCATCGATGACGTGCCAACGGCTGTCGATTGTTTTCGGTGTGGCTACATACGTCCGCATGAAACGAGAGACCCTCTAGGAAAAACTGGACGACGGTAAACCCAAATCTTACGTGCTGTTGTCGTTAGTGTCAAGTCGGCGACCCCGTGCGTTGCACACCTAAGTAATCGCCCCATCAAGCTTGCACCCCCCGCAGCCGATAGCTAGAGCGGCGGAACGAACGCGCGAATCACAGGTTTGTGATTCGTCGACAGAAGTGTGATCCCCGAATGGTCACGCCGCCGATTTTGGTAGTTGAACGTGCGGGCACCGGTGGCACCGGGCTTGCCCACCGGGGAGCGCGTCCAGTGATGAATTTCACCCTGTTCAGCAAGACCCGATCGGTCGTCGGGCTCGATATCGGGTCGAGTGCCGTGAAGGCCATCGAGCTCAAACCCGCCGGGAAGGGCTATCGCGTTGCCGCGTTCGGCAGCGAACCCGTCCCGCCGGACAGCATCGTCGACGGCGCCATCATCGACGGCACTGCCGTCGCCGAAGCGATTCGCCGGGTGTTCGAGTCGAAAGCGTTCAAGACGAAGGACGTTGCGGCCTCGCTCTCGGGCAATGCCGTCATCGTCAAGAAGATCTCGCTGCCGGTGATGACGCCCACCGAGCTCGACGAATCCATCTACTGGGAAGCCGAGCAGTACATCCCTTTCGACATTCAGGACGTCAACCTCGATTACCAGATTCTGGATACTGGAGGCGGTGCCGACTCGAAGGGCACGATGGAAGTGCTTCTCGTTGCGGCCAAGAAAGAGAAGATTGCCGACTACACGGGCGTGATTGCCCAGGCCGGCCGTACGCCGGTCGTCGTCGACGTCGACGCCTTCGCCCTTCAGAACGCGTTCGAGCTGAACTACGGGTTCGAGCCCGGCGCGGTCATCGTGCTTCTCAACGCCGGCGCAAGCGCCATCAACATCAACATCATCGCGAACCAGCAGTCGGTGTTCACGCGCGACATCTCGCTTGGGGGCAACGCCTACACCGAAGCGGTTCAGCGCGAGCTGAATCTCCCGTTCGACAGCGCCGAGCTGCTCAAGAAGGGCGCGCCGGTCGATGGCGCCACCTTCGAGGACGTCATGCCCGTCTTGAGGGCCATGACCGAGAACGTGCTGCTCGAAGTGCAGAAGACGTTCGACTTCTTCAAGGCGACGGCCTCGACCGATCGCATAGATCGCATCATGCTGAGCGGCGGCGCGTCGCGCGTCGAAGGCTTTGCCGAGGCGCTGCAGGAGCGTTTCGGCACGCCCGTCGAGATGTTCGATCCGTTCCGCAAGGTTGCGCTGGACGGAAAGAAATATTCCGCGAACCAGCGGGAAATGATTGCGCCGACGGCTGCCGTCGCGGTCGGTCTCGCGCTGAGACGGGCAGGTGACCGTTGATCAAAATCAACCTTCTCGCTGTCGATCGCGAGCGCGCCAAGCGCAAAGCGAAGTTCCAGATCGGCCAGAAGATCACCGTGGCCTGCAGCCTCATCCTCGTCGCCGCCGCGCTCGGGATTGGCTGGTGGTACTGGTATCTCCAGAGCGCGTCCGCCGACCTCGATCAGCAGATCGTCGAGGCCGAGGCCGAGCGAACGCGGCTGCAGAACGTCATCCAGCAGGTCCAGCAGTTCGAGTCGCGGCGCGCGCAGTTGCAGCAGCGCGTGACGCTCATCGAGCAGCTCAGGAGAGGTCAGACCGGTCCCGTGCACCTGCTCGATCAGGTCAGCCGCGCGCTGCCCGACTCGATGTGGCTGACGACGCTCGCGCAGAAAGTGAACGAGATCGTCATCGACGGCCGATGCACGTCCTTGACGGCGTTGTCCGACTTCGTGGCGGCGCTCGAGGCGTCGAACCTGTTCGAGCGTCCGGTTGAGATTGTCGACAGCCAGGTCGAGCCGGCCACCGCGGCCGGCATGGCCGAGCTGATTCGGTTCTCGGTGCGGGCGCGAGTGGCCCAGAGGCCAAATTAATGCCGTCCCGAAGAGACCCCGATATTTAAGTGATAGCCGCATGGACCTGAATCTCAACAAGTTACCGTGGTACGGCCAGGTCGGCCTCTTTGTCGTGCTCGCGCTCGCGGGTGTCGGGGCGTTCTATTACTTCTACGTCATGCCGGCCGATGCCGAGATGGCTACGCGCCAGAAGAAGCTCGACGGGCTGAAGATCGAAATTGCCAAAGCCCAATCGACCGCGAACCAGTTGAACCAGTTCCGCCAGCAGGTAGCCGATCTCGAGGGGCGGCTCGAAAGCCTCAAGGCCGTGCTGCCCGAGCAGAAGGACGTCGCCGATCTTCTGCGGCGCATCCAGACGCTGGCAACCCAGTCGAATCTCGCCATTCGCGGCTTCAAGCCTGCCGCGTCGATTACCAAAGATCTCCACGCAGAGTGGCCCATCGCGCTGTCGCTCGACGGGACGTATCACAACCTGGCGATGTTCTTCGACCGGGTCAGTAAGTTTTCCCGAATCATCAACGTGAGCAACATCTCGATTCGGGGCAAAGAGAAGCCCGAGCCCAACTCGACCATTACGGTCGAGTGCACGGCGACAACGTTCGTGCTGCTCGAGGCGAAGAAGCCGGCAGCGGCGAAGGCGAATTGACGCGATGCAGAGATACGCGGTGAAGACGGGAATGGTGGCGGCATTCGTTGCCGCGTCAACTCTGGTATGGGCACAGGGGCCGCCGGCGACTCAGCCGGCCACGCCGCCTCCGGCGGCACCACAGCCCGGCGCCCCTGCAGCCGGTGCGCCTGCGGCTGGTGCGCCTGCTGCTACTGCACCTGCGGCGCCGGGACAAGCGGCGACGCCGGCCCCAGAGCCGTACACATACGACCCGGGCGGGCGGCGAGATCCGTTCATCAGCCTCATGACTCGTGGAATGGAGCCCGAGCAGGGCAGGAAGGCCACGGGCCTCGGCGGGCTGGCGACGGGCGAAGTGGTACTACGCGGGATCCTGCAGAGCCGCGGATCGTATGTCGCGCTCGTCTCGGGACCCGATGGGAAAACCTACACCGCGCATGTGAACGATCGCCTGCTCGACGGCCTCATCCGGAGCGTGACGCCGCAAGGCCTCGTGATCATGCAGGAAGTCAACGATCCGCTCTCGCTCGTGAAACAGCGCGAAGTGCGAAAGGGACTCAGGGCTGCCGAAGATGGCAAATAACACTCATAGATCGGCGCGTTCGAAACACCGGCGGATGGCGGGCCTGGTTCTGCTCGCAATTGCCGGGTTGTGGGCCGCAGACCTGGCACCGCTCGGCGCGTTCGGACCGGCTCCCGAAACAGCGCCGACGCCGCGCGTCACGAAGCTTTCGGCCGAAGCCGGACGGCGAATCACCACGGTCACCATAGCAACCTCCGATCCGGTCGCGTACCTGACGAGCCGTCCCGACCCGTTGACGTTGTTCGTGGATCTGCGCGACGTCGATGCGAGCCGAACGACTGCCGCCATGCTCGCGGCCAAAGGCGTCGTGGCCGGCACGGCCATCGAACAGGCTACCGGCGCAGACGGTACGCGGGTGGCCCGGGTGCGTATCAGCTTGACGCAGCCGGCCTCGCATCAGGTGCGCACCAAGCGCAACCTCATCCATGTGGATTTCGACAGCGCATTCCCGGTCGGCACGGTCGGCAACGCGTCGCCGAATGTCGCGGCCAAGGGCTCGCCGCCGCTTGCCACGACGCTTGACGGCGTGCGCGCCGAAAGCCGGCAGTTTGGCACCAGCGTCACGCTGAGCGGCAACGGCGAGCTCATCGCCGAGGCCGTCACGCCGGTCGGGAACGGCACGCCGCGCGTCATCCTGGATTTTCCGAACGTGCGCTCGAAAGTGCCCGCCGATGTCTTCGTCGGCCGCGGCCCCGTGTCGGTTGTCCATGTGCAGACGACGGGCGTCGTTCCCACGACGCGCGTCGTGGTCGATCTGCTGCGGCCTTCCTCGTATCGCGTGATGCCGCCGGAAGACGGCGAGAAAGATTTCACGATTCTGTTTGAAGAGCAGCCGCCGGCCTCGACATCCACGCCGGCGGCGCCAGTGGCTCCCGGTGTCGTCGCGTCACTGGATCCAATCGATCGGCTTCTGATGCGCGGCGGGCTGGGCGCCGCTGCGGCGCTCGACACGACGGTGGCCGCCGCTGCGCCGGCAACGCCGGCCGCTGCAGCCATGGCGAGAGGCGCCGGGCCGTTTGCCCAGGCTGCGCAGCAGAGCGCGGTTCCGCAATTGCCGCCCGTAACGCCTCCAAACGCCACGACGCCGCCTGCGCAGCAGCGATTCACCGGTCACCCGGTCACGCTCGATTTTCAGGGTGCCGATCTGCGGATGGTGCTGCGCACGTTTGCCGATATCAGCGGACTGAACATCGTGATCGATCAGTCAGTACAGGGCTCGGTGGACGTGTCGCTGAACGAGGTGCCGTGGGATCAGGCACTCGACATCATCCTGCGCGACCACAAGCTCGGGTACTCGGTAGACGGAACGATCGTGCGCATTGCGCCGATGTCGGTCCTCGCCGACGAGGAAGCGCAACGCCGCAAGCTGGCCGAAGAGCGGGCGCTCTCGGGCGAGCTCGAAGTACTGACTCGGCCGCTCAGCTACGCGAGAGCCGCCGACCTGACGGCGCTGCTCACACGCACGGCGCTCTCGCCGCGCGGAGACATTCAGATCGATCAGCGGACCAATACCATCATCATCCGCGACCTCGCCAGCCGGCTGCAGGGTGCAGCGCAATTGCTCGACGCCCTCGATCAACCGCAGCCGCAGGTCGAGATTGAAGCGCGCATCGTCACGACGACGCGCGCCTTCGCGCGCGACCTTGGCGTGCGCTGGGGCTTCAGCGGCCGCGTGGCGCCAGAGCTGGGAAACACGACGGGCCTCGCCTTTCCGAATCAGGGCAGCATTGGGGGCCGCACCGGGGGGACGACGGGCGTCGACGGGTCGCTCACCGCGGTCGATCTTGGCGTCTCGCCCGCGACGAGCGCCATCGGGCTCGCGCTTGGCTCTGTGAACGGCGCATTCAACCTCGACGTCGAGCTCTCCGCGCTCGAAGCCTCGGGAAACGGCCGCATTCTCTCGTCTCCACGCGTGGCAACGCAGAACAACGTGGCGGCAGAAATCACGCAGGGCGTGCAGGTGCCGATTCAGACCGTGGCCAACAACACGGTGACCGTCACGTTCCGCGATGCGGCGTTGCGGCTGCAGGTGACGCCGCAGATTACGGCGGCCAACACCGTGATCATGCAGGTGCAGCTCGAAAACTCTGCTCCCGACTTCACGCGGGCCGTCAACGGGATTCCCCCGATCGACACGCAGCGCGCCGTCACGAGCCTGCTCGTGAGCGACGGGCAGACGTCGGTCATCGGCGGTATCTACGTCAATCGGCAACAGGAGAACAGCGCGCGGACGCCGGCCATCCACAAGATCCCGATCCTCGGCTGGCTGTTCCGGAATCAGAGAGTCACGGATCAAAGCTCCGAGCTGCTGATCTTCATCACGCCGAGGATTATCAAGCTGTGATGAACAAGGGAGACACGCTTCATATGCGCGCAATGCTTCGATCGTCGATCGCAGGAGCCGGCCTGGCGGCGCTCCTGTTGGGATCCGTCTCGTGTGGGGATGTGTCTCGCACTGGGCGGTCGCCGGCGTTGCTCGTCATTCAGTCACTGGAGGGGGCATCGGGTGCCGACCCGCAGGCGTTCTCCGGATTCCTGCTCTCGGATGTTCAGACACTGGTGACGCAGGTGGTTGAAGGGGCAGAAGTGCGGGTGCCGACCATTTTCAACGACATCGGTCAGGCGACGTTGCGGCTCGAACCGAAAGACCGCGGCTTGTCGGGTACGGGCGGGACGGTTTCGCCTCTCAATCAGGTGGTTCTCAACCGCTATCACATCGTGTACCGGCGCGCCGACGGACGGAACACTCCGGGTGTGGACGTTCCATACGCCGTCGATGGCGCGCTGACGGCGACGATCGGCGAGAGCCCGGTGACGGTGGCCTTCGAGATGGTGCGTCATCAGGCCAAGCTCGAGCCGCCGCTGCGCCCGCTGGCGAGCTTCGGTGGCCGGCTGTTCATCTCGAGCTTCGCGGATGTCACGTTCTACGGAGCGGATCTGGCCGGCAACGAGATACAGGCAACCGGGACGATCAGCGTGAGCTTCTCGGATTACGCCGATCCTGAGTAACCCATGGCAGCACGAATGGAACGAGACCTTATGAAGCATCGATTCATAACGATTGCCGTGCTCGCGCTCTCGGGCGCTCTTGGAGCATGCACGGTTACCGATACGCAGCCACCGCCGCTGGCAGGTCCGTCCGAAATGGCCCTGTCGCTGAATCTGGCGGCTAATCCGGACGTCGTGACCCTGGGCTCATCCAGTGTCATTACGATCGAAGCGCGCGATGAAAACGGGCAACCCGCATCAAATGTTCCGATGCGGCTGGAGATTCTGGCCGATGGGGTGTTGACCGACTTCGGCACGCTGTCTGCGCGAACGATCGCAACCGGTAGCAATGGCCGGACCTCGTTTACCTATACGGCCCCGGCGTCAGTCGCCGGCACGATTCCCAGCCTGAGCATCGGAGTGACGCCCACTGGCACGGATGCGGCTTCGCATGTGCGCCGGGTGATCTCCCTTCGCCTGGTGCCAGTTGGCGGCATCGGCATCGCGCCGACGGCGAATTTCACATTCAGTCCGGAAGATCCTGCGGCCTTTACCAACGTGATCTTCGACGGATCCACCTCGGTGGCGGGAATCGGAGCGGCGATCGCGAACTACCAATGGGATTTCGGGGACGGCTCGAGCAGCAGCGGGAGCGCCGTGTCCGTTACGCACAAGTATTCTGCGGTCGGGACCTACCGTGTGACGCTGACGGTGACTGACACCAACGGGCTACAGAGCACGAGCGCGCCGCAGCTGGTGACGGTCGGTCCCGGCGTGTTGCCGACAGCGAGCTTCCTGTTCTCGCCGACAGCGCCAACTGCGGGAAGCCCGGTCTTCTTCAATGCGTCGGCCTCGGTGGCGGGCACAGGTCACAGAATCGTCAGCTACCGATGGAACTGGGGAGATGGCACTCCCAACAGCAGCGGCGTTACAAGGTCGCACACGTTCGCAGCAATAGGAACCTATGTTGTCGTGCTGACGGTCACCGACGAGGCCGGCCAGACCGCCACAACGAGCGTTGAAGTCGCCGTCCAATAGCGCTCGACGCGATGGGCTGAAGCCGTGGCAGACCACCCTCGCATCGAGGAGCTTCGACGCCGGGTCCAGAACGACCCGGCGTCGATCGCATTCGCTCAGCTGGCCGAGGAATACCGGCGGGCGGGCAGCTATCACGAGGCTGTCGATACGTGCCGGGCCGGGTTGAAGATCCACCCCGGATACCTCTCGGCCCGCGTGACACTCGGGCGCGCGCTCATCGAGACCAACGATCTGGAAGCCGCCGAGATTGAGCTGCGCCACGTTCTGAAGACTGCTTCCGAAAACCTCTCGGCGATCCGCGGGCTGGCGGAGATTCACCACCGCCGCGGTCAGTTGACCGAAGCGCTCGGGTTCTACCGGGCAGCGCTCGGCCTGGCCAAACACGATCCCGACCTCGAACAGGCCGTTGATGAGATTTCACGTTCGCTGGCGCCCCAGCCTGTGCCAGACGCCAACGGCATGTCATTCGACGAAGCGCAGGCGGAATTTCTCGCGGCGCTCGACGAGTTCGAGGCGATCGGGGCGAACGAAGAACCTGGTGCGATAGGTGCGATGGGTGCGATGGGTGCAAGTGGTGCGGTGGCCACACAGGCCGCACCCGTCGCACCGACCGCACCCCTTGCACCTATTGCACCTGGTTTATCCGCGCTCGAGCGCTTCCTGGACGCAATTCATACCTACCGCCGGCGCCGGGCGGTCTAGAATCCACCCGTGCGCCTTGCCCCTCGCGAAACCCTAGCGGCACGTCACGCCAAACTTCGAGACGCCCTTCGTACGGCCGAACTCGATGGTCTTGTCGTCACTCATCTGCCGAATGTCTTCTACCTCACGAACTTTCTCGGGACGGCCGGAATCGCGGTCGTCACGCAGGAAAAGCTGTACTTGATCCTCGATTTCCGGTACAGTGCCGCCGCAAAGGCATTGTGGGACTCACCCTATGGCTGTCCCGACGCTGAGATCGTGTCCGTCGACCGCACCTACGACGAGACGCTGACGATGCTCGTCAAGAAGCTGCAGCCGAAGCGGCTCGGCATCGAGGGCGCGTACCTGTCGGTGAACCGCACGGCCGATCTGGCGCGGAGCCTCGAGGCGGACATCGAAATGGGGTCGGGAGGCTTTTTCGCACGCGAATCATCGAAAAAACCTCCCGACCCCATTTCCGTCTCCACTTCGATTTCGCTCGTCCCGACCGACGGTATCGTCGAGCGGCTGCGCATCATTAAGGATGCGCACGAGATAGAAATGCTGCGGCTCGGGGGGCAGTTGCTCTCGACGGTGGCCGCCGACGTGATTGGCGAGATCGCAGTGGGCATCACGGAAGAGGCGTTCGCCGCGCGAATCGATTGGCGAATCAAATCGAGCGGTTTCGAGCGCTGCTCCTTTGAAACGATCGTCGCCAGCGGAACGAATTCGGCCCGTCCGCACGCCCACGCGGGCGACCGCGTCATGCAGGCGGGCGACCTGGTGGTGCTGGACTTCGGCGGGGTCTACGGCGGATACTGCGTCGACCTGACCCGAACAGTGGCCCTTGGGCAGCCCGACGCCGAGATGACCCGGGTTTACGGGGCTGTCCTGGAGGCCCAGAAGGCGGCGATTGCGGCCGTCAAACCGGGTGTTCGGGCGGGCGACATCGACGCGGCGGCCCGGAGAGCGCTGGGCCGACATAAACTGGCCGAGACGTTCGGCCACAGCACAGGGCACGGGTTGGGCGTAGAGATTCACGAAACGCCGCGGATTGGACCACGACGAGAGGCGACCGGCGATGCGCCGGCGCCGCCAGACGACGTGATTGAGCCTGGAATGGTCTTCACCATCGAGCCGGGTGCCTACCTGCCCGGCTGGGGAGGCGTGCGGATCGAAGACGACGTGCTGGTGACGTCAGACGGGGTCGAAGTGCTCACAAACGTTCCAACGAGCCTCACACATACGCATGGAATTTGACGAGATCAATCGCATCCTCGACATGGTGCGCGAGCACGAGCTGAGCGAGTTCGAGCTCGAGCGCGAAGGGTTCAAGATACGCATCAAGAAGAACACCGTCGTGCAAGCGCCCGTTCCGCTTGCGCCGGCTGCGGTGCAGCCGATCGTGCCGGCGCCTGCGCAGCCCCCACCGGTGGCAGCTGCACCTGTGCCGCTCGAGGCCGTGCCCAGCCCCGCGCCACCGGCGTCGGACGAAATGGATTTTGCGATTGTGAAATCGCCCATCGTCGGAACGTTTTTCCGCGCCTCCGAGCCGGGGGCTGCGCCGTTTGTCGAGGTCGGCGCCAGCGTCAAGAAGGGGCATGTGCTGTGCATCATCGAAGCGATGAAGCTGATGAACGAGATCGACTCGGAGTACGACGGAGAAATCGTCAAGATCTACGTCGAGAACGGCCAGCCCGTTCAGTACGGTGAGCGGCTGTTTGCCATCAAGGTATAAATGTTCAAAAAGATCCTTATCGCGAACCGCGGCGAGATAGCGATGCGCGTCATCGTGGCGTGCCGCGAGCTCGGCATCAAGACCGTGGCCGTCTACTCGGAGGCCGACGAGCACTCGCTGCACGTGCGGTTTGCGGACGAGGACGTCTGCATCGGTCCCGCCCGCAGCGTCGACAGTTACCTGAACGTGCCGGCGATTATCAGCGCGGCCGAGATCACCGGAGCCGATGCGATTCATCCCGGGTACGGGTTCTTGTCCGAGAGCGCGTATCTGGCCGA
>Ga0105106_10002272_pt1 | contig 13829 bp, 15 predicted proteins | sample PPLLaktember2015_5_FD_79109 | JGI IMG/M metagenome (GOLD analysis project Ga0105106, IMG submission 79109) | Freshwater sediment microbial communities from Prairie Pothole Lake near Jamestown, North Dakota, USA - PPLs Lake P8 Core (1) Depth... | ecosystem: Environmental > Aquatic > Freshwater >...
AGGACACGAAGGATACACAAAGACCACAAACTGGGATAAATAGGAAGATCGGTAAGCGTCTGGTAAAAGCCGGGCAAATTATCGGTACATATTAAGGATATTACAGGTAACCATGACAACAGCGATTGCAACTTCCACCCAAAAGCTCTGGCAGGCCGCCTTATGGCTGGCGCTGTTCACCATTTTCTACAACCTGGCCGAGGGGCTGGTCTCGATCTTCTTCGGCATCCAGGACGAGGCGCTGACCCTGTTCGGCTTCGGGGTCGACAGCTTCATCGAGGTGATGTCGGGCCTGGGCATCCTGGCGATGGTGATCCGCATCCGCCAGCATCCAGATACGCCGCGCTCGACCTTCGAGCGGACCGCCCTACGCGTGACCGGCACCTCCTTCTACCTGCTGGCAGCCGGGCTGGCAGCCACCGCCCTCTACAACATCGTCAGCGGTCACAAGCCTGAGACCACGGTGGCCGGTCTGGTCATCTCCATTATCTCCATCGCGGTGATGTGGGCTCTGGTGTGGGCCAAGCGCCGGGTCGGGCATAAGCTGAGCTCGGCACCCATCCTGGCGGACGCCAACTGCACCATGGTGTGCATTTACATGTCGCTGGTGCTGCTGGCCTCCAGCCTGATCTACCAGTTCACCGGCTTCGGCTTTATCGACAGCCTGGGGGCGCTAGGGCTGATCTACTTCTCGTTCAGGGAAGGCAAAGAGGCCTTCGAGAAGGCCGCCGGTATGGAGTGCGCCTGCGAGGATGAGGATTAAACCAGACCTGGCAGGTTTCCGAAGGTCCAATTCGGGAAATGGACTACCCGAGGAATGAACCTGGAGGGAAAAACGACTGTGTAAACCTGTAGGTGTTCTGTGCAGCCCAAACCCAGACCTGACAGGTTTCCGAAGGTCCAATTCGGGAAATGGTTCTACCCGAGGAATGAACCAGGACGGAAAAACGACTATGTAAACCTGTCAGGTCTTCTTTTCCCTCAAGGCCGGGCGAAGCATCCGCCGTGTTTGTAATTGCTTCGCTACGCTCGAAATGACAGGGCTACATCAGCATCTCCCTCAAACTCGTCTCGATCCTCAACCCCCTTTTCCGCGCCCAGACCTCCGTCCCCGCCCAGAAGGCATCCACCACCGCCCCGATGTGCTCCGACTCGTCCAGCCTCCCGCTGATCACCAGCTGGCACAGGTCGATGTATCCATCCGGCAGATCCGGCAGGCTGAGCGAGTCCGCCAGCATCTCCGCGGCGGAGGGATACAGATGCCGGGCTGCCAGCCCGACCAGGCCGGCGGCGTAGCGGCCCAGCTCAGCGGTGAACAGCGCCAGGCTGGCGGTTTTCCCCATCTCCAGGGCGTTACGCACCTTGCCCACCAGCTCGTAGACCTCCCCCACGATCAGATCCTGCAGCACCTGCTCGAACTCTGCCTCGCTATGCTCCAGCGCCGCGATTGCCATCTGCTCGAAGATGCCAGACGGGTCTTCCAGCGCCAGCACGCTGACCGCCGCTTTGTGCGTCAGTGACCACATCCCCTCCAGCTCACGCGCCCAGGCCAGCAGCATGTCCGGGCTGCGCACATCCACCTCCGCCTTCCACGGCCCTGCCGACCACTCATAGGCATAGTCCACACCAGCCCCCTGGAGCACACAATACATCTCGATGTCCGAGTACGGCCCATCGGCCCCCCGCGCCACCGAGCCGTACAGTCCCAGCGCCAGCCAGCAACTGCGGCCCATAATGCCGCCGCAGCTCCCCGGCGATCTCCTGCACAAGCTGCGAGCGCTCTTCGTGGGTGTAGGATTGCGGTCCACCGGTCATATCTGTCTGCTCCTTAGCCATTGCTCCTATTGAAAACCATCATCTGCGCAATCCGCGTAATCTGCTAAATCTGCGGTTCAACGCTCTTAACCTGTCACGGCACTAATCCCCAAATGCGGATGATGCCCTCATCCCAATTGTTTGTCAACAGCAGCCATCCATTAGGTGTCATCTCAATAGAAATCGGTGCATGGATTCCTGAAAAACAATGAATCACTTGGTTTCGTTCCAGGTTATAAAAAACCACTATCCATGAGAGTAAGCCGCGATCAGTATGGTTCCGCTGGATAAAAAATCTAAATCCACCGTACGTGGTGGGAAATACCTCATCCAATCATAGTCAAATGGGTATTCATAAAGAAAAATTCTAGTACCTGAAGAAATATCATAACCATAGACAATTCCATGATTAGTGCCGATGACCAGTGTAGAGCCGTCTGGCGTAAAGGCTTAACATTCGATGTGCTCAACATATTCAGAAGTATGAATGGTACGTATTCTCTCTCCGGTCCGCAGGTTCCACAAATGGACTCCATTCAATAAAGATGCTGTTGCCAGGAATTCACCACTGGAAGTTACGGCTACTGATGTAATATAAGACTCCTCATCGAATGTTTGTACCACTTCTCCAGTTATTAAATCCCATATTTTTAACGTTTGATCACCTGCTCCGGCAGATAACAGTTGTTGACTTTCAGGAATGAATGTTAAATTTCTAATCAGTCCACCATGACCAAACAGCGTATTGACCAGCTGCAAGCTCTGTAAATCCCAAACATATATCGCCCCATAAGAGCAGGTCGTTTCGGATGTGCCGCAAGTCCCAGCTGCTAAATAACGACTGTCTTTTGAGAAGGCAATCACGCTGGGATAGTCATATTGAACTGAAAATATATGGATCAATTCATAGGTATCAAAATCCCGAAGATAAATATTTTCAAAATTACTGACCGCGGTTATCCTGCCATCTGGACTTAAGTGGAGATTATCATATTGCCTGAAACCTTCGAGGCCTCCCACGGATTGCCAATTTATCGGATCCCATATTTGTAACAATCCGTCTTCACCGGCTGAGGCAAAATAGGTGCCACCGGGTTGAGCCTCGATGCTAATCACAGGTCTGCTATGTCCCTATATGGTCCGCTCAAGTGCTCCAGATATAGCCTCCCAAATCTGAATTGTGCCATTATAAGTCCCGACGATTAACCACTGACCGTCCGACGAATATATCATATCCCTAACACTACCGTCTGGACGACCACCATAATCGTAATCCCCAGCCGGTATGCTCCGAACAACTATTTCTCCAGCGCCTGCGACCGCAAGTAACGAGTTATCTGGACTTGCTGCAAGTATTTCTGGATAACCAGATACTGCCCCAATGATCGACCTTTGGAGTTCACCTGTACCAGTATTCCAAAATTCAAGCACTCCCGGTTCCATCGAGCCCATACCACCGCCAGTAATTACTTGATTGCCATCAGCAGTTACGATGACGCTCTCTAAATACTGATCAGGATCCCATGAACGGATATGCTCTCCAGTGCCCATGTTCCAAAGCTGAACGGTTTCATCGGGATGCCCTGAAACCAACACGTTAGTTTCACTGCTGTACGAAAGATACTCAGCGCCTTCATTTCCCAGCCAGCCCAGGTATTCTCCCGAGAATGGATCAATGATCCGGATGGTAGTAGAGGGTTCGTCAAACGCCACCACCAGCGTCTCATCATCCGCCCCATACGTCAGCGCATTCACCCCCATCGGCGCATCGATGTAGTTCACTTCCTCCAGCGGATCCACCGAATAGATATAGATCCCCACCGAGGTGCCCACCGCCAGGTATGCCCCCCTGGGCGACCAGGCTAATTCGCGCACCACCCCTTTACCGATGCGACCCACCTCCACCAGTCGCGAGACCGTCTGCGCGGAGATCACCGGCGAGAAGGGTGTGGGCGTCAGGGTGCTTGTGCTGGTGGGGAGGGCGGTCTGTTTGGCGGTGGCAGTGCCCGTGGGCAGGAGAGGCGTCGAGGCGGGCAGGGTCGCCGGCTGGGTGGCGCCAGACGTTGGCTCAGGCGGAACCTTCGGCCCCCCGCCGGCCGGGGAACACGATCCCAGCACAAGACCGAGAATGACCAGGGATACGATCGCTTTTCTCATCGAGGAGCCCTCCAACGAATATTATATATCCGAAAGAAAAGTGACAGTCACTAGAATAGTAACTGTCACTTGGAGGCTATGGATCACCTTGAGCGGTATTATTTCGGTAAATATTTTTGAATGACCTGATCAATCTGGAGCACAAGCCCTGGCAGGTCAAATTGAACAATCTGCCAGACGATCTCCTGGTTGATCCCAAAATAATGATGGATCAATCGATCACGAGCACCCATCATATCTCGCCATGGGATATCCGGATACCTGTCTCGTAATTGGTCCGAAAGGGCTTTGGTGGCCTCTCCGATCACTTCTAGATTACGAACCACCGCGTCCTGTGTCTTGTGATCGTGTAGATACCCTTCCCAGGACATTCCCTGGATATATTCGGCAATGCGGTTCAGCGCGTCCTGGATGTCGTGAAGATAATCCAGATCTCGTCTGCCTCTAGACATAGATGATTGACTCCTGAATATCCCGCGCAATATGCGCCCGGCGGGGATCGGCGAAACCTGCTTCCAGAGTCGATAAGGTGATCAGGTCCACCTTTCTTCCCAGTTTTTCTTCCAGGTAATCTGCAAGCTGGATGAATGTAAATCCAAGCGGTTTTGACAGGGACACCAATAGATCAATGTCACTCTCTGGATGGATCTCCCCTTTGGCAAAAGATCCGTAGAGTGCGATCCGTTCCACGCCAAAACGCCATTTTAGATATGGCGATTCCTTTTTAATTGTCCGCAGGATAGCCTCCCGGCTGGTTATCCTCATCTCAAACCCTCAATGATTAATGAACCATATTACTTTTTCTATTGAGATTATAATGCCAAGAATCAACCCAGGCAAGCTTTCCCCAATCTCGCTCCACCTCATCATAATCACTGATTCGCTACTTCGCTGACTCGCTTCTCCCCTGCCCCAACAGCGGACCCAACAACCCCAACAGCCCGACCCCCACCCGCCAGTCGAACGGGGGCAGTGCGAGCTTTGGGTACGGCGTGTACCACAGCCCCTCAGCGCCCAGACCGGGCAGCGGCAGCAGCGTCACCCCGAGCACCAGCAGCGCCTCCGCCACGCACAAGGTGTCACTGCCCCGCCACCTGGGCGGACGGTAACTGCTGCGAGGGTAGCGCCGTCCCAGCGCCCACAACCCCGCCAGGATCAGCCCCGCCCCGCCGCCCAGCATCAGCCCGCTTGCCGGTTTCGACCACCCCCCCAGCAGTACCATCCAACCAGCCCCCAGCAGCAGCAAGCCTGCCAGCAGTGCCAGGCGCGGAGCGGTCTGCCGATGCAAGCCGGCCTGCTCGCCCAGGCTGGCGAAACCGCGCGCCGTCATCGCCTCGGCTAACTGCATGGCGCGCTCCAGCCCGCCCACCAGCAGCGGCATGAACAGCGGGGGCCAGTCACGCAGACCGCGCAGGGCATGGCCGCGCACCGCCTGCGCCTCGCGGATCTGCTGGAACTGGCGCAGGGTCGCCGGCAGGTAGGTCACAGCGATGGCTGTCACGGTCGCCAGCGGATAGAAGGCACGTGGGATCAGCCCGATCAATGCTCGCACCGGCAGCGCCCGGGCGAAGATCCAGAAGGCCCCCAACAGCCCGGCCAGCGCCAGCCCATTGGTCGCCCCGTAGAGCAGCGCTTCCAGCGTCACCGCACCGCTTAGCAGCGGCAGCTTGCCGGGGATGGTAAAGAGGATGCTCTCACCGTAATGCGAGGTCAGGGCGTTGAAGCCTGCGGCCAGCCCGACCAGCACCAGCCCGAACTTCCAGGGCGAGAACGGGCTGGGCAGGTGGCTCTCGTCTCGTGGCTGCCCGACTCCTACCAGCGCCAGGCAGGTCAGTCCGAGCAGCAGGTAGAGCGGATTGCGCGTCGCCGAGAGCGCCGCCAGCGCCGATGCCAGCCAGGCCAGCCAGGCCCAGGTGTGCACCTCAATCGCCTCCTGCCGGGGCGCCGGAATTCTCGGACAGAATCAGCGCAGAATATTCGAAGACAAAGCGCTGCCGGAAGCGCCGCAGCGCCCGCAGCGCTGGCGGGCCAAAAGCCAGCATCAGCAACAGGTTGCCCAGCGCCGCCATCAAGTCCCAGACCAGCGAGGTGACCAGGTAATAGGCCGCGTAACGCTGGACGCCGGTCCACAGCCCCAGCCCGGCCTGCCACGACTGCCCCTCCGGTCCCAGGATGAACGGCCATTCCCACAGGTTCATCAGCCCGCCGTACAGGAATCCCCAGGCGATGGCGAAGGCGGTCAGCGCCAGCAGCTCGGGGGTGAACCCAACCCTCTTCTCCGCCTCGCGCGGCCACAAACGCTGCAGTCCCCTGACCAGCGGCCGCAGCAGCGGAGTGCTCAGCCCGACCCAGCCGGCGGTGAACATCTGTCCCGGCAGCCAGGGCCCCACCCCGCCGGTCACCAGCCCGGAGACCAGCAGGGTCAGCGCGCCCATCAAGAAACCCATGCGCCCGCCGAAGACGTAACCCACCAGGATGATCAGGAAGAAGATCGGGCTGAAGCCGCCCGGCCCGGGGATGGCAGTCTCCAGGAAGCGTAAGGCCGAGTTGAGCGCTGCCAGAACGCCCAACAGGGCGACCAGCCGCGTGCTCAACAGGTGACCCTGCGCTTCAGCCAGCAGCGCCAGCACGCACAGCCCGAGCAGCAGGGTCATCAAGACCGACATCTCGCCGGCGCGCAGCTGACCGGGGGCTGCCCTTCCGGCTCCCAGGTCGGACAGGAAGAACGGATAGAGCAGCGCCAGCAGTCCCGAGACGGCGGCAGCCAGGGTGATGGCCAGGCCGAGCAGGCGCGATCTCACCGCGACTTGCGCTTGCGCAGCAGCATGGTGCCCAGGCCGAGACCCAATAGCAGCACCCCGAAGAACAGCAGCAGCGTGCCACTGGATTTATCACCCACGGTGAGCGGACCCGCAATGGTCGCCGTCGGCTGCGCCGGGGCACTGGTGGCGCTGGGCGCTGGTTCGGCGGTGTCGGTGGCGGGCGGCAGGTCGGGGGTGGCGGTGGCAGCCGCGCCGTCCACGCTCACCGGGGCATCACCATAGCGGCAGATGTCCTGGAAGCTGTATAACGGCGGGGCGAGGCCCTCACCCCAGCTCCAGGCTTCCACGCTGCCGTTGACGACGACCGTCTGTGCGGAGCCCGCCGCGGCGTATGCCCAGCCGGTCGGACCCGGCTGCCAGTAGGACCAGTACTCCGGCATGCCGCAAAAACAGTCGCTGACCGGGCAGCCGGTGTTCTCGATGCCGCAGACCGCCGATCCAAGGGATGGGTCGGTCAGGCTGTTGACCACCAGCCCGGAACGGGTCAGCAGTCCGTAACCGCTCAGGCTGTCTTCTGAGAAGCGTATGCAGGCAGTCCTGACGGTTGCCTCGTCAAACAGCACCACCAGCCCGGCCCGATTGGGCTGCCAGGGCTGTGCCAGGGCGATCAACGAGCGACCGCCCAACCCGAGCAGGGCCTCGGCGGTGGAATAGGTGTTGGCGTAGGTCCCACCGATGCGGCCATCTTCCTGCTGCAACCCCCGCAGCGAGCTGACCGCGTCGCCCTCGGTGCCCGCCCAGGTCGAGAGGTCCTCGCCTGACGAGTAGAGCGCCTGCAGCACCCAGCCGGTGGAGTCGGCATTGAGCGGATCGGTATCCCAGGAGGGCCGCCAACCGCCGTTAGCCTGCTGGGTGCGGTGGAAGAAAATCAGCGCATCGCGAAGCGCAGGGTCATCCTGCGGCACATGTTTGCTGATCAGCAGGGCAGTCAGTGCCAGGGCGGTGGTATCCGGGTCGCCGAAGCCCCAGCTGCCGTCGTCCGCCTGGCTGGTGAGCAGGTAGCCGGCTGCCTGCGCCGGCACCGGCTGGCCCGCCAGGCTCAGCCCAAGCACTGCCCAGGCCTGCGACAGATCGCTGGCCGCGCCGGAGGAGAATCCGCCACTAGCGGTGGTGGAATAGACGCCGCTGTTCCAGTGGAAGGTCGCTTCCAGCTCGCTCACCAGGTCCATCCCGCCGAAGTTCGATCCCGAGCCGCCGGCCGCGGAAACCGCCGCCAGATACAGTCCCGCCCGCCCGGGGAAGAGCGTCCCGGTCAGGTCATGGGTGTAAGAGATAGCCTGCGACTCGAGGTAATTGAGCATGGTCAGCCCGGTGGACGGTACCATGCTGCGTAATGGCTCCCCGTTGACCGACAATCCAAGCACCGCCCGTGCCGTGGTATCCGGATCGGACGTGCCGCTGAAACCGGTGATGCCGCCATCCGGCTGCTGCTGCGCGCTAAGGTATTCAACGGCACCAGCAATAGGGTCAGCCTGCGCTGCAGCGGGCTGCAAGCTTAAGAACAGCAGCACCAGCAGCATCGCCGCTAGGGTAAAAGGTAAAGCAACAATATTTTTACGCATCATTACTACTCCTGTTAATAATCTTTGATCCGCCACAATCGGTTTCGAACCCTGGGCGGCAGGATGGCATACCTCTGTAGGTCGGATTGACAATCCGACCTACACAGGTAAGCCGGATTTATCTGGCGCCTCGCACAGCCTGATAAGGCTGCCCAGGTGGAGGGAGGGCTGAAACGCCGGCTGAAAACCAGCCTGGAGTCGCCGCAGGGCGACTTTGTGCTCTTGTAGCGGCGAATTCATTCGCCAGGGTTGGCATCAAAACAAAAACCCCTGCCGCTTGGACAGGGGGGGATTGGCCTTTGATACACAGGTGCTCCCACCTCCTATCTGCGAGGTTGTGGTTAACCCAACTCAGGCGGGCGACCTGGCTTGCACAATAAAACAGTGCTTACAGTTGCGCGACAGCGCCGGACTTCGTTGATATTTCAACGTCACCGGCTTCGCCTTTGAGCCTTCCCATCCGGGGGATCAGGCACCTGGGCTGGTAGATATTCAATTGTGAGTGTATTTTACTCAGCCTGAAGTACAGCGTCAAGGTATTCGTGAGCGGACTTACCTGTATCTCCATGTTCATCAGGATCCGGTCCTAAGGACGATCATACCTGGACTAATAAAAGCGCAGATTTCACGATATACCTCGTGAAATCTGCGCAATCCGATCCATCTGTTAAAACTGCGGTCAGCCCTTCTTCTTCGAGATCAAGTCCGCTGCAGTGAAACCCGCCTCCAGTGCCGCCTTATTAATTGCCTCGGTGCCCTTGGGGGCGCGGGCTGCGACTGCTTTCTCGATCGCCTTGCGTGAGACTACATTCGTCAACCCCACCAATACCCCCAGCGCCACAACATTGGCGGTGATGGTCTTGCCGCTGGATTCCTGCGCCAATCGGGTGATCGGAACCTTGACCGCCTTGCTGGACGGCACCCGTCCAACCTTCTCTTGGTCTACGATCAGAAAGCCGTCCTTCTTCAGGTTGCCACCGTACTTATCACAGGCTTCCTGACTCATCGCCACACACGCATCCGCAATGATCACCTCGGGGTAATCGATCTCACCCTTGGCAATGACGACTTCCGCCTTGCTTGCTCCACCGCGCGCTTCCGGACCGTACACCTGGGTCTGGCAAGCGTTCTTGCCATCATAAATCGCCGCTGCCTCAGCCAGGATGATGCCCGCCAGGATCATTCCCTGCCCGCCTTCGCCTGCCAGGCGGATCTCATAACGATCAGGTTGTGTTTTGTTTGCCATAACCCTCTCCTTACTTGGCAGCCTGCGCCTGGGCACGCTCGATCAGTACAGCATAGAGACGGGTATATTCCGTTTTATCCACATTGTGCAGCACGCCGCGTACGATCTTTTGGCCGCGTTCTTCCGGGGTCAACTTCTGCGCCGCGATCAGGCCGACGCTGTTATCCTTAAGCGCGCGCATCATATCTACCGCCGATCCCAGCTTGTTCAACCTTCCGTAACCGGTGTGGCAGTAGCTAACTGCTTCAACCATGCTGAAGCCCTCTTTGCTGATCGCCTGTTCCAGCAAGCGGTCCAGCTCGACCGCGTGATACACCGTCCCCCGGGCCACGAAAGATGCTCCGGCCGCGATCGCCAGATCGCACACCGGCATAGGCGGTTCGATGTTCCCGTACGGGGCGGTCGAGGCGCGCATATTCACCGGTGTGGTCGGGCTGTATTGTCCGCCTGTCATCCCATAGATCTCATTGTTGACCACGATGGCCGTTATCCCGATATTACGGCGGGCAGCATGAATGAAGTGATTGCCGCCAATCGCCACCGCGTCCCCATCGCCCATGATTGCAATTACCTTCATCTCTGGACGGGCGATCTTCAACCCGGTAGCAAATGCCAGGGCGCGTCCATGTGTGGTGTGTATTGTGTTGAAATCCATATACACCGGCATGCGCCCGGTGCAGCCGATCCCAGACACCAGCGCCACCTGGTCCTTGTCCAGGCCTAGCCGGTCGATCGCCCGGATCAGCGCACCCATCACCACGCCGATGCCACAGCCGGCGCACCAGACGTTGGGAAACTTCTTGGTCGGCCGCAAATAGCTATAAGCAGTATGTTCGTCGTGTGGCATGTTAGCGTCCCTCGATCGCTTCCAGGATCATTTGCGGCGTGATCATCTCGCCGTTAGCACGGTTCACCCGCACCACCTTCTGCCGCCCGGCCACCCGCTCCACTTCCAACGCCAGCTGTCCCAGGTTCATCTCAGGGACGATGATGCGCTTGGCGGTGCGTGCAATCCTGGCGACTGCCTCCTCAGCAAACGGCCAGATGGTCAGCATTGTCACCGATCCAACCTTCAGATGATTCTGGCGCGCTAGCTTTACTGCGTGTCGGGCGCTGCGCGCTGAGGCTCCGAAAGAAAGCACCACAGTGCGGTCAGTCGGCGCCCAATCCTCTTCCACCAGGCTAATGTCATTTAGGTTGCGGTAGATCTTGCGGTGGACGCGCTCGATCCATGGGTCAATTTCGTCCAGCCGCTGAGTGGGGTAACCCATCGGATCGTGGAACAACCCGGTGATGTGATAGCGATACCCCTCACCAAAATTGGCCATCGGCGGCACATCGCTGAGCGAGTCGCCGTACGGTTTATACCATTCCGCCGGCACATTCGTTGCGATCCGCTCCACCCGTTCCACGTTTTCAAAATCGGGCAGGTCGATCTTCTCACGCATGTGTCCAATGATCTCATCCAGCAGAAGGATCACCGGCGTACGGTACTTCTCAGAGAAGTTGAACGCCTTGACCGTCAGATCAAAGGATTGGCTGACCGTGGTGGGGCTAATCACAATGATCGGGTGGTCACCATGCGTTCCCCAACGCGCTTGCATAACATCGCCCTGCGAGGCAGCTGTCGGTGCACCTGTGCTGGGGCCTAGTCGCTGCACGTTAACGATTACACATGGGATCTCCGTCATCGCCGCATATCCGATATGTTCCTGCATAAGAGAAAATCCAGGACCGCTGGTGGCGGTCATGGACTTCAATCCACCAACCGACGCCCCGATGCAGGCAGCCAGACTGGCGATCTCATCTTCCATCTGGATGAATTTGCCACCTACCTTGGGCAGCTCGCGCGATAGCATCTCAGCGATTTCGGTGGAGGGGGTGATCGGGTAGCCGGCGAAGAACTTACAGCCAGCCGCAAGAGCGCCCCAAGACACCGCCTCATTTCCTTGCATCAGCTTGATGGTCAAGGCAGCCTCCTCAAGACCTATTCGATCTTTTTCACAACGATGGCAAAATCAGGGCAGTGTGTATCACACCAATGACAGGCGGTGCATTTTTCAGGGTAAGCAACCATGGGATGCTCATCTTCGTCCAGCACCAGCACCCCGGTCGGGCAGAAATCTACACAGATGCTGCAGCCTTTACACCAGTTGGCAAAGATGATCACCTGGCCGCGTGGACCTTTCTTGGCCTGGGCAGTCGGAATGGGGGCTAGCGTTTGTTCGACGATCGTCTCAGTCATTTAACACCATCCTAATCATATTTAGACCATTATACATACCCGCGTTTCGGACTGTAACCGATAAATAGCCGCATTTTGCCGTGTATATCATCACTAAATCACCTCCGCGAATTTTCACCTGCAATCTACCTTCAAAATCTATATAATATGGGTGCAATGTACCTAGCCTGATCATTCACGCCAAAAAAGTAGAGGAGGAGCAAGATCATGAGAAAACTGCTGCTAAATGGGTTGGACGTGGCGGACGATTTACTGGCCTTTGCTCAAGACCTGGTGCGCATCAAAAGCCCTTCCGGTCAGGAAGAAGGGGTTGCCAGGTTCATCGCCTCCAAAATGGAATCCCTGTGCTTTGACGAGGTGAAGATCGACCGCTTTGGCAACGTCCTGGGTAGGGTTGGCAGCGGCGACCGGATTATCCTGTTCGATTCTCACACCGACACCGTGAGTGTCACGGATGATGAATTGTGGAAAGTGCCGCCGTTTTCCGGGGAGATCCACGATGGGTATCTTTGGGGACGTGGTTCTGTCGATATGAAATCTGGACTCGCGGCCTCGATCTATGCCGCCTTTATCGCCAGGAGCCAGGGACTACTTTCCGGAAAGACGGTTTACGTCTCAGGCACAGTAGATGAAGAGTATTGTGATGGGGAAGGGCTCAAGCACATGCTTGAGGAATGCCATGTCAGCCCAGACTTTGCGGTCATCTGCGAACCCTCCGCCAATACCATCGTCACCGGGCATAAGGGTAAAGCCCAGCTGATCATCCGCACCCAAGGGATTTCTGCTCATGGTTCTGCACCTGAGAAGGGTTTGAATGCGATTTATGAAATGGCGGAGATCATCCAACGGATCGAGCAAACCAACCAGGAGCTGATGAGGAGAGGCGACCGGCGCAGCACGCTGGTACTGTCACAGATTTCCAGCACGAGTGTATCCCTCAATGCAGTCCCCTCAGCCTGTGAAATATATCTTGACCGCAGAATGGTGGTTGGTGAAACAGAACAGACCATCCACGCTGAGATGGAGGTGCTCATCGCTGGTAAAAATGCCACCTGGGAAATAGGAACCCTCCACCGCCGGACCTGGTCTGGTGAGGAATTGACCTACGAGCCTTTCCACCAGGCCTGGGAGATCAGTCTGGATCATGAACTTTCAAAGGCATTCATTACCGCATATCGTGAAACATTCAGACATCCACCAGAAAAATACGATTTCTGGGATTTCAGCACCAACGCCGTAGCCCTCATCCGTTTGGGCATCCCGACCATCGGTTTTGGCCCGGGAGAATATAAGCTGGCTCATATGCGCGACGAGAAGTGCGCAGTGAGTGAAATTGTGGATGCGTGTGCGGTTTATTCCAGGCTGATCGCCAGGCTTTGAAAATCTCTTGCCTGTTCGTACGCCCAGGCACCGCGCAACAGCCTGGCTTCCCCCCAATGCTGCCCCACCAACTGCAATCCGATCGGTAATCCCTGTTCCGTCAAACCGCAGGGCAGTGACAGTGCCGATAGCCCGGTCAGGTTGAACGGGGCGGTGAAGCGTGTCAGCAGGCGGGCGCGCTCGACAGCAGCCGCAGTGCCCCGCACCAGCGCCGGGACCGGCGTTGCCGGGGTCAGCAGCAGGTCGTAATGGCTCATGAACTGGCTGAACTTATGGCGCAGGGCCGCTTGTGTCTGCCGCGCCAGGCTGTATTCAGTGGAAGTGTATGCTGCCCCGGTTCGCAACCGAAAAAGCACGTCCGCACCAAAGGCCTCCGGGTTGCTCTGTAGCCGTTCGCGGTGGAAAGCCGCCCCATCACTGGGGGTCATCAATCCATTAGCCCGCGCTGCCTGGTGCGCCTCTGGGAAGGTCACTTCCTCAACCTGCGCGCCCAACTCCTCAAACACCTTCGCCGCCTGCCGCACTGCCGACCAGACTTGCTCATCCACCACTGCTGAATCGGTGAAATATTCGTCCACCGCCAGCGCTACGCGCCATCCGTC
>Ga0105106_10002274_pt1 | contig 13826 bp, 21 predicted proteins | sample PPLLaktember2015_5_FD_79109 | JGI IMG/M metagenome (GOLD analysis project Ga0105106, IMG submission 79109) | Freshwater sediment microbial communities from Prairie Pothole Lake near Jamestown, North Dakota, USA - PPLs Lake P8 Core (1) Depth... | ecosystem: Environmental > Aquatic > Freshwater >...
GTGAACCTTTGGTGAAACTACGACCGGGTCAGGAATTCTTGTGTCCGTGGCAGTCTTAGCGACCGGTGCCTCAGCCGTGCGGGATGGCAGGCTGTGTTCCCGTGATACTGGTCCTGATACAGCCGGTTCTTGAAGAACCACGGGTTCGTGGTCTTCAATGTTGCATAGTTTCATAGCCCAGGCAAACTCATCCGGGGTATATTTACAGAGATTAAATTCAATGACGGGGTGGGAGTTGAAATAATCCAGTGCAGCGTGTCCTTTCAATTCGATGGTTCCCTGTTTAAAATAATGGAAGAGCGGCTTTCCTTTTTTTATCAGGATAAATCCTGCCCCGTCCTGGATCACCACCCGGACCACCCCGATAAAGCGCACCGTGTGAGAGCTTATCCACGACGCCGGTGCCTGCATCCATCCCAGGCTTTTTCCTTCAGGTAATTCTTTCATAGGAGTGCAACAAGATCTTCCCTGTTCTTTTTCATCTCCTGGTTAATCTGTCCGATATTTGCCGTGTTCTGAGCAATAACCAGTAAAAAAAACTCTTCTCTGAGGGGTGCGAGAAGGAGGAAATAGTCGGGAAATTCCATAAACACCATGAAAGGCGGGGCATTACTGAAATTATCGACCGTGGCTTTTGAACCCACCATGAGGGTGGACACTGCTGCCATGAAGGCATCATTATATTCCATACCCGATTTGATGCTCTCGACAATGCTACCATCCCCCCGTATGACAATGACTCCCCGGACATCGTGAAGGATGAGAAATTTATTCAGGATTTTCTTGAGCATGGGTGTCCCCTTCTTGTCAGTGTTCTTTGGAGCATCCGGTCATGGAATAACCCGGATTTTCGTTGCATGCCCCTGGAGCCTCCAGGGTATTTTTTTATTTCCTGCAGATGTTTTACTAAAGGGCGAGAGGTCACCTCAGCGACCCGGCCTGGTCACTCATTTGCTTCTTTAGCCAGGGTATCGAGGATCTTATAGGTATTGATCATCCGGTTGAACGCGGTCTGGAGCTCGCCAATCTCATCATTACTGAGCAGTTCAATTTCCGGATTTTTCAGTTCTCCGGTGCTCATGCTGGTGGCAATTTCAGACAGTTTTACAATCGGGTTTGTGATGCTGCTGGCGAGGAAAAAACTCCACATGACCACGACAGAGAGGGTAACGAACGTGAGGACAAAGATGCTGTTTGTCAGGCCCAGGCTCGTAACGATACTGTCAGTCCCTCCCATGGAAACGATCCCGAGAAGTATCATGGGGATCATCGAAACAAAGAGCATACTCACCATCAGCTTATAGAAAATGGGGATCTGGATCGAGAGACCCCGGTGTACAGGCTTTGCCTGGTTCTTTGTAGCAGACATAGGTGAGTATTATTCAATTTCCTTTAAATAAATTTCTAATACTTAAAATCATTTATTTCAAAAAAAGCTTTTAATAAGCTTTAAAATGAAAAATTTTTGCTATATTTTTTTTTCATGCGGGAAAGCGCAGAGTGTACCTGAGAATTGCTTCACGGATTTTGAGGGAAAAGAAGGATTAACTGCTGGCAAATGGCGGGGTGAAAAAAACATTCACGCTAAAAAAAAAGAGAATTCGTTACCGTTGCTGAGGAACGACAACGGCCTGAGGATTGATCCTGATCGACTGGTAAATATCCACGATCTCTTTCTGGAATGCCTGGACTGCCCGGGGTTTGTTCGGGACTTTGAACGCGAAGATATACATGCCGTTTTCTGTGGAGGTAAAGATGTAGGTCCCTTTTACCGCTGCAGACTGGAAATCCAGCTCGTATGATTTGTAGCCGGATATCGGTATGGTGTAACTGTGGGCCTCCACCGTTGTCGGATCACCATAGGTCTTTGCCACGGCAAGGGTCGCTTTGTTGAAGTACTGCTCAAAGTCCGCCCCGGGATCCTGGTCGACATCGATACTCAGGGTAGTGTGGGATGCCGAGTCACCTGGCATGGTATCGGGAGAGGAGAACCTGGCGATGGTGACCGTGGTGGTACCATAGTCCCTGACCCCGCTGGTGAGGACATCCTGCCTTGTCCAGTCAGCCGGGACCGAGATGGTTACCCCGTAGGGAAGGCTCACATCCGTACGGACTGAAGCGGGTGCGCCCTGCACGGCAGTCACATCCGGGGAACCTGTCGCCGCGGGAATTTTCTTGTCTGTAGGACTAGTACAGCCGGCGAAAATCACCGTTAATACTACAAGCACGACGACTGCTATGCAGATGCGGGGATAACCGGAAAATGTTTTCATGGCAGCTCTTTCCTATGCCGGTAATGGAAGTACGGGATTAAGTGTGTTGTGCTGTAGTTCACGGACTGGAATCAAGGAAGATTGTATCGGGACTGGGCCGGGACAGGGGAGGTAGGGTGGTGACGGTCTGGGATGTGCACTATACCGGGAAAGCCCGGAATTCGTTCATGACGTTTCCGATACACTTCTCAAAATCGCAATCTGAACAATCGATCGTTATATCAGCATACTTTTCATACAACGGGACCCTCTGGGTGTACATTTCACAAAGGTTCTGCCCCGCATCCAGGACAATTCCCCGTGTCGTGATATTACTGAGTCGCCGGACCATTTCCTCACAGGAGATTTTCAGGTATATGACAACGCCATCCTTTTTGAGGTGTTCCATCGCTTTCCTGCTGAATACCACGCTGCCCCCTGTGGCAATAACTGCATGGTGACCGTGCAGCGAGAGAATTGTTTTTTCCTCGGTTGCCAGGAAAACACCGGTCCCCTCCTCATCAATAATGTCCTGCAGGAGCCTGCCGGTAGTTTCCTGTGCCACGATATCGGTATCGATGAAATTCCGTCCCAGGGTTTTTGCAAGGATCACCCCCATGGTGCTCTTGCCTGCCCCGGGCATGCCGATAAGAATGATGTTTTTCAGGGGGTATTCTCCGGAATTCATTTCGTACATGATCAGGCCTCCCGTGCCAGGGAGAGCATCAGCCCGTCTGATAGCAGGCGGTGGTTTGTCCGGGATTCCCAGATCCATGTCACGAGTAAAAACCACCAGAACAGAATGAAAATAAACCCCCCTGTACTTGAATGTAACATTGTCATGGTTATCCCCGGTACAGCTCCAAGGAAGACAGCTGTCGGGACCATCGCTACTATCAGGGTAAGGATCAGGGTTGTTCTGTCGTAGAGCGTTGCGAGAAATACGGCCCCCTCGTCCCGGACTTCATTCATTGTCTTCCAGAACCGGATTGCCTGGAAAACCGCGAGTACCGATCCTGCGAGAACACCCATGAAGAACATCGGGATGTCTCTTCCGCCCAGGAACACCGACAGCAGAATACCCACGACCGAGAAGTAGAGTGCCAGAACAAGAAGCTGGTTCCGGAATATACCCAGCCAGTGTATCGCCCGTGCTTCGTACTTCGGTCTTCCGGAAGAATTTTCAACAATACCCTCCGGCTGGGTCAACGCTATGCGGTTTTGTCTCTTTCCCTCCGGGCACCAGCCAAGCCATCCCCGTATGATTTCGGAAACACGTGCTGTCATACCATCGCCTTCACTTTCGCAAATAATTCTTCTGCCATCTTCGTCGGTTCGGCGGATTTTTCAATCCTGATACCGAGTTCGGTTGCATAATCCCGGAGCAGCTCGATGCATTCAGTAAACCGCTGGCACGTACCACAGTCGCCGTCATGATGGTACCATACCCGGATCCCGTGCTTTTCGGATACGAAGATAATTGCAGCGGCCTGGAATGGTATCGAGAGACCGAGCAGGATCCCCCGCTCAGTGTTGATCGTATCGATCCTGATCTGGTTTGAGTGCGCCATATCCCGGAGTGCCGCGTCTATCTTCCCATCCATGACAAGAAGGGCCTTGGATACTGCCTGACGGGAAATACCCAGCAGGTTGGCAATAGTGATATTGGGAGCTCCGGAGCGCCGCATCGTCCAGAACGCGAACTGTTTTTCGTCCATGGGCAGAAGCATAAGTCAACATATTCAGGTTGACTATATAAAATAACCGGGAAATATTGGATACCCAAAAAAATAGCGGAGGAAGGGTTGTGAGCGGTTCCCCCCTTCCTGAAACATCCGACAAGAAAGAACATATCCGTTATCGTTTCAAGAATATTTTATCATGGATGAAAAATTCTTTTTCAGGATATTCGAAGGATTGCCCCGGCAGGGACCAGGATCGGATGCATGTACAGCCCGGGCATTTCACCTCATCCCGGAGATCCCCCGAAATGCCCATATTCTCGATATCGGGTGCGGGTCGGGCATGCAGACCCTCGCCCTTGCCCGGCTCTGCCCGGGGTCTGCAGTTACTGCCTGCGATATCCTCCAGCCTTTCCTCGATGATCTTTTAGAACGGGCAAAGAAATCGGGGCTGAATGCACGGATCAAAACGATGCGTGCTTCCATGGACAATCTGGGGTTTCCGGATGAATCCTTTGATCTTGTCTGGGCTGAGGGATCGGCTTTTGTTATGGGCTTTAAAAAAGCCCTTCATACCTGGAAGCGATACCTGAAATCTCCGGGATACCTTGCCCTCTCTGAGTGCGTCTGGTTCAGCCACACTCCCGCTGGGGAGTGCAGGCAGTACTTTGCCGAACGCTATCCTGCGATGATGCATGAACAGGAAGCTCAAACGGTAATCAGGGATGCCGGGTATTCAATACTGGGCACACTGCGGCTTCCTGATGCTGTATGGTGGGATGACTATTACATCCCGTTATCCCGGAACCTGGAGAACCTGAAACACCAGTACAGAAACGATCAGGAAGTCCAGGCACTCCTCAGTTCCATGGACGAGGAGATACAGATTTTCCGCAGGTATTCGCGTGAGTATGGATACTCTTTTTTCGTTCTCAGAACTCAGGACGATTAGCGTATCATGGTGCCCGGGAGAAGGGCTACTCACCTGATGGATCCTCTCCTGGTCTCGGCTGATCAGGAAATGAGCAAAGGGAAACAGAGCACCTTTTGAGATACCTTTGTGCCGGAACACTTTCACCCCGTCTTCCACCGTATTATGGGGACGGGTACCCGATCTGCATAATAACCGGCGACCGGGCCAGGAAGGTGAGACCTGATTATGGTAGTGCGTGAATATCGCCAGTATACTCCTGAAGAGAAGGAGCGGCTCTCCCGGGGTGCCTGTCCCCATTGCGGTCGCGAGCGATCCCACTTCAACCCGGGACACAAGCATACCCTCTGCTGCCAGGCTTCCTGCACGCTGGAGTACTGGTTCAAAGGAAGAATCACGATTGCCGGCATGAGGCGGCTTGTCCGTGATGAGCAGGGAGGGAAGTGTGCCCTGTGCAGGCAGGTGGTCCATGAACCCGGCGCCCTGGAAGGTCCGGATAACCATCATCCCTACATCCTGGACCATATCAGGCCAATCGCCATGGGAGGTGACCAGTGGGCCAGGGATAATCTCCAGGTCCTCTGCAGGAGATGCAACAGGATAAAGACTGCCCGGGATATGGGAACAATCGCACGGTGGAAGAAATATCATGGCAGGGCTCCGGCTCGCCAGCAGGGCAATTCCTGGCAGGTCGTGCTTTTTTAACGTGGATGATAGTTTCACGGCTTTGTGATGGAAACAGGGACTGTTTTCCCTGGGCATCTGGCATGCAAGCAGTTATCGCCAGACCGGAAGGACGTGGCAAAAAAGCAGACAGGAAAAAATGGTACATAAAACCCATCACCACCCCATCTCACCGTTCCGGCAACCAAATTTTAATTACCTCCCTGTGTGATAGGGTTCACACATGACAATCTATGTAACGCTCGGGAACCTGAAGAGTACTGCATTTGAAAAATTTAACACCATTGAAGAACGGGACCAGAAAGCAAAAAAGATTATCGAATCACTCGGGGGAAAAATGATCTCCCTGTTCTACACGTTCGGCCGCTATGACTTCGTGGCAATCATTGATATGCCCACCAAGGAGAGCGTGGTGAAGTTCCTTGCTATTGTCGCGAAGTTCGGTACAGTCCAGACCGAAACGCTGGAGACCATTCCCCCGGACCTGTTCTATAAAATAGCACAGGAGATCTGAAACGGGAATCATATTCCTTTCACCGTTATTTCCCGACATCTGGTACCAATACTACCGGAAGGGATACTCTCATCTCTTCCCGGGTATCAGTAAACTCCATGGACAGGATTACCCTTCGATCGGTTGTACTGGCGATAGTCTGTATCCTCATACCGTTGGTTTCAGGAGCTGTTGTCGGCATCCTCACGATGTCCGGTGTGACTGACTGGTATTCAACGCTCAACAAACCCTGGTTCACGCCACCGGATTACGTGTTCGGTCCGGTCTGGACAGTTCTCTACATCCTGATGGGGATCTCCCTGTACCTTGTCATTAGTCAGGGATGGGAAAACGAAACCGTGAAGACCGGAATTATCCTGTTTGCCGCCCAGCTGGGGGTAAACCTCCTGTGGTCCCTCATCTTCTTCGGTCTGCATTCACCCATTGCCGCGCTTGCCTGCATTCTCGTATTGCTTGCCCTCATCGTCGCGACCATCATCACCTTTTACCGGGTGTCAAAACCTGCTGCCGTGCTTCTCGTTCCCTATCTTACCTGGGTCTGCATTGCCACGGCACTGAATGCCGGGGTCGTTCTCCTGAACTAAAAACGCCTGACAAAAAAAAGATCCTTTACTGCCCGGAACCCTCCAGAACCGCCCCCCTGGCCAGGCATGCTGACCTTGTCACACCCTGCGGCATGACCTGCGGGAGGTTTCCGTGAAACGGGAGTTGCTGATGGCGGGCAGGAACGCGGGTATCAGCAGCGAGGATCGGTTCACACTGGTGGCCTGCTTTTCCGGTCCTCATCCTGCTCTCCTGAACTCTTAAATCTCACTTTTGACGAACCTTCCCCTGAGGTAAGCTCCGAGGAACATGAATGCGATGCCGACCGTGATGGGCCAGTTTCCCGTGCCGAGGCTTGCAACTGCCGAGCCGGGGCACTGGCCTGATATTCCCCACCCGATACCGAATATTGCTGCACCGATCACTGTGTTTCTCGTCAGTACACTGACCCGGGGTTTGAAGGTTCCCCCGAGTACGGGTGCTTTCATGAATTTCGGCACGACATTAATCGCAAAGAAGGTGATGACTGCTGCGCCGCCCATGACAAAGATGAGGCCGAGATCATCCAGCCTGAGGAAACTGAGGACAATCTCCGGCTGGGTCATGCCACTGTAGGCGAGGCCAAAGCCAAAGAGAATACCTCCGCTGTAGACCGCGAGGTTCCTGGTGTTCATTACAGGACCCCCATGAGTTCGAGGAGGTGGGCCGTTATGATGCCGAACCCCAGGAAGGTAATGACAGCGTAGAGGGAGGTGGTTGAGAGCGAAGCGATGCCGCTTATGCCATGGCCCGAGGTACACCCGTTTGAGAGCCGGGTGCCGAAGCCGACGAGCAGCCCGCCCAGCGCCAGTCTCCAGAGGCCGACACCGGTTACAAACATGCCTGAAGGTGCCAGGGTGAGGGTGTAGAGAACGGCGCCCGAGATCAGGCCGAAGCACAGCACAAGTCGCCAGTCGCGTTCCCGGATGTTTCTCTCGTCCTGGAAGTGCGGCAGCTTCGAGAACCATGAGAGCGTCGTGGTAAAGAAGCTGCTCTGCGTCGCGTGAAGCCCGGTCAGAATGTAGATGAGGCTGACGCCGATGCCGATGAGGATCCCGCCGATGAGGTAGGGTTCTATACCGAGGGGAAACATGTGTTCAGCTTGGTACCGTGGATAATAAATGTTAAGTTCAGTCTTTTACGAGGGGGTAACCAAGTTTCTTCCAGGAATCGATGCCCCCGAGGAGGTTATACACTCTCTTCCTGCCCGCTTTCAGGAGGATGCTTGCAGCGAAGCTGGAACGTGTCCCCGTCTTGCACTGGAGAACCACAGGCTTTCCTTCTGGGATCTCACCCAGTCTTTCGGGGAGCCTGCCCAGATAGATGTGGGTCGCTCCCTCAATATGCCCTTCGTCCCATTCGCTGTACCTGCGAACGTCCACGATCACCGGCGGTTCCCCCGACCTGATGAGCGTATTGAGCTGCCGGCACGTCAGCAGGTCCACCCGTGAGAGGGGGTATCCCTCCTTATACCACGCTTCGATACCGCCGGCAAGGTAGCCGGCAAAGGATGTGTATCCCATGCGGTAAAGGTTCCTGACCGCGAAGTCAAGGGCCCGGGAGTCTTCGACTACCAGGAGCACCTCTTTTTCGACAGGGGCAACCCAGCCGGCGTTTGACAGCCTCGTGGGCGGGAGGCTGTACGAGCCTTCGATGTGCGCCCCTCCAAACGCAGGGGGGGCTCTCGTGTCGATGACGGGAATGCCTCCTGCAGCAGCCACCCGGAACCCGGCCGGGGTGAGCGCGGGGGGCGCAGGCAGGTGCAGCGGGATTGGCGGGCCTTCGAGGTTGTATCTCTCCATCTCGCTGAAATAGGGTGATGTTTCGTGCTTCTCACCGACCTTTCGCGTAACGAACTCGTCACGTGTAAGCTTCAGCATAGGGTTCATCGCCCGCTCTGCCCCGATGGTGCTGATCTCCCGTTCGCGTATCGTGCCGCCGCAGACCGAGCCATAACCATGCGCGGGCAGGACCACAACACCGTCACCAAGGGTGAGCAGTTTTGCATGAAGGCTGTCATAAATCTTCCCGGCCATCATCGCTGTTTTGTCGGGGCCGAGGAAATCCGTCCTGCCGACGTCACCGACAAAGAGCGTGTCACCGCTGAAGACCATCACGGGATGGTCCCCGCTCTCCCGGTCGTAGAGGACGTAGCAGGTACTGTCCGGGGAATGGCCCGGGGTGTGGAGTGCGACGACCTTCAATCCACCGATCCCGAACTCCTCGCCATCCGTGAGCGTCTCCCCGTACTTCCAGGGGAGTCCCGGACCATGGTGTATCCTGGCGCCGGTGATCCGGGAAAGTTCCATGGACCCGATAACGTAGTCCTCGTTCCGGTGGGTCTCGAAGATCTCCCTGATCCTGATCCCCTCGTCCTGTGCAATACCGTAATAGACCTCGCAGTCTCTCCGGGGGTCGACGACAAAAGCCTCCCCCTTCGAGGCGACCAGGTAGCTCAGGTGGGAAATTATCTCCGATCTCACGGTTTTTATGAGCATCCTGATAGTCCCTTGGGGCGCTTTTTTTTTAAACTTTGCGAGACTTGTCCTCATGAGACAGTTCGGGCAGCCCTTCGGGTGCCATGCGGGGTAAGTACCCTTCGTACATTTTCAGGGGGGTATTCCGGGTCTCGCGCCCAACCACCTATGCAATCATGAAGGAGTCACGGCGGTGCAGATCCTGATAGGAGCGTAAATAGGGTCTGAAGAGACAGACCTGCTCCATTTCTCCTACTATCCATCCCGGGCTTTCTCCGGGTACTACCTATCTGCTTCCTCTCAGGCTTACGTCATTTTTTGTACACAGCCTGGCCCAGGACGCCCGCAAGCTTGTCCAGGGATTCGTTCCACCCGGCCCTTGTCAAATCACGCATCTCCCCCTCGGGAATACCGGCATGTCGCAGGGTAAGCCGGGTCATGCCGGGCTGGACTTCGAAGGTCACCGTCATGAGCATCTCGGTGGGAAAGTCCGGGCTCATACCGTAATAGGTTGCCGGCACAACGTTACCCTTTTCGTCGGAGAAACTGTCCGTGCAGACGATTCGTTCGGGTTTTTTAATTTCCTTGTATACGCCGGTACTCCAGAAGTCTTTACCTTCGGGGGATCGCATGCAGTAGAGGTAGGTCCCCCCTGTGCGGAGATCGATCGTGCAGAATGGAGAGGTGTAGTCTTTCGGTCCCCACCATTGCATAACGAACCCGGGTTGAGTCCATGCCCTCCAGACGAGATCACGCGGTGCATAGAAGAGGCGGGTGATGACGATCTCATCCCTGCAGGTTTCCGTTGAAAAACCACATCCGGCCACGGACGATTCAATTTTATGCCCTGCCACATTCAACGTGTAGATCCGTGGGTTATTCAGTAAATCCAGCGCATTGATCTTCTGGTCAACAAGGTCTTCATAGGAGAAGAAATCATTACGATCGTTTCCTGCCTCGGTCCAGAAGACCCAAATCCCATTCGGGGTTTTTTTGCTTTGTGTAATCTGCTGCATGTCGTTCCTCCAATGTTATTGTGCCGTTCGTATCGCGGGGGAAAATTTCCCGGTACGAAGCGTGATCCGATGTTTTTTTAAGTCCTGCATTTCCAGTGGTCCTCTTCATTCGCTCTTAAAACTGAAAGTTCTGCTTCGAGATCCCTGTCTGAATAACCAAGATCCCTCAGATCCTTTTTCAGGTTTTCAACACGGACCACACAGGAAATCGCGTGTGAAAATTCAAGTAAGAAGTGAATAAACAATTCGGGGAATTCATCTGGCCGGCTGTGAAAGATATGGTGTAAAAACAAACCAAAAGCGTTTTTTGTCACTGCACTGCCAAATAATTCCGGTGTATCCCGGGATAGTTCCAGATATTCTTTCCATGCATCAAGTAAATCATGATTCCTGCAGAATTCTGAAAATTTCTCTGACGCCAGGTAATCTTCAACAGGACAGGTAAATACCCGTGCCGTCAGCCGTTTGATGGTTTTTCTGGTATCCCGAGGCATATCGCAGGTTACCTGTATTTTTCCCGTACGGTACCGATGGTTTATGGCTGTAATGCTTTCACTCCGGAACAGCCAAAACGGGTCAAAAAAAAAATTACCTGACTTGTATCTCCCTTCTTCCCGACCACAGGCCATGAAGGTTGCAGTATTCGACGGCATGAATCACACCCCCCTTCTGGAGTTTCACAGTCAGGATCATTTCAGGCTGGGTTGTCACGGGATTCAGGGATGCCTTACCCAGATAGACCGGGTTGAAGGCCCGCCCATCCTCTTCGAACATGACCGTGATCCACCGGATCGAGTGCTCCACGGTATTGGGGTGAGGTCCTACGGTCACCTTCAGGTTGAACTGTTCATCAGGCTTCACCAGTGCCGGCGCCTCAATTTTCGGCGTGTGGCTCTCCCGCTTGCCCAGTGCTTCCCCGGCCGCGGCATCAAACGTATAAATCAGATCTCCAAATGCATGTCCTGTCATTCGTTTTACCTCAATCTCTTTTAATTTCAGGATCCTTCAATCCTGATAATCTGCACGGGACAGAGATCTGCAGCCTCTGTCACGCAGGCTTCCAGATCCTCCGGGGCAGTGCCTTCTGCAGGATTATCAGATATCTGGAACTCTACCATCACCTGGCTGAATGAATCCTCCGGGTTCTGTTCAAAGAAACCCGGGCAGGTTTCCCAGCAGGTAGAACAGCTGGTGCATTCTTCCCGGTTAATCGTTACTTTCATCATACTCACGGTGGTTGGATATGGCAGATTTTTTTTAATATCCCTCTGTCTCTTCTTTCTTCTCTTGCTTTCGCTCCCCGATGTGCCAGCTACCCTTTGTCCGTCAGGGCATTGTTTTAAAAGTGTTATTAAATTATTCCTGTAAATCAGTTTTTGAAACATTTTTTGAAAATTGACCTCATCTGCCAGGAATGGATAAAATCCTCCCTCGAAGTCTGTAACCAGGGTAACACCCGCCCCCGGGCTTTTTTTTAAAAAAACGAAGGACGTTTTCCCTGGCCTTCTTTGAACCTCTGGAATTATGGCGAAGGATCCCGCGGTAGTGCAGATCGTGGATGGGGGCGTGAAGGACGGATCAGGACTGATCCCCCCGGGTCACTGCACCAGCGGTTTCCAGAGGCCGAGAATGTTCCCTTCCGTATCCTGGATGACCGCGACGGTGCCGACATTGTTGATCTCATTTTTCGGCATCACGACCTTGCCGCCAAGTCTTGCGACCTGTGCAAGGACCGTATCGAATTCCCTGACAATAACAAAGTTCATGATCGGGCCCGGTCCCATACGTTTGTAGAGACCTCCCTCGTTCATCGTCCCTGGTTCCGGTTCACCGGTGGTGATATTCTGCCACTCCAGGGTCTTGTTCTCAAGGGTCATGTCCGGTTCGATCTTCCAGCCAAGCAGTGACTGGTAGAACTTCTTTGCCCGCCCGACATCATCAGCCGGGACCTGGAAGAATCCTATGTTTGCCACGGTCTGGGGTATTGGATTTGTACGAGATGTAATTTTCCCGGAGGTGCCAAAAAGAAGTGTTCATCAGGAGATGAAAACAAAATACATGAGCGTCAGCCAGGATGAATGAAGTTGAACGAACCATGGCTGAACTGGTAAACAGGTCCGGTAGATGTGTCTTGAATGCCATTATATCTATGATCCTCTCAAGGGCGATCCCAAACCGGGCATTCCCCCAGGTACGCCATGGGACCATATTCCTGATACCTGGCGATGTCCGGAATGCAAAATTCTCAAGGCAAAAAAAGGCGTTTTCAAGCCCCTTGATGAATAATATTCATTTTTTTGATTCTTCAACGGGTAACCACTACCCGGCCAGGCCGGAATGAAACCGTTTTTTTGTTTCATGTTGGAACATTTCCCGGCGGGCTAAATAAACGGCTGAATTTGTCTTGGTTTAAAGGCCTTTGGTGGCCAACAGGCTCCTGTTCAATGATTACTATGAATAATTTGAATATCTCATCGATAAATATCAAACGTATATGAGTTTTGATAAAAATCTTTTTCTTCAAGATGAACCGCAAAAAAAACTGGCGGTCCTCATAGATGCTGATAATGCCCAGCCCGAAATTATTGAAGGTCTGCTCGCTGAAATTGCCCTCTATGGTATCGCAAGTGTGAAGCGGATTTACGGGAACTGGACAACCCCAAACCTTCAGCCCTGGAAAGAAATACTTCTGAACTACTCAATCCAGCCCATTCAACAATTTGACTATACGAAAGGGAAAAATGCGACTGATTCTGCTTTAATCATCGATGCCATGGACCTTCTGTATACCAATAAATTTGATGGTTTTTGTATCGTTTCAAGTGACAGTGATTTTACCCGGCTGGCACAACGGATCCGCGAATCCGGGCTGTTAGTATACGGGTTCGGAGAGAGAAAAACACCAAAGCCTTTTGTCCAGGCATGTGATAAATTCGTCTATACCGAGATCCTGCGAAAGACCCGGCTGACCGATGAACAGCCTCCTGAAACCCAGAAGGAAACAAAACCCGGTAAAAGTCTCGAACAACTCAGGAGTGATACCACTTTATCAAACCTGCTGCGATCAGCGGTAGACGCGTGTTCCAATAATGATGGCTGGGCAAACCTTGCAGATGTAGGAGGGAACATTGTCAACCAGTCTCCGGATTTTGATCCCCGTAACTACGGGTATAAAAAACTCAAGGCTCTTGTGGAAGCCACCGACCTTTTTGAGATTGATGAAAAAACGATCAGGGATTCGCCTGCAAAAGTAGTATATATCAAAGATAAAAAATTCAAAACAATTCAGTTTTCGCCGACATACATCAGGAAAACTATGCTGGAAAGACCGGATATTAAGAGGCCGTCTTACGATAGCCTGCTGACAAGGAAATGAGCAGCAAAGAAAAACAGATCTTTTTTTGGTACCACGGTACCAGAACACTTTCACGCCGTCCCACCACGGCTTATCTGGGACAGGCTCCAGATATTCCTGCCCTGAGTGCAGCGGAGATGAATTTCGACGATATAGACGACTTCGAAGTCTTTTATCAATGAATCAGAAACAAACACACAGGGAAACTCTTTTTTGGAATTGTGGAGATGACCTATCATATGATGAGGACATACCTTTACCTGATGAGATCCCCCTGCTGTCCGATGAATTTTCCGGACCCTGTGAATGAGAACCACGAGAAACAACCGGCAA
>Ga0105106_10002275_pt1 | contig 13824 bp, 13 predicted proteins | sample PPLLaktember2015_5_FD_79109 | JGI IMG/M metagenome (GOLD analysis project Ga0105106, IMG submission 79109) | Freshwater sediment microbial communities from Prairie Pothole Lake near Jamestown, North Dakota, USA - PPLs Lake P8 Core (1) Depth... | ecosystem: Environmental > Aquatic > Freshwater >...
GCGGGGGTCACCGTCGAGGTGATCCGGCGGTTTCACGAGCGGATCCCCATCATGGGCATCTGCCTGGGGCACCAGGCCATCGGCTACGCCTTCGGCGCCGAGGTCGTCCGTGCGGACAGGCTCATGCACGGCAAGACCTCGCCCGTCTTCAACGACGGCCGGACGATTTTCAAAGGCCTGCCCAACCCACTCACGGCGGGGCGCTATCACTCTCTGATTGTCCAGAGGGACACGCTCCCGGCCTTCCTGGAGGTGAGCGCAGAAACGGAAGAGGGCGAGGTCATGGGGCTTCGCCATCGCCACTACCCCCTCGAGGGGGTCCAGTTCCACCCCGAGTCGGTCCTCACGCCGAACGGGAAACGAATACTGAGAAACTTCCTGGAGATGGTCTCCGGGAACGGGAAAGGAGAATAGCATCATGATCCGGGAAGCACTGGCGAAGGTCGTTCAGGGAATCGACCTTCAGGAAGCGGAAATGACGGAGACCATGACGGAGATCATGGAGGGGAAAGCCACACCGGCCCAGATCGGGGCCTTCATCACGGCCCTGCGCATGAAGGGGGAAACCATCGCCGAAGTCACCGGTGCCGCCCGGGTCATGCGCCTCAAGGCCACACGGATCGACGCCCGTTCGCCCGTCATCGTCGACACCTGCGGCACCGGGGGCGACGGCCGCAACACGTTCAACATCTCCACCACGGCGGCCTTCGTCGTGGCGGCGGCAGGGCTCACGGTGGCCAAGCACGGAAACCGCGCCGTCTCCAGCAGCTGCGGGAGCGCCGACGTGCTCGAGGCCATAGGCGTCAACATCGACGCCCCGCCCGAGATCGTCGAGGAATGCGCCCAGCAGGTGGGCATCGGCTTTCTCTTTGCGCCGAAGCTCCACGGGGCCATGAAGTACGCTATCGGGCCCCGACGCGAAATAGGGCTGCGAACGATCTTCAACATGCTGGGGCCGCTCACCAACCCCGCCTCGGCCACCGCCCAGCTCATCGGCGTCTACGACCCGAAGCTCACGGAGATGTTCGCCGGCGTGCTGAAGAACCTGGGAACGAAGCGGGCCTTCATCGTCCATGGGTCAGACGGCCTCGATGAGGCCACAGTCACAGGTGAGACCCGGGTCTCGGAGCTGAAGGACGGGATCATCTCGACCTACAACATCAACCCCGTTGATTATTTCGGCAAGACATACGGCGGTGAGGCACTCATCGGCGGCGAGGCCTCAAAAAACGCCGAGATCACCAAGGCCGTTCTCTCGGGCGATGACGGGGCGCGGCGCAAGGTCGTCGTCCTGAATGCAGCCCTGGCCATAGTCGCCGGCGGGAAGGCGCAGACCATTGCCGAGGGGATCCGGGTTGCCGAGGAATGCATCGACAGCGGCGCCGCGATCAAAAAGCTCCAGGCCCTCATAGAGATGAGCCGCAGCTGAGGTGGGACAGGGTAAAGGGTATAGGGTATCGAGTATAGGGAAGGTTGCTGATTATTTTGATTTCCTAGACCCTAAACCCGAAACCCGAGACCCTTAGACTGGACAGACGAGACAGACAGAATGATCCTGCAGAAAATCGTCGAGAACAAACGGGAAGAAGTGGCGAGACAGAAAGAGATCCTGCCTCTCGGGGAGCTGCGTCGGATGCTTGCCGACAGGCCCCCGACCCGCGATTTCGAAGGGGCGATCCGAAACCGGGATTGTGCCGTCATCGCCGAGGTCAAGCGCAGCTCGCCGTCGAAGGGCAGGATCCGGGAGGATTTCGACCCCGTCGGGATTGCCGGCATCTATGAGGATAACGGCGCCTCGGCCATCTCCATCCTGACGGAACGGAAGTACTTCGAGGGCAGTGCAGCCTATATCCCTCAGATCAGAAGATCCGTGAAGCTGCCGCTACTAAGAAAGGACTTCATCATCGACGCCTACCAGATCAGCGAGACCCGGGTCCTTGGCGCCGATGCGCTGCTTCTCATCGCGAGGCTCCTGGAGGCAGGTGAGCTGCAGGACTTCATCGGGCTTTCGTCGGAACTCGGACTTGCGGCCCTTGTGGAGGTTCACAACGAGGCCGATCTGGAAAAGGCCATATCTTCGGGAGCGCGGATCGTGGGGATCAACAACCGCGACCTGGAGTCCTTCGGGACAGACCTTGAGGTGAGCATCCGGCTTGCCAGCAGGGTCCCGAAGGGTGTCGCGCTGGTGAGCGAGAGCGGGATCAGCTGCCGTGGCGATATCGAGAGGCTCATGGGCGCGGGCATTCATGCCTTTCTCATCGGCGAGAACCTGATGCGGCAGCAAGATATCGGGAAGAAGTTGCGCGAACTTTTGGGAAAGGAATAGGCAACAGGCTAAAGGCTAAAGGGAAGACCCTCTAATGTTCCCCTTTTTATAAAGGGGGAAAGAGGGGGATTTGATGGGCTCAGAAATATGACTCAAATCAAGATCTGCGGGATCACGAACATCGAAGATGCGCTGGCAGCGGCCTCGGCCGGGGCCGCTGCGCTGGGGTTCGTGTTCCACCCCGCAAGCCCCCGCTATGTGACGCCCGGTCGGGTTCGGGAAATCATCGGATCGCTTCCATCGGCCGTTTGCACGGTGGGGGTCTTCGTGAATCTGGCTGCCGCCGAGGTTTTGCAGATCGCGGAGATCTGCGGGCTCGACCTCATCCAGCTCCACGGAGGCGAGACCAGTGAGTACTGCCGCCGGTTCCCCCGCGAGAGGGTGATCAAGGCCCTGTCCTTCCGGAGCGAAGAAGAGTTTGCCTTGATGGCCGATTACCCGGTGAGGGCCTTTCTTGTCGATGCCCACGATCCCGTCCGCTACGGCGGCACGGGGAAGACCTGCGACTGGAACCTGGCGTGCAAAGCGGCCGCCCGATATCCCCTCATCCTCGCCGGGGGGCTCGGCACGGAGAACATCCTTGCGGCCCTGGAAGCGGTAAAACCGCTGGCCGTGGATATCTCAAGCGGCGTCGAGGCAGCGCCGGGCAAAAAAGATCATGAAAAGATCCGGTCGGTGATTGCTGCTGTGAAAAAATACGACCTCTTGGCGGCTCTGGATGCGAGAGAGGCTGTTTTCAGGAAATCAAGGTAGGGGATTATTCACCCTCACCCCGGCCCTCTCCCCTCAAGGGAGAGGGAGCTATAAGGTCGGTGTCCCCGCAGGGAGAGGAAGATCAAGGAAGGGTTTTTCATGGGGAGAGGGAGCCTATTCGGTGTCTAATGGAAGGATTCAAAGGAGATGAACACGTGAAGATGCCATCGCTGCCCGACAGGAAAGGGCATTACGGGGTTTTTGGCGGCCGGTACGTGGCCGAGACGATCATGCCGGCGCTCACGGAACTGGAGACCGCCTACCGGCAGAGCCGGAGAGACAAGGCTTTTCGTCAGGAGTTCCACTACTACCTCCGGCAGTACTCGGGAAGGGAAACGCCGCTGTACCTGGCGAAAAACCTCACGGAAAAGCTTGGCGGGGCGAAGATCTACCTGAAGCGGGAAGATCTCAACCACACGGGCTCGCACAAGATCAACAACACCCTCGGCCAGGCCCTGCTTGCCAGGCGCATGGGCAAGCGGCGCGTCATTGCCGAGACGGGTGCCGGCCAGCACGGGGTGGCCACGGCCACCGTGGCGGCGCTTTTCGGGATGGAGTGCCGCGTGTTCATGGGCGAGGAGGACATCCGCCGCCAGGCCCCCAACGTCCTGCGGATGAAGATCCTCGGCGCCGAGGTGGTTCCTGTAAGTGCCGGGTCGGCCACCCTCAAGGACGCCATGAACGAGGCCATGCGCCACTGGGTGACCCATGTCCGCGACACCTTCTACATCATCGGCTCCGTCGCCGGCCCCCACCCCTACCCGGTGATGGTTCGGGACTTCCAGAGCGTGATCGGGCGCGAGACGAGGCGACAGATCCTGAAGCAGGAGGGATGCCTGCCCGATTGCATTGTCGCATGCGTGGGCGGAGGGAGCAACGCCATGGGGATCTTCTACGCCTTCCGCAACGACCGGGCCGTGCGGTTGATCGGCGTCGAGGCGGCGGGCCTCGGGATCGCCACGGGGATGCACGCGGCCTCCATCTCGGCCGGGCGCGTCGGTGTGCTTCACGGCAACAAGACCTACCTTTTGCAGGATGACGCAGGGCAGATCCGCGAGGCCCACTCGGTGGCGGCAGGGCTCGACTACCCGGGGGTCGGGCCCGAGCACAGCTACTTCAAGAAGACAGGGCGGGCCGATTACGTCTCCGTCGAGGACGGGGAGGCCCTGGCGGCCTTCCGCGCCCTGTGCGCCTGCGAGGGGATCATCCCTGCCATGGAGAGTGCACACGCGATCGCTTACGCCATGAAGCTCGCGCCCACGCTGAAGCGCGACCGGATCATCGTCATCAACCTCTCGGGGCGGGGGGACAAGGACGCGGGGATCATCGAAGAGAACAAAATCTAAAATCCCCCTTTGAAAAACATTTCCTTAGTTTCCCTCTCCCTTGAGGGGAGTGGGTCAGGGTGAGGGTGAAAAAAGAGGGATTTGTCATCTCAGGGAGATAAGGTTCATGAAGCGCATCGAAAAAAAATTTGCCGAACTGAAGAGCAAAGGCGAAAAGGCCCTTGTAGCCTACATCACGGCGGGATACCCCGACCTCGAGACGACGCGGGCACTGATCCCGGCACTCGCCAGGGCCGGCGTGGACATCCTGGAGGTGGGTGTCCCTTTCTCGGACCCCACGGCCGACGGGCCCGTCATCCAGGCGGCATCCAAGGCGGCACTTGAAAGCGGCACGACGCTGCCTCAAGTGCTCGATCTCATCGCCGAGTTGCGAGGCACCGCGGGGATGCCCCTGGTGCTCTTCAGCTACTACAACCCGATCTTCTCCATGGGGAGTGCAACCTTTGCGAAGCGGGCCGCCGCTGCCGGCGTCGACGGCGTCCTCGTGGTGGATCTCCCCGCCGAGGAGGCGGCAGAGTTGCGCGGGGACACCGATCCGGCGGGCATCGACTTCATTTCTCTCGTGGCGCCCACGACGGGGTGCGACCGGGTCAGGAAAGTCGTGAAAGCGTCCTCGGGTTTCATCTACTACATCTCGGTGACGGGGGTGACGGGCACTCGAGGTCCCGAACTGGAGGAAACCCGCAAAAACGTCGGGACGATCCGTTCTCTGACGAAGCTTCCCGTCGTCGTCGGCTTCGGTGTCTCCACGCCCGAACAGGCCCGCCAGATCGGCAGCATGGCCGACGGCGTCGTCGTCGGGAGCGCCTTCGTGAAGCTCATCGGCGAGAAGGCCGGCAGCCCCGGCCTGGTCGGCTCCGTGAAGGCCTACGCCGCCTCCCTCAAGGCGGCCCTGCGCTGAGGACGGGTCTCGCGCGGGTGTTCGAAAACCTTGTCGATTACAGTGAATCTCTGATATAAAATAAATAGATCGCAGTAGATGTGGCGTAACCTGGAGGCTATTTTTCAGATTGAAACGAATCCTTGTTGTCGACAACGACGAACCGGCGCGGACGGCGCTGGCCGCCCTTCTTCGGGACGAGGGGTACGAGATTGATGAAGCGACCACCGAGATCGAGGCCATGCAGCTCATGGAGCGAATTGTCCCGGATCTGGTCGTCACCGATCTGTGCGCCCCGGACTGCTTCTGCGTGGGGCTCCTGAACTGGATCAGGGAGCACTTCACCAACCTTGACGTGATTGTCGTCACCGCCTTCGGCTCCATCGACTGCGTTGTCAAGACGATCAAGATGGGCGCCCTCAACTACGTCATGAAACCCGTGAACAACGGGAAATTTCTCGAGATCGTCCGCGACGCCCTGCACCGCCGCGAGCACGATCTGAAATCCCTTCGGCGGGTCAACGAACCCTACTGCTACCTCGTCGACGAGGTCGTGGGGGTGTCGCGCAGCATGGAGCAGGTCCTCAAGACGGCCCTCCGGGTGACCGATGTCGACAGCGGAATCCTCATCCACGGCGAGAGCGGAACGGGGAAGGAACTCATCGCCCGGATCCTCCACAACCGCAGCCGCTCCCGGCGCAACAAAGAATTCGTCGCCATCAACTGCGCTGCCCTTCCCAACGAAATCCTCGAGAGCGAGCTTTTCGGAACCGTCCGGGGGGCCTTCACGGGGGCGACCCAGACCCGCAAGGGGCTCATCGAGGTGGCAGACGGGGGGACGCTGTTCATGGACGAGATCGGCGACACCACGCCGCAATTCCAGTCCAAGCTGCTGCGGGTCATCCAGGAAAAGGAGATCCGGCGGGTGGGGGACACGGCAACCCGCTCCGTCGATGTCCGCATTGTCGCCGCCACCAACCGGGACCTCAAGAAGATGATCGGCGAGGGGACCTTCCGTGAGGACCTGTACTACCGGTTGAGCGTCATCGACATCATCATCCCGCCCCTGCGGGATCGCAAGGAAGACATCCAGCCCCTTGTCGACTATTTTCTCCAGGACATCAACAGCAGACTCGGCACCGAGGTCAGGGGGGTTTCCCCGCACGCCATGGCGGTCCTCATGGCCTACCCCTGGCTCGGAAACGTCCGGGAGCTGAGAAACAGCCTGGAGAGGGCCGCCGTGCTGTCGGGCCACAATGTGTTGCAGCCGGATGATTTCCCCCTGGCCTGTGAGCACTACCTCAAGTTCACTGAGCAAAGCAAGGACGACGAGATCGTTCCCCTGAAGGAGATGGAGCGGCGCCATCTGCTCAAGGCGATGCAGAGATACAACTACAACCAGAAGCTCGTCGCGAAGAAACTGGGCATCGGTTACACGACACTCTGGCGCAAGCTCAAGGAATCCGAGAAGGATTTCAACTCGACGCCATGAGGGCGTTCACTGACCGAACGTCCGGTTTCATTCTGAAACACTTTTCCCTCGATTCGGCCTTTCCGCGGAACCACCTCAACAGGAATCATCTCGAAGATCCCTTTCGTCAGAAATAAATAATTCCATGCTACATTAACCGGTTAGTCCATTCCCTCCCAGCCGGGCCCCGATGCTTTCCGCGGCGTGGACTCTGCTGGCACGACCGTTGCCCCTATAGCCTCATCCTGATCCTGATAACGAGGAGTATTCTGAACGGATGACGGCGTCCCTTTCCATTTCCATCTTCCTCCTGCTGGTCGTCGGATCGGCCGCCCTGATCCTGCTGGTATCCCACCGGGTCGGCCGCCGTCCCCTCACGGCCGAAAAAGACGTGCCCTACGAGTGCGGCATGCCGCCCATCGAGAAGGAGCACACGCAGTTTCCCGTCCGGTTCTACAAGGTGGCCCTGCTCTTCGTCATCTTCGATGTGGAAATCGTTTTTTTGTACCTCTGGGCCGTCGTTGTCCGGGATCTCGGGGTCTTCGGTCTCGTCGAGATGTTTGTATTCATCGCCGTCCTGCTGGCGGCTTTGGCCTATGTCTGGCGCAAAGGAGACCTGAATTGGGACTAGAACGGCTCGGTGAGACCACCATCATCACGGCAAACCTCGACCGGATCGTCGGCTGGGCCCGGAAGAACTCTCTGTGGCCTCTGACCTTCGGGCTGGCCTGTTGCGCCATCGAAATGATCTCCACGGCCGCCGCCCGCTACGACATGGCCCGGTTCGGCATGGAGGTTTTCCGCCCCTCGCCCCGCCAGGCCGACGTGATGATCGTCGCCGGCACGGTGACCTGCAAGATGGCCCCCGCGGTGAAACGCCTTTACGAACAGATGGCCGAGCCGAAATGGGTCGTGGCCATGGGCGCCTGCGCATGCTCGGGAGGGCTTTTCCCGACCTACGCCGTCGTCCAGGGGGTCGACACGTTCCTGCCCGTCGACATCTACATCCCGGGCTGCCCCGTCAAGCCGGAGGCGCTGCTCAACGGCCTGATCCGGCTCCAGGAAAAAATCGCCCGAGAGGCACAGGGAGACGCGCGATGAACCTCGATGCAATCCGGGCTCGCTTCGGCGGGGTTCTCGGCGATCCGGTGACGTTTCGCGGTGAGACGACCCTTGCCGTCAATCGCGAGGCCATTGTCCCGCTCTGCGAATTCCTCCGCGACGAGGAGACCCTCGCCTTCGATTTCCTCGCCGATCTGTGCGGCGTGGACCGGCACCCCGCCGCGCCGCGCTTCGAGGTGGTCTACCACCTGTATTCGGTGAGGCACGGACACCGTCTCCGGGTCAAGGTCCCTCTCGGGGAAGAGAACCCGGTCATCGACTCCGTCACGGCCGTCTGGGAGACGGCGGACTGGCACGAGCGGGAGTGTTTCGACCTCTTCGGGATCCGGTTCCGCAACCACCCGGATCTCAGGCGAATTCTGCTTCCCGACGATTTCGAGGGGCACCCGCTTCGGAAAGATTTCCCCCTGGAGGGAGAAGGAACGCCGTGAACGCCGAGACCCTGAGCCTCAACCTGGGCCCCCAGCACCCGAGCACCCACGGAGTTCTGCGGGTCGTACTCGAGCTCGACGGCGAGACAGTCGTCGACGCCCGTCCCGACATCGGCTTTCTTCACCGGGGCATCGAGAAGCTCGCCGAGAACCGCACGTACCACCAGGTCATCGTGCTCACAGACCGCCTCGACTACCTGGCGGCCCTGAGCAACAACCTGGCCTACGTCATGGCGGTGGAAAAGCTCATGGACATCGAGGTCCCACGGCGGGCCTGCTACGTCCGGGCGGCCCTGGCCGAGCTGCAGCGGATCGCGAGCCACCTGTTCTGGCTGGGCACCCACGCCCACGACCTGGGGGCCATGACGCCGATATTCTATGCCCTTCGCGAACGGGAGGCCCTCATGGACATCATCGAGTCCCTGTCAGGCTCCCGCCTGACGCCGAGCTTCCTGAGGATCGGGGGCCTTGCCGCCGACATCGACGGCCGCTTCGTCGAGGCCGTGCGGTCCTTCACGGACACCTTTCCGTCGCGGGTGGACGAGTACGAGACGCTCCTGACAGAAAACCCCATCTGGAAATACCGGACAAAGGGGGTCGGCATCCTCGATGCCTCAGACTGCATCCGCCTGGGTATCTCGGGGCCCATGCTCCGTAGCGCCGGGACGCGGCTGGATCTCCGAAAGGCGCAGCCGTACTCGTGTTACGACGAATTTCATTTTGAAATACCCATCGGGACTGCGGGGGATGTCTACGACCGTTACCGCGTCCGGATCCGGGAGATGCGCGAAAGCGCCCGTATTGCCAGGCAGGCCGTCGACGGGCTCCCCGAGGGGCCCTGGACGGTGGCGGGATCACCGGCCGTCTTCCCCGCGAAGGGCGATCTGAAACACAACATCGCCGCCGTCATCCGGCACTTCGGCCTCGTCATGGAGGGCATGAAGCCGCCAGCCGGGGAGGTCTACCACGCCGTCGAGTCGCCCCGTGGGGAGTTGGGTTTCTACCTCGTGAGCGACGGGGGCCCTCGGCCCTTGCGGCTCAAGGTCCGCCCCCCTTCCTTCGTCAATCTACAGGGCCTGGTGAAGATGGTCCGCGGCAGGCTCCTGGCCGATGTCGTGGCCATCATCGGGGCCGTGGACATCGTGCTGGCCGAGGTGGACAGATAAAGAAGGCTAAAGGCAAAAGGATAAAGGTCAAAGGAAAGAAAGGTTATGAGACGTCAGCTCGTACAGCAATTCTCCGAGGAGCAGATGGCGAGGGTGGACGCCGTGATCGAGGCGTACCGGAATGTACCCGGCGCTCTGCTCATCGTGCTGGAAAAGACGCAGGATATCACCCTGTATCTGCCCGTGAATCTCCAGCGCTACATCGCCGGGAAGATGGCCGTCCCCCCGAGCAAGGTCACCGGGGTGGTGACCTTCTACTCCTATTTCAGCACGGTTCCCCGGGGGCGGAAAGTCATCAAGGTGTGCACCGGGACGGCCTGTCACGTAAAGCGGGCCGGCGAGATCCTGGAGCGGCTCAAGCAGAAGATCGGTGTCGAGGAAGGAGAGGTCTCCGACGACGGCGAGTACTCCATCGAGGAAGTGCTCTGCCCCGGGGCCTGCGGCCTGGCGCCCGTCGTCGTCATCGGCGAAGAGACCTTCGGGCTCATCGACCCCGAAAACGTGGAGGAGATCCTGGAAAAGGCCTGAAACAGGGAGTGAGCGCTTATGACCATCAAAGAACTGGAAAAGATCAAGGAAACCTACATCGACGAGCGGAAAAGGGAAGTCGAAGAAGGCGTCATAACCGTCGACGTCCACATGGGCACCTGCGGCATCGCCGCCGGGGCCCGCGGCGTCTTTGCGGCCCTGCAGGGGGAAATCGAGCGCCTGGGGGTCTCGAACGTGAAACTGCGCGTCACGGGCTGCGCGGGACTCTGCAGCATGGAGCCCATGATCACCGTCCATCTTCCCGGGCAGACACCCGTCAAGTACGGGAAGCTCGACGACTCAAGAACCCGGGAAGTCTTTTATAGCCACATCCTCGGCGGGCACCCCAAGGCCGAGTACGCAATCGGGCAGGGTCTCGAGAGACCGCAGAAACGGGTGGGGATCGAATGATCTCGTCGGTCAGAAAAATCGCCTACTGCGCGAGCCGCGAGTGCAAGTTCCGCATGCACATCGACGTACGCTCGCTGCTGGAGAAGGCCCTCGACGAACTGGGTTACCGGGAGCGGATCGGCCTCGTGGAGACGAAGTGCCTGATTTCGTGCTTCCAGGGGCCCTCCATCATGTTCCTGCCAAGCGGGAAGGTCTTCCAGGTCCTCTCGGAGGAGAATTTCACGGAGACCTTCAAGGACTTTGTCGCTGCACTGCAGCACCCCACCTTGCCGCGGTTGAGCGAGCACCATGCCGAGAAGGAGATCCCGGGGATCGAGCACCTGGACTTCTTCGCGAAGCAGAAGCTCATCGTTCTTCGCAACCGGGGCCACATCGACGCCGAGTCGATCGAGGAGTACATCGCCCACGACGGCTACCTCGCGCTGTACAAGGCGCTGACGGCCATGACGCCCGAAGCGGTCATCGGCGAGGTGAAGCTCTCGGGGCTTCGCGGTCGGGGCGGCGCGGGCTTCCCCACGGGCACCAAGTGGGAAGAGACCAGGAAGTACGGAGCCTTCCCCAAGTACGTCATCTGCAACGGCGACGAGGGGGATCCCGGCGCCTTCATGGACCGCAGCATCATGGAATCGGATCCCCACGCCGTCCTGGAGGGAATGATCGTCTGCGGGTACGCCATTGGGGCCCACCAGGGCTATCTCTACGTCCGCGCCGAGTACCCTCTGGCCATCCGGATGCTGCGGACGGCCATCGACCGGGCCCGCGAGAAAGGTTTCCTGGGGCGCAACATCCTGGGCACGGGGTTCGACTTCGACATCGATATCTACCCCGGCGCGGGGGCCTACGTCTGCGGCGAGTCGACGGCTCTCATATTCTCCCTCGAGGGGAAGCGCGGCATGCCGCGCACCAAGCCGCCCCGGTCCACCGAGTCGGGTCTCTGGGGCAAGCCCACGTGCCTGAACAACGTGGAGACCTTCGCCAACATTCCCCAGATCATTCTCGACGGGGGAGACTGGTTCCGCTCCATCGGCACGGCGGACAGCACGGGCACGAAGGTCTTTTCGGTGGCGGGGGACGTGAAAAACGTGGGCCTCATGGAAGTGCCCATGGGGACGGATCTGCGGACGATCATCTTCGAAATCGGCGGGGGAATCCGGGGCAATGCCCGGTTCAAGGCCGTCCAGTTGGGAGGGCCCTCGGGGGGATGCCTCACGGAGCATCATCTTCACCTGCCGGTCACGTTCGACTCGCTGCAGGACGCCGGGTCCATGATGGGCTCGGGCGGCATCGTCGTTCTGGACGAGACGAACTGCATGGTGGACCTCGCCCGCTACTTCATCCAGTTCAGCGTCGACGAGTCCTGCGGCAAGTGTGTCCCCTGCCGCGTGGGCCTCAAAGTCATGCTGGGGACGCTCGAGAAGATCATCGAGGGGAAAGGCGAGCCTGCCGACCTGGCGCTTCTGGAACGGCAGGCGAATCACATCGCCGCCACCTCCCACTGCGGACTCGGCCAGGCGGCGCCCACCCCCGTGTTGAGTACCCTGCGCTATTTCCACGACGAGTACGTGGCCCACATCCGGGAGAAGCGCTGCCCGGCGCTCGTCTGCACGGCGCTCATCCGTTTCGAGATCGATGCGGAGGCCTGCACGCGCTGCGGCCTTTGTTCGAAGGTGTGCCCCGTGAACGCCATCACCTGGCAGGAGGGGCAGGTGGCCGTCCTTCACCGCGAGCAGTGCATCCGCTGCAAGTCCTGCATTCGGGCCTGCCAGTACAAGGCGATTCATTGAGAAGGAAACCATGATCACCCTGAAAGTCAATGACATCGAGGTCACCGTCCCCCGGGGGAGCACCATCTTGGAGGCCGCCGAGAAGGCCCGCGTCTTCATCCCGACTCTTTGCCACGACAAGCGGATCACCCCCTACGGGGCCTGCCGCCTTTGTGTCGTCGAGGAACGGAAAAAGCCGGGCAACCTCATCCCGTCGTGCTTCACCCCGGCGCGGGACCGGATGGAGATCCTCACGGAGACCCCCGCCGTTCTCGACGCCGTGCGGACCCAGCTCCAACTCATCCTCGTGAACCACCCCCTGGACTGCCCCGTCTGCGACAAGGCGGGCGAGTGCTCCCTCCAGGACCTGGTGATCCGCTACAACATTGCGGAGGCCCCCTTCGGGACGGACCGGTTTGCCCGCTACGTGGACCGCCGGTCGCCGCTCATCGAGCGGGACATGACCCGCTGCGTCCTCTGCGGCCGTTGCGTGCGGATCTGCAGCGAGCTTCAGGGCCGCGACGAGCTGGACTTTCTCCACCGGGGCCACAAGACGCTCGTGGGAACCGACGGGGGGCGGGCCCTCGATTGCGACTTCTGCGGGCTCTGCGTGTCCACGTGCCCCGTGGGAGCACTCAACGACAAGCTCTTCAAGGACCGCACCCGCGTCTGGAAGCTTCAAAAGGAGACCACCGTCTGCAGCCACTGCGGCCTGGGCTGCCGGGTCGACTTCCACCTCGAAGAGGGGCAGCTGCGCCGGATTACACCGACTGTCTTTCCAGACGGCAAGAAGGGGCTCATCTGCGTGAGGGGCCAGTTCGGCTGGCGGGCCTTCGAGAGCCCTGCACGGCTCGAGGCCCCGCTGCTCCGCCGGGACGGGGCCCTGCGCGAGGCAGGCTGGGACGAGGCCGTCGGTCATGCCGCCCGGGCCCTCGACGCAGTCCGGCGCTCGCACGGAGCGGCGTCGATCGCCCTGCTCACGGCGGACCACCTCACGATGGAGGAGGCCGCAGCCTGGGGCGCCTTCTGGCGCGTCGCCCTTGGCAGCGGCGCGATCGGCTCGATCCAGGCGGGCGGGTACCGCCGGATCCTCGAAGTCCTTGCCGCCGCCCGGGGTACGCGATTTACGGGGGGAATCCTCCGGGATCTTGGCGAGGCGGAAGTCCTCATTATCCTTGGCGGCGGGGCCGCCGAGCTGCACCCCGTGCTCAAGCCCCTCATCAACGGCTGGATGAAAAAAGGCGACAAGGAGCTCGTCGTCATCTCGTCCTGGCCCGACGCCCTCACGCAGCGGGCCACACTGCCTCTCACCGTGGGCCCCGGGCTGGCGGAGGAATTCTTCGCCGAGCTTCACGAGGCCCTCGGCGCGGAGAGGACCCGGCCCCCGGTTGACCTGGCCCGGTTCGGCATCGATTCCTGTGCCCTGGCCCGGTTCATCGGCCTGCTCGAGGAAAACCGGGACATCACCGTGCTCGTCGCGCCCGACGCCTGCGGGGACAATCGGCAGAGGGCGCGCCTGGCGGCACTCCTGCAGGACCGGGTCCGGGCCGTCCTTCCTCTGGGCGGACAGGTCAACAGCGCCGGGGCCGTGTTCGGCGCGGGCCTCGTCTCCGGCGGAGAGGCCGCC
>Ga0105106_10002276_pt1 | contig 13823 bp, 15 predicted proteins | sample PPLLaktember2015_5_FD_79109 | JGI IMG/M metagenome (GOLD analysis project Ga0105106, IMG submission 79109) | Freshwater sediment microbial communities from Prairie Pothole Lake near Jamestown, North Dakota, USA - PPLs Lake P8 Core (1) Depth... | ecosystem: Environmental > Aquatic > Freshwater >...
CCAAGGCCTGGATCAATTATTTAAACTCCCAGCTCCCCGCTTCCGAGAATGGGCTTTATCACCGCACCTTCTCCTAAACAGTCGAATGCTTGCTGGATAAGTAGTGTATTTCCCCGTTTTTTCTGTTTGACCCAGGTTATGACTTGAGTTCTACGATACGAAATCAATTGCCAACTTGCGGTTAGACTGCCTATCTGAGTTAACTCCACTATGGCAACCTAGACGTTGCTCCGCCCTCACATCCCTATCCATACTCTCTTTGGCTTGTGATGTTCCAAGGTGGCCAGCAAGTCTGCTGAAATGCTCCTGACAAGCGTGTTGCGTTTGCCCCTGCGTATCCGAAGGAAGCTTTGTGTCTCTGCGATCAGCTCTGCGGTCACCAATATCTTTCCCGGCTGCAGGAACTCGTGATACAGCGGCCACCGCTTCGGCCTCTTGGCCACGGATTCAGCCAGCAACGGCACGCCCGTGGCGCTGGAAAATCTGTCGAGCCACTTGCCCCTGCCGTCATAGAGTTCCAGACCCATGGTGTCACCTAGTCACTTCTTCGGGTTCACACTGAGGTAGGCCTTGATGAACTGGTCTATGCGGTCTTTCACTTTGTCTTGGATATCCTTCAATTCTGGAGTATAGCCCATGTGCTCAGCAGACCAAGTGGTTCCAAACACCTGGATGCTGGAGGATCGGACAAGGCTCACGTATTGTTTGAACTCCAGACTTATATGATAGATGTATCCTCCTAATACCCCACCCTTCAAAACTTTTGACCATACCTGCAAGTAGGGTCTTCCTGGTTCTTTCTCCCATTCCTCTCTTGAGAGAACACGAATCCCCGCTAGACGAAGCTTCAACTCAGCTTCTTTTCTAATAGTATCCTGAGACAGGCCACCTCTGATGGCATCTTCTTCCAGAGGGTTCTCAGGCACAACATAAACACCGCTTAATCCTCTCAGCGAGTTCCTTGTTTGTTCAACATCTTGCGCATAGCCATTTCCACAGATCAAGGCAAGAACCGCTAAAGCTAACAACCTACAAAACGTTCTATGTCTCATTGCCCTCTCCCCTTTTAAGAATGGTTCTAGATTCGGCCCATAGCCAGCCCAAACAAAAGCCCGAAAGGTTTTCTATGGCCTTGACTAGCCGACTGTGCCCTCACGGAACAGTGTCGCTTCGGGAGAAGTCGACCTTGGTCAAGAATGAAAAAACGATTGACGGGGTTCCCCCGCTTACGTGTTTTTACCACTTACCTTCAGACGGGCTCTCTTTTGCGTGTCCATGGGTACTGAGTGAATCTATAGCGCAAAAAGCCTCCCGCTGGCAACCGATTGGAGAACCTGGCTGGTTGCCCGCCTCCGCTTTTGATTAATTGGCTATACTTAAAAATGCCTATACCAGGGTTGCCCAATTGATTTGAAATGCAAATCGTAAGCGCTCTGGGCCGCTGGTAGCTTTGGCAAATCGCGAAAGAGGCACAGATTTTCGAAAGATGAATTTCACGGCGGTGTTGAATCTTCGAGAAAACCCTCTATTTCAAAAAGAGTCACTCTCTCTTTAACGCCTTTTAAGCGAACTTCGAACGATGATTTGACTCTTAGGTCACGTTTTAGGTATCGGTGGACCGATTCCGAAACAAGGATCTGTCCTCCTTTGGATTCAGCCTGGATCCGATTGGTGATGTTCACAGCTGACCCCACGATCCCATACTTAGCCCTTACTTCCGAACCAATGTTTCCCACCACTGCATCACCCACATTTATCCCAATGACGACCCTTGTGTAGCCGGTCGCCACATGCAAGCCGGTGCTGGTTTCAAAGCGGGTGTAGCCGTTGCCTTCGAGGGGTATCCGCAGACGGTCTTGGCTTAGAAGCATAAGGAAGCTCTCAAGGCAAAAGGGTCTCACGAGGTTTTATGCAAACTCTGAAGGGGCGAAAGAGCCGAGCGTACCACACAGAAGCCACACAGAGGTCAAGAAGGGGTCTCAGAACAGAAAAAGAGCGGATTAGGGGTTGCCTAACCTGCTCTTTTTCTTGATTTTTTTGGTGGAGCTGGACGGGATCGAACCGACGGCCTCATGAATGCCATTCATGCGCTCTCCCAACTGAGCTACAGCCCCCCGAATGGTGAAAGAATAATAACAACCCCTTTTTGACCTGTCAATATCATATTGACAGAGTCAAAATATTCTCCGTATAATCAATATTGTTCACCGTGCCGGAGTGGTGAAATTGGTAGACGCGCTGGACTCAAAATCCAGTGGTACTTAGTACCATGTCGGTTCGATTCCGACCTCCGGCACCAGCGGTTCTCTGAGGCTGGGCGAAACAGCGCTTACCCTTTTCTTTTTGTGATTTGTGCCCTTTCCACTTTCCTTGCCCCGCTCGGGAAGGGCATGCTCACTCAACTCTGCATTGATGACCGACTCGGACGAAAGCCCCTTCGGAAGAGTTCTACTTACCCATCAGCGGCTGTGTTAAGACCGGACAAGTAAACCTTTCGGGGTGGTGCCGGGAAAGGATGAGGAGGGAAGGTGTGGAATAGGAGGCCCCGACTCACTTCGCCGTAGGTTGCGTTTTCCAGGGTTCTACACCGTTGGGCATCAGGATCATGCCCGGGTTGCCGTAGGATTCCTCGCAATCTTTGCAGAGGTGGCCTGCATGGTCCCACTCCCGCGGGGTCAGATTGCCTACGAAAAAACCGCACACCTCACAAAACCTGAGAGCTCTCTGGAGAAACGGATTGGATGCACTCATTGGAATCCTCTCTGTCGAGGGTTAGGGGGGAAGAAGATTTCTCTCCCTGTCTCAGCAACAAGCATGCCAGAGCAAGGAACAACTTCTCAAAACATGCAAGTGTTTGGAATCCTGTAAGGATCAGGGTGACGGACAAAGGGGACAGCGGGATTGGGGTGTCTACTTCCGTGCGCGAGCGGTATCAAGAATCTCACAGGCGCGGAGCGAGATGGAGGGGGGCGGTGGGAGTTAGTAGAAGAAGTGAAGAGCAAAGGAAACCTGGTGATCGTCCACGTCCAGGCTGGACGGCGAGCCGTTGGGTCCGTCGGAGTATTTGTAAAAGCGCTCGCCCGTCACGGACAACTGCACTTGATCGGTCAGCCACTGGCGGAAGGTGAGACTCATGTCAATGATGTGGCTGTCCGCAGTGTCGGGGTCGGAAAGCCTCGTGGAGGCATATCTGGACAGAGGGTACTGGAAACCGGTGGACAGGGACCAACCTTGCGAGGAAGAGGCCAGATTGAAGTCAAGCCCGAGAGCTACTCTCGGCAGGTCGGAAAAATCCATACCGCGACCATAGTCAAAGTAGGTCACTGACGGAGAAACCCGGAGCCACTCATTCGGCCGGATGTCGCTGGCCACTCTCAAGCCCTGTGAATAGTTCGCTGAGAAAGAGCTGTCCGAAAAACCGGATCCCCCCAAGATGGGCCGGGGGCCAAGGAAGGGATCTTCTTGGGCCAGAGAAAAATGCTCTCTGAAGGCCGTCAATCGAGCGGACCAGGAATCGACCCACAATCCTTTCAGGAAGCTGAACTCCGTCCGATAGGAACTCTCACGGGAAAACTGGACAAGCTCATTGTGAACCAGGGACGGATAAAAAGATTCAAACTGGGCTGTCGTGACCTGGAATGTGAAAAGACTTTTCTCGTCAAGAGCTGCTCCAAGCCCGAGCGCAGTCTGGGAATCCAAGCCGGCCACGAGACTGTCCCGGTCTGCAAGGCGCCTGCTGGAAACGAGGCGGGCTTTCCAGTGAGGGTCCTCAAGACTGGAGACCACCACCCCTTTGGTCCTTGCCGAGTGGATGAATCTTCCGTCTGACAGATAAATACCGACGTGGTTGATCCCCTTCCTGCTGCGGCCTGCAGAAAAGAACACCAGGTCACCGGTTTTGAGCTCATCAGAAGAGACTTTTGTGAGAACGCTGGACCGATTCTGCTCCGATGACTGGTGGGGAAGGTCTATTCCGAAGACCTCGCTGTAAATCTGTTTGACGAAACCCGAGCAGTCAAAGCCCTTGGTGCTGTTTCCGCCCCTCTTGTAACGGATGCCGAGGTATTTCTCCATCTCCTCCTGGATCTTTTCCTCCTGGAATTTTTCTTCCGATGATGGGGGCTGGACTTGACTCTTCTGGGGCCGGGCCGTGGAGGCCCCCGAGCGCTTCGCCGGCTTCTCTTTGGCAACGACATGATGAGCGAAAAGACCAACCAGCAGAAAGCTGAAGATCAAAGGGAAGATCCGGCTGAAATTTTTATGGAGTGTTCTTTTCATGAGCAGATGAGCACGGGTCTTTTCAAGTACTGCGAACCTTATTGAAGCGAGCCCCATATGTCAAGCAAGATCTTATCACAGCCGACATTCCTTGTAAAGTGATCATTTGGTCACAAAAATGAGACAAACGCTTGAGGGACGCGCATCTCCGGTGCAACGCAGGAATCAGTTACGGCGGGAGGACTGCAGGAGAGGGAAGGGGTTTAGGGGTTTCATGTTTGTGGAGGAGAGAATCATCAGATGAAGATGGGTTGGAGAGCGTGGAATCGAGGCGTTCTTCCCTGTCCGACCAATCGTGGCGATTTTTCTTCCTCCTTGCGCCCTGTCCCCTGGACGCACGAAGACGTTTCCCAGGTGGGCATAGTAGGAGAAGGCTTTCAAGGCCGGATGATAGATCCACACATAATTGCCTCCCCTGATCTCGCGGGACTGATCCGCCTCTTTCCAGCCGGAGAAAGTGGAGAGGACCATGCCCTCCGCCAGGGCCAGCACAGCCACGGGTTTTGCGGTAAGGTCATCTATTCCGTTTTGATCGCGATCCTTTATGAAAATGTCCTGTGCAGGATGACCCCGATGTCTGTTGCCGTCAAGAAAACGATACCCTTCCGGCTTGTAGCCATCCCCGTTTTTTCCGCCCACGTCTCTCAACGAGTAGCCCATGAGGGGGAAGAAAGCGTTCTTTTTGAATTGGGCGGGGGAAAACTCCTTTTCCAACCGGTCCGCCCACTCTGCGATGAGTTTTTCTCCCTCATGGCAGGAGAGGGCACCATCACGCACCTTTCTCTCGAAATCCTGCCAGCCGGTATCGGATTGGGGCGCCAGGCAGAGGGCAGGGGAAAGGAAAGCCAGGTTAAGCAAGATGACAAAAGCAAGGAGGGCGGGGATAAAGCCCGCTCCTGCGGAGGTTTCCTTTACCAAGATCGGGAGGGCAGGGAGGTTCACAGGGTGATCCCGAACTTCCTGAGCAAACGGGTGAAGAAGCCGGCCTTGGGAATAGCGGCGGGGGAAACGATGTCCACCTTCCCGATCGCTTCCTCATCGAGCTTCAGAACCAGTTCTCCCAGCTTCTGCCCCTGCTTGACTTCGCCGCTGAGCTTCTCGGGAAGATTGGGCTCCTTCTTGACGGCACTTTTCTTCTTGATGAGCATGGGGTAGGAGAAACCGTCGGCCGTGACCCCTTTAAGTTTTCGTTGAGTGGCCTCGGTGAGGACAATCTCCCGGTCAATCGTTTCTCCCTTTTTGATGATCGGGACCATTTCATAGAGGGGCAGGTACTTCTTCACCTTTTCCTCAACCACCTCATCGCGGGCTTTTGCCGCCGGACTTCCCATGACCACGACGATCAGCCTGAGATCCCCTTTTTTGGCAGTGGCCACAATGTTGTATCCGCTTTTCCTGTAAAAACCGGTTTTGAGGCCGTCGATGGACGACATCCTTCCGAGCAGTTTGTTGTGATTGACCATGATCAGCGTACTGTCCCGGAAGGGTTCACTTCTCGCCGAAGTCCACTCGAAAAGTTTGCGGTATTTCACAAGTTGCCGCGCCAGGGTCGCAAGATCTTCAGGCGACGTGAGGTCCTCTTCTTCTCCTTTGGACGGAGGTAGGCCGTGGACCGAGCGGAACTCGGTGTCGTTCATGTTGAGGGCCTTGGCCTTTTCGTTCATCAGGTCCACGCACTTGTCTTTGCTTCCTGCGATGAACTCTGCAATCGCATAGGCCGCATCGTTGGCCGACGCGATGAGCATGGCTTTCATCAGTTCTTCCAGAGTGAAGGCTTCTCCCTCATCGAGATGGACCTGGCTCCCTCCCATTTTCATGGCGTCCCGGGAAGCGGTGATCGTGTCTGTAAGCTTGATCTCATTGGCGGCCAGCTTTTCCATGACGAGCAGGGAGAGCATGAGCTTGGTAATGCTGGCCGGAGGCCAGCGGAGGTGGGTGTTGGCTCCTTCAAGGACCTTCCCGGTGCTCGCTTCCACCACGATATACGCTTTGTAGGGTTCTTCCTGATCGCCGGTCTCCTTGGCCTGGTTTTGAGGGGCCGGGGTCTGAGGGCGAGCCTTTTTCTGCGGCGCAGTTCTTGCGTGAGCGGGGGTAACGGCAAAGAGCAAAAGCACTAAAACAAGGATCCATCGTCTCATGGTTCAATGCACCTTTCCTTTATCCATGTGGATTCTCATCGGCCCTCCGACGGAGGTTCCGTGCACGGTCCTTGCGGTCGAGAGGCGATGAAGAAATGTTTAAATGATTCACAACCTAAAAGCAAGGGAGTCGAACGGTTTCCATCGAAGCGGGCGCAGAAAACCTTGAAAACTGTTTTAGCAAGTTCACATTCCCAATGTGTCCACAAAAGAAATGACGGCTCCATTGAAGAGGTCCGGCTGCTCGACCATCACCATGTGCCCGGCCTGGGGAATGAGGACGAGGCGAGAGGCGGCGATGTTTTCATGGAGATATCTGGAATACTTGACCGGGGTCAGCTGATCCTCTTCGCCACAGAGCACAAGGGTCGGAAGTTTGATCTCGGGGAGTCGGTTCCGGATATCGAAATGATCGCAGGCTTTGAAATCGTTGAATATCACGGAAGGCGGGCATTGTCTGGTCACGCGGACAAAGCGTTCCCTCGAGGCCTGAGGAGCGGCTGAAGAAAAGGCGAACTGGTCGATGCTTTGAAAGAAAGCTTCGGGATTTTCGGCCAACATCTGGAAAATCGCATGGGTCACGGCCAGCTTTGCCCCTGATCCCACCAGCACCAACCCGCTCAAACCGGCCGGGGGGTCGAGGGCAAGCTCCAGAACGATCGCGCCGCCCATGGAGTGGCCCGCCAGGACAAAGGGCCTTTTCGCGAACAGCTTTTCGGAACTCAGCCGCACCCATTGCGCATAAGCGCGGATTCGGTCCTCCCCTCCAGGGGCAGAGCCTCCATGGCCGGGAAGATCAAGCCGAAAAACGGAATGCTTTCCCTTAAAGAACTCCGCTTGTCTTTCCCATATCTCCCCGTTTCCTCCTGCCCCGTGCACAAAAAGGAGACAGGGGTCTTTTTCCGTCCCCGTCAGTTCAGGATCCAAAACTTGGATGGTCGTTCCGTTGACGGTAAGATTCATAGGCGTCAGGGCGCGACAACCACCTTCTGGCCGGCTTGAAGAGTATCCTTCTTGGTCATATTGTTGAGCTTGAGAAACTGCTCTGCGGAAAGGTTGTATTTCTTGGCGATGCTGAAAACGGTCTCTCCGGGCTGGACCTCGTGAAGCTTTGCCTGAGGACTTGGTTTCTTTTGAGCGGCCTGGGACGTGGAGGGCTTTTCCGCTTTCTGGGCGAGCTTGTCGATGCGCTCTGCGAGCGATCGTTGAGTGCCTTCAACCTTCGTGAGAGACTGCTGAAGTCCCTTGATCTGGCCATCCACAGCGTCGATTCTCTTTGCGGCCCCTTCCAAAGCCAAGGCCTTTTTTTCCATCTGCTCCATCCGGGTTTTCAGGGCGTTCAGGTCCTCTGTGACAGCCTTGTCTCCTCCGCGAAAAAGCAATACGATCAGGAGGATGAGTATGATCCCGATGAAGCCCCACATCAGGGGCGATTTTCCGGCGGATCCCGAATCGTTCGCGTTCCTGTTGCGGCGGACATTGGCCTTTTGTCTGGCCAGATCCTCCTGCATCTCTCCAAAAATCTCCTGAGTGTCGGAACTGACATCCCGTGTCATAAACCACTCCTTTCAAAACTCAAGGGTTGATGAAACGATCCTTTGGCCAGAGATTAACTTATCAGAGCGTCTAATGCAACAGGCTTTGCAAAGAGGCTGTGCAAATCGCCTGCCTTCAATGCTGAGGAACCGATCACTCCTCCTTCAATGACAACACCGTTAGCCTTTGACGGCAACAAGGGCTTGATCCTCCGGTCGAATCGTTAGGCCTCCTCTTCGATGACTCCCCCGCGCGGGACAGGGAAGGGAAAACGCCAACCAACCTGTCTCAGAAGAATTGAACGGTGGTAACAGGACGCTTTCTTGAACTACAGGGTCAGTGCCGGTCCCTGGGGATGAGAAACCCGATGCTGGCGATAGGACCAAAAGAATACAGCGAGTCCTATGATCAATCCCAGGAACGCCCGGGTCAGGGACGGGAACACGAGAAAGCACGCCGCTCCAAGCAGAAGGCAGCGCTGAAGAGGAGACAAAGGCCCTGCCACATGCCCGATGATCCCCCCGGCCAGGAAGAGCACGCCGACAGCGGTGGCCGCAAAACTGAGTGCAATGGAAAGAGCAGAGCCGTCGAGAAGGAGAGCCGGCTGAAAGACAAAGGCGAAGGGCACAAGAAAACCGGCGATGCCCAGCCGGAAGGCCTCCACCCCGGTCCCCATGGGCTCTGAGCCGGAGAGATTGGCGGCGGCAAAGGCTGTCACCGCATCAGGAGGGGTCAGGTCCGCCAGCACGGCATAGTAGAAGACAAACAGGTGGGCGGCGATCAGTGGAACCCCGAGCTGCGACATGGCATGGGCGCCGACCGTGACGGAAATGATATAGGAAGCAGTCGTCGGGATGCCTGTCCCGATGACGCTGACCACTAGGAAGACGAGGAGCATGGCCAGCAAAAGGTTTCCCATGGAGGCTTGCAGGAACATGGATCCGAAGGATAGGGCCACGCCTGTCCGTGTCAGGGTGCCTACGACCATGCCTGAGCCTGCAAGGATCGCCGCGATGAGGGCTGCGTTCACCATGGCACGTGACAGCGCGTCCAGGAGTTTCATCGGGGTCAGCCGGGTCCGTCTGTTCAAGAAGCTAAGGAGGATGGAGATCCATATGGAGTGGAAAGCGGCCTTGGCAGGGGAGTACCCGTAAGCGAGGAGAGCCAGGACGGAAAGGAAGGGAATGAAATAGTAGGACCTCTCCAGGATGTTTTTTCCTGAGGGCCGTTCTTCAAGAGGGATCGCGCTGATCCCTCGTTTGATAGAGATGAAGTGGACCATGCAGAAGACGCCCAGGTAGTAGAGGAGAGCCGGAATGATGGCCAGGGTGATGATCTTGAAATAAGGGATCCCTGTGATTTCCGCCATGATGAAGGACCCCGCTCCCATGATGGGAGGCATGATTTGTCCACCTGTGCCGGCGATCGCTTCAATGGCAGCGGATTCCTTTGGGGAAAAACCGCTTCGTTTCATCAGGGGAATCGTGAAGCTGCCCGTGGCATAGACGTTGGCGACCGTTGACCCGCTCATGGTCCCGTAAAGGGCGCTGGACAAAACCGAAATCTTGGCGGAGCCGCCTCTTGCCCACCCCGCTGCGAAGGTGGCGAAGTCGATCAGGAACTCGCCGGTTCCCGTGGCGGTCATGATCGCTGCAAAGAGGATGTAGATATAGAGAATCTCGGCGGATATGCCGGTCAGAAACCCGAACATTCCCTCATCGCCTGAAAGGTAGAGAATCTCAACCGCACGGGAGAGGCTGAAGGCCTTGAAATGGAACATTCCCGGCCAGTACTGGCAGGTGAGAAGATAGATCAGGACCAAGCTGATGGTGGCCGCCATCCATTTGGACATGGCGCGTCGGCAGGCTTCTATTACGGCCAGGGCGAGGACGCCACCCAGGAAGACCTCTTCAAATCGGACCTCGTGGAAACCGATGAATCGCATGTTGAGGCGATCCGATTGAACGATGGTGTAGATGCTTGCCGCAGCGCAAAAGAGCGCCAAGCCGATATCCGGAAGGCTGGGGCGATCCTTTGGGGATTTCCGGTTAGCCGGAAAAAGAAGATAAACCATGGGCAGGAGCAGGAAAAGATGGATGCCCCGGAGTATCCGGGGGGAAGGGGTCCCGAAGCCGGAGGTGTAGAAATGAAATACTCCGGCAACGACGCCGACCATCAGGATTGGGAGATTCCACCACCCCTTGAGACTTCGCATGAAGCCGCCCTTCAGAAGCTTAAAGGCAAGGCGCCTTCCTGGTTCAGAGGAAGGCGCCGGTCAAACGGCACCACGTGCCCAGGCTGAGCTCCTCCCTATTTCAAAACGCCCTTTTCTTTGTAGTACTTGATGGCGCCGGGATGGAGAGGGATGCCGGTCCCGGTAATTCCGTCGGCCACCTGGTAAGGCGCCAGGCTTGCGTGAATCTTGTGAACCCGGTCGAGATTGTCGTTGACCGCCTTGGTGATCCTGTAAGCAAGCTCATCGGGCATGCCCTTGTGGGTGGTGATCACACTTCCCGACGTTGCGGTGACCACGTCCCGAGTGTTGGCCGCCTTGGGATAGGTGCCGACCGGGATTTTGCCCTCGGTGATGCCGAATCTCTCCAAAGACTTTAGAAGCGGTTTCGAGAAATCCAGGATCCTGAGATCGCGGCCGACCGATGCCTCCAGAACGGCTGCTCCTGGAATGGCAAGGAAAGTAAAAACCGCATCCACGTTACGATCTTTATACTGCTGGGCCTGGGCCGAATAGTTTCCCCTGAAAAGGGTGACTCCTGCATCCTCCATCGCCTTGTAGTCCGTCTTGTAATGAGCGAGGACTTTTCTGAAAACCCACTCCTCGGAGGTGCCTGCAGGCGATATGGCGATACGGATCTTTTTCTTCTGTCCGAAAATCTCATCCACGTCCTTGAAGGGTGTGTCCGCACCCACGAAGAAGTGGAAATAATTCATGCTCATGCCGCCGACAAGAGCGCGAAGATCTTCGAGCTTGGATTCGAAAGGATCCTCACCGTTGAATGCCGCGAAATTCATGAAAGGAAGGCCCCAGCCCAGTTCCGCATCTTTTTTGTTGAGGAGCGCGGGGTTGACCGTCCCGCCGCCGGGAATGACCTTGATGACGATATCGTTGTGCACGGAGTGGATCAGGTCGGCTAGGCCGCCGGCGATCGTGTACCAGCCGCCCCCCAACCCACCGGCAGTCCAAGTCAGAGTGATTTGTTTGTCCGCGGCGAATGTCGGGCTGCCAGCAAGTCCGACCAGCGCTATCATCAGTACTATTCCTAAGCATGTGCGAGATCTCATTTGGGTATCCTCCTCTCCTGAATGTTGTGGTTTGGATGTGACAAGATTTTGAAATAACTGATTTTATCCGCGCTCTCTTGTAACGAAAGCGGTTTTATTCGATTTCACGAATCTTGTAAAGCCTTTTGTTTGTCCCCTCCCTTACTGGGAGCAGAACCCTCTCCTTCATTCGAAGATTTCAGGTTGCCTCTTTCATGACGATGCAGGCACAAAGTAGCAGAGGCACAAAGGCACAGAGAAAAAAATAGCAGCCGAAAAAAAGAGATAGGGTAGAAGATTTTTCCGCTTTGTGCCTTTGCTCCTCTGTCCCTTTGTCCCTCAAACGCGTTTATTCCGCCTATTGCCATGAGCGTCGAGAAATGCTATGATTTCAACAAATACTGACACGTTCGGGCGATCCATGTTCAACGAATGCAAACATCTCCATGATATTTTGGATGCTCAGATAGATATCATCGAGCGCCACATTGACAAGCATAAATGGTTCCATGGGATCGTGAACAAGGACCAGGCCATTTTTGATTTCATTGAAAAGTACGGCTTTATCATGCGGGAGTTCTATTGTTCTCGATCGTGCAAAGACCGATTCGAGTGCGAACTGGCTCAACAATACCATCCGAAATAACCCGCGGCAGCAACCCGATTTAAAGCAGTTGAAAACCGAAGAAGCTTGTGTTAAGGTTTTCTTGCGTCCACCTGGAGCATCTCTGAACATATCCGTGTAGCCGTTGCATCTGGGTTGCGTTGTTTTCTCTTTTCATTTCTGATCTCCTATTCCCAGGTATTTCGACTTCTCCTTTCCCCTTAAGTGTTGTTTCTCCTGCGCCTGCACCCCGGTTGACTCCGTTTTCCCGGTGGATCCGTTTCACGGATGAAGACGTCCTGGGCATTTCACCTCAAATGAGAAAGGAGGTCCCACCATGAAAGCAGGAATCGTTTTCACAGGAACCGGCCCCATTCTTATTCTGACGACCTTTGAATCCTTTGAAGACCCAAAACTGGTCGATAAGATGGCGGCCAAAGGGATTAAGAAGTACATTGCTTCCGAGCTGCCGCTGGAGACCGTGAAAAAGAAGTACGGAAACCATTACCACGTGGTGTTGGAAGACCTCAAGCAGACCGATGACCTCCGGGTCCTCGATTACAATGGGTACAATGTGTTCTACAACTTCAAGTTCTCGGAGATGGGGAAAGCCGTCTATCATGAGGCACCCTGAAGGCCGCAACGATTGACCAACCGAGTGGTTGCTCGTTGAGCCCGCCCTCTCACAAAGGAGGGGGCGGGTGTTTTTTTTCTGGAGAAGAATGAAATGCAGGTATAGATTTATGGCCAAACCATAGGGTCGGAGGAGGTGGGGAATGGCCTTTCGAGCTCGTATCAGGGTGCGCTTTGGCGATATCGACTACGCCGGGATTGTCTACTACCCTCGGTTCCTTCACTATTTCCACGTGGCGCTGGAGGAGTTCTTCGAGGCGGAGGTCGGAATCGACTATCCGGAGATTCTCAACCGACACCGGCTGGGTTTTCCCACGGTTCACCTGGAGACGAATTTTAGGCGCTCTTTGCGCTACGGAGACCTGATCGACGTGGAGATCCGAGTGCTTGAAATTGGCCGGACCTCCATCACGTGGGGTTATAAAGGATACAACGGGAAAGACTTGGCTGTAGAGGGGCAGAACGTCACGGTCAGCATGAACATGGACACCTTCGAGAAAACGGAAACCCCCGCGTGGCTCATCAAAGGCCTGGAAGCTTATCGGCAGCGATGCGGAGAAGGGGTTTAGCACCCCTCCGGAGGATATGGGCACATGAGACAGATCAAATACAGGGCATGGCATTGGCAAAGGAAACGCATGTTCGAGGTTCGGTCCATTGATTTTTCCCTGAACCAGGCGAGTGGGGTCTGGACCGGGGCCGGGTCCGAAGAAACAGGTCCTGTGAACCTGGATTCCTGTCGGCTCATGGAATTCACGGGCTTGTGCGACATGAAGGGGCGGGAAATCTACGAAGGGGACATTGTGGACGATACCACCAATCGAATCGGGATCAACCAAGCCACATTGGTTGTCCGATGGAACGATCAAGAGGCGGCTTTCTCTCTCTATGACCCGAGAGGAAAAACGATATGGTGGAAGCCTCATCTTCAGGAGGTGATCGGCAACTTTTGCGAGAACCGCTCTCTTCTGGGGGGAGTCTGATGACCTGGCCGCGCACCTTTATGGCCGTCGTAATGGTTTTCATAATCATCGGAGGATTCGCAGCGGCAGGGGGCGAGTCTCCGAAGACCGAGCAAGGAGACCTTCAGTTTCTTCGACAGGACGGGTCCACAGTCGTCTCGATCACCATTGAAGTGGCCGACACCCCGGAAGCCCGGATCAAAGGACTGATGGAACGGTGGTCCCTTCCGGAGCTCCACGGAATGATTTTCATTTTCGATTATCCGGAGATGCAGAGGTTCTGGATGCACAACACGCCCCTCTCGCTCGACATGATCTTTGTGGATGAGAACCGCAGGATACTGAACATCGCCGAATCGACGACGCCCATGTCCAAGCAGACGTACAGCTCCA
>Ga0105106_10002277_pt1 | contig 13821 bp, 8 predicted proteins | sample PPLLaktember2015_5_FD_79109 | JGI IMG/M metagenome (GOLD analysis project Ga0105106, IMG submission 79109) | Freshwater sediment microbial communities from Prairie Pothole Lake near Jamestown, North Dakota, USA - PPLs Lake P8 Core (1) Depth... | ecosystem: Environmental > Aquatic > Freshwater >...
TGGGTCGACCGACCGTGTGTGCGAGGAACTCGGCCGCGCGCCGACAGGGGCCGCCGTCACCGAACGCCAGCTCTAGAGTGGCTTCACGCGTCAGCGGGTAGTAGCCGCTCACCGAGCAGAAGCGATCTTTCGTCATCGTGTCTCGGACGCGCAGCAGCACGTCCGATGCGAACACGATGTCCGGGTCTGTCTGAATGACGATGGGATGGCTGGCTTCGCGCAGGCCGGCGTTTCGCGCGCGCGCGTTGTTGCGGGGTTCTCCCTGTGTTCTGAGCTGGAGCAAGCGTACGTCGAGTCCGCGCTGCCGCCAGGAGTCGACGACCATCCCGACGTGGTCCACGCCGCCGTCGTTCACGACGATCACTTCGAAGCTGTCGGGCGTCACGGCGGACCAGGTCAGGGACTGGAGCAGCGCCGACAGGTAGGCCGCGCGGTTGTAGCACGGCACCACGACGGAGATGCGACGTGTGTCGTCCATCGATGGAGCCGTCAGGCCGCCGCCTGCGCCGCCGCCTCGGAGGCTTCCTTCAGCAGCACTCTCGCCCGGGCGTGGGCGGGGTTCAGCGCGAGACACGCCTCGAAGTGTGGAACCGCCGCGGCTGGATGGCCCTCGAGAACATCGAGATCACCCACATGGAAGTGCACCGCGGCCTGGAGCGCCTCCGGCAGCAGTCCGAACGCGTGCTTCGCCAGCACGATCTCGAAGCAGGCTCGGGCCTCGGCAGTGCGGCCGCACCGCTTGAGAGCGGAGCCAAGATGGTAGAGCACCTGGGCCAGCACCCGCGGATCGGCGCCTGCACGATCGCGCGCGAGGCCGAGGAGCGCAAGCGCCGTGCCGTCGCGCCGGGATCGGATCGCTGACAGCGCACTGGCCAGGAGCCGCGTGGGCAGCTGCGCCTCATGAGTGTTCAGCCATTCCTGCAGGGAGGTCGGCTCTGTCGATCCGGCGTCGGGGCGCGCGTCGTCGCGGGTGCTCAGCAGGGTCGCCGCGAAGATCACGCACGCGTCCGAGTCGTCGTGCGTGGCGTCGAAGCCGCGGGTCGCGAGCTCACGTGCGCGAGGCAGATCCTGATCGACGAGCGCGAGTTCCAGCGCAAACGCGTAGTAGTCCGGATGTCCGGTCACGCCGAGCGCCTGGGCGATGAGCTCGTTCGCGTCCTGCCGGTCACCCTGTTCGAAGGCCGCCGAGGCGCGGCAGGCCAGTCCCACCCCGCGCGTGGCCGCGCAGGTCTCGAGAACGGCGATCGCACGGTCGATCACGGCGGATTCAGGCAGGGGATCGGGAGCGGCGCCCTGCTTCGCCGGCTCGGAGGAGCGAGCCGCGTGCGTCTCGAGTGCTTCGCGATACTGCGCGAGCATGCGCTCAGCCATCGCGACATGGCCGCGCGACGTGCGCACGGTGTCCGCGGCCCGTGCGCCCAGCGAACGGCGCAGCGCCTCGTCCGACATCAGCCGATCGAGGGCCTGGCCGAGGGCCGCCGCGTCTCCAGGCGGTACCAGCAACCCATCCACCTCGTGCGTCACGACATCGGGCACTCCGCCGGTCCGGCAGCCGACCACCGGCACGCCATGCTGCATGGCTTCGAGGTACATCAACCCGAACGACTCGTAGAGGGATGGCGCCACGAAGAGGTCCGCCGCTCGATAGAATTCCAGCAACGCGTCGTCGCTGACTGCGCCGTGGAACAGCGCGCGCTCGAGCCACGAGGCTCCCGCATGTTTCTCGCGGAACTCGGACTCGAACGTGATCCCGGGACCGGACTGCAGTGTGTTGTGGCCGACCATGTCGCACTGCCAGTTCGGGTGCCGTTCGAGAAGCGCGGGAAGCGCGTCGAGCAGCAGCTGGATGCCCTTGCGGCGCTCGAGCCGGCCCACGAAGAGCAGACGCTGGCGCGACGACTCGGGCCGGGTTGGCTGCGGCGCCGCCGGCGCCGGACGGGTGCCCAGCGGGACCGGGAAGACGTCGCGACCTGACCAGCTGGCTCTTGCCTCGTAGCTGTCGAGCACACCCCGCGACGGCGCGAGCACGCGCGTCGCATGCTCGATCGTCCACTGGTCCAGCTCGATGGTCGCGGCCAGATCCTGGTTGGTCGTCCAGCCTTCGGAATCGATCACGCGTTCGAGCGGCGTCACGAGCATCAGCGCAAGCGGCCAGGCACCCTGCTGCGCGACGCCAATCGCTTCGAGACCCCAGTTCGAGGCATGAATCACATCGAACCGATCGCCGGCGTTCGCGCGCGCCTGCAGGCATCGCAACACGGCGTCCGCGTACGCGAGGTTCTGTGCGAGCACCGGAGACTGTCCCAGCAGCCGTGACGGCGCCCCGGGCGTGACTCCCAGGATCTCGAAGCCGAGCCGTTCGCGCCTGACCGGCACGTCGCTCTCGGTGATGACGGTCACGCGATGGCCGAGTTCGTGGAGACCGCACGCCAGGTCAGACGTGTAGCGGCCCACGCCGCCCGCGTGCGGATCGGGCGGAATCCGGCGGGACAGCAGAGCGATCGACAACGGCTCCTGTCCGCCGCCTTCCGAGTGACCCTGGAATGCGACGAACGCGGGAGGTTCGCTCGCCTCGAGCGGCGTTGCGCGCCTGCTGAAGAGGCCGAGGCCGAGTCCTTGGATCGTGCCGCGCCGGCACTGCTTGCGTAGCCGAACCAGATCCGACCGGCTGATACGGCCCTCGTCCCCGAGGCCTTGAAGCTCACGAACGAAGTGCTTCCGCGGCGCAAGTCGGAGCGTTTTCAGAATCCGGATGGGGAGCACGTCCGCGCCGTTCTTCAGGCAGTAGTAGGCGTCGCTCCGCGCGATGAGCCTGCGGTTCCTGATGAACGGCTCGCCGAGTGGCGACGCTGCGGGGTAGTGCCGCACGGCCGCGCGCTCGACGTACGCCACCTCGTATCCGGCGCGCACGAGCCGCAGACACACGTCGGCCTCGTCCAGGTAGTAGGCGAAGTGCTCGTCGAAGCCGCCAATCTCGACGAGCGCCGAGCGCCGGAAGGCAGAGTTGTTGCCGACCGTCCGCCGGCACCATCGCAGCGGGTCGACGTCGCCTGCCGGCGGCTGGTCCGTGAAGCGCTGCTCGGCGTAGTCGGACGTCCATCCTCCGGCGAACTCCGTCCATTCAGTATCGCGATGGATCGACGGACCGCCGGCCGCGCCGATGCGGCCTCCGGCGTCGCCCTCGAACACCGCGACCAGCCCCTGCAACCATCCGGCGTCCGCTGGCAGGGCGTCGTCGTCGATGAACACCACGATGTCGCCTGCGGCCGCCGCGATGCCGAGGTTGCGCGAGCGGGACAGGTTGGCCGTGTCGCAGGACACGACCTTGATGCGGTCGGCATGTCGCGCCAGCACTTCCGCCGTGTGATCGGCCGACGGTCCATTGACGACGACGACTTCGAACGGCGGGCCCTCGAGTCGCGTGAGAGACGGCAGCAGCCGCTCGAGGCAGCTCGCGCGGTTGTAGGTGTTGATGACGATGGACGCAGTCATGGCAGGAGGCGACTACGACCGCTCCAGGCCGATGGCCTTCCAGAACATCAGATTCCGGCCGCGCGCGCCGGGCTCCAGCGCCTCGTCGGACCAGAGCTCGAGCGTGTGCGTGCCGGGTGCGAGGTCCAGCCAGCGGTGCTGGACGAATCCGCCGACGGGGCTGTGGACCTTCGTCACGCTCTCGGTCCCGTCCATCCGCATGCGGATGCGACTGCACCAGGGATGCGACCAGAGCAGCAGGATCAGCCCGTCGCCTTCGAACGTCAGCGTCAGGCGGCCGGAGGGATCCTTCGCACAGGCCGCCGTCAGCGGGCCGTGCAGTGTGCACTTCTCCCAGGGGCCCGCATACCTGACGGCCGGAGAGGTGTGGTGGAACTCGGTCTCGCGCACGGTTCTGACGCGATGGCCGGGCCGGGGCTCGGCCATCAGGATGATGCCCGTGCCGAGATCGGGCCGGCCTTCGAACGCTTCCGTCCACCTGCGCGCGAACGCCTCGTCTGCCACGTCATCGAACGTCCGGTAGAACGACCCGTTGAACCCCTTGGCGATGAGCACGTCGAAGCGTGAGTCCATGAGCCCGCGCAGCTCTGCGTAGGTCATGAGCGACACGTGCTCGCCGTTGTGGCAGTAACGCTCGCCATGCGCCTGGTACAGGCATGCGTCCGCGTTCGGGGTGGTCACGATGAAGCGCCCACCGGGCTTCAACACGCGGTAGACCTCGTCGAGAAACGCGTCGACGTTGAACACGTGTTCGATCGACTCGCCCGCGAACAGTACGTCCACCGACCGATCGGCCAGGGCGAGCGTGCTGCCGGTCGAGGTCAGGTAGCGGAAGCGATCGCCGTACGCGAACGAGCCGTTGCGGGACACCGACTCGGAGATGCGGACCGCCTCAGGCGAGAGGTCGATGCCGATCGCCTCCTTGCAGTCGTGGAGTTTCGGGAAGATGCACGCGAAGCCCCATGGACCCACGCCGTAGTCGACGACGACCTTGTCGCGGAGATCACCCAGAGGCAGAGAGTCGAGGAGCGCCATGCGGCGGAAGTGGCTGGCCTGTGTAACGGCCGGCAGCTTCTTCAGGTCGTAGAACGCGCCCGGGTTCGCCTCGGCGGCGAGGAAGCCGTTGTCCCAATAGGCGGTCATCTCGTCGCGGACAGGTGTGGCGGTGGCCATCGTGCTACTCCTTCTCCGAAGCGCGTGGACGGACGCGCAGCATGCGGAATCCGCCCCAGCGAGCCGTCGTTCCGTCGGGGGCGACGATGGGGGCCGTCGACAGGGTCGACAGCGTGCCGGCGTCGACCAGGCGGGTGTGGTGCCTGGTCACGCAGGTGTCGATGGCGGCCTCGACCTCCCAGTAATGGGAGTCGTGAAACAGCAGGTGGGCTCCTGGCGCCGCGACTTCGAGCACGCCTTCGACGTCGCGGATCACGCCAGGCGTCGTGTGGTCGCCGTCGATGAACACGAAGTCGAACTCGCCGCCGGCCTGCGTGTACGCCTCGACCAGCGCACCGGGCGAGCAGCGGCGAATCATGGTCGCGCGATGCGCCACGCTGGCCCACACATCGGCCGGCACCAGCGGATTCGGATCGACGCAGGTCAGCCTTCCCTCGCCGACGTCGTCGAGAGCGGCGGCGATGATGGTCGTGGACCCGCCAAAGTGCGTGCCGATCTCGAGGCATCGGCGCGGTCGCAGGCCCCGCACGATGGCGTAGAGGAGGAGCCGCTCGGGCAGGAGCAGCTCCGCGGGCGCATCGAGGATCGTCGACACGCGCGTCGAAAGACCGGCGTCCTGGAGTTTCAGGGCCTCAGTGTGGGTCATGCGCACCTTTCCGTGGGCGCCTCGAGGGCGCTTGAGTGGACGAACATCGGGCTCGAGATCCCGTCGCGCAGGAAGGACACGGCCGCGCGCAGGCCCTGCTGGACGGCCGCGGGCGAGTAGGCGAGCAGCCGTTCCGTTTGAGCGCGGGCAATCTCGTGGCAGCTGGCGGTATTCTCGAGAAGTTCTTCGGCGAGAGCGCCCACGCGTTCTGGATTCCACTCGTCCAGCAGCACGCCGGCCGCACCGAGCGTTTCGCCGACGGCGCCGCGGTTCAGCGCAATCGTGGGCACGCCAAAGGCCATCGCCTCGGCGAGCGGGACACAGAATCCCTCGTGCTCGGAGGCGCACACGAACAGATCCGCGGCGCGGTAGCAGGCGCGCAGGGTCTCGTCGGTGACCGAGCCGACGAACTGAATCCGGGAAGCGTTGGCCAGCCCCTGCCGCATCTGTTCGAGACGGCTCACGTAGGCGGGGACTGCGCGCATGTCGCCGACCAGAAGGAGCCGGCCTCCCCCGACAGCGGTCGCGAAACGATCGAAGGCCAGCATCACCTGGTCCTGCCGCTTGTTGGGGGCCAGGCGTCCGACGAAGAGCCAGATCGGACCGTCGCTCTCGCGCGCGAGTTCGGTCGCGAACGACTCGTCCCACGAGGCCGCGCGCAGTGCGGCGGCGTCGACGACCGGGTAGAGACACAGCATGGGCCGCCGCGTGGTGAGTCGGGCGGCGTACTCCCGGAGGTTGTAGAACGAGTCGCCGATGATCAGATCGAAGCGATTGGCGATGCGGTCGAGCTGGGCGCAGCCGCGCGACGTCATCTCGTAGTGCGGAGTGCGCGGCGCGAAGAAGTGGGGCGGCGTGATGTTGTGGTAGTGGATCGCCTTCTGTCCGGGGAAGGTCTCGATCAGGTGTTCGAGGCGGCTGAAGCCCCAGTAATGGAAGATCGCCGCGTCGTCGGAGGTGAACCTCGCCCCGCGCAGGCGTCCCGTCTCGGCGCGCACGCTGGCCTCGGCGAACAGCGCCAGGATGGGCCGCGCGCCGCCAAGGTCAGCCAGCGTCGCCGCGTTCGTCCTGGTGATCCGGCTGACGGCGTCGCGGTCCTGCAGGGCTTCCATCACCTGGAACACGCGCGGTGAAGGTCGGGGAGCGCGCAGTCGCCGATCGGAGACGACCCGTGCGTAGACGTCCGCCGTTTCGCGCGCCATCCGGTCATCCGTGAAGCGGGCGTCGAACGCGCGCCGGCCGGCGCGACCGAGCGCGCGCCGACGTGAGAGATCGTTCGCGAGCGCGGCGACGGCGCCGATCAGCTCGTCCGGATCCGCCGGATCGCACAGCAGCGCCCCGGCTTCGTTCTGCGAGAACACTTCGCACGCGCCGCCCGTTCGGAACGCGACGGTTGGCAGCGAGGCGCGCATGGCTTCGAGGAAGATGAGTCCAAACGACTCGTAGAGCGCCGGGTGGAGCAGCAGGTCGGCGCGCGCGTAGCTGGCGGCCAGAGTCTGCTCGTCCACGTAGCCTTCGAAGCGCACCCGCGAGGCCAGCTCAGGGTGTCGCGCCGCGAAGGCGTCCGGATAACTCATGCCGGTCTCGCGCTGGAATCCATCCGACGCGCTGTTGTCGCGACCCACGAAGCGAAGCGTGAGGTTCGGCACCGCCGCGAGCAGCCTCGGGAGCAGATCGAGCACGAGCCGCGTCCCCTTCCGCAGCTCGAGGCGGCCCACCACGAGCGCTTCGACCGCCGTGGCGCCGGCCGATTCCCGTGCGCGTGTGTGGCTCCGAGTCGATTCCGACGCGTTCAGCTCGCGCGGCAACCCAGGGTGAACGATCGAGGTTCGCGCGCCCAGCGCCGGGAGCTCGTAGAGCCGCTGCACTTCAGCCAGGACCGATGCCGAGTCGGCCACGCACGCGGCGGCATGGGTCAGGGCGTACCGGTCGATCGCGGCGAGCGTCGCTTCATGGGGTCGAGGCGCCCGCTCCTGCAGCTCGACGAGTTGGAGCAAGGTCGTCTGCAACCACACGACCACGGGACATGGGGCGTGACGCACGAGCGCCATGGGCTGCGCGAGCCAGAGCGGGACGTCCACCACGTCGATCGGCGTCCGTCTTGCCAGATCCAGCACGCCTTCGCAGAGGAGCTGCGCATCACTCAGCGGGCGATCGAGGACGGGCATGTCCGGCACGAACGTGTTCGACGCAGTGCCACCGAAGAGTCGATGAACATGAACGCCGCGCTCGCTGGCCGACTCGCGTCTGGCTCCACGCGTGACGACATGGACTTCATGGCCCATCCTGACGAGAGCCTCGGCGAGCACTTGTCGCTGCCGGGCGACGCCCTCCGTGGCGTCTGGCGGATAGTCGAGTGACACGAGAGCGACGCGCACGTCAGTCTCCAGCCATCGCATGCGTCGAGCTGCGCGCGTGCGCGGCCAGACTCGAAACGGCGGCGGCCAGTCGCTCGATGACCTCGACCGCGTGCGGTGGAGCGGCCAGGCCCTGCGGTCCGGGCGGCCGAGCGGCTTCGATGGCGACGAAGTGGCGGAAGAGCGAGTCCACCATGGCCGTGAGTGGCGCCACAAAGGGCTGGTCTTCGGCCTCCAGGTCCGCGAGCGTCCGATGCAGTTCAATTGCCGACGGCAGCTGGTGCAGCAGCGCGCCCGAGAGATCCAGGCCAAGCTCGGGCGTGTCCGTGAGCGCGTGACAGGACAGATTCTCGTCCACGCGTGCGAAGAGGGCTTGGGGCGCGGCGTCCTGGCCGCGGTCGTCCATGAACGCCTCGCCCAGCGGACCCAGCGCGTGAGCCGTCGCCTGTCCTGGCAGCTCCGTGACAAGGAACAGTCGTCCGCGGTAGTCGGAAAACGTCCTCCGTATCGCCCCGGGGTACCGGTCGAAGTCCTCCAGATGCCACACGCTGCGATGAGCGTGGTAGGTGTTGCCGTCCCAGCCCATTTCCTGCGGCCAGTTGTCCCCGATCGGGATCGTGACAATCGCGGACTGTCGGGCGTGGCGAATGGCCTCGTCGACGAGCGCGTACGCGCGGGTCTTCGTCTGGTGCTCAACGACGTCGCCCATGTAGACGACGTCGTATGCGCCGAGGGTCGGCAGCACCTCGACCGCGTCGCCGATGTGCAGGCGGTCGTAGATGTAGCCGTGGAGCGGAGTCAGGCAGGCCGGAAACGCCTCGATCCCCTCGATGCGCGTCTTCCAGAGCGCGCGCGCCTCGCGGCCTTCCCACACGTCGAGGAACTCGCGCGCGAGCACGCCCCATCGCCCGAAGCCGGTGCCGATGTCGAGCACGCTTTTCGGCTGCAGGCGGCGCAGCACGCCCACGCAATAAGAGATGTTCTGCCAGTTGCTCGTTCCCACGGTGCCTCGCTCTTCACGCCGCAAACATGTCGAGGGCCTGCACGCCCCGACGCAGATAGGTCTCCACGTGGCGGTGTGGCGCGGTGGCCATCGCCGGATCCCATCCTTGTGATTCGCCCGCGAGCAATCCCGACCGGCCCGCGAGATCGAGCCAGATCGTCGTGCGCGCGCCTGAGGCCTCCGCCAGAGGTGTCAGGTTCTCGAAACCCCAGCCGGTCGGCTCGCGGCGCGGCAGCACGCAGAGGTCGTACGAGTCCGCGCGCAGCCGATCGATCGCGTCGGAGCCGAGCGCACTGACATCGAATGCCGGGGCGTCGAACGGAATCACCCGGCGTATCCCCGGGAGCGCGGCGGTGTCGGCCGCGAGCGCGCCAGGACAAATCACGTCCACCGCCGCACCGTCGAGGCGGCGGAGCTGACTCATGAGGTGCATGAAGAGCGGCGGCCGCTGGCATCGCACCGTCAGCACACTGCGTGGCGCCGGGCCCAGCTGATCCCAGAACGTGAAGAGACGAAGCTGTCGATCGTCGAGAGCAGCCTCGAATTCGGCAAGATCGGCCGTCGCGCTTCGGGCGAGGAGCGCCTCGTAGGCCGACGCGGCCCAGTTGAAGCCGCCATCCTGGACGATGCGGATTTCGGGAGTCTCTGGCCAGGTCGGCCATACCGCCGCCTCCAGCGCCGTGCGGGTGCCGCCTGAGGTCAAGGTGTCCAGACCAGTCCGCGTCACGATCTCGACGAAAACGCCCCCCGTGAGCGACTGGGTCGGTTCACCGTGCAGCACGGCGTGCACGCGGCCGGCTGTGGACGCGCCCGGCAGCGCAGCGAGGGCGTCGAGACGCCCCGGGTCCACGAAGAGCTGATTCACTTCACAGAAGGCGACGCCGCTGTAATCCCCTGGCACGTCGCGCGCCCACCCTGTGAGATCGTCGACCGCGGCAACCTCGATCAGCCCGACGTTCGAAACGACGTCGGGGTGCGTCAGCATGTCCGCGATCGCATCGGCGGGAATGGCGCACGCGACCACGACCTTCGAAACGGCCCTGGCCTGCTGCAGCCGCGAGATCACGCGGACGAGCCACGGCTGTCCGGCGACCGGCAGTCCCGCCAGCTTCACATCGAGGCCGGTGCGGACGGCGATCACCGCTGCAATCCTCATGCGACCACCCTCTCGTAGAAGCGGATGGTGCGATCCAGCATGGCGTCGAGGCTGTACTGACGCTCGACGAGCTCGCGCCCGCTCTGCGCCATGGCCGTGCGAAGCTCCCGATCCTCCAGCAGGCAGAGCATCGCTTCGGCCAGCGCCGATCCGTCGTCCGGAGGGACGAGGAGCCCTGTCGAGCCGTGACGAATCACCTCGGCCGCGCCTCCCGTGCGGCAGCCGATGGGTGGGCACCCGCACGCCATGGCTTCGAGATACACGAGCCCGAAGGCCTCGAATGGCGAGGGAGCGACCATGACGTCAGAGGTCGAGTACAGCCCTGGCAGTTCGTCGGGCGGCACGGTGCCCAGGAAGAGGTACCTGTCGCTGCCGACGCCGAGCGCCTCCCACTCGGCGCACATCCACGCCACGTTGCTGTCGAAGGCCGGCGGACCGTTGACGTCCGGTCCGGCGAGCAGGAGCACGGCATCGGGCATCGCGTCCGCGACTTCGGCGAACGCGCGCACGAGCGTGGAGATGCCCTTGCGTTCCTCCATCCGGCCGACGAATAGCGCGAGGCGGGCATTCTCCAGTCCCAGGCGTTCCCGCACGCGGGACGGCGTCGGTCGAAACAGGTCGACGTCGATCCCGTACGGCACGTGCGCGAATCGATCCTTCGGCAGGTGATAGTCCTCGGCGCATCGGGTCGCGAGCGCCCTGGAGTTGGCGTGCACCGCGCGCGCCTCGAGGAGGGTCGTCCGCTCCGCGTCGGCCAGCAGCGCCGTGCCGGGTGTGATGCTCTCGCCGTTCATCGCGAGGCAGAGCAGCAGGTGAGCGTGGCATTTCACGACCAGCGGCACGTCCGGATCGGCGGCCATGAACAGGCCCTGGCCCTTGTACTCCGGTGCCTCGACGACGTCGAAGGGGCCACCGGATTTCATGAGGGCGCGCAGCTTCCGCCATGCGTGCCAGGCGAACGACAAGGCTGGTCTCGCCTCGCCGAGCTCGGGCCCGCTCTCGTTCCACTCGTCGGGAACGGCGAGCGCGTGTACGTGGACGCCATCTTCATCGAACGACCACGAACCGCGTACGGCCCGCGCGATCACGTGGACGTCATGGCCAGCCCGCGCCAGGCCGCGCGCCATCACGCGCACGTAGGTCTCTATCCCGCCCCCATTGCCTGGCGGTCCATCCGCCGCGTAGTCGCTCGACAGGAGGCACACGCGCATGGGTCAGTGGGTCCTCACGCACAGAGTGTCGAGGCCCCAGTCGTGGAGCGCGTACCCCGCCCCCTCCAGAAGCTCCCGGCACGCCGGTTCGTCCTCCTGGAGGAGCACGCGCTCGTAGTTGATAAAGGCGGGGCGAAGGCGGTCGAAGTCGATCGTCTTCAGAATCTCGTAGTCGTATCCCTCGGCGTCGATCTGGAGCAGGTCCAGTCCGTCGAGGCCGTGGCGGTCGACCACGTCGTGGAGCGTCGCGCATGGCACGGGCTCCGCGATCCGATGCTCGAGGTAGAAGCGCTGCTGCTCGTTGTTCCGCTCGTGATGATCCCAGAGGCGCGTCATGCGTTCGGCGCGCAGCGAGCCGAGGCCGCGCATCCAGTGGGGCTGCCCGTGCGCTTCGGGATCGACGGCGAGCCGGTAGAAGTCGCGGACGCCCGATGACTCGGCGATCGCGACGTTCTCGAAGCGAACGCACGGAAGACCGGCGTATGCACGACACAGACTGTCGAAGTGCTCTTTCACTGGCTCGACCAGCACCACGGCGCACCTGGCGAGCCGCTCGCCGGACAGCGCGGGAAGTTCCCGATGGAGAAAGGGAAACAGGGGATCTTCGGGGCTGTTGCCCACGTTTGCGCCGATCTGCACCACGGTGAAGTACGGCCGCGTCGCCAACCACGCCAGCACGCTCGGAAATGTCGTCAGCGAGCGATGAGGGATGCGTCCCACGAGTCAGCCACCGCCTCCGAAGGGCAAAGTCCATGCCGCTGGTGCCACTGGTCGAGCACGCCAGCCAGATCCGCAAAGAAGAGGAGTTCGCCGTCGACCGTGCTGACCACGAGCGAACGTCCGGCCCAGGCGACGCCGAATGGGTAGTAGCAGCGAAGCTGCGCCTCCAGTCCCTGCGGCGAAACCAGCGTCACGGCGTCGGCTTCCGGGCAGGCGGCGGCGGTCCATCCGTGGCCGGTACACCGACACGAGGTCGACCCGTTGACGCCCAGCGGCGTTGCACGTGGCGTCTCGCCGGGATGCCAGAGCCACCCCTCGTGCAGGCGGACGCGCCGATAGGCGCCTCCGGGACCGCGTTCGCAGGGCTCCAGGCGCAGGTCGTCACCAGCGTCGTGAACCGCCAGGAGGGTGAGATCCGGCAGCCACGCCGTTGCCGGCTCGCCCGGCGCCCAGGACACCACGCCGCCGTCGAGGTTCGTCCAGTAGAGGCGCTGCCGCCACCAGGTGCCGACCGTCGGTCGGAACGACAGGTCCTCGACGATCACGTCTCTGGACGCACCGGAGCGATACATCACGTACCCGCTCTCGACCGCCGGCCAGTTGTGCGTGCCGTTGTTCCAGGCGATCGATCCTTCGCGGCCGAGCGGCAGCACGCCCAGGATGGGCCTTGGCCACTCGGCATGCGGTTCGATCCGGCCATCCTCACGGACCCTGAAGCTCTGTCGTCCGTGGAGCGGCGCGCAGACGACTTCGCGTCCCGCGCGGTGCATGAGGATCGATCGCGGCGCTCCGCCATCGGTCAGCACGCGCGGCGCAAGGAGGGTCGTCGATCCGCCGCCGTCGCCTGGCTGTGAGAGCAGGCCCGTCAGCGCGCGCGACGCGTGAGCGGGTGCGCTGGAGGAGAGGCGAGAGGAAATCGCTGGCGGCATCGCCGGCCCGGCCTCCAATGCGTGCGCGCACGCGAGCCACTCGAGGGCAATCTGCGCAGATGCCTGGATGCCGATTGGGATCTGGCTCGAGACCTCGCTCGCCGCGGCATCCCGATCGCGCGGCGCGATCGGCCGCGAGTAGAACGATTGCTCCGCGCGTTCCACATCCGGCCATGCCTGGCCGATCAGCGCCTCCGTCAGCTGCAAGGGCCAGGCGATCTCAGGCGGCCACGCGCAGAGACCGCTGGCCGGTGTGACGCCGATGCCTTCACGGATAAGAGGGGCGTCCGGATTCTCGTAGAAGCGCGCGAGGTCATCGAGGAGGCGCGGAAGGCGGCGCTTCGCTTCTTCCAGCAAAGCCACGGCTCGCGCGTCACCTGACAACTGCCCGGCGATGTCTGGATCCGCCGCGGGCACCGATCCTCCGCCGAAAGCCGTGCGGAGCCTGGCGATCGACTCAGGCAGTCTGGTCATCAACGCGTACGGGTCGGGCGAACACGGCTGTTGGGCCGTGGCGGTCTCACCGCGACCGTCGACGGACTCGGTGGACGGAGTCCGCGCCAGTTCTTCACGCGCCTCCGCCAGCGCTGCGGCGATCGTCGTTGCGTCACAGCCGCCGCTCGTGAACTCGATCCACTGCGCGATCTCCGGGCTCGAGGCGGGATCGGTTCCCGCTGTCCGCAGCAGCTCGCCGCATCGGGCCTCGATCGCTGAGCGGTCGGCGTCACAGGGCGGCATACGGGCAATCCGGCCTGGCGATGGCACGTCGTGATGGCGGGACAGCGCCTGCGCGACTGTCGTCTGCTCGATCCCGGGACCGAAGAACGTGCCGTCGCCCGTCGCGTTGATGATGCGGCGTCCGCTCTTCACCGTGTGGACGACCATCCAGTCCCTGAAGGCCTGGAGCGGCGCGGTCGTCACCGTCGGCCGGCCGTGCAAGTCGACTGCTGCCACGGGTTCGCGCATCGCCATCTGCATGTGCCAGGCGCGCTCGAGATCCGCGCCGATCGCGGTCGAGTAAGCCCAGTCGAACTCGTAGGTCGTGCCTCGCGCGTAGGGGCGTCCGTTGGTGAACGAGAGATCGGTGCCCACGAACACGATCGGATCGCAGCCGGCGAGCACGGCCACCTGGAA
>Ga0105106_10002278_pt1 | contig 13821 bp, 17 predicted proteins | sample PPLLaktember2015_5_FD_79109 | JGI IMG/M metagenome (GOLD analysis project Ga0105106, IMG submission 79109) | Freshwater sediment microbial communities from Prairie Pothole Lake near Jamestown, North Dakota, USA - PPLs Lake P8 Core (1) Depth... | ecosystem: Environmental > Aquatic > Freshwater >...
AAGTAGAGGTAGCGGCGGTTTGCCTGCGACTCGCCGGCGAACGCGGCCTTGAGGTTGTCGTGGGTCTTGCTGCCTTTCAGGGCTTTCATGAATCAATCCTCCTTCGAAGGGAGCGCCAGCCTATGCCCCGGCGGGGCATAGATCAAATCGAAAATCGCAATGCGCCGGATTGAGGCCGGCTATTCCGCTTCGGCTCGGTCTAGCGAAACACGAGCACCGGGATCTCGGTATTGACGAGCACTTTCTGCGTGACGCTGCCGAGCACCAGGCCGGTCAGGCCCTTGTGGCCGTGCGAGGCGATGAAGATGGCGTCGCACTTCTGCTTCTTCGCCGCGTCGATGATGGCCTTGTGCGGCGACTGCGATTTCACGACCACGCCCTCGAAGGGCACGCCGGCCGCCTTGGCTGCGTCGCCGACCTCCGCGATGCACTTGGCGGCGAAGTCGCCGGCCCGCTTCTCGAACTCGGCGATCAGCTCCTTGTCGGCGACATAGCCCTCGCCGTGGATGTGCAGCGGCAGGGGCTCCTGCGCGTAAAAGCCGGTCACCCGGGCGCTCATTTCCTTCGCCAGCTTGACGCCGGCCGTGATCGCCTTCGCCGCGGTCCGCGAGCCGTCGGTGGGAATGAGGATGTGCTTGAACATGTCCGTCTCCTTTGGTCGACGCAACCAGCGTACGGTGGGGGGCGGGGCCGGTGTTGACCTATGTCAAAGACGGCGCACGACCGTCACCTCGCTGCCGGCGCGCGAGGCCTCGTGGAAGCCCAGGCGGGCGGCGAGGCCGAGCATGTCGAGGTTGGCCTCGAGGATGTGCCCGTAGAGCGCCTGGTAGCCCGCTTCCCGGGCGCAGGCGCACAGGCGTGCGAGCAGCTTGCGGCCCAGTCCCTTGCCCTGCCAGGCGTCGCCGACCACCAGGGCGAACTCGGCGGTGACGCCGTCGGAATTGGGCGCGTACCGGCCCACGGCCACGAACTCCTGGCGCGAAGGGTGAATGACGACAAGGGCGAGCTCCCGGTCGTAGTCGAGCTGGGTGAAGCGCGCGAGCAACGGCCCGGGCAGGTGCGGCAGGTACTGCATGAAGCGCTGGTAGCGCGATTGCTCCGAGAGGCCGTCGAAGAAGCGCTGCTCGAGCTCGCCGTCCTCCGGCCGCATCGGCCGCACGCGCACGAGCGTGCCGTCGCGCATCCTGATCTCGCCCTCGAGCTCGGTCGGATAGGGATGGATCGCGAGGTGAGGATAATGAGGGCGTGCGCGCGGCGGCTGCACCGGATCGATGACGACGCGCGCATCGGCGACCACCGCGCCCCCCGGGTGCGCGAGCACCGGGTTCAGGTCCATCTCCGCGAGCCACGGCAGCGTGCAGACCATGCGCGACACCCCCAGCAGCACCGCGACCAGCGCCTCGAGGTTGGCCGCCGGCACGTCGCGGTAGCCCGCGAGCAGGCGATGCACGCGCGTGCGCGCCATCAGCTCGCGCGCCAGCACCGCGTTGAGCGGCGGCAGCGCGAGCGCGGTGTCGCGCACCGCCTCGACCGCGATGCCGCCGGCGCCGAAGGAGATCACCGGCCCGAACACCGCGTCGGTGGCGACCCCGACCAGCACCTCGCGCGCGGCGGCGAAGCGCAGCATCGGCTGCACCACCGCCCCCTCGATGCGCGCGTCGGGGCGCAGGGTCTTCACGTGCCGCATCATGTCCTCGTACGCCGAGGCCACCATCTCGGCGTTCTGCAGGTTGAGGCGCACGCCGCCGACGTCGGTCTTGTGGCTGATGTCGCGCGAATGGATCTTCAGCACCGCCGGGAAGCCGATCGAGCGGGCGGCAGCGACAGCCTCTTCTATTCCCTGGCAGACAATATTTTGTGGAACCGGGATGCCGAAGGCCGCCAAAAGCCGCTTTGCCTCGTGCTCGCTCAGCAGCGTGCGGCCCTCGCCGAGCGCGGCGTCGCGGATCGCGGCCGCCGTGGCGAGGTCGGGCGGCGGCTCGTCGCCATGGCGCGCGAGCGCCGCCGGCGCCTGCATGAGCTGCGCCTGGTTGCGCCGGTAGGCGCAGAGGAACGAGAAGGCCTCGACCGCGTTCTCGGGCGTGTAGAAGTTGGGGATGCCGTAGGACTCGAGGTGGGCGTGGCTCTCGTTCGGGCCGATGTCGCCCAGCCATGCCGCCAGCACCGGCTTCCTGCTCGTGCGCGCCGCCTCGCCGACCGCGCGCGCCGCCTGCGCCGGGTCGGTGACCGCCACCGGCGAGTACATCGCGAGCAGCGCGTCGACGCCCGGATCGGCGAGCACCGCGGTGGTGGCCTCGCCGAAGCGCTCGGCCGGCGCGTCGCCGATCAGGTCGACCGGATTGCCGTGGGACCATTGGGCTGGCAGTTTGGCATCCAATATCTTTATCGTTTCTTCTGAAAGCTGGGCGAGCGGCACGCCGTTCTCGGAGGCGCTGTCGGCGGCCATCACCCCCGGGCCGCCGCCGTTGGTGAGGATTGCGAGCCGCTCGCCCTCGGGCATCCGGTCGCTGGAGAGGATGCGCGCCGCGGCGAAGAGCTGCGTGTAGGTCTTCACGCGCACCGTGCCGCCGCGGCGCAGCGCCGCGTCGAACACCGCGTCGCTGCCCACGAGCGCGCCGGTGTGGCTGGAGGCGGCGCGCGAGCCGCTCGCGTAGCGGCCGACTTTCAGCGCCACCACCGGCTTGACACGCGAGGCGACCCGCAGTGCCGACATGAAGCGGCGCGCGTCGCGGATGCCCTCGATGTAGAGGAGGATCGCGTCGGTCTCGGGATCGGCGACCAGGAAGTCGAGGATCTCGCCGAAGTCGACGTCGGCCGCGCCGCCGAGCGACACCACGCTGGTGAAGCCGACCAGCGCGTGGTACGCCCAGTCGAGGATCGCGGTGCACACCGCGCCGGACTGCGACACCAGCCCGAGGCGGCCGGGGCGCGCCGGCGTGCGCGCGAAGGTGGCGTTCAGCCCGGCGTCGGTGCGCATCAGGCCGAGGCAGTTCGGCCCGAGCACCCGTACCCCGCCGCGCTTTGCCGCGGCGAGCATTTCCTCCTGGAGGGTGCGCCCGGCGGCGCCGGTCTCGGCGAAGCCGGCCGAGAGCACCACCGCGGCCTTGATGCCGGCGCGCGCCGCGTCGTCGATGACGCCGGGCACCGAGGCGGCCGGCGTGACGACCACCGCGAGATCGACCGGCGCGGCGAGGTCCTGCAGGCGCCGCGCGACGGCTGCGCCGAACACCTGGCGGTGCTTCAGGTTGACCGGGTGCAGGCCGCCGCGCAGCCCGCCCGCGGCGAGGTTCTGCCAGACGATGCGGCCGAGCGCCCCCTCGCGCTCGGTGGCGCCGACCAGCGCGACGCTGCGGGGCGCGAGCAGCGGCTGCAGGTAGTGGCGAAGCATCCCGGGCAAGTCTAACCGCTGCGCCGATAACAACTGGTAACACATCCGCCGTGCCGAAACGCGCGGCGCGCGGTCACATGCATTGCCTTATCCAACCACTACAAGGAGCTCCAAGTGAAAACAGTCCGTACCCTCCTCATCGGCGCCGGCGCGGCCGCCGCCCTCGCGCTCGGCTCGGCCGCGCTCGCCCAGGAAGCGAAGCCGGGCGAGAAACCTGCAGAGCAGGCGGCCGGCTGCGGCGAAGGCCACGGCGCCCGCGGCATGCACCAGAACCGCGAGCGGCACGCCATGCGCGGCGGGGACCACCGGCACGAGCACGGCCGCCACCAGGGCGCGCAGAAGCCGGGCGAGGAGCAGAAGTAAGCCGTACTTGACCTGCATCAAGAGTGCACCCCGGGTCGGGGGCAACATGGGGCCGCAGGCACTTGCAAGGAGACCCCAATGAGCAACCTGACCCGCTACAACCCGTTCGACGAGCTGTTCAATGAATTCTCCAAGGGCTTCTGGGTGAAGCCCCTGGCCGTTCCCGCCGAGACCGAGCTGAAGATGAAGCTCGACGTCAAGGAAGACGAGAAGAGCTACACCGTCCAGGCCGAGGTGCCCGGCGTGAAGAAGGAAGACATCCAGGTCGACATCGACGGCAACCAGGTTTCGGTGCGCGCCGAAATGAAAAAGGAGAAGGAAGAGAAGAAGGGCGAGAAGACCGTCTACAGCGAGCGCAGCTACGGCATGGTGTCGCGCAGCTTCACGCTGCCGGTCGAGGTCGACGAGAAGGGCGCCAAGGCCGAGTACAAGGACGGCGTGCTCAACCTCGTCCTGCCCAAGAAGTCCAACGGCGCCGCCAAGCGCATCGCCGTTTCCTGAGCGCCTGCTTCCACTGCGGCCTGCCGGTCCTCGAGCCCGGCAGGCACCGCGCTTTCCTGCTCGGCGCGGAGCGCGAGCTCTGCTGCGCCGGCTGCGAGGCGGTCGCCTCGACCATCGCCGCGGGCGGCTTCGAGCGCTACTACGAGGCGCGGAGCGCGGATGCGCCTAGCGCCCTTGCCGTCCAGGATGCCGATTTTCCGGAGCCCGCAAGTCCCCAGGCGTCGCTGATCCTCGAGCGCATCACCTGCGGCGCCTGCCTGTGGCTGATCGAGCAGGTGCTGCGCCGCCTTCCCGGAGTGACCAGCGCTCACGTGAACTTCACCACCCAGCGTGCCCAGGTCGCGTGGGACCCGTCGCGGACCAGCCTCGCGAAGGTCATCGCCGCGGTGCGCGGCGTCGGTTACGACGCCTGTCCCTACGAGCCGCGCCGCCACGAAGCGCGCGAGCGGCGCGAGCGCCGTGCCGAGCTGTGGCGCCTGTTCGTCGCCGCCTTCGGCGCCATGCAGGTGATGATGTATGCCTTCCCGGCTTACGTGGGTGAGGTTTCCTTGTCGGACATGCAGTTGATGCGCTGGGCCGGGCTGGTGATTACGCTTCCGGTGCTCGCCTTCGCCTGCCGGCCGTTCTTCGTCGGGGCGCGCCGCGAGGCTGCGAATGGCCGCCTCGGCATGGACACGCCCATCGCGCTCGGCCTCGCCGGCGGCTTCGCCGCGAGCGCCTGGGCCACGCTCACCGCGACCGGCGAAGTCTATTTCGACTCGATCAGCATGCTCGCCTTCCTGCTCCTCGCCGCGCGCTTTGCCGAGGGCACCCTGCGCCGGCGCGCCGCGAGAGCGCTTGATCCGCTGCTGAGCGGCATTTCCCAAGAAGATATTCCTGTCGGAAGAATTCTGACGGTAGCCCCCGGCCAGCGGTTTCCCGCCGACGGCGTGGTGGAAGGCGGGCGCTCGAGCGCCGACGAGTCGCTGCTCACCGGCGAGTCGCACCCGGTGCCGAAAAGCGCCGGCGACCGGGTGGTCGGCGGCTCGGTGAACCTCGAGCAGCCGCTCACCCTGCGCGTCACGCACGCGGGGGCCGATACCCAGGCCGCCGCCATCGCGAGGCTCGCCGAGCGCGCCTCCGCGACGCGGCCGCGCCTCGTCGAGGCGGCCGACCGCGTCGCGCGCGTGCTCACCCCCGTGGTGATCGCCGGTGCGGCGCTCGCCTGGCTGTACTCCGGGAACCCGTGGGTCGCGGTCGCGGTGCTCGTGGTCACCTGCCCCTGCGCGCTCGCCCTGGCGGCGCCGGTGGTGCTGACGCGCGCCGCCGGGCAGTTGCTCGCGAGCGGCGCGCTGCTCACGCGCTCGCGCGCCCTCGAGGCGCTCGCAAGCGTGACCGACGTCGTGATCGACAAGACCGGCACGCTCACCGAAGGCCGTCTCGCGCTGAAGCGCACATACGTCCTCGGAAGGCTCGGGGAGCGGGAATGCCTCGCGCTCGCCGCCTCGCTCGAGGCCTCGAGCCGCCATCCGATTGCGCGCGCATTTGCGGGCATCGACACGGTGCCGGTCGAAGCGCGCCACGCCGTCGGCGAGGGCATCGAGGCGCGCGTGCAGGGGCGCTTGGTGCGCATCGGCAGCCAGGACTTCTGTGGCGCCCTCTGCAGTTCACGAAGAGACGATTCCCAGTGCTCGGTGTTCCTCGCCGATGAATCCGGCTGGCTGGCGGCTTTCGAGCTCGAGGACCAGCTGCGCCTGGACGCGAAGCGGGTGATCGAGGAAATGGCGCAGGCGGGCCTGGCGGTGCACCTGGCGAGCGGCGACACGCCCGAGGCGGCTGGCGCCGTGGCGGCGCGGCTGGGCGTGGCGCGCTGGCAGGGCGGCATGACGCCGCAGGCGAAGCACGACTACGTCGCGCGCCTGCAGGCGGAGGGCCACGTGGTGGCCATGATCGGCGACGGCGTGAACGATGCGCCGGTGCTCGCGCGCGCCGACGTCTCCTTCGCCATGGGCGCGGGCGCCGACGCGGCCCAGCTCAAGGCGGACGTGGTGCTGACCGGGAATCGCCTTGATGCGATTCTCGGGTCATTCTCTCTGTCGAAAAAAGCAATGCGCGTGGTGCGGCAGAACCTCGGCTGGGCGCTTGCCTATAATGCGGTGGCGCTTCCGCTCGCGGCGGTCGGCTGGATCGGGCCGTGGGAAGCGGCGCTCTTCATGGGCGCAAGCTCCGCCGCGGTGCTGCTCAATGCTTCGCGCCCCCTGGCGGGCCCACCCCCATGGAAAGCCTCCTCCTTCTCGTCCCTCTCTCGGTCGCCCTCGTATTCCTGATCGGCGGCGTGTTCTGGCGCGCGCTGCAGTCGGGGCAGTTCGACGACCTCGAGCGCCCGGCGCACGACGTGCTGGACGACGACGACCGGCCGCGATGAGGTCCAGGGCCGCGCTGTGGCTGGGCGCCTTCACCGGCTTCTACCGGCCGGCGGTGGAGGAGCTGCGCCTGCTCGACCCGGTCTCGAAGTTCCTCTACGCCTCGCGCAGCGTGATCCTGGTGATCTCGGCGCAGGCGGCGATCATCGCCGGCCTGCTCGCGGCGGCCGACGGGCGCTTTCGCGCCGGCGCCTTCGCGCTCGTCCTGCTCGGGCTGGTGGTGGCGCACATGATCAGCAACCTCAGCAACGACTACTTCGGCTACAAGCGCGGGCACGACACGCCCGACTCGCCGCGGATGCGCTACACCGTGCATCCGCTGGCGAGCGGCGTGCTCGAGCGCCGGCACCTCCTCACCGGCCTCGCGATCCTCGCCGCGCTGGGCGCCGCGATCGCCGCCTGGTTCATCGTCGAGCGCGGCTGGGTCGCCGCCGCGTTCGTCGCCGGCGGCGTGGCGCTGATGTTCCTCTATGATGCGGCGCCGGTGCCGCTGAAGAGCATCGGCCTGGGCGAAGTAGCGGTGTTCCTCGTCTGGGGGCCGCTCATGGTGGGCGGCGGCTACGCGGTGATCGCGGGCCAGGTTTCCCTGGAGGCGATCTATGCCTCGCTCCCCTATGGCCTCGGGGTGATGTCGATCCTCACCGGCAAGCACATCGACCAGCGGGAATTCGATGCCGGGAAGGGCAACCGCACGCTGCCGGTCCTCATTGGCGAGCGTGCCGCGCGCGCTTTGAATGTGGTCACGGTGGCGCTCATCTACGTGGTGATCGCCGCGCTCATCCTGGCGGGACGGCTCACGCCGTTCGCCGCGATTGTCGTGCTGGCGCTGCCGCGCGCTCTACGGGCGATCGCAGTCATGCGCCGGCCGCGGCCGCAGGCCGCGCCCGCCGGCTACGTCGGCTGGCCGCTCTGGTACCACCGGGTCTGCCTGCAGCACAACCGCCTGTTCGGCTGGCTGTACATCGCCGGCCTGGCGGCCGGCGCGCTCTAGAGAAAAGGGAGAAAAGGGGTCAGGACCCTTTTTCGCTAGCGCAAGCGTGGGAAAAGGGTCCTGACCCCTTTTATTTCTTGGTGGCGTCCTTCACGGCGTCGCGCACGTCTTCGGCGGCGCGATCGATCTTCTCGCCGGCGCGCTCGGCAGGGCCTTCGCGATCGCAGGCGCCGAGGAGCGCGAGCACGATGAGGGCGAAATAAAAGGATTTCATGCGGCCATTTTCGACCCCCGTGGCGCGGTTTGATATAGGTCAAACGGCGCAGGTGCGCGCACCCTAGCATCGGCCCATGCCGAGCGACGCCCTTCCCACGTACAACTATAAAGTCGTCCGCCAATTCGCGATCATGACCGTGGTGTGGGGCGTGGTCGGGATGACGGTGGGCGTGTTCATCGCCGCGCAGCTCCTCTGGCCGGCGCTCAACTTCGACGTGCCGTGGCTCTCCTACGGCAGGCTGCGGCCGCTGCACACCAACGCCGTGATCTTCGCCTTCGGCGGCTGCGCGCTTTTCGCCACCTCCTACTACGTCGTGCAGCGCACCGCGCACGCGCGCCTCTTCGGCGACCGGCTCGCCGCCTTCACCTTCTGGGGCTGGCAGGCGGTGATCGTGGCCGCCGCGATCACGCTGCCCCTCGGCATCACCACCTCCAAGGAATACGCCGAGCTCGAGTGGCCGATCGACATCCTCATCGCGCTCGTCTGGGTCGCCTACGCGGTGGTGTTCTTCGGCACGCTATGGAAGAGGAAGGTGGCGCACATCTACGTCGCCAACTGGTTCTTCGGCGCCTACATTCTGACCGTCGCCCTGCTGCATATCGTCAACAGCGCCGCGGTCCCGGCGACCTTCTGGAAGTCGTACTCGGCCTACGCCGGCGCGCAGGACGCGATGGTGCAGTGGTGGTACGGCCACAACGCGGTCGGCTTCTTCCTCACCGCGGGGTTCCTGGGGATGATGTACTACTTCATCCCGAAGCAGGCCGGGCGGCCGATCTACTCCTACCGGCTGTCGGTGGTGCACTTCTGGGCGCTCATCTTCACCTACATGTGGGCCGGCCCGCACCACCTGCACTACACCGCGCTGCCCGACTGGGCGCAGTCCCTCGGCATGGTGTTCTCGCTGGTGCTGCTCGCGCCCTCCTGGGGCGGGATGATCAACGGCATCATGACGCTCTCGGGCGCCTGGCATAAGCTGCGCGAGGACCCGATCCTCAAGTTCCTGATCGTCTCGCTCTCCTTCTACGGCATGTCGACCTTCGAGGGGCCGATGATGTCGATCAAGACCGTGAACGCGCTCTCGCACTACACCGACTGGACGATCGGCCACGTGCACAGCGGCGCGCTCGGCTGGGTCGGCCTGATCACCATGTGATCGCTGTACTACCTGGTGCCGCGGCTCTTCGGCCGCGTCGAGATGTACAGCGTGCGCGCGATCAACCTGCACTTCTGGGTCGCCACCATCGGCATCGTGCTCTACATCACGGCGATGTGGATCGCCGGCGTGATGCAGGGCCTGATGTGGCGCGCGGTGAGCGACGACGGCACGCTCACCTACACCTTCGTCGAGAGCGTCAAAGCGACCTATCCCTTCTACGCCATCCGGCTCCTGGGCGGCGTGCTCTACCTCGCCGGCATGCTGATCATGGCCTGGAACGTCTGGAATACCGTGTCCGACGCCGAGCCCGCCGAGGCGCTCATCCCCGCTCCGGCCCACCTGGGACAGGCGGCATGAAACTGACCCACGACCTCATCGAGCGCAACCAGGCGCTCCTCATCGTCCTGGTCATTGCGGTGGTCTCCGTCGGCGGCCTGGTCGAGATCGTCCCGCTCTCCTTCCAGAAGTCGGTCACCGAGCCGGTGGCCGGCCTCAGGCCCGACACGCCGCTGCAGCTCACCGGGCGCGACATCTACGTCCGCGAGGGCTGCTACAACTGCCATTCGCAGATGGTGCGGCCCTTCCGCGCCGAGGTCGAGCGCTACGGGCCGTACTCGGTGGCGGGCGAGTTCGTCTACGACCGGCCGTTCCAGTGGGGCTCGAAGCGCACCGGCCCGGACCTGCACCGCGTCGGCGGACGCTACTCCGACGACTGGCACCGCATCCACCTCAGCAACCCGCGCGACGTGGTGCCCGAGTCGAACATGCCCGCCTACGCCTGGCTCGCCAAGGGCGCGGCGAACGCCGCCGACATCGAGGCCAAGATGCGGGCGCTGCGCTTCGCGGGGGTGCCCTACACGGACGATGACATCCGGAAAGCGAAAGACGACTTGAAAGGCAAGACCGAGATGGACGCGCTCATCGCCTACCTGCAGAACCTGGGCACCGCCGTGAAGAGGAGCCGCTGATGGAGACGATCCGCAGCCTCATGACCCTCGCCGCCTTCTCGAGCTTCCTCGGCATCGTCTGGTGGGCGTACGCGCCGGCGCGGAAGGACAGGTTCGAGAAGGACGCCCTCATGCCTTTCGATGGAGACGAGCGGTGAGCCAGTTCACTTCCGGATTCTGGGACGTCTACATCGCCATCATCAGCGTGGCGTCGATCGTCGCCTGCGCGGTGTTCCTGAAGACGCAGAGCATGCGCAAGGTGTCCTCCGCCAAGCCGGAGACGACGGGTCACGTCTGGGACGAGGACCTCGCCGAGTACAACAACCCGCTGCCGAGGTGGTGGAGCTGGCTGTTCTATCTCACCGTAATTTTTTCTTTGATTTATTTGGTTTTGTACCCCGGTCTGGGGAGCTGGCCGGGGACGCTCGGCTGGACGCAGGTCGGCCAGCTCGAGCGGGAGAACGCGCGCGCGCAGGCGCAGTTCGGCCCGCTCTACGAGAAGTTCGCCGCCATGGACGTGAAGGCCCTTGCCGGCAACCCGCAGGCGCGCGCCATCGGCGAGAAGCTCTTCCTCAACAACTGCGCGCAGTGCCACGCGTCGGATGCGGGCGGCTCGCGCGGCTTCCCCAACCTCGCCGACCGCGACTGGCTGTGGGGCGGCGACCCGGCCGCGATCCGCACCACGATCACGGACGGGCGGACCGGGATCATGCCGCCATTCGGGCCGGCGCTGGGCGAGGGCGGGACCAAGGACGTCGCGCACTACGTGATGTCGCTGTCGGGCGGCACGCACGATTCGATCCGCAGGGCGCGCGGCGAAGCGCTGTTCAAGAGCACCTGCGCCGCCTGCCACGGGGCCGAGGGCAAGGGCAACCCGGCGCTCGGCGCGCCCAACCTCACCGACAGGACCTGGCTGCACGGCGGGGGCGAGCCCACGATCATCCAGACCATCACGCAGGGGCGCACGAACCAGATGCCGGCGCACAAGGGCCTCCTCAGCGGCCCGCAGATCCACCTGCTGACCGGCTACGTCTGGTCGCTCTCCGCGCCCACCGAGTGACCCGATGAAGATGAACGACCTCGCGGCCCCCGGCGAGGAGCGATCGCTTTACGAGGTCCGCAAGGCGATCTACCCGCGCGCGGTGCGCGGCTGGTTCGCGGCGTGGCGCTGGGCGGCGGTGTGGGCGACGCAGCTCGTCTTCTACGGCGGCGCCTGGCTCACCTGGAACGACCGCCAGGCGGTGCTCTTCGACATCGTCCACCGCAAGTTCTACATCTTCGGCCTCGTCTTCTGGCCGCAGGACGTGATCTACCTCAGCGTGCTGCTGATCCTCGCGGCGCTGTCGCTGTTCCTGTTCACCGCGGTGGCCGGGCGGCTGTGGTGCGGCTACGCCTGCCCGCAGACCGTGTACACGGAAATCTTCCTGTGGATCGAGCGCAAGATCGAAGGCGACCGCAACGCCAGGATCCGGCTCGACCAGTCCGGTCTTTCATCGAAAAAGGCCTTCCTGAAAGGCGCAAAGCACGGGATCTGGATTGCGCTTTCCCTGTGGACCGGCTTCACCTTCGTCGGCTACGTCACGCCGATCCGCGAGCTCTGGGGCGAGGTGATGACCCTCTCGACGGGGCCCTGGGAGACCTTCTGGATCCTCTTCTACGGCTTCGCCACCTACGGCAACGCCGGCTGGATGCGCGAGCAGGTGTGCAAGTACATGTGCCCCTACGCGCGCTTCCAGAGCGCCATGTTCGACCGGGACACGCTGATCATCACGTACGACCAGAAGCGCGGCGAGCCCAGGGGGAAAGGCGAGTCGAAGGGCGACTGCGTCGATTGCGGCATCTGCGTCCAGGTCTGCCCCACCGGCATCGACATCCGCGACGGCCTGCAATACGAGTGCATCGGCTGCGCCGCCTGCATCGACGGCTGCAACCAGGTGATGGAGAAGCTCGGGCGGCCGCAGAAGCTCATCCGCTACTCGACCACCCACGCCATGGAGGGCACGCCGACGCGCGTCCTGCGCCCGCGCGTGCTCGTCTACTCGACGATTCTCCTCGCCATCCTGGCCACCGCCATCGTCAGCCTGTACCTGCGCGTGCCGCTCAAGGTTAACGTGATCCGCGACCGCGCCGCGATCTCGCGCGAGGTCGGCGAGGACATCGAGAACGTCTACCGGCTGCAGATCATGAACACCACCGAGGCGAGCCGCGTCTACGAGATCCGCGTCGACGGCCTCGAGGACATCCACATCGAGGGCGAGCGCCGGGTCGAGGTCGACGCCACCGGCAGCCGCATCGTGCCGCTGCGCGTTCGCGTCGAGCGCGACGAAGTCAAGCCCGGCACCCACGCAATCGAGTTCAGCGTGAGCGCCGTCGGCGCGGAGAAGGAAAGCGTGCGCGAAAAATCGGTGTTCATCGTGCGATGACCAAGCCCTGGTACCGTGAGCCCTGGCCCTGGCTGCTGATGGCAGGCCCTGCGGCGGTGATCGTCGCCGGGGCCGCGACGATCTGGATCGCCGTGGCGAGCGCCGACGGCCTGGTGGCCGAGGACTACTACCGCCAGGGGCTCGCCATCAACAAGGTTCTCGCACGCGAGGAGGCCGCTCGCACGCTCGGTCTTTCTGCAAAGGTTGATCTCAAGGACGGCCATTTGGTCGTCATTCTTGATGGTCAAACCCCCGAGGCGCTGTTCGCGCATCTCGCCCACGCCACGCGTGCGGGGCACGACCTGCGCGTGCGGCTGGCGCCGGCGGGACAGGGCGTCTACCAGGCCGAGCTGCCGCCGCTGCCGGCGGGGCGCTGGCGCATCGTCATCGAGGACCCGCGCTCGACCTGGCGGATCGCGAAGGAGGCGTCATGAAAAAGGCAATGTGGATCCTGTGGCCGTCGTTTCTCGTCGCCGGCGCGGCCGAGGTGATGTTCTTCACGGTCATCGACCCGCAGGAACTATACTTGCTTGGGGAGCCGGTCAGCATGAGCCGCATGGCCACCTACTCGATCGGTTTCCTGCTTTTCTGGGGGCTCGCCGCGGCGTCCAGCGCCTTCACCTGCTTCCTGCAGCGCTCTTCGCGCGAGGTCAACCGGACATGAGGATCTTCCTTGCCTGCCTGCTCGCCGCGGCGGCCGCCCCGTCGTCCGCGCAGGACGCGGAGCGCGGGCGGGTGCTGTACGAGACTTTCTGCATGGTCTGCCACTACGAGCGCGTCCATGAGCGGCCGCGCGAGCGCTCGGTGGTGAAGTCGTACGCCGACGTGCGCAAGCAAGCCGCGCGCTGGTCCGAGCGCACGCGCATGCGCTTCACGCCCGAGGACCTCGACGACGTCGCCGAGTACCTGAACCGCTCGCACTACAAGTTCCAGAAGTGACGCGCGTCGCGATCATCCAGGGTCATCCGGACCCGGCCGCGACCCACCTCGGCCATGCCCTCGCCGACGCGTACGCCAAGGCGGCGCTCGCGGCAGGGCATGAGGTGAAGCAGATTCAGGTCGCAGCGCTCGAGTTCCCGCTGCTGCGGACCGAGCAGGAATGGCGCGCCGCGGCGCCGCCGGCGGCGATCGCCGAGGCGCAGCGCGTCGTCGCCTGGGCTGCTCACCTGCTGATCGTCTTCCCGCTCTGGATGGGCGACATGCCTGCGGTATTGAAGGGCTTCTTCGAGCAGGTCCTGCGCCCGGGCTTTGCGCTGGGCGAATCGAAGCCGGGCCGCCTGCCGGCCAAGCTGCTGAAGGGCCGCTCCGCGCGCGTGATGGTCACCATGGGCATGCCCGCGTTTTTCTACCGCCTGTACTACCGCAGCCACAGCGTGAAGAACCTCAGGCGCAACATGCTCGGCCTGTGCGGCATCGCCCCGGTGCGCACCAGC
>Ga0105106_10002279_pt1 | contig 13818 bp, 7 predicted proteins | sample PPLLaktember2015_5_FD_79109 | JGI IMG/M metagenome (GOLD analysis project Ga0105106, IMG submission 79109) | Freshwater sediment microbial communities from Prairie Pothole Lake near Jamestown, North Dakota, USA - PPLs Lake P8 Core (1) Depth... | ecosystem: Environmental > Aquatic > Freshwater >...
CCCAGTCCGGCACGGTCGTTATTCCTCGGATATTTATTGGCAAACCAGCCGTCGTCGAGCAGGAAGACATCAAGGCCCAGTTTTTTGGTATCATCAAGAATCGCTGACAGCTTCTTTTCATCAAAATTGAATCCTGTTGCTTCCCAGTTATTGAGAAGCGTCAGCCGCGAACCGGTTCCGTCGAGCACTCCGTATTTAACAGCCCAGCGATGAAGGTTGCGGCTTGCTTGTCCCTTGCCCTTATCCGAAAAGGTGAATATCATTGAGGGTGTCTTGAAAACCTTTCCGGGCAAAAGCGAATACTCCGAAGCAAAAGGATTTATACCTGAAATAACCCTTAAGGAGCCTTTTTCATCAACTTCAAAAAGGAACCTGAAATTCCCCGACCATCCAAGTGTGCCTGCAATTACCTGTCCCTTGTTTTCATCCGACTTTTCATTCAGCGACAGCATGAAAACGGGGGTCTGATACATATGAGCACGTGTTCCGAGCTTCGTATCGAGTATCTTGATCCCGGCCGTAAGCTCACTTTCCTGCAGTTTCATCTCCTCGGCCCAGTCGCCGTGAAACTGGGTAAGCCAGTATTTTTCTGCATCGAAATGAAGCATTGAGGATGCATAGTTGAAAATAGTGACAGCTCTTTTTTCATCATGCCTGATCTCGGTCCACTGTTCAATTACATCTTCATTTGCAAAAGTCTTTATAAGGAGTGTTACCACAAATGGGTATTCGGGATCTTTGAGAAAAATCCTGGTAAGGGTTACATCCGGTCTGATATTTTCAACTTCATGGCTAACATATTTAAGCTCAAGTGAAGGATTGCCATCGTTATGGGTGGCACGAACCGCCGGTTCAAAAAGATTGTCGGTGCCGAATGTGGCGTATGCAGCATGACCGGCATCCCTCGCCATCGAAAGATTGCCGGTATTGCTCAGCCTGGGACCGAACCAGGCCTGGTACAATCTTCTGTCCCTGTTGTTGACCCTGAAAACCAGACTTGTATTTTTAGTGTCAAGCGGAATAATTACAGGCGGGGTTTGTTGTATCTGCTGCTGTCCGACAGGAGGTGGTCCGCCAGCAGGCGGATCCTGTGCAATAAGGAGTGATGATACGAATGTGCAAAAGATGAAAAATGAGACTAACTGCTTCATGACAGGTATTATTAGAGTTATTGTGGAATCATTCAGTCTATGTTGCTGGTTGCTTGTTACCGGGTTGACCACACACCGCAACAAGATCTTAGACATCCGAAATTAACCAATTATTTCCGTCTTTGTGGTTTTTTGAAGAAATGTTAAATTTCTGCTTAATGTATTTTAACTCTCATCCATTGATTTGGCATTTTTAATGATCAGTTATTCTCTTATTTTTGATGACTCTATTTATTTAATTTTTTAATATGGCCTTTACTTACCCTGTCCGGAAAGACCTTGCGGTTATTATTGCTTTCATTTTAATTTTCTCAACCGGCTATTCGCACTCTTCATTCGCTGTGAGACCGGTTCAGCAGGATACAATTCCAAAACAGGCCGTTTCGGGGAAGCAGCCTGTATATACTACTTCACGGCTGGCGACCTCAAGACCTGTTATCGACGGAAAGCTGGATGATGAATGCTGGAAAAATGGAACCTGGGCAGGCGATTACAATCAATGGAAACCGGTTGAGGGTGCAAAGCCCACTTACCCTACGGAGCTGAATATTCAATATGATGACAAATACCTGTATGTAGCTTTCCGTGCTTATGATGATGAGCCGGACAAAATTCACAGATATGCAGGAGTGCGTGATGAAATTGTCGGAGATTTGATGGGACTGACTATTGACAGTTATCGTGATTACCGTACGGGTTTTGAATTCACGATAACAGCCTGGGGGCAGAAGGTCGATCTTGTACTTTTCAATCCCGAGAACTGGGACTTTAACTGGAATGCAGTCTGGAAGGGGAAGGTCGGGCTGGAGGATTCAGCATGGGTTGCCGAACTTGAGGTACCGCTGAGCCAACTGCGGTACAGCAACAAGGATGAGCAGGTATGGGGATTGCACACCTGGAGGTGGATTGACAGGCTTCAGGAGGAAAGCAACTGGGAAAAACAATCCAGCACGGGACCGGGGATGTTGTACAACTTCGGTGAGATATCTGGTATTAAAGGGCTGAAAAAGTCAAGACGACTCGAATTAATGCCTTTCGGACTCGGTGATCTCAAGACTCTGAAGAAGGAATCAGGTAATCCCTATTCGGAAAATGGACGGATATGGGGCGGCAATGCAGGACTCGATGCTAAGATAGGCCTCTCCAGCAACTTCACGGTGGACCTGACCGTCAATCCTGACTTCGGCCAGGTCGAATCGGATCCCTCAGTGATGAACCTGACGGCATTTGAGACTTTCTATGAGGAAAAAAGGCCTTTTTTCCTTGAAGGGCTTACAATATTTGATTACAAGTTTGACAGGCAGAACCTTTTTTATTCCCGACGTATAGGCCATTCACCAACCCTTACGGTGTTTGATGATGATGAGCATTTTGTGAAGGCTCCCGATATGACAACGATCCTCGATGCCGTAAAGCTTAGCGGAACGACATCAAAGGGATTGTCGGTCGGACTGATACAAAGTGTTACGGGAAATGAATATGCAAGGATCACCGACCTCGAAGGAAATGAGACCACACAGAAAGTAGAGCCCCTCACCAACTACATGGTCGGACGTGTACAGCAGGGATATGGAGCCGGTAATACAGTGATCGGAGGTATGTTCACCTCGACTAACCGCTTCATTGACGATCCGCAGCTTGATTTCATGACCAGGGATGCCTTTACCGGTGGACTCGATCTGCTGCATCACTGGAAAGACAAGAAATTCTTTGTCAATGCAAAAATACTGGGCAGTTATGTCAGTGGAAGCCGGGAGGCGATAACTGCACTCCAGGAGTCCCCGGTCCACTATTTTCAGCGCCCGGGTGCCGGTTATCTCGATTATGACAATACAAGGACGAGCCTGAGCGGTATGGGAGGGAAAGTGGAGATAGGTAAGGGTGCAGGGGGATTCTGGAAATACTCCACTGCTGTTTCATGGCTGACCCCCGGCCTCGAAATGAATGACCTTGGATACTTAAGAACAGCCGACCAGATAGAGAACCAGAATAAAATCTCTTTTCTGATTATCAAACCAGTCTCAATCTTCCGCACTTTCAACATCGGTTTTGAAGAGCGGAATTCCTGGAATTTCAATGGAACCCCTCTTGGATGGGATGCTGCGCTGGCATTGACAACAATGTTCAATAACCAGTGGAGTCTTAAGGCCGAAGTTGCATATCATTCACAGGATATTGACACAAGACTGCTCAGGGGAGGATATGACATCCGGATGCCATCGGCTACTGAATTTGGAGGAACCCTGCAAACCGATGCTTCAAAAAAATATGTTGCCAAGTTTGCATTTCAGTATCAGAAAGCCGGTAATAATTCTGCCTCCCAGTGGGCGGTTGCTCCCGGATTCTCCGTTCGTCCTTTCAGTATGCTGAAGATAGGCCTGACCGCATCATACGAAGAAAACAGGGATGAGCTTCAATACGTGGCGACAAGGGATTTTTCCCTGACAGGCAGAAGATATATACTCGGCACCATTGACCAGAAAACGTTGAGTCTCATTTTCAGGGCTGACCTTAATCTGACACCTGAATTTTCGATTCAATACTACGGAAGTCCTTTCATTTCAAAGGGCAGCTATTCAGAGCTCAAGAGGGTAACAAATCCTGATGCAAAAGATTATGCTGACCGGTTTGAGATATATCAGAATCCCGTGCTGGCAAACGGTAACTATTATCTGACCGACTTCGATGATACCTGGCCTGCGATCGTTTCTGTCGGCAATCCCGATTTCAATTTCCACCAGTTCCGCTCAAACCTGGTTGCGAAATGGGAGTACCGTCTGGGATCGTTTGTTTATTTTGTCTGGTCAAGCGACCGAACAGGCAGCAACAGCTTGTCCGGCGCTTCTTTCGGGGATTCATACGGGTATCTTGGGGATGTTTTCCCGAATAATATATTCCTGGTCAAGCTGAGTTACTGGTTTTCATTATAGATCCCCTTGACCTGTATTAATTGACCTTGTTGAAAAACTTCCGGCAATGATCGGTGTAATTGACAATAATGAGGTAATAAATGAGTTTATAAATCAATTAAGCCTGATTTGCTGAGAAAGCCAAAAGGCTGCCTTGTTATAGTTGTACCAATAACCCTTGAACTGCATAAATCAGGAATGCAACAGAGTCGTTGATTAAAGTAAGGCATCCGGGAAGGGGAACAAGCATCATAGGCAAAAATTGGTCACTTAAAACTGTAACGTTTGTCGTTGAAAAGATGCAGCAAGTCAAAATAGTGCTTTATTTCCTTTGCGGGGCTGATAAAAATCACCAATTTTGACTTTACCAGCAGCGAATTTCGGTGGCATTTAATTATGCTAGTTATTCTTAACACTGGGATCTGAGAATGAAGATTTTAATTTGTGAAGATAATCCAATGGCAATGAGAACCCTGTCAGTCGTTCTTGAAAGGGAGGGATATGATGCTGATGTAGCCGATGATGGTAATGTGGGAATAGAAATGCTTCAAAAGAATGAATATGATCTTCTGGTTATTGATATCCATCTGCCTTACCGAAGCGGGCTCGAACTGATTAAGTATGTCAGAACCGACCAGGGAAAGGATACTCCGGTGATTATTCTCACTGCATTCAGTGATAATCAGATGCAACGCCAGGCAGGTGAACTGGGGATCAGCGACTATATTGTAAAGCCTTTTAATCCTGTTGATCTGGTCACCAAGATCAAATCAATCCTCAACAAATAAATCATGCACAGACTTTTTATACTAATATTTGTTGGGCTTGTTATCTCCGGGCTGCAGGATCTTGTGCCGCTTCAGGCACAGGAAGCATTCAACCCGGAAACAGAATATCTCAGGATTAGGACGATGGCGTTTGAGGGTGATCTGGAGAACGCTGCTTCAGATGCCCGTAAGCTGGTCAACGCTTATCCATCATACGGCGATGCCCGCATTCTTCTTGGCCGCATCCTTGCCTGGCAGAAGGATTTTGATCAGGCTGCCGCAGTTATCGATACCCTTCTTAAAACAGAACCTGATAATAGTGATGCGCTATCGGCAATGAGGGACATAACCCTCTGGTCGAAGGAAAACACTGCTGTTGCTACGGACCTCCGTACAGGCTATTCATTCGATTATTTCACCAAGCCATACACAAGGTTCTGGCAGGTTTTCAGCATTGGGGCGGGACACAGATTTGGCTGGGGACCAGCCTCCGCAGGCATAAATATAGGTAATCTTATTACTGATGAGGTAACAGATATTTATGCTACCGAACTTCAATTTGAAGCTGAAGCATATCCCCGTTTTTCGAATAAGAATTATGCGTATTTTGCATACGCCTACAGCCCCGGAACCTACTTCCCTACCCACAGAGCAGCTTTTGAATTCTGGGAAGTATTACCAAAAGGGTGGGCATTATCAGCAGGACTCAATTATTATTACTTTGACAGAAATATTTTTATTGCACTTGGTTCAGTAGAAAAATACCTCGGGAAATTCTGGCTGTCGGGGAAATGCTATGTATATTTTAAGGATGACGGCCCCCGTACATCTTTCTATCTGAATGCAAGACGTTATTTCAATGACTTTGATTATTTGCAGCTCACTCTGGGTACGGGAACGGCTCCCGATGAACCTTATAACATCCGGGAGGATCTTGACCGGCTGAGCGCCCACAGTGTAAGGCTTACATACAATTTTAACGTGAAGGGAAGATTTACGGTGCGCATGGGAGCAGGTTATTCCCGGGAAGAATATGACCTGAATGATATAACAGCCTGGAGGGACAGGTTCGAAGGGAACATAAACCTGATTTATGCACTTAAAATGAAGTGATGAAATACCGGATCATTGCAATATTATCACTTTTCATGATCACTGTACAGGCTGGTCCTGCCTTCAATACGTCATTTGCTACAATTCATCCGTCTCCGATTTATATACCCGATGGCGCAGCCCTGATTACATCCGGGATGAATAGTGACAGGCTCGATGATATCATAGATCTTTCAAAAGACATCTATCCCATCCAGATCGGTGCATTCAGGTTAAAGTCATATGCTGAGGCAATGTTTGGGAAAGTTGTCAGGGTTCTGGGTGATGAAGTGAAGATGATCGAGGAGGATGGCTTTTTCAAGATCAGGGTTTCCAGACTTAACAAATCCAGGATCCTGAACTTCCTTGAACCCGAAATAAAAATAAGTAGTACCGTTGCTGAATTCCAGGATTCATTGCCTCGGGATTCTACAATCATTATCAGCGCTCCGGCTGATACGAACATTATCGCCGACACTCTCGCCAGCGCTGTATCTGAAACGATTGTTGCAGCCTCTCCCGCTGCCGAAGCTGCACCGGAGGTAAAACCGATAGAACAGCCAAGACGAAAACTGTTCCTGCTCAACTCTGAAAGCCCCTGGCTTAAACGCATAAATTATTTCGGAAAATCATTTGCCCTTGTCAATGCCCTGATCATTACCATTTTTATTTCAATAATGACAATGATCATCCTCCTTATGGTTATTCTGCTGAACCGGACCCGTATGGAAAAAGAGGAGGACCTGAAGCAATATCTTGCAGAAACATACCAGGGCATGATCATCGATTATCTTTTTACGGGAAGCAGTGCGGACAAGTTCCGCAACATAGCTTCGGATACCTACAGAAGACAGGCACTGATTGACCAGATGATAGATGTGAGCGTGAACCTGAAGGGGGATGCCGAGGAAAAGCTTTGCAGCCTTTACCTTTACCTGGGCCTCGACAGGGATTCGATAAAACGTGCGAACGGCTACCGCTGGCATAAGAAAATAAAGGGATTCCGGGAACTTGCATTTATGAATATCAAGGATGCAAATGATGCCATATATAAAGCTCTCAATTCAAAAAATGAAATTTTACGAATGGAGGCCCAGATCTCCCTTGTCAGGCTTACTGATGAGGATCCTTTCAGTTTTCTTCTGCAGCTTGAAAGACCTTTTTCTCTATGGGAACAGATAACCCTTCATGAGCTTATTATCCAGCACGACCTGCCCGTTCCTGAATTCAGTAAATTCCTCAAATCATCCAATCCTACAGTTGTTATGTTCGCCCTGAGAATGATAAGGGAATTCAAGCAGAGGGATTCCGAGGACGACGTAAGGGAAACACTTGACCACTCCTCCCCTGAGGTCCGCAAGCTTGCAGTCGAGGTTGCAGGAGATCTTGAAATGCGCTCAACTCTCGAGGTAATGAAGAGAATGTACAAGAGCCAGGATTATAACACCTGTCTGGAGATCATAAAGACGATGGCCAAGATGCCTGATCCATCGCTTATGGGATTCCTTAAGCTGGTTCTCGACAAGGAAGATGATGTTCAGCTCCAGATTGAAGCCACAAAGGCAATTGAGAACAATGGAGAAGAAGGAGTAAAGACACTCGTAAAACTGATGAAATCAGAATATAAGAACTATAATATAATTGTAAGGCACGTGCTTGACCGCAGAATATTCTAAAGACAATGGGATATATTTTTGCAAATACTATTTTCTACCTGACCCTGTTTCTCTTTGGATCATACCTTTTACTTGGTGTGTTTTCCGCTATCGCTCTGCGAAAATATCTGCGCAAGAACAGCTACATAAACTACAACTCTCTGGTCCTTTCCCCCTTAAGCCCGAAGATTTCGATCATTGCTCCTGCCTTTAACGAAAGCAAGACGATCATTGACAATATCCGGACACTTCTCTCCCTTTATTACAATAACTTTGAAGTGGTTATTGTAAATGACGGCTCAACCGACAATACATTCGACCTTATAAAGGATGCTTACGACCTTATAAGGGTCAATTACTATTTCGACTACAGGATACCATGCGAAAGGATCAGGGGAGTATACCGGTCGAAAAATCCGTCATATAATCGTCTTACAATTATAGATAAGAATAACGGCGGCAAGGCCGATTCACTGAATGCCGGGATAAATATTTGTCACAGCGACCTTTTTGTGTCGATCGATGCCGATTCAATAATCGAGGCCGACTCAATACTTAAGCTTGTAAAACCGTTCCTCGAGGAGAAGGATAAGAAGGTTATCGGAACAGGCGGAGTTATAAGAATAGTTAACTCATGTGAAGTTGAACGCGGTCATATAAGGGAGATCAAGGTCCCTTCAAAATTCCTGCCGCGTCTTCAGGTCCTTGAATACACAAGGGCATTCCTGCTCGGGCGTATGGCCTGGAGCCACCTTGACGGGTTGATGCTTATTTCGGGTGCAATGGGTATTTTTGACCGCGAGACTGTCATCAGGGCCGGCGGTTACAACATCAAGACTGTGGGGGAAGACATGGAGCTTGTTTTGAGGATGAGGCGCCATATGGCTGAGACTAATCAGAAATATGAGGTCACATATATTCCTGATCCGTTGTGCTGGACCGAAGTGCCATCTGACCTTAATTCGATGAGAAAGCAAAGGACACGATGGACACGCGGACTCATTGAATCGCTGCTAACGCACCGCAAGATGTTCCTGAACAGCAATTACGGGAGACTGGGACTTCTGGGCTACCCATACTGGTTCTTCTTTGAGTGGCTGTCGCCCCTTATAGCATTTGGTGGATTCATCTATACTATTTATCTGATCATCAGAGACGCCCTGAACTGGCCATTTTACCTTCTTCTTTTCCTGTTTGTATATTCCTTTGCAGTATGCCTCTCAATCTGGGCAATTCTCTTCGAGGAGATTACCTTTCACAAGTACAGGAGGAAAAGAGATGTTCTGAAGCTTATCGGCGTGGCTCTGCTTGAACCTTTCTTCTATCCCGTTCATACCTATTTCGCGGTCAGAGGGAATCTTGAAGCTATGCGTGGCAAGAAAGGATGGGGAACTGCCGAACGTACGGGATTCAGCAAAAAGAAGAAAGCCAGAACAAGAGTTAAAGGTGAAGAAAATGAGATCAGTCTGTAAAGCCTGGAATAGAAGACAATCCTGTTCTTATTACTTCGAGTGATTTTTTCTCCCTTGATTCAGTAGGAGGAACTGTCATCCACAACGGCCAGTTGTACCTGCTGACCGAAGAAGTCACATTATGGTCAAAATAGACTGAAACCGCTATCCCGTCTGAGGGTGCAGCTGAAATAACATAATTATATCCTCCGTCGTATGAGACTGCTCCGTCGATCACCTTCATCTGGGTAGGATCGCGGAAATAGAGCAATGTCCATGGTACGCGTATTTTTATTTTACTGTCGCTCCAGGCCGCCGCGCTGCGCTGGCCGTAGCTGAAGTCAGTGGCATTTTCAACAGGGAGCTTACCGATATCCTGTCCTTTAAGGGTATTGCCATCATTGTACCAGTGCATCAGCTTCCAGGGAGCCCCGTCGGTAACGGTGCTGTAATACTTCTGAACTGCATGGTTCGACAGGTCAAACCGGGGTGTCAGTCCATCCATATTATAAGCCTCGGTCACATGAAATAAAGCCGTATCATTCGACAGAACCATTGTAAGAAGGAACTCCGACCTGTTCTCAAGACTTTTGCCGTTGGGGAGTCTTGATTCCCCGAAGCTTGCAAGATAAGTGTCAAACGCAACCATTACGGTGTCACCGGAAGCAAGAGTCCTGTCTGTTTCTATTTCAAGGTAGAAGCAGCTGTTGTCATTTGTGGCGCTTATATTCCTGACCGGTCCTGCCGGCTTGTCTGTTACATACGATGTGAATGGTAGCGTATTCGTCTGGTCGTATGAGATCAGACCGAAATTCTGCTCGGGTGATGTCAGGTTATGCCATAACTGCCTGGTAGGGATGGTTATTCCTCCCGATACCGTACCATAGGCTTCAAGATAGCTTACTATCCATGTTGGCTTGAACCATTCGTCCATCCAGGCGAACATGAAACCTCCTGCACAACCTGCATCGATAATATTATGCATGAGCCTCATATTCTTCTCGCCCTGCTGCTGTTCGGAGTATCCGCCATGATGCATGTTGCTGTATGACTGGTGCGCGCTCCCCCAGCTTGAAGGAACCCCGAATTCGGCAATTACCAGGGGTATTGATGAATAGTGATCCTTTAGATCGTTAAGATAACCAAGGTAGCTGTTGGGCCCCTCCGAATCCCCGAAGGTCAGGTATGATGGCTGCTCGCTGATGAAATTAGGATAATAGGGATAAGCGTGGTAAGATGCAAAGATCCCCGGCTCGGGAGTTTTCACTATTATCTTTTCCATATCATACGAGGCTTTGTCCTCATCCGTGTAGATCTCAGTCGGATGCGTCAAAGGATCAAGTGTCGGCCAGCTTGAAATGCTTACCGGACGCCTTACGGTATAATTTAAAGCTTCATATTTTATTGTCTGCTCAAGCATCTGGGTGCAAAACACCTCACTTGCTTTTGCACCGCTGATGCTGAGATATGTTCCGTTGAATGAATTTATGGAAGGATTCCGGGTATCGGTGGTGTCAACCTCCTGCGGGCTGATCTCCCTGCCTATAATGAAACCTGCTGTCCATCTTGAGACATCGGTTAAATACCTTCCATACGATTTCCCGTACCTGTATTCAATATCCCCGTTCCCGTTGATGCAATCGATAACCTCCTTTATATCGTTAGTAAAAGAATTGGTCCTGTTCAACAAATCATAAGATCCGGGATCGGAATAATCCTCCACCTCGTCAAACCAGATCCCCTGGAATAAAAGAAGGGGATTGTCGGGATGGCGCTGGTTATAGTTGGCCAGCTTTTCATAGAACACGGGAGGATGCAATGTGTATATCCTTAAGCTGTTGAAACCCGCATCAGCCATGGCCTCGATCCAGTTTTCATACTCTCCCGGAGATATGGCGTAGGCAATTTCACCCGGGAAATACCCCGGAGGCGATGATCCCAGGTTGATCCCCTTAAGCATCAGCGACTGGTAATCTTGCCCTGTATGCATCGCAATATGGTCTCCTGATGTTTTGAACGGGATCTCCTGCTTCAGGGTCAGCTCAAAGTCAATTATCGTATCGTGGGCAATTGCAATATCGGTAAGCCTCACCGGATAATAATCATCGCATGTTACGGATGCAACAACCGGGAACCTGTATTCCCCCTGGGATGGTACAACCACAGGAGGCATCATATCAGGCTCAATGGCGGTCCCTGCCGAGTAGGAGGAGAAACCTGCTGCCTTTATGAGCTTCCCGGATACTGTTTTCCCTTTGAATGTAATGGCATAGAAGTAGAATCCGTTTTGCTGGGGAGCGCCGTTCTGGTTGCATCCATCCCACACAATATGATAGCTTCCGGCATCGATGGAATCAAAAAACGCTTCCATTATCTTTCTGCCCGAAAAGTTGTAGATCGACAGGCGGACATCTCCCTGGCTGTTTATAATAAACGGGATATTAACAGAATAAGTGAATGGATTGGGATAGGGCATACCGACCTCGATAACATCGGAAATGTTCTCATAAATGTTAAATATCCTGACTGAATATGTGCCGTCAGGTTTGGTCCTGGCTCCATATTCAGTGGTTCCCGCGATCAGTGAAATCCTGGCATCCGGTATCGTTGCACCGTAAGGATCAGTTACCTTTCCGGTGACATAATAATCACGTGCAAATGATTCAGGGACAATACAGATAAGGGAGATAAGAGGCGCCAGAATAAATTTTATACAGGATTTTCGTGATAAAATCATTTTTACTGAAAAAGGGGCCGGTTTTTTAAAACTGCGAAATTTACTAAAAAGAAGCATTAATTTGTAAATTTATATAATTCAATTCAGGAAAAACTGTTATGGATATTAACGCAATTACATACCGGAATATTGAGGAGAGAGACAATAAAGAACTGGCGGACCTGATACGGACCGTTTTCAGGGAATTCAGGATCGACCGGCCGGGAACGGTTTATTATGATCCCACTACAGATGACTTATATAAATTATTCAGGGCGCCAGGATCGGTTTACTGGATCGCTGAAGAAAACGGAGTTATAGCCGGAGGGTGCGGAATATACCCGACTCCCGCCCTGCCTGAGGGCTGTGCCGAGCTTGTTAAGCTCTATCTTCTTCCCGGCTTCCGGGGCAAAGGCATCGGAAGAGCCCTTATGGAGAAATGCATTGAATCGGCCAGGCAAATGGGCTACAGTCAGCTTTATCTCGAATCGCTCCCGGAGTTGTCAAAGGCTGTTTCAATGTATGTCAAATCGGGTTTCAGGCATATACCTCATGCCCTCGGCAATTCGGGCCATTTTGGGTGCAATATATGGATGGTAAAGGATCTATGATATGTAATTACCAAGCCAGGAAACGGGTGAAGATTGTAATAAATTTAATTTGCTCTCAAATTATGACTTTAGTACCTTTATACCTGAGAACCGCTGTAAAATAATTATTAATTTATAAATCATAAAATGAACATAACCGAAAACCATCTTTCTTATAATTTCAATCAGCCGGGATGTCACTGCTGTGGCGGGAGTCATGGAAAACTGCCCGATGGAATGAGCAGGAGAGAATTTGTCAGGATGACCGGTACAGGAACACTCGGAACCGTTGCACTGTCGGGTCTGTCCTGGGCTGAGCTTGTTTCAGACCGGCAGGCCGGAAGATCTGCTCCCCGGCGCAAGCCGCTTGTAGTTAAACCGGTACTGACCTATGAGATTCCGGTACGAAGGGAAAAGACCAGCTGGAGGGCTTGGGGAGGCATTCAGACTGAGAAAGATGCAACTGAAGAGATTGCAAGAATTCAGTCGGAGCTTAAAACAATTAAAACTCAGGCAGACTTTCCTGTCACTTTTCTTCCTGTCTCTGGAGTCCGGTCAGTTAATGATCTGGGCAAACTTGATGATCTTGACGCTTCCGATATGTTCCTTATCTATCCAGCCGGGGGCGGAAGCAATATGTTCGATTTCCTGGGCAAGACCGGAAAAGATATTGTGTTTTTTTGCAGATATAAGTCCGGTCCTGTTTATCTGTGGTACGAAATAATAAGCCCACGCTATCTGCGTCAGCATACCGACTCGCTGAAACTGACCGGAATTGACGAGAATGATGTTGTCATCGACAGTAAAGAAGAACTCCTGTGGCGCTTAAGGGCAATGTGCGGATTAAAAAACACAAGGAATTCAAGAATTCTTGCCATTGGAGGTCCCGGAGCCTGGTCCCAGCCACTCGAATCAACAATAAATAAGGTAAGGGAGAAATACAAGCTGGATATTCAGAGTGTCTCCTATGAGGAACTTGGCAGGCTGATTACGGAAGCCAGGAAAGATAATTCCGTGGTGGCAGAGGCGGGGAAAAAAGCCTCCGATTACCTCAGGGATTCAGGGGTCAGTCTGGAAACCGACAGAAAATTCGTCGAGAATTGCTTTGTACTTGAGGATGTACTTGTAAGATTAATGGAACGGTTCGAATGCAGGGCAATTACAATCAACGAGTGCATGGGAACCATAATGCCCCTTGCTGAAACATCTGCATGCCTTACCCTCAGCCTGCTTAACGACGCAGGTTATCTGGCTTATTGCGAATCGGATTTTGTAGTCGTGCCTGCAGGTATCCTTATGGCAAACATTTCAGGCAAGCCTTCATTTTTGAATGATCCGACATATCCCCACAGTAACTTAATAACCCTTGCCCACTGCACAGCTCCGAGAAGAATGGACGGAAAAAATCTGGCACCGGCCAGGATCCTTACTCATTTTGAGTCGGATTATGGTGCAGCTCCGAAAGTTGAAATGCTTTTAGGACAAAC
>Ga0105106_10002280_pt1 | contig 13815 bp, 13 predicted proteins | sample PPLLaktember2015_5_FD_79109 | JGI IMG/M metagenome (GOLD analysis project Ga0105106, IMG submission 79109) | Freshwater sediment microbial communities from Prairie Pothole Lake near Jamestown, North Dakota, USA - PPLs Lake P8 Core (1) Depth... | ecosystem: Environmental > Aquatic > Freshwater >...
CCCGAGCAGTCGTAATCGATGTGCTCGGACATGGTGCGCGCGGTGCGGGGGTTCGCGGTGAGCTTGATCACCGGCAGGATCGGATTGCCGATGACGTTGCCCTGCCCCGTTGGAAAGAGGTGAGCGACGTAGCCCGCGGCCGCCAGCAATGTCACCATCTCGGCCGCAGCGGAAGACGAATCCATGAACCACAGGCCGGGCCGCGTCGGGGTCTCGGCCTTGTCGAGCACGCCGATCACCTTGCACTTCTTGCCGATCTTCTGGATGTTGCCGAGCGCTTTCTCTTCGATCGTCGTCAAGCCGCCTGCGATGTTGCCTTTGGTCGGCTGCGAGTCGGAGAGGTCGTCGGTCTTGTTGCGCTCGATGATCTCCTGGTAGCGGTTGAACATCTTCATGAACTGCTCGCGCACTTCGGGCGTCGCGCAGCGATCGGCCACGATGTTCTCGCCGCCGGTGATCTCGGTGGTCTCGCCGAAGCACATGGTGACGCCGAGCGGCTCGAGCTTGTCGAACGCGCTGCCGACCGTCGGGTTGGAGCCGCAGCCCGAAGTCGTATCGGACTCACCGCACTTGGTCGACACCCACAGATCGCTGATCGGGCAGTCTTCCTGCTTGAGCTCGGAAGCCCACTGGACGTACTCCTTCGCGACTTTGGATGCGCGCATGATCGTGTCGTGGTCGCCGTGGAGCTCGATGCCGAAGCCGGTAACCGGTTTTCCGGTCTTGGCGATCGCGTCGACGACCCGTTTGGTCCAGCCTTCCTCGATCCCGATCACGACGACCGCCGCGACGTTGGGGTTCGAGCCCGCGCCGATCAGCGTCCTGAAGTGGAGCTCGAGGTCGGCGCCGAACTGCAGCCGCCCGTACGGATGCGGGATCGCCATCGTGCCTTTGATGTTGTGCGCGACCGCTTCACACGCCGCGTTGGAGAGGTCGTCCAGCGGCAGGATGACGACGTGGTTGCGTATGCCCACGCGGCCGTTTTCGCGCCGGTAGCCGCGGAAGGTGGTGTTTGCGTTGATCATGAGATTCCTTTCGCTTACCAGCGCTTGGTCTTGATGTTGTGGACGTGCGCGTGCTCGCCCGTCTTGATGTCCGCCACGGCTTTGCCGATGTCGAAGCCGTACTTGATGATCGTGTCGCCTTTCTTGATTTCGCGGGTGGCGACCTTGTGCCCGATCGGCACGTCGTTCAGCGCCTTCACCTTGATGGTGGAGTCGTCTTCCATCACCCAGCCGGTCAGCTCCTGACCGGATTTGATGCCTTCGATCACGGCCACGCCGACCGTGTCTTTCTTGTCGTGTACCAATATGTGAATCATCGTTGTCTCCTTGGGAACTTTCAGCGCCGCCGAAACCGCTGGGAAGGGGGCTCGATTCGTCGAGTCTGTGGCCGAATGCTATCGGCGGAATCGGCTCCAGTCAACTATATGACCTATATGAATTCGGGGAAACCGGGTGCTAGAATCCGCTGACCGATGGAGCACGCCAACGACAGGATACCCCGCACGGCGGACACGCTCGCTGCGGGCGGCCTCACCTTGAGCCCGCTGTACAAAGAGGTCAAGACGCGGTTGACCCGGGGGCTCGCGAGCGGCGAGTGGAAGCCCGGAGAAGCCATCCCCAGCGAGTCGCGGCTCGCCGAGCGCTTCAGCGTCTCCATCGGCACCATACGCAAGGCGATCGACGATCTCGTCGCCGAGCGCATCCTCCTGCGGCAGCAGGGTCGCGGCACCTTCGTCGCGACGCACACTGAAGACCGCACGCTTTTCTACTTCTTCCACATCGTCGGCAAGGACGGGAGCCGCGAGCTGCCGGTGATCGAGCTGCTTTCGTTCCGCAAGGCGCGCGCGAACGCGGCAGAGCAGGAACGGCTCGGAATCGAGTCCGCCGCCCCGGTTTTCCGCATGCACAACGTGCTCAGGCTCGGCGGGCGGCCCGTCATCTACGACGAGATCACGGTGCCCGCCGCGCTTTTCGCCGACCTCGACGTGAACGTGTTCGGCGGGCGCGTGGGCACCATCTACGGTTTTTACCAGGCGCGCTATGGGATCAGCGTCACCCGCATCAGCGAGCGCATCTCGGCAGGCCATGCGCCCGCGCGCGTGGCGGCGGTGCTGGGACTCTCGAGCGCGACCCCCGCGCTCGCCATCAAGCGCGTCGCGTATACCTACGACGACACGCCGGTCGAATACCGCGTAAGCTGGGTCAATACCGGACGCCACGAATATCTGAGCGATCTCTGGAAGAACGACACCCGCGGATAGACCGCCCTCGCCTCACAACCGCGCGAGCCCGCGGCGCGCCGCTTCGATCAACGCCGGGTCCTTCGAATTCTTGAGCAGCCATTCGAACTGCGCGCGCGCATCGTTTCTGAGCCCCGCCCGCATCAGGTTGAGCGCTGCGAGCAGCCGCGACTGGAATGCGAGTGCGTCGGGCGCGACTGCCTGAACGAGCAGCGCCGAGCGCAGGTAGTGCGCCGCGGCCGGCACCGGCTCGCCCGCAAGCTCGTATGCGCGGCCCAGCCCGAAAAGCGCTTCGCGGGCATGGTCGTCGTTCGAAAGCGGGACGAGTAGCGCATACACCGTCTGCGCGGCTTCGACGGCGCGCATGTCGAGCATTTCCTGACCGAGCTCGAGCACGCTTTGCGCGAGCAGCGGCGTCACGCTGGTGCGTCCCTCGAGCAGGCGCTTCATCGTGTCGACGCTCAATGCGGCTTCGCCGGCCTGGAGCGCAGTGCGCGCGAGGGCGAGGTGCCATTCGATCGCGTTCACCTTGGGCGGCGTCGGCAGGCCTTTCCACAGCTTCAGCGCGAGCGCGGCATCGTTGTGCTTCGCCGCGATCGTGCCGAGGAGATAGCGCGTCTCGCCATCGAGTGCTTCGACCTCGAACCCGATGCGTTGCAGCGCGCGCAGCGCCGTGTTGTCCAGTCCCGCCGCATAGAGCGAGGAGGCGAGTTGGAGCTGCGCGTTCCTCCGGGTGTCGCCGTTTTGCGCGCGCTGCGCGAGGTAAGCGTGGAACGAGCGCGAGAGGTACGCGTCGGCGCTCAGCCGCCGCGCCGCGTAATCCGCCCACGCGGCGTCGTCGCCCATCAGGAGTTGCTCGCGATTGCCGACTTCGGCAGCGGCCGAAAGATATGCCTGCCACAGGCGCTGCGCCGCGCGCGCCTGGGCGCTCTCGTCGCCCGCGTCGACGCTTTGCAGCAGGCGCTCGAGCGCTTCGACCTGGAGCGAGCCGTTGCGCGCGCGCCCGGCGGCTTCGTGAATCGCGCGCCAGTACGCGGGCTGCGGATCGCGGGCAAGCGCGGCGCGCGCCTGCGTGATCACCGCCTCGGGCGCGAGCAGCCCGGTTCGTAGCTGCAGTCTCAGCCTCGCGGGCGTGACGTCCCCCGAGGGCGGCAGCCAGTTGAGCGCGTCGGCGTCGTGCCCGAGGTCGAGCAATCCTTCCGCGAAGCGCTCGGCGACGCGGGGATCCAGCGGCCGGTAATCCTGCTGAAACCGCAGCATGCTCGAGAAAGCGTCGTCGCCGCGGCGCTCGGCGAGATAGCTTTCGATGACGGTGAGACGCACGGCTTTCGCTTCGGGCGCCGCCGTTTTAGGCTGCCACAGGAGCTTCGCCGCATAAGTGCGAGCGCCCCGGGCGTCGTCTTTGGCGAGAGCCGCGTTCGCGGCTTCGGCGAGGCACGGGTGCAGCGGCGGCGCCATGCGCTCGGGGGCAAGCGCGCTCGCGCGGGCGAGCAGCGCGTCGCGGCGATTCAGCCGCGCGAGCACTTCGCAGCGCAGGCCTTCCCACTCCTCCCACCGCGGGGCCGTGGGGTCACGAGGCTGCAACGCCTCGACCTGCGCGAGCGCGAGCTCGCGTGCGCCCGCGCTGAGCATCGCCCGCACCGCGGTCGGCGGATCGGGCGCGGCGGCGAAGACGGGGCTCGCGCACGCTGCGGCAACGACCAGGATGAACCGCCTGAGCACGTGTTTGCACATCGTCACAGCGCCGATATTAAGGTACGTTGCTTCCTGCTTCGCAGGGCATATTGAAACAGTGCTTAGGCGGCTATGGCCGCTACATACATAGATCTACGTTGCTTCCTGCTTCGCAGGGCATATTGAAACGATGCTTAGGCGGGCACCGCCGCTATGAACATAACTTGGACGTAAAAAAGGCGGCGCGCGGCCGCCTTTCGTCCCGCTGCACGCGATCGCTACTGCCCGGCGACCTCGGGCGCGGCCTGCTGCGCCACTTCGGGCGAAGTCTCGCCGCGGGCTTTCAGCTTCTCCTTGATGCGCGCCGCCTTGCCCGAGCGCTCGCGCAGGTAATAGAGCTTGGCGCGGCCGACGTCGCCGCGGCGCTTCACGTCGATGCTCGCGATCAACGGAGAGTGGGTCTGGAACGTGCGCTCCACGCCCTCGCCCGAGGAAATCTTGCGTACGATGAACGAGGAGTTGAGCCCGCGGTTGCGCTTGGCGATGACGACGCCTTCGTACGCCTGCACGCGCTTCCTCTCGCCTTCGACCACGTTCACGTTCACGACGACCGTGTCCCCCGGCGCAAAATCCGGAATCTTCTTGCCGAGGCGCTGGATTTCTTCCTGCTCGAGCTGTTGGATCAAGTCCATGTTCGCGTCCTTTAAATCTCGTTCCTGAATTCTTCGAGCAGCCTCGCCTCTTCGGAGGTGAGCGTCCGCTTCTCGAGCAGGTCGGGCCGGCGCAACCACGTCCGTCCCAGGGCCTGCTTCAATCGCCACCGCGCTATGTCCGCATGGTTGCCGGACAGGAGCACCGCGGGCACCGCATCGTTCCCGTACACTTCGGGCCGCGTGTAGTGCGGATGGTCGAGCAGCCCGTTCACGAACGAATCCTGGCTCGCCGATTCCGCATCACCCAGCGCGCCCGGCATCTGCCGCACCACGCAGTCGATCACCACCATCGCCGCGAGCTCGCCGCCGGAGAGCACGTAATCGCCGATCGAGATCTCGTCGTCGATCACCCGCTTCACCAGCCGCTCGTCCACGCCTTCGTAGCGGCCGGCGAGCATCACGATGCCCTGCTCTTTCGCAAGCTCGGCCACCAGTGCGTGATCGAGCAGCCTGCCCTGCGGCGTGAGATGCACCACCCGCGGCTTTCCGACGCCGCTGCTTCTCTGCCTTTGCCGCGCCGCCGACAGCGCCTTTTCCAGCGGCTCGGGCATCATCACCATCCCCGGGCCACCGCCATACGGCCGGTCGTCGACGCTGCGGTAGCTGTTGGTCGCGAAATCGCGCGGATTCCACAGCACCAGCTCGTACAGCTTGCGCTCGCGCGCACGTCCCGTCACACCGCTTTCGGTCACCGCACCGAACATCGGCGGGAACAGCGTGACGACGTCGATCTGTAACATCAGAAGTCGGCGTCCCAGTCGACCCGGATGAGACGCCCCGCCAGATCGACCTCCCGCACCACCTGCTCGATGAACGGAATCAACCGCTCGCGAGCGCCTTCCACCACCAGTACGTCGTTCGCGCCGGTCTCGAAAACCCGGGCCACGCTCCCCAGATCTTCGCCTTGTGCATTCACGACTTTCAGGCCGACCAGGTCGGCCCAGTAAAACTCGTTCTCTCCTGCGGCCGGAAACTCGGACCGCGCCACCGCGACCTCGCGTCCCCGGTAAAGCGCCGCCTGCTCGCGATCGTCGCACCCCGAAAGCTTGGCGGCGATCGCCTGACCCTGCACCTCGACCCGCTCGACCTTGACCTCCTGCCAGCCTGTTTCGCCGCCGATCCACCACACCGGGTAATCGACGAGGCTTTTCGGCTCGGTGAGCGGCTGGAGCTTCACCCAGCCTTTGACTCCGAAAGGGCCGGTGATGTGGCCCATAACCACCAGATCTTTTGGTGGTTTCGTGACATCCGCCACCAGGTCTTTTGGTGGTTTCGTAACATCCGCCACCAGGTCTTTTGGTGGTTGGGAACGAGGCAGGCTCAGGCGGTCGGCTGCGGCGGGGTCTGCTGCGCCCCCAATTGTTTCACCAGGCGCGCCGCGGTCGCCGACAGGATCGCGCCCTGCGACTGCCAGTGCGCGAGACGCTCGCGGTCGATGCGCAGCGACTCGTGGCCTTTCGGCGCTTTGGGGTTGTAGAACCCCAGGCGCTCGATGAAACGGCCGTCGCGCGCGCGGCGCGAATCGGCCACGACGAGATTGAAAAATGGCCGCTTCTTGGCGCCACCACGCGCTAAACGTATCACTACCATGTCATTTGCCGTCGGAATGCGGAAAGGGCGTGATTTTACGGTACTTTTAGCCTGCGGCACAATGTTATGTTCAGCCACGGAAAGACGACCATGCCCCACGAAGCTCCCCCTGCGCCCGCCTCCATCGAACACGCCATAGCCGAACGCTTCGGGGAACGGCTCGCCATCGACCCGGCGTTACCTGGGCTGGACGAAATCGGCCGCATCATCGGGCACAGCTCCCATCGGCGCTATGCCGCCCGGGAGGTCGACCCTGCGCTCCTGCGGCTTCTTTTCGCCTGCGCGCTCTCGGCGCCGTCGAAATCCGACCTGCAGCAGGCCGATATCGTTCACCTCGCCGATCGCGAGAAAGTCCGCGCCGTCACGGCGCTCATCCCCGACATGCCTTGGATCGCCGAAGCGCCGGTGGTGCTCGTCTTCTGCGGCAACAACCGGCGCATCCGGCAGATCGGCGAGTGGCGCGGCAAGCCTTTCGCGAACGACCATCTCGACCACTTCATGAACGCAGCGGTCGACGCAGGCATCGTCATGACGACGTTCATACGCGCGGCCGAGGCGGTGGGCCTCGGTGCGTGCCCGATCAGCGGCATCCGCAACAAACCGCGCGAAGTGAGCGCGCTGCTCGACCTGCCCGACTGGGTTTTCCCGGTGGCCGGCCTCACCGTCGGATACCCCGCGGAAGCGGGACGCATCACCCCGCGGCTTCCGCTCGACGTGACCGTGCACGTCGATCGCTACGACGAGTCGCTCGTGCGCGAAAAGATCGAGGGTTACGACCGCCGCCGCCAGGCGCTCATGCCGTACCGCAGGCAGCGGCGGGTCGAGCGCTTCGGCGAATCGGAGGTCTACGGCTGGTCGGAAGAAAAAGCGCGGCACTACGGCGTTCCGGAGCGCGCCGATTTCGGCGCTTTCATCCGCGACAAAGGCTTCAGCCTGGATTGAAGCCGCGGTGCGTTACCACGCACCCCACGAATTGCCGCCACGAAGCCACAGCGACGAAGCGAGCAAGCGAGCCCAAAGGAAAGGAGGTCTCGGAGGGAAACCTTGGTTTCCCTCCGAGGCGTACACCGCTAACGGGAGGTTTCCCGGCCGTTGATCGCGGTAGCGATCAACGCATACCGGGAAACATCCCTTTCATAGAGCGCATCATCTTGGCCATGCCGCCCTTGGCCATCATTTTCATCATCTTCTGCGTCTGCTCGAACTGGTTGAGCAGCCGGTTCACTTCCTGAACCGAGACTCCGGCCCCGGTCGCGATGCGCCGCTTGCGCGAAGCCTTGATGATCTCGGGCTTGGAGCGCTCTTTCGGGGTCATCGAGTTGATGATGCCTTCGATGCGGCGGATCTGCTTGTCGTCGACGTTCGGCGCGCCCTGCGCCATCTGCGCGAGGTTCCCGGGCAGCTTGTCCATGAGCGCCGAGACGCCGCCCATTTTCTTCATCTGCACGATCTGCTGCTTGAAGTCCTCGAGATCGAAGCCTTTGCCCGTTTTGACTTTCTGCGCGAGCTTCTCGGCCTCTTTGCGGTCGACGCTCTTCTGCACGTCCTCGATCAGCGTGAGCACGTCGCCCATGCCGAGGATGCGCGAAGCCATGCGGTCGGGATGGAAAGGCTCGAGCCCGGTCAGCTTCTCGCCGACGCCGGCGAACTTGATCGGCTTGCCGGTGACGTGACGCACCGAGAGCGCCGCCCCGCCGCGCGCGTCGCCGTCGAGCTTGGTGAGCACGATACCGGTGAGCGGCAGCGCTTCGGAGAACGCGCGCGCCGTGTTCACCGCGTCCTGGCCCTGCATCGCATCGACCACGAACAGCGTCTCGATCGGCTTCACCGCGGCGTGAAGCTCGCGGATTTCCTGCATCATCGCCTCGTCGATCGCGAGCCGGCCCGCAGTGTCGACGATCAGCACGTCGTTGAAATGGCGCCGCGCGTAGTCGAGGGCGCGAGTGGCGATGTCGACGGGCTTCTCGTCCGCCGACGAAGGAAAGAAATCGGCGCCGACCTGGGAAGCGAGCGTTTTCAACTGCTCGATCGCGGCAGGACGATAGACGTCGCAGCTCACCAGCAGCACTTTCTTCTTGTGCTGCTCCTTGAGCCACTTCGCGAGCTTGCCGCTGGTCGTCGTTTTACCGCTGCCCTGCAGTCCCGCCATGAGCAGCACCGCCGGCGGCTGCGTCGCGAGGTCGAGGGCGTCGTTGTGCTCGCCCATGAGCGCGGCGAGCTCGCGGTGCACGACGCCTACGACCGCCTGCCCGGGCGTCAGGCTCCCGATCACGTCCTGTCCGAGAGCCTTGTCGCGAACGGCTGCGATGAAATCCCGCACCACCGGCAGCGCCACGTCGGCTTCGAGCAGCGCCATGCGCACTTCGCGCAGCGCGTCCTTGATGTTGTCTTCGGTGATGCGCGCTTCGCCGCGCAGCGTTTTCAGCACGCGCGTGAGCCGCGTCGTCAGGGTGTCGAACATGGGGTGTGGTGTAGACTTTCCGGTTTATGGAAATTGTAGCGTATGTCGTGAACGCGCTTCTCTATGGCGCGCTCGCGATTTACTTCTGGCGCACGCGCTGGTCGCACTCCGCGGCCCACGCCGGCAGCGCCCCCACCAGTGGCGCCTCCGCCGGCGACATGCACACCGCCGCGCAGCGCAGCGCCGAGCACTACGCGGTGCTCGTTCCGCTCGCGCTGCACGGGTGGCTACTCGGCCGCGCGCTCTTCGCGCCCGATGGCATGCACCTCGGAGTCGCGGACGCGGTGTCGGCGATTCTGTGGCTGACCGTGCTGATCTACTGGCTCGGGAACTTCTTCTACCGGCTCGACGGCCTGCAGGCGCTGGTGCTGCCGATCGCCGCGGCCGCGGTGGTGCTCCCGGCGCTGATGCCGGCCGCGCCCGCGCTGCCCAATACCGGCGCGGCGGCGTTCAAAATCCACCTCCTGATCGCGATGCTCGCGTACAGCCTTTTCACGATCGCCTCGCTCCACGTGCTGCTCATGGCGCTGCTGGAGCGGCGCTTGCACGACGGCACGCTCACGCAGGTCCAGCAGAAGCTTCCTCCGCTCCTTACGATGGAAGCGCTCCTCTTTCGCATCATCTGGGCGGGTTTCATCCTGCTGACGCTCACGCTCGGCAGCGGCGTCGTTTTTTCCGAAGAGCTTTTCGGCAAGGCAGCGCCTTTCAACCACAAGACCGTTTTCGGCGTGCTGTCGTGGCTCATATTCGCCGCGCTGCTCGCGGGCCGGCAGGTGTACGGCTGGCGCGGCCGCATCGCGGTGCGGTGGACGCTGGCGGGATTTCTCACGCTCGTCCTCGCCTACATCGGCAGCAAGTTCGTCGTCGAAGTGATTCTGGGCCGATAGGCCCCGGCTTCGACGATGTTGAACGTCAAATGCTGAATGTTCATTAGAAGTGGCGCACCGGTTTTCCACGAAACACTAGGCATTCAACACTAAGCACTATGTACGACATCTCGACAACCGCGCTGGTGGTGGCGCTGTTCGTTCTCCTGATCGCCTCCGCGTTCTTCTCGATTTCCGAGACCAGCATGATGGCGCTCAACCGCTACCGGCTGCGCCACCTCGTTCAGAGCCGCAACCGCGGAGCGCGCCTCACCTCCGATCTCCTCGCGAAAACGGACAAGTTTTTCGGTGTGGTGCTGCTCGGAAACAACGTGATCAACGCCGCCTCGGCGCTGCTCGTGGGCGAGATCGTGCGCCGCCACGTCGGAGACAGCGAGCTCGGTCTGCTGATCGCCACCGGCGCAGCCGCCTTTGCGATCCTGGTCTTCAGCGAGATCACGCCGAAAGTGGTGGGCGCCGCCTATCCCGAGAGGATCGCGCTTCCGGCGAGCTACGTCCTCACCCCGCTCCTCAAGCTCACGCAGCCTTTCGTCTGGTTCGTGAATCTGTTCGTGAAAGCGCTGCTGTGGATGATGCGGCTCAAACCCTCGGCCGGCACGGTCGAGCACGCACTGTCCGTCGACGAGCTGCGGACGCTCGTGCTGGAGACCGGGTACCTGCCGAAGAAACACCAGAGCATCCTCGTGAACCTCTTCGACCTCCAGGCAGTCACGGTGGACGACGTGATGGTTCCGCGCAACCAGATCGAGACCATCGATCTCGCGGCGCCGCTCGAGGAGATCGCGCAGCAGGTCTCGACGGCTTATCACCGGCGGCTGCTCGCCTACACCGGAGAACCGGACGAGATCGCCGGCCTGCTGCGTGCGCGCCACGTGCTCAATCTCGTGCAGCAGGGGGCGCTTACGCACGAGCGCCTCAGGAAATTCGTGCGCGAGCCGTATTTCGTGCCTTCGGGCACGCCGCTCTTCTCGCAACTGCAGAATTTCCAGGAGCACCAGGACCGCATCGCGCTCGTCGTCGACGAGTACGGGGAGTTGAAAGGCCTCGTCACCCTCGAGGACATCCTCGAGGAGATCATCGGCGAGTTCACGACGAGCTCGCCGCTGCGCACCGGCGGCTACTACCTGCAGTCAGACGGCAGCTATCTTGTCGAAGGCGGCACGCTGCTTCGCGAACTGAACCGCAAGCTCGGCTTCAGCTTCCCACTCGACGGACCCAAGACGGTGAACGGCCTCGTGCTCGAGCAGCTGCAGGAGATACCGGAGCCCAGCACCAGCGTAATGATCGCGGGGCACCCGATCGAGATCGTGCAGACGCAGGACCGCGTGGTGAAGGCGGTGAGGATCTTTCCGGCGCGCGTCGCGCAGAATGCGGAGCACGAAGCGTAAAGAGGGGCGTTCGTCGCTTTACAAAGCGGCTGGCAGCGTGCATCATCGGCTGAGTAAATTCCGCTAAGCTATTGGTTAATAGAAGCAAACAGGGGACGCCCAATGGCAACTGCAGCTGCAGCAGCCAAAAAAGCCGAGATCAAGGATTTCAACTTCACGTGGGTCGGCCAGGACCGCGGCGGCAAGACCATGCGCGGCGAGATGCGCGCCACCGGTGAAGCCCAGGTCAACGCGCTCCTGCGCCGGCAGGGCATCAAGGTCGTCGAGATCAAGCGTCAGAAACGCGGTCGCGGCGGGAAAATCACCGAAAAGGACATCACCCTTTTCACGCGTCAGCTCGCGACGATGCTCAAGTCGGGCGTGCCGCTCCTGCAGGCTTTCGACATCGTCGCGAAAGGCCACGGCAATCCGGCAGTGGCGAAGCTCATCTATGACGTGCGCACGGAGGTCGAGACGGGCTCGAGCCTGAAGCAGGCTTTCGAGAAGCACCCGCTCTACTTCGAACCGCTGTACTGCAACCTGATCGGCGCGGGAGAGGCAGCGGGTATCCTGGATACCGTGCTCGAGCGCCTCGCGTCGTACAAGGAAAAGATCCTTGCGATCAAGGGCAAGATCAAGTCGGCAATGTTCTATCCGCTGTCGATCGTCGTCGTCGCGTTCGTCATCACGGCGGTCATCATGATTTTCGTGATTCCGGCGTTCAAGCAGGTGTTCGCCAATTTTGGCGCCGACCTGCCCGCGCTCACGCTGCTCGTGATCGCCATATCGGATTATTTCGTCGAGTGGTGGTGGTTGATATTCGGTGTGGTCGGCGGCGGTATCTGGTTCTTCTTCTACACGTGGAAGCGGTCGGAGAAGATGCAGATCCTGATGGACCGCCTGCTGCTGCGCGTCCCGGTGTTCGGCGATCTCGTGAAGAAATCGGCGATCGCCAGATGGACGCGCACGCTCTCCACGACCTTCGCAGCGGGCGTGCCCCTGGTGGAAGCGCTGGATTCGGTAGGCGGCGCCGCCGGCAATCACGTCTACCTCGTGGCCACCAAGCGCATCCAGGGCGAGGTGGCGACCGGCTCGAGCCTGAATTCCGCGATGCAGGGCACCGACGTTTTTCCGAACATGGTCATACAGATGGTCGCGATCGGCGAGGAGGCGGGCTCGCTCGATACGATGCTCGCCAAGGTCGCGGACTACTTCGAGCAGGAAGTCGACGACGCGGTCGAAGCGCTGTCGAGCCTTATGGAGCCGATGATCATGGTCGTGCTGGGAACACTGATCGGCGGCCTCGTCATCGCCATGTATCTGCCGATCTTCAAGCTCGGCGCGGTCGTCTGAGCGCGCAACGGAACGTATCGCGATGAAACGCCCTTAGCAGCGCGGCATGTCGGTCATAGCGCTGCTCGAGTCGACGCCCTGGCTTTACATCACCACGTGCGTGCTGCTGGGGCTGTGCATCGGCAGCTTCCTGAACGTGGTGATACACCGCCTGCCGAAGATCATGGAAACGCGCTGGCGGGCGGAGTGCGCGGAGCTGAACGGCGAGGAGCCGCCCAAAGCCGAGCGCTACAACCTCGTCTCGCCGCGCTCGCGCTGCCCTTCGTGCGGTCACGCCATCACGGTCCTGGAGAACATCCCGCTCCTGAGCTATCTCGCGCTCGCCGGGAAGTGCTCGGCGTGCCGCGCGCGCATCTCGCCGCGGTATCCGGTGGTCGAAGCGCTGACGGGAGCGCTCACGGGGTACATCGCCTGGCACTTCGGATTCACCTTTGCCGCCGCCGCCGCCATGTATTTTGCGTGGACGATGATCGCGCTCGCCTTCATCGATCTCGACACCTTCTACCTTCCCGACGACCTCACGCTGCCGCTGGTGTGGGCGGGGCTCATATTCAGCCTCGCCGGCGGCTACACCGATCTCAATTCCGCGGTCATCGGCGCATGCGGCGGCTATCTCTCGCTGTGGCTCGTGTTCTGGCTCTTCAAGATCGTGACCGGCAAGGAGGGCATGGGCTACGGGGACTTCAAGCTCCTCGCAGCGATCGGCGCCTGGCTCGGCTGGAAAATGCTGCCGCTCGTGATACTGCTCTCGTCGTTCGCCGGCGCGATCGTGGGAGTCGCCCTCATCATCCTCGCGCGGCGTGGACGCAACGTGCCGATACCGTTCGGGCCCTATCTCGCGATCGCCGGGCTCGTGGCGCTGTTCCACGGAGACGCGTTGACGCGCCGCTACCTCGACCTTTTCTAAAGAGCAATGACGCTCGTTGCTCTTCCCTCATCCCCGACCCTTCTCCCGGGAGGAGAAGGGAGGTTCGACGTGAGACGACGCTACTGCGCCGCGCACCGGCTCCGGCAATGCCCTACTGCGTCGGCCTGACCGGCGGCATCGGCTGCGGCAAGTCGGCCGCCGCCGACATTTTCGCGGCGCTCGGCGCGCACGTGGTGGACACCGACGCGATCTCACACGAGCTCACCGCTCCCGGCGGTGCCGCCATGATCGCGATCGGCCATGAGTTCGGTCCCGACTTCGTGCGCGGTGACGGCGGGCTCGACCGCGCCCGCATGCGCGGCCTCGTCTTCTCCGATGCGACCGCGAAAAGCCGGCTGGAAGCGATACTGCACCCGCTGATCCGCGCCCGGGTCCGCGACGCAGTGCAAGCGTCGACCGGCGCGTACGTGATGCTCGTCGTTCCGCTGCTGCTCGAAACAGGCAGCTATCGCGACGCTATAGACCGCGTGCTCGTCGTGGACTGCCCCGAGCCGCTGCAGATCGAGCGCACGATGGCTCGCAGCCGTCTCACCGAAGACGAAGTCCGGCGCATCATGGCCACGCAGGTCGCGCGCGAGCGCCGCTTGCGCGAAGCCG
>Ga0105106_10002281_pt1 | contig 13814 bp, 12 predicted proteins | sample PPLLaktember2015_5_FD_79109 | JGI IMG/M metagenome (GOLD analysis project Ga0105106, IMG submission 79109) | Freshwater sediment microbial communities from Prairie Pothole Lake near Jamestown, North Dakota, USA - PPLs Lake P8 Core (1) Depth... | ecosystem: Environmental > Aquatic > Freshwater >...
CGCGCTGGTCGGCGGCCGGCTGCTCGCCGGTCACGAAAAGCCCACGGCGCTCCTCATGTACGAGAACGCCGAGAAGCAGCGGCTCACGCTGCAGTGGCGCAAGCAGGAGCCCGGCGCGAACGAGACCGCGTTCCGCTACGCGATCGAGAACGGCGTGTCGATCTTCTACTGGATCGACCACGACTGCGCCTACGCGCTTTCGGGCAACCTGGACCGTACGCAGCTGCTCGCCGTGGCGCGGGTCGTCTACGGGCAGCTCGCCGCCGCCGACGCCGCGCCACCTCGTTGAACGAACGCGTCCGAAAGTAGGGTCAGACTCGACTTTCCTGCCGTCGCCGCACGCGAGGCCGCGCGCTCACTTGACGGAAAGTCGAGTCTGACCCTACTTTCGGGCGATGGTGCAACGACTGCCCGCTCGACCCGGCGACCGTCTCGACGCGATCGAGACCCCGGCCCTCGTGCTCGATCTCCCGGCCTTCGAGCGCAACCTCGATGCGATGGCTACGGCCGTCGCGGCGTCGGGACTGCGGCTGCGCCCCCACGCCAAGGCGCACAAGTGCGGCGCGATCGCCCGGGCGCAGATCGCACGCGGCGCGGTCGGCATCTGCTGCCAGAAGACCGACGAGGCGCTCGCGTTCGTCGATGCGGGCATCGCCGACGTGCTCGTCACCAACGAGGTCGTCGCGCCGGCGAAGCTCGCGCGCCTCGCCGAGGCGGCGCGCCGCGCGCGCATCGGGCTCCTCGTCGACTGCGACGCGGGCGCGCGGGCCGCGAGCGCGGCGGCGTTGCGGGTCGGCGTGACGCTCGACCTCTACGTCGAAGTCGACGTCGGTGCGCATCGCTGTGGCGTGGCGCCCGCCGACGCCGGGCCGCTTGCCGCGTGCATCGCCTCGCTCCCCGGCGTGCGCTTCGCCGGTCTGCACTGCTACCACGGCGCGGCGCAGCACCTGCGCGCGCCTGCCGAGCGCGCGATGACCATCGCCTCCGCAACGGTTGCCGTGCGCGTGGCGCAAACGTCCGTCGCGCGCGTGGGTCTCGACGCCGACTTCGTCACAGGCGCGGGGACCGGCACGTGGATGCTCGAGCGCGACTCGGGCGTCTGGAACGAGCTGCAGCCCGGCTCGTATCCGTTCATGGATGCCGATTACGCACGCAACAGTGCGGGGCCGCGGGACATCGCATTCGAGCAGAGTCTGTTCGTGCACGCCTCCGTGATGAGCATTCCGGTGCCGGAGCGCGCCGTCTGCGATGCCGGCCTCAAGTCCTTTGCGTTCGACTCCGGTCCGCCGCTGGTGCACGGGCGCCCAGGGCTCGCGTACACGAAGGCGTCTGACGAGCACGGCGTGCTGGCAGTGGAAGCCGGAGCGCGAGCGCCGGAGCTCGGCGAGCGGCTGCACCTCGTTCCGGGACACGTCGACCCGACGTTCAATCTGTACGACTGGGTGGTCGCCGTGCGCGACGGACGCGTCGAGGCCGTCTGGCCGGTCGATGCGCGCGGCGCGGTCGGCTGAGCGGGCCGCGCGGCACCAACATCGCAGGTTGTTGACCTAGATGAAAGATCCGCCCGCTGCCGGGCGGTCAGGATAGGGCTCGGGCCGCAGCAAGGTCGCCACGCGTGGAGGCTGGCGGTCCCCGGGGAAGCTGCCGTGATGCCGGAACGCGAAAAGCGGCACCTGACCACGATCCTCGTCGCCGACGTCGCCGGCTACAGCGGGCTGATGGCGGTCGACGAGGCCGGGACCTACGCGCGGGTGCGGGCCGACGTCAAGGAGCTGTTCGAGCCGAAGGCGTCCGAGTATCGCGGGCGGGTGGTCAAGCTGCTCGGCGACGGCGTGCTGATGGAGTTCGACAGCGTCGTCGACGCGGTCCGGTTCGCGGCCGACTTCCAGCGCGACAGCGCCGCGCGCAACGCCACGGTTCCCGAAGATCGCTGGGTCACCTACCGCATCGGCATCAACGTCGGCGACGTCATCGTCGACGGTGACGACATCTACGGCGATGGCGTCAATGTCGCGGCACGATTGCAGGAGATCGCCGAGCCTGGCAGCGTCAATGTCTCCGGCTACGTCTACGGCCAGATCGAAGGCAAGGTCGAGCTGGGCTTCGAGGACCTGGGCGAGAAACGGCTCAAGAACATCCCGCACTCCGTCCGCGTGTACCGGCTCGTCGATGCGGCGGCGCCGACGGCCGGGAAGCCGGCGCGGCATCGGCGCTTCTCGCCGCGTGCGCAGCGGCTCGCGATGTCGGCAGCGGTGCTGGTGCTTGTCATCGGCGCGGGCCTCGCCTGGTGGCGCCCGTGGGCGCCTCCGGTGGCCGCGCCTGCCGTGGTGCCCGGACAGGTGGCCGCGCCGTCGGTCGAACGGGCCGCGCCCGGCCGCATGGCCTTCCCGCTTCCCGAAAAGCCGTCGATCGCCGTGCTGCCGTTCGACAACCTCTCCGGTGACACCGCCGAGGACTACTTCGCCGACGGCATCACCGACGACCTCATCACGGACCTGTCGAAGATCTCGGGGCTGTTCGTGATCGCCCGCAACTCGGTGTTCACCTACAAGAAGAAGCCGGTCAAGGTGCAGCAGGTCGCCGAGGAGCTCGGCGTCCGCTACGTGCTCGAGGGCAGCGTGCGCCGCGCCGAAGGACGGATCCGCATCAACGCGCAGCTCACCGACGCGACGACTGGCAGGCACGTGTGGGCGGACCGCTACGACCGCGACTACAAGGACATCTTCAAGCTGCAGGACCTCGTCACGCAGCAGATCGTCGAGGCGCTTTCGGTCCAGCTCTCGGAAGGCGAGAAGGCGCGGCTCAAGACCCGCTACACCGACGACCTGACGGCGCACGAGTTCTACCTGCGCGGCCAGCAGACGCTGCACAGCTTCTCGATAAGCTACCCGGAGGAGCTCAACACCGCGCTGCTGATGTACGAGGAGGCGATCAAGCGCGACCCGGGCTTCGCCCGCGCCTACATCGGCCACGCGCTCGCCAGCCACTACGCCTGGCGCGTCGCGTACATCGTGCCCAACCGCTCGGTGATCGCGGCCCGCGAGCAGGCGCTCGACTCGATCCTGAAGGCGCTTGCGCTGGAGCCCAAGCTGCCCTCGGCCTACACCGTGCTCGCGCTGATCCTGCACGCCGACGACAAGATCGACGCCGCCGTCGCGGCGGCCGCCAACGCTGTCGACCTGGACCCGAACAACGCCGATGGCCACGTCGCGCACGCCTACATCCTGACCAAGATCGGACGCCACGAGGAGGCGCTGAAGATCATGGCAAAGGCGTATCGGCTCAATCCCAAGCCGCCGCCGCACTACGACCTCTTCCAAGGCAAGATCCTATTCGACAACCGGCGCTACGCCGAAGCGGTGGCAAGCCTGGAGCAAGGGCTGAAGCGGCAACCGCGGGCGTCGCTGTTCCTCTGGTACCTGGTACCGGCGTACGCGTACGCCGGCCGCGTCGAGGACGCGAGGAATGAGGCCCTCGGCATTCTCGGCATCGTCCCGGGCGAGAACCTGCTGCGTCTGCGGCGCATCGGGCTGTACGCACTGCAGCGCGACATCGAACACCACGTCGAGGGCTTCCGCCGCGCCGGGATCCCTGAGCTTCCCTACGGTTTCCAGGCCGCGGACGCGAGCCGGCTCGGCGGCGACGAGATCCGCGCGGTGCTGTTCGGCCGCACGCTGAACGCAACCGACACCCGGACCTACCAGCGCTATCTGGTCGACCGCACGGCGGATGGCAACGTCACGCTCCGCGGCCCGTTCGGATCCGACGTCGGCACGAGCCGGACCGTCGGTGACCAGGTGTGCGAGCGCATGCGCTCGCTCGGCAATCGGGAGTCCTGCGGCTACGTGTACCGCACCACCGTAGGGAGTGCCGAGAAGAGCGCCGACTACCTGTGGGTCAACGACCGCGGGCTGTTCGCGCTGTCGACCCCGAACTGATCGGTCGCCTCAGATCTTGCCGCGGGCGCGCCACTTCGCCCACACCTTCTCGCACTGCGCGTGCGCGATGTCGAGCGCACGCTCCGGCGTCTCCGCGCCGGTGGCGGCCTTGGCGAACATCTCGTTCAGCACCCAGCCGTAGAAGATCTCGTCGATGGCCGCGTTCGTGTAGCCGGGGTACCCGACGTTGGCAGTCCAGCTGAGGACGTCGTCCAGGACCGCGTACTTGTTCGGCGGGCTCGCCTTCGCGTCGCTGGCGATCAGTTTCTTCAGCTCGGGTACGGTCCCGGGGAAGCTCGGGAAGTTGTAATAGCCTCCGGCAGCGAAACCGTGGCGGAAGTTGCCGACGTAGTCGACAAGGAACTTCTTCGCGTCGGCAACGTTGCTTGCGAACTTCCAGATCACGTAGACGTTCATCATGTGGGGGAGCCCGACGGCCCGCGCCGGTCCGCGCGCGGCGCGGGCGAGCAGGATGCGATCGGTCACGGGCAGTTGCTGGTTCTCGCCGGTACGGGTGAGCGATATCGCGTTGAGCGCGAGCGAGGCGCGGCCGCCCAGCATCGCGTTGTTGTTCGACGCCGAGTCCCAGGTCAGCACCTCGGGGGTCATCGCGTCCTGGTAGAGCGCCTTGACGTAGCGCAGCGCCTGCAGCGTCGGCTTCGACTTCAGCGCGAGGTTGCCGTTCGCGTCCTGCTCGGACCCGCCGAACGAGTAGAGGATCGCACGCAACGCCATGCCCGAGTCGATCTCCGGCGAGAGGCCGATGCCGACCGGGATGCTGAGCTTCTGCTTGATCAGCCGCCCGCCGCGGAGGATGTCGTCCCAGGTCGTCGGGGCAACACCGACGCCGTCCCACAGGTCCTTGCGGTAGTTGACCGGATCGGGCACGTAGCTGTCCGCGAAGCCGAAATACTTCTTCGTCTTCGGGTTGTAGGTGCTGCGGATCGCAAGGTCGATGGGCTTGCCGAACTTGCGTTCGCACTCCTGGTAGATCTCGCCGTGGTCGATGACGTCGTCCTCGAAGATGGCCGGAGGGCTCGTGAACATGAACAGGTCGTGGCCCTTCTGCGCAGCCGCCTCGGCCTCGGCACGCAAGGGCAGCGACGGGAATGCCACCCGGTCGAGGATCACCTCAACGTCGTTGGCCTGGCCCCACTCCTTCACGTACGTATCGTGGAACCAGTTGTCGTAGCTCAGCACGAAGTGGTGCCACTGCATGATGCGCAGGGTTCGTGCCGCCCGCGCAGGGCGCGGGTGGACGAACGGCCCGAGGCTCGCGGCCGCGCCTGTGGCCGCGGCCTTGCGCAGGAACTCGCGGCGGCCGCGTTCGACCGGCGCCGCGGGGGCGTTTGTGGGGGTGTCCGTCATCGCGATCGCCTCCGTTGCGGGAAGGCCTGCTCGCCCATGGCTCGGGCGGGACGGGTCATGATTTCATCATCCACCGGCCAAGAGCGGCCTTCTTGAGGGCGATCAAGCCTCGCGCAGTCCGACGTTCGCGGTCGCTGGCCAAGGGGGGTGCACCGGACGCACCATCCGCATGCCGTGCGGTCGCGGAGTGGAATTCGGCGGCTCGCGCCAATGTCCGCCGAGGCATAAGATTCGGCACATGCGTGCGCATGCCGGATTTTCGATCGCGCGGCACCCCTTGGGCTTCGCGCGCGAGGTGCTGCGCGAATTCGGCCGCAATCAGGGACTGCTGCTCGCGGGCGCGGTCGCCTACAACACGCTGCTGTCGATCGTCCCGCTGCTGATCCTGCTCGTGTTCGCGCTGTCCTTCGTGGTGAGCCGCGACGAGCTCCTCTTGACGCTGGATCGCTACATCGAACTGGTCGCCCCGGCGACCGGCAACGCCGTGGTGTCGACGCTCTCGGCGTTCCTCGCCGATGGCGTGGCGATCAGCGGCATCCTGCTCGTCTCGCTGCTGGTGTTCAGCTCGCTCGCGTTCGGCGCGCTGGAGAGCGCAATGGCGGTGATCTTCCACCACCGCGTGCGCACGACGAAGCGCCACTGGCTGATCTCCGCGGTGATTCCCTACAGCTTCATCCTCGTCCTCGGCATCGGGCTGCTCGTGGTGACGCTCGTCTCGGGCGCGCTGCAGGCGCTCGCCGCGCACGAGGTCCTGCTGTTCGGCGCGCCGCACAAGCTGGGCGGGGTGTCCTCGGGGTTGCTTTACGGGATCGGCTTGGCCGGCGAGATCCTGCTCCTCTCCGCGATCTACCTGGTGATGCCGGTCGGACGGCTGTCGTGGCGGCACGCGCTGCTCGGCGGCATCGTCGCGGGCCTCCTGTGGGAGGCGATGCGTCACGCGCTGGTCTGGTACTTCGGCACGCTGTCGCAGGTGAGCGTCGTCTACGGGGCGTTCGCGACCACGATCGCGATCCTGCTCTCGCTCGAGATCGCTGCGATCGTGCTGCTGCTCGGCGCGCAGGTGATCGCGGTCTACGAGCGCCGGCTCGCCGTCGCGCGTGCCGCAGCGGCGAAAGCCGCGGCGCGCTGAGTTCCCGTCAGAGCGCGACCAGCCCCCGCGGCGTGCGCAGCATCGCGGCGAGGCGCGCTTCGCGGTCGAAGGTCACCGCGATTGCCTCTTGGAGGCCGAGACTCGCGAGCGAGCGGCGCACCGGCGTCGGATCCGGGTGCGAGGCGGCGAGCTGCGCGAGGGTCACGCCGCTCGCCGGCAGCGCATCGGCCGGGTGCTCCGGCACGTCCCACCCGATCAGCGTCGGCAGCACGCCGCGTCCGGGACGGCGACCGTCGTCGGGGACCGTGATCCGCCAGCGGTAGGCGCCGCGCTCGAAGGGCAGCATCGGCCCGGTCTCGTAGCCGCACTTGGCCACCGCGCGCTCGAGGTCGCGGGTGCGCGCGACCCAATGCACGAGCCGCGGACGCTCCAGCAGGTCGACCTGGAGGTCGCCACTGTCCAGGTCGAACCACCGGGGGCGCGCGGGCCTGGCGCCGTCGGGGTCGATCGCGAGGATCTCGAGGTAGAAGCGCTCGCCGAGCTTGAGCAGCGCGTTGTGCGTGCCCATCGCGACGTGCCTGCCGCCCGGCCGGGGCGCCACGCCGGTGAGCGCGCTCACGTACTCGATGCCCTGCGCGAGTGTGGCGGCGGCCAGGACCAGGTGATCGGGTTCGGCGAGGGGCGTCATCGGCTGGGATCCTCGGGCGTCAGGCAAGCGCCAGCCACGCCTCGAGCATGGCAGTGGCGTCGGGCGCAGCGGCATCGTTGTACGGCAGCGCGGCGTCGCCACCGCTCCAGGCGTGGCCGAGGCGTTCGACCTCGACCAGGCGCACCAGCGGGCGGCCGTCGCGCGACCACTCGCGCACGCGCACCACGTGCGCGGGATCGGTGGCGTCGCGATCGTCGCGGTCGGGCGGTGGCAGCGTCGTCGCCGCGCCGCCGGGGACGTCGACGCCGTTCAGCGCCAAGTACTGCCGTGCGAGCGCCGCGGCGTTGCGCTCGGCGACGACCGCGTCGTCACGGCCCTGTATCGCCAGCAGTCGCACCGGCGCGTCGGTGCCGGACGCGCGGCGTGCGTCCGCTGCAATGCCGGCGACGTCCGTCTCGGGTCCGCGTTTCATCACGGTGAGCGCGGTGAACGCCGACGCCGCGGCGCCGCAGGCGATTCCGGAATGCACGACGACGCCGCGCACCAGCGCGGGAAAGCGCACGCCGAGGATCGCGGCGAGACCCGCGCCGGACGATATGCCGGCCGCGACCACGCGCAAGGGATCGGCACGGTAGCGGCGCAGCACGTCGCCAATCATGGCGGCGACGATCGCGGCCTCGCCCTTGCCGTCGGCGGTGCGCCTGTCGAACCAGTTCCAGCAGCGGTACGGATTGGCGGTACCTTTCTGGCGCGGCATCAGCACCAGCGCGCCGACACGGTCGGCCAGCGCCTCGACGTGCGATCCCTGCGCGAACTCCTCGGCGGTTTGCTGGCAGCCGTGGATCAGCGCGAGGAGCGGCACCGGCGTGTCGCGCGCCCAACCGCGCGGCACGTAGAGGCGGAAGCGGCGGCGGGGGATCAGCAACGGCTGCGTCCCGACGACGCCGTGGATGGAGAACGCACCGCCCTTCACCCAGCGGCCGAAGGGCGCGGGAGCGCCGAACCAGCCGGCGATGCGGGCCTTGATGCGCGACCACAGCGAGGGCTGTTCTGCCGTCATCCCGAAAGTGGGACCCGAAAGTGGGGTCAGACCCCGAAGGTGGCGAAAGTAGTGGCGAAAGTAGGGTCAGACTCGACTTTCGGGAAAGTCGAGTCTGACCCCACTTCTAGATGAGAATGATGTCGTACTGCTCCTGCGTGTAGAGCGACTCGACCTGCAGCGAGATCGGCTTGCCGATGAAGTCGCCCAGCTGCGCGAGGCTCTGCGACTCCTCGTCGAGGAACATGTCGATCACCGACTGCGACGCGAGGATGCGGAACTCGCGCGCGTTGAACTGCTTCGACTCGCGCACGATCTCGCGCAGGATCTCGTAGCAGACCGTCTGCGCGGTCTTGAGCGCGCCGCGGCCCGCGCAGATGGGACACGCCTCGCACAGGATGTGCGCGAGCGACTCGCGCGTGCGTTTGCGCGTCATCTCGACGAGGCCCAGCTGCGTAAAGCCGTTGACCGTGAGCCGGGTGCGGTCCTTCTCCAGCGCGCGGTTCAGCTCCGCCAGCACCGCCGTGCGGTGGTCGGCGTTCTCCATGTCGATGAAGTCGATGATGATGATGCCGCCGAGGTTGCGCAGCCGCAGCTGCCGCGCGATCACCTGCGCCGCCTCGAGGTTGGTCTTGAAGATCGTGTCGTCGAAGCTGCGGCCGCCGACGAAGCCGCCGGTGTTGACGTCGATCGTGGTGAGCGCCTCGGTCTGGTCGATGATCAGGTAGCCGCCGCTCTTCAGGTCCACGCGCCGCGCCAGCGCCTTCTCGATCTCCTCCTCGACGTTGCCGGTGTCGAACAGCGGCCGGTCGCCCTGGTAGTGCTCGAGCCGGTCGACGACCGCCGGCGTGTACTGCTGCGCGAACTCGTGCATGCGCGTGAACGTCTCGCGCGAGTCCACGACGACCCGCGCGGTCTCGTCGACCGTCATGTCGCGCAGCACGCGCTGCGCGAGGCTCAGGTCCTGGTAGAGCAGCGCCGGCGCCGGCACTTCGCGCGCGCGGACCGTGAGGTCGCGCCACAGCTTGGTCAGGTATTCGATGTCCGCGGCCATTTCGCGGTCCGAGGCGGTCTCGGCCATCGTGCGGATGATGAAGCCGCCGGAGAGCCCCTCGGGCAGCAGCGTCTGCAGCTTGCCGCGCAAGAGCTCCCGCTCGGCCTCGTCCTCGATGCGCTGGGAGATGCCGATGTGCGAGTCCTGTGGCAGGTAGACGAGCAGACGCCCGGCGAGGCTCACCTGGGTCGACAGGCGCGCCCCCTTGGTGCCGATCGGGTCCTTGATCACCTGCACGAGCAGCGACTGGCCCTCGTGGAGGATGCGCTCGATCGGCCGCTCGCTGCCGTGGCCGTTCTGTCGGTGCTCCCAGATGTCGGCGATGTGCAGGAAAGCCGCCCGCTCGAGGCCGATCTCGAGGAAGGCGCTCTGCATGCCCGGCAGGACGCGGGCGACCCGGCCGAGGTAGACGTTGCCGACCAGCCCGCGCGCGCTCGACCGCTCGACGTGGAGCTCCTGCACCACGCCGTATTCGAGCATTGCGACGCGCGTTTCCTGGGGGGTTACGTTGATGAGGATCTCATGGGCCATCGAGAAGGGTGGGTGCGATGCATGGGAAGCCGTTGAAAACTGGGGTCAGACACCGATTTCCGACGCACCCCGGGGCTTCGCCCGGCGCCCGTTCGACGGAAATCGGTGTCTGACCCCAGTTTTCAGGGGTGTCGAAACCGTGGATCGACAGTTTTATAGCACGGGAACGCCGGCCTTCGCGAGCAGGTCGGCGGTCTCGAAAAGCGGCAATCCCATGACGCCGGAGTAGCTTCCGTCGAGACGTGTCGCGAACGCACCGGCGCGGCCCTGGATCGCGTAGGCACCGGCCTTGTCCAGCGGCTCGCCGGTGGCGACGTAGTGCTCGATCTCCGCGTCGGAGAGCGTCCGGAAGGTCACGTGCGTGACCGAAAGCGCGAACAGGATCTCGTCGTCGCGCTTCAGCGCGACCCCGGAGAGGACGTCGTGCTGCCGTCCGGACAGGCGGTGCAGCATCTCGGCCGCGTGCGCGGCGTCGCGCGGCTTGCCGAAGATCTCGTTCCCCTGCACGACCTCGGTGTCGGCGCCGAGCACGGGGTAGGGGATCAACCCGCGTTGCTCCATGCGCTTCCACCCCACGCTCGCCTTGGTGCGCGCGATGCGCTCGACGTAGTGGGCGGCGGGCTCGCCGTCGAGGCTTTCCTCGACCACGTCGCGGATGCGCCCCGGCGCCTCGCGCAGCCGTAGCTCCTCGAATGCGACGCCGAGCTGCTTCAGCAGGTCGCGCCGTCGGGGGCTCTTCGATGCGAGGTAGATCACGGGCGTCCTCCGGTCGTTGGCGTCATTCTCGATGATAAGGGTGCCCGGCGAGAAGGCTTGCCGCACGGTACAACTGCTCGGCGAGGACCACCCGCACGAGCCCGTGGGGCAGCGTCATCGCCGAGAGGGCCACGACGGCCGACGCCGCTGCCTTGACCGAGGCGTCGAGGCCGTCGGCGCTGCCGATCACGAAGGCGACGTCGCGGCCGTCCTCCCGCCAGCGGGCCAGGCGGTCGGCAAGCTCCCGGGTGGTCCAGGCGGCGCCGCGCTCGTCCAGGGCCACCACCGTGGCACCAGTACAGGCCGCGGCGATTGCGCGTGCCTCTTCGGCGAGCATCTGCGCGATCGTCCGGCCGCGGTCGCGGGCCGCGGGCTTCAGCTCGACCCACTCGAACGGCGTCTCGCGCGGCAGGCGCTTCGCGTATTCGGCCACCGCCTCGGTGACCCAGGAGGGCATCCGCAGGCCCAGCGCGACGATCCGAAGACGCATCGGCAGGCCGGGGACCCGGAACGTCAGGCCGTGGCGGCCTTGTCCCCGTCGGAGCGCGTTCCCGGTCGACGCTTCGGTGTGGGCGGCGTCCAGAGCTCCTCGAGGTTGTAGTGCGCGCGCACGGCCGGCTGCATGACGTGGACCACGATGTCGCCAGCGTCGACCAGTACCCACTCGCCGGCAGCCTCGCCCTCGACGCCAATGATGTCGGCGCCGGCTTCCTTCAGCTTGTCGCGGACGTTGCGCGCCAGCGCATTGACCTGTCGGTTCGAGTCCGCGGTGGCGATGACCAGCGTGTCGTAGAGACTCGTGAGCTTGCGGACGTCGAGCACCTTGATGTCGCGAGCCTTGATGTCTTCGAGGGCGGTGACGGCGGTCTTCTGGAGCTTGTTAAGTCGCATCCGTTCGGTGGCGGTAGATCTGGTTGCGGTCAATATAGGCCAAAACGGCCGGGGGCAGCAAACCGCGCACCTCGGCCACGCCGGCGTGGCCCTGCGCGAGCGCGCGTCGGATCACCGTCGACGAGATCGGCTGCGGTCGTATCGATTGCACGAATATGGTGCCGGCAGGCGTGCTTTCAAGCTTCGACGCATCGGCGGTCGCGCGCGCGACCCACTCGTCGCGAAGGCCGCCGCCGATCGCGTCGTCCGTGGTTGCGCCCGGCCGCGTGACCACGACGACGTGCGCGAGGGTGAACACCTCGCGCCAGCGGTGCCAGGTGGGGAATCCCGCGAAGGCGTCCATCCCGACGATCAGGACGAGCGGCCGCGCCGGTGCCTCGGCGCGCAGCTCCTCGAGCGTGAGCACGGTGTAGCTCTTGCCCTCGCGCGCGATCTCGCGCGGGTCGACGACGAGGCCCGGAAACTCCGGAACCGCGAGGTCGAGCATGGCGAGGCGCTGCTCGGCGCTCGCCGACGGGGCGGCGCGGTGCGGCGGGTCGCCGGCGGGCACCAGGCGCACTTCCGCAAGGCCGAGTACCGCGCGCACCTCGTCGGCCGCGCGCAGATGGCCGTAGTGCACCGGGTCGAACGTGCCGCCCATCAGGCCGATGGGTGCGGTCGCGCGGGTGGTCATGGCGTCGCAAGGTTGAACGAGGACGGTGCGGATTGCAAATGCGTCGCTTGCTGAAGGCGACCCGTGACTCGGGACCGCGCGCGCGACATGCGCGCGGATTCATGTCGACGGCTCCTTGATTCGCGTCAAGGCAGGTCGCGCTGCACGGGCGATGCTTTCCGTTTCGCCGCGACGGCCAGCCCGGCCGACCGGTGCGCCACGTCCTTCGGGCGGGCGTGCCCGCGCAAACCATCGGGGAGGGACCATGGCGCACGTCGTCATCGTGGGGGCGGGGCTCGGCGGCATGCCGATGGCCTACGAGATGAAGGAACAGTTGCGGACGGGCGACACCGTGACCGTCGTCGGCAACGGGCCGAACTTCCACTTCGTGCCGTCGAATCCGTGGGTCGCCGTCAACTGGCGCAAGCGCGGCGACATCGAGTTCCCGGTGGCGCCTTATCTGGCGAAGAAGGGCATCGCGTTCGATCCCCGCGGGGCGAAGCGGCTGCATCCGACCGAGAACCAGCTCGAACTCTCGGACGGGACCCGGCTCGGCTACGACTACATCATCATCGCGACCGGCCCGAAGCTCGCATTCGACGAGATCGAAGGTCTTGGCCCGGCGGGGCACACGCAGTCGGTGTGCCACGTCGATCACGCGGAAGCCGCGGCCGGACGCTGGAACGCGTTCGTCGCCGAACCCGGCCCGATCGTCGTCGGCGCGGTGCAGGGCGCGTCGTGTTTCGGTCCCGCCTACGAGTTCGCGTTCATCATGGAAACCGACCTGCGCCGGCGCAAGATCCGCGACAAGGTCCCGATGACCTTCGTCACTGCCGAGCCCTACATAGGCCACCTCGGCCTGGGCGGCGTAGGCGACTCCAAGACGTTGCTCGAGTCCGCGATGCGTGACAAGCACGTCAAGTGGATCACCAACGCCAAGGTGACCAAGGTTGAGGCGGGCACGATGCACGTCACCGAGCACGACGATGACGGCAAGCCGAAGAAGGAACACGTGCTGCCGTTCAAGTTCTCGATGATGCTGCCAGCGTTCAAGGGCACCGACGTGGTCTTCGGCATCGAGGGTCTCGCCAATCCACGCGGCATGCTCCTGATCGACGAGTTCCAACGCAACCCGAAGTACGCCAACGTATACGGCGTCGGCGTATGCGTGGCGATCCCGCCGGTCGAGGCAACGCCGGTGCCGACGGGCGCGCCGAAGACCGGCTACATGATCGAATCGATGGTCACCGCGACCGCGCACAACATCCGCGAGGTGATCGATGGCCGGCAGCCGACGCACCGGGCGACTTGGAACGCCGTGTGCCTTGCCGACATGGGCGACACGGGCATCGCCTTCGTCGCGCTGCCGCAGATCCCGCCGCGCAACGTCAACTGGTTCGCCGAGGGCAAGTGGGTCCATCTCGCCAAGATCGGCTTCGAGAAGTACTTCATCCGCAAGATGAAGAAGGGCACCTCCGAGCCGTTCTACGAAAAGTCGGTGATGAGCATGATGGGCATCACCAAGCTCAAGGGGCGGTAGGGCTGCGCGGCAGTCCGCCGGTGCCGGCGGTCCTCAGAAGCGCGAGCCCGGTTCCTGCAGGAACGCGATTTCCTCCGGCGTCGACGCGCGGCCGAGAACCTCGTTGCGGTGCGGGTAGCGGCCGAAGCGGCGGATCACCGCGGCGTGCTTCTCGGCCCACTCGAGCGGACTGCGTTCGCCGGTGTCCGCGGCGAGCTTCGCGAATAGCGCGAGCGAGCGCTCCTGCATCGACAGGTCTTCCGAGTGCTCGAACGGCAGGTAGAGGAACCAGCTTTCGAAGCCGTCGAGGTCGCGCTCGAAGCCGCG
>Ga0105106_10002284_pt1 | contig 13798 bp, 11 predicted proteins | sample PPLLaktember2015_5_FD_79109 | JGI IMG/M metagenome (GOLD analysis project Ga0105106, IMG submission 79109) | Freshwater sediment microbial communities from Prairie Pothole Lake near Jamestown, North Dakota, USA - PPLs Lake P8 Core (1) Depth... | ecosystem: Environmental > Aquatic > Freshwater >...
CCCGCGCCTCGGTGCGGCTGGCGCGCCCATTGACCGCCGCCGACTTCGTCCTTCCGGCCGTGGGGCCGGGTCCGGTGCGGGCGAACGTCATCGGCGTGATCGAGAATCAGGCCCCGACACGCCACCTGCGCCTGGAAGTGCCGGTCGAAGCCGGCCAGGTGCGGGCGGACCCGGCGCGCGATCTGGCTAAAGCCGCTCTGGTCGAGCGGCACCATGCCAGCGGGCGCGTGCAGGTCGGCCTTGTCCAGGGATTTGGCCTGCGCGGTCGCTGCGCCTTCGCCTCGACCGTTGCCCATGACACCCATCACCTGATCGTGGTCGGCACGGACGAAGGCTGCATGGCGCGCGCCGCAAATGAGCTGGCGCGCGTGGGCGGCGGCCAGGTGGTCGTGCGCGACGAGGAGGTGCTGGCGCTGCTCGAGCTGCCCATCGCCGGTCTGATTTCCGATGCACCGGCAGAAGCGGTCGCCGAAAAGGCGGAGGCGATCCTGGCGGCGTTGCGGGCGTGCGGCTGCCAGCTCAACAACGGCAACATGCAGCTGAGTCTGTTGGCGCTGGTGGTCATCCCCGAGCTGCGCCTGTCCGACCTCGGTCTGGTCGATGTCAACCGCTTTGCGTTCATCCCTGTATTGGAGCCGGCTGTATGAGCCTCCGCCGCCTCCGCGCCGCCATCCGGGACTGACATGGCCACGCGCAAGAACGCCGCAAGCCGCAAGGTTGACCGCCGCCCGCTCTATCAGCGCACGGCCGAGGCGCTGGCCAAGGTGATGGCTGCGGTGCCGGAGGGCGGCTGCCTGCCCTCCGAACCCGCCCTGGCCCTTCAGCTGGGGGTTTCCCGGGCGACGCTGCGCGAGGCCATGCGCTCGTTCGAGGAGCGCGGGCTGATCGTGCGCCGCCAGGGGGTGGGGACTTATGTGACCCGCCCGCCACAGGTGATCGAATCCGGGCTGGAGATCCTGGAGAGCCTGGAGACGCTGGCCTGGCGTTCCGGACTGCAGGTCGAGATGGGCGCCCTCTCGATCGCCGAGCGAGCGGCGGTCGAGGGGGAATGCCAGCGCTTCGACCTGCCGGCCGGCGCGGCGCTGGTCGAGGTCTCGCGGGTGATCTCCGCCGGCGGCCGGCCGGTGGCGTACCTGGTGGATGTCCTGCGTCGCTCGGTCCTGGCCGAGACCGATCTGCAGCGCGGATTCAGAGGCTCGGTGCTGGACCTGCTGCTGCGGCGCGGCGCCCCGCCGCTGGGACTGTCCGAAACGGAGATCACGGCCATCTCGGCGCCGGCCGAGATCGCGCACAGCCTGCACGTCCAGCGCGGCGACGTGCTGTTGTGTTTCGAAGCCAGCCTGTACAGCCAGGCCGGCCGGGTGATCGACCGGTCGGCCTCCTACTTCCTTCCCGGCTTCTTCCGCTTTCGAGTTTTGCGGCGGGTCGGGCCCGTTCGTACTGAGTAGAAGATCGCGCCGAGGCCGGGCCGCCAGCCGCGGCGCGCAATACGAACCTGAGTCTCTGGAGGAGACCATCCCATGCGCAGCTTTGCAGGACGAGACATCCTTTCGCTGAAAGGCTTCGAGCGCTCGGAGTACATGCGTGTCTTCGAAGTCGCCGACCGGCTGGCCCCGATCGCCCGCGACCGCAAGAACAGTGATCTGCTCAAGGACAAGATCCTGGTCACGGCCTTCTACCAGCCGAGCACCCGCACCCGGCTGGCGCACGAGGCGGCGATGCTGCGGCTGGGGGGCCGGGTGACCGGCTTCTCCGATGCCAAGATGACGCTTGCCGGCGACTTCTATCAGGTGTCGATCAAGGACACGGTCCACATGCTTGAGTACTACGGCGACGCCATCGTCATGCGCCATTTTCAACAGGGTGCGCCGCAGGAGGCTGCCCGCTGGGCAAGCATCCCGGTGATCAACGCAGGCGACGGCTGGGGCGAGCATCCGACGCAGGTCCTGACCGACATGTACACGATCTGGAAGGAAAAGGGTCGACTAGACGGCCTGAACTTCCTGTTGATCGGTGACATGCGCATGCGCACGATGCACTCGATCTCGTACGCCATGACCCAGTTCGACATTTTCGCCTCATACATCGCGCCGCCGGAGATGTCGCTGACCGCGGAGTTCAAGAAGGAGCTCGACGACCTCAACCTGAACTACAAGGAGGTGGCGCACGTCGACAAGGCCATCGCCGAGGCGGACGTCATCTACATGGAACCGGTCGTTCAGCCCGACTACACCAAGTCGCGCGATGAGCGCAAGGGCGATGTCGGCCTGACGCCGGCGAACTACCAGATCACCAAAGCCGTGATGAAGAAGGCCAAGCCGGATGCGCTCATCCTGCATTCGTTGCCGCGCATGGATGAGCTTCTCGAAGAGGTCGACTACACGCGCCACGCCCGCTACTGGGAAGAGGCCTTCAACGGCGTGGTCATGCGCATGGCCCTGCTGGCGCTGGTGCTGGGCAAGATGGAGTGAGAATAGCTCTCGGCGTTCAGCTGTCAGCTCTCAGCCAGATGTTCGATAGGGTCTGTAGCGCTGCACCAGGCCGAGCACCACACCGAAGCTCGTAGCTGACCGCTGATAGCTGACAGCTGTAAGCTGACGGCGTACTTCAGAGAGGACAACTGACATGCAAACCGACCTGCGTGGCCGCGACCTGATCGGCGATCTCGATTTCAGCCGGGAGGAGGTCGAGACGGTCCTGGAGACGGCCTTCGATCTGAAGCGCAAGCGCGCCCTGGGTGAGCCGCACGCCTACCTGCGTGACAAGGTGCTGGCGATGCTGTTCTTCTTCAGCAGCACGCGCACGCGCGGCTCGTTCGAAGCCGGCATGGCCCAGCTGGGCGGCCACGCCGCCTTCATCGAGGCGAAGACCACCCAGATCGCGCACGGCGATACGCCCAAGGAGATCGGCGAGATCTTCGGGCGCTACTTCGACGGCATCGCCATCCGGCACGTCGACTGGGGCGTGGGCAACAAGTACCTGAACGAGGTGGCCCGCAACTCGCGCGTCCCGGTGCTGAACATGCAGTGCGAGATCTACCATCCCTTCCAGATCCTGGCCGACCTGATGACGATCGTCGAAAAGAAGGGCCGCGATCTGCGCCGGCGCAAGATGGTCGTGTCGTGGGCTTACGCCGCCTCGTACCAGAAGCCGATGTCGGTGCCCCAATCGCTGGTACTACAGATGCCGCGCTTCGGTCTGGACGTCGTCCTGGCGCACCCGCCCGAGTTCAAGCTGATGCCGCAGATCATGGACCGGGCCCGCGAGCAGGCGCGCCGTTTCGGGACCGGCTTCGAGGTCGTCAGCCAGGCCGACGGGATGGAGAAGGCCTTCAAAGACGCCGACATCATCTACGCCAAGTCATGGGGCGCGATGGTGCACACACCCGACGCCGAGGAAGGCGCCCGCATCATCCAGAAGTACGCTCACTGGATCACCGACGAGGGCAAGATGGCGCTGGCCAAGCCGGACGCGATCTATATGCACCCGCTGCCGGCCGATCGCAACATCGAGGTCAGCGACGCGGTCATCGACAGCCCGCAAAGCGTGGTCTACGATGAAGCCGAGAACCGCATGCACGTCCAGAAGGCGGTCATGGCCCTGACGATGAGGTGAAAGAGCTATCAGCTGTCAGCTTGGTCACGGCCTAGCCCAGGGCGGAATTCAGGTTGAACGACCGAGTAGGGCGAGGAGAGTGGGTTCGAGGCACCGATCGACCGTGAGCGCTATGGAGGCAGAGCGCTGACCGCTGAAGGCTGAGGGCTGAGGGCTGAAAGCTGAAAGCTGAAAGCTGTTGGCTTCATTCTAGGAGGCAGCATGGCAGCACCTTCGAAGCGCAAGATCGCCGTCGTGGCGGTGGGCGGCAACTCGCTGATCAAGGACAAGAAGCACCAGTCGGTGCCCGACCAGTACCAGGCGGCGCGGGAATCGATGGGCCACATCGCCGGGATGATCGAGGCCGGCTGGGATGTGGCCATCACGCACGGCAACGGCCCCCAGGTCGGCTTCATCCTGCGGCGCTCGGAACTGTCGCTGCACGAGCTGCACCCGGTGCCCCTGGACTACTGCGGCGCGGATACCCAGGGCGCCATCGGGTACATGTTCCAGCAGGCGTTGTACAATGAGTTCCGCCGCCGAGGCATCCAGAAGGTGGCGACCACCATCGTCACCCAGGCGCTGGTCGACCGCAATGACCCGGCCTTCCGTAACCCGAGCAAGCCGATCGGGTCGTTCATGGATGAGGCCGCCGCCAGCAAGCACCGCCAGGAGGACGGCTGGTCGGTCGTCGAAGACGCCGGCCGCGGCTGGCGGCGGGTGGTGGCTTCCCCCATCCCGGTCCGTCTGATCGAACGCGACGCCATCGAGGCGCTGATCCGGGCCGGCTTCGTCGTCATCAGCAACGGCGGCGGCGGGATCCCCGTCATGGAAGAGCCCGACGGCCGACTGGTCGGCGTCGAAGCGGTCATCGATAAGGACTACGGCGGCGCGCTGCTGGCGGCCAGCATCCAGGCCGACCTGTTCCTGATCACCACCGCCGTGGAGAAGGTGGCCATTCATTTCAACAAGCCCGAGCAGCGCTGGTTGGACCGGATGACCGCCGCCGAAGCACGCCAGTACCTGGCCGAAGGCCACTTCCTCAAAGGCAGCATGGCGCCTAAAATCGAGGCAATCCTCAACTACCTTGGCCAGGGCGGCAAAGAAGCACTGATCACGAACCCGGACAACATCGAACGCGCCCTCAGGGGCGAGACCGGCACGCGCATCGTCGCCTGACCGCCGGTGCCGCGCTGGGAAAGGAGGTGGTCTTCCCGCCCCACGATCCAGGTTGCCTGTTCCGCCAGCACCACCACTTTGCATGGTTCCAAGGAGGAGTTTGACATGTTTAGCAGCCGAATGTGGCGCATCGCCTCCCTGCTGATGGTGATCGCCATGCTCGTTGCCGCCTGCGGCGGCGCCGCCACCGAGGCACCCGCCCCTGAGACCGAAGAACCGGTCGTGACCGAAGCGCCGGTCGTGACCGAAGCCCCTCCGCCCGAGCCGGAGGAGTTCGTCTTCGGCATGATCCTGGTCGGCCCGGCCAATGACCACGGCTGGAGCCAGGCGCACTACGAAGCTGGCCTGTACGTCGAGGAGCAGATCCCCGGCACGCGCATGATCTATCTCGAGAACGTCTACTCCGGATCTCCCGCCTACCCGGGCACGACCACCTCACAGCTGGCCGAACAGCTGGTGCAGGAAGGCGCGCAGCTGATCATCTTCAACTCGGACGACATGAAGGACGAGGCCACCCGCTTCGCCCAGGATCATCCGGACGTTCCGGTGATCATGGCTTCCGGTGACCAGGTCTGGGCGGATGGCAATGCCTACGTCGCCATGGACAACATGGTCAACCTCATGGGCCGCATGGAATACGGCAAGATGATGGCCGGCTGCGCCGCGGCGCTCACCTCCCAGACCGGCCAGATCGGCTACCTCGGCCCGCTGATCAATGACGAGACGCGCCGCCTGGCTGCCTCGGCCTACCTGGGCGCCCGCTACTGCTGGTCCGAGGTCCTGGGCAACGACCCGGCCGACCTGGCCTTCCGTGTGACCTGGATCGGCTTCTGGTTCAACATCCCCGGCGTGACCTCCGATCCGACGCAGGTGGCCGACGACTTCTTCAACAGCGGCTACGATGTGGTCATCTCCGGGATCGACACCACCGAGGCCCTGACCGAGGCGCAGCGCCTGACCGACGCCGGCCAGGCCGTATGGGCCATCCCCTACGACTTCAAGGGCGCCTGCGACCAGGCTCCTGCCATCTGCCTGGGCGTGCCGTACTTCAACTGGGGCCCGGCCTACGTGGCGACCATCGCCAGCGTTCTTGACGGCACTTTCGCCATGAACTTCCAGTGGAACGGCCCCGACTGGACCGACATCAACAATCCGGACACCAGTGCGGTCGGTTTCGTCGCCGGCCCGGCCCTGAGCGCCGAGGCCACGGCCAGCCTGGACGCGTTCATCGCTGATCTGGCTGGTGGCCTGAACCTGTGGACCGGCCCGATCAACCTGCAGGACGGAACAGCCTATCTGGCGGACGGCGAAGTCGCCACCGACCAGCAGGTCTGGTACCTGCCTCAGCTGCTCGAGGGCATGCAGGGCCAGAGCGTCTCCGAGTAACTCGCTCTCACCAGGGAGGGGGGAAGGCACGCGCCTTCCCCCTTTCCGGATACCCGCGATGGACGTCGAACTCAGGGACATCCACAAGACGTTCGGCCCGGTGCGGGCCAACATCGGGATCAATCTGAGCATCCCGGCCGGGACGATTCAGGGCCTCCTGGGGGAAAACGGCGCCGGGAAGAGCACCCTGATGAAGGTCCTATCCGGATTCATTCGGGCGGACAGCGGCGAGATCCTGCTCGACGGCCGGACCGTCCAGATCCATTCGCCGGCCGATGCCATCCGCCAGGGTGTCGGCATGCTCCACCAGGATCCGTTGGACTTCCCGCCTCTGCGCATCATCGACGATTTCATCCTCGGGCGGCGGGGCGGACTCCTGCCCGACCGGACCGAGGCCGCGCGCGGGCTGCGCGATCTGGCCGACCAGTTCGGGTTCGCCCTCGATCCCGAGGCCTACGTCGATTCGCTGACTGTCGGCGAGCGCCAACAACTCGAGATCCTGCGTCTGCTCTGGTGGGGCGCGCGCGTCCTCATTTTCGATGAGCCGACCACCGGGATCAGCGCGGCACAGAAGGAGAAGCTCTTCGCTGCGCTGAAGCTCCTGGCCGAGCAAGGCAGGACGGTTCTGTTCGTCTCCCATAAACTGGAAGATGTCGAGGGGCTGTGTCACCGGACGGCGGTTTTGCGCCAGGGGCGGCTGGTGGGGGAGACGCAGCCGCCGTACGTGACGGAGAAGCTGGTCCGGATGATGTTCGGCAAGACCATTGAGGTCGTGCCCCGCAGCCCATGTGTTGAGGACGAGACGACGCTGAGCCTCAAAGACTTGTCTGTCGAAGATCACCGGCTCAAGGTGAGCGGCCTGTCCTTCGGCGTCCGCTCGGGCGAGGTGATCGGCCTGGCCGGGATGGAGGGCAGCGGTCAGGGTTTGTTCCTGCGATCGGTGGCCGGGCTGGTGCGTACGGTCGGCGGGCGGATCATCTTGCGCGGCAAAGACCTGACCGGACGTTCGTATCACGCCTTCAAACGCCAGGGCACGGCCTTCTTGCCGGCAGCGCGTTTGGAGGAAGGCCTGGCAACGGGGCTCACACTGAGCGAGCATTTCGTGCTGGCCGAGGAGCCGGGCGGCTTCTTCGTCGATTGGCGCGAGGCTCGCGGATTGGCTCAGCAGCGCATCCAGGACTTCAACATCCATGGATCGCCCGAGAGCAAGATCGAGGCGCTTTCGGGCGGGAACCAACAGCGGGCCCTGCTGGCCTTGTTGCGCGAGCCCCTGGCGCTCCTGCTTCTTGAGCACCCGACGCGCGGGCTGGACGTCGAATCGACGATCTACATCTGGTCGAAGCTGAAGGAACGCTGTCGGCAGGGCACCTCGATTGTGTTCATATCCTCGGATCTGGAGGAGATCCTTCAGTACAGCGACCGTGTGCTGGTCTTCTTCGGCGGCAAGGTGACCGGGCCACTGGAGGCCGAGGGCCTCACGAGCGAGATGCTCGGCCAGTTGATCGGAGGCAAAGACCTGCCGGAGATCAAGGCGGGGGCGCCGGCATGAGGAAGAGCCTCTGGATCAATTTCGGCTTCCAGGCCGGCGCGCTGCTCGTGGCGTTGGTGCTGACGACTCTGATCCTGGTCGCCGTGGGGGCGCCGCCCTTCCAGGCCTATGCCAGTATCCTGCGCGGCGCGTTTGGCTCGGCCAACAACCTGGAGAGCCTGCTCATCTCCTGGTCGCCGCTTCTGCTGACGACCGCCGGGGTGTTGATCACCTTCTCGGCCGGGCTGTGGAACATCGGCGTCGAAGGGCAGATGGTGCTGGGTGCGATCTTCGCCACGTGGCTGCTGCGCTCACTCCAGGAGAGCGGCACGCCGGCCGGCTTGATCATCGCCTTGGGCATCGTGGCCGGGGCGTTCGGCGGAGCGCTCTGGGCGGGGCTGGCCGGGGCACTGAAGACATTCGGCGGGGTGAACGAGATCTTCGGCGGACTGGGGCTGAACTTCGTTTCTACCGCGCTGACCATCTACCTGGTCTTCGGGCCGTGGAAGCGCCCGGGGACCGGCTCGATGTCGGGGACGCAGCCGTTCGATCGGGTGCTGTGGCTGCCGACTTTGCCGGACATGCAGCTCAGTCCCTGGGCACTGGGCATCTCCCTCCTGGCCGTCTTCGGGGTCTACATCTTGCTGCGCGGCACGCACTTCGGCCTGCGACTGAAGGCGGTTGGCAAGAACATGAAGGCCGCCTTCCTGCTGGGCGTGCCGACCTGGCAATACAACATGTTCGCCTTCCTGTTGTGCGGGGCGCTGGCCGGGGTGGCCGGTGCGATCCAGGTGACGAGCGTCTACCACCGCCTGCTGCCGAACATCTCCAACGGGTACGGCTTCCTGGGACTGCTGGTCGCCATGCTCATCAACTACCAGGCCATCTGGGCCGCGCCGGTGGCTTTCTTCTTTGCCTCGTTGAACACGGGCAGCGTACAGCTGCAGCTTCTCTACCAGCTTGACTCGTCATTCTCCGGAGTCCTGCAGAGCTTTCTGGTGCTGCTGGTCTTGCTCGGGGAGGGGGCGCGTCAGCGATTCCTGAAATCGAACTGGGGGCCGCGATGGACACGAACGCCCTCCTGACGGGGCTGGCGGGAGTCCTGGCCGCCGCGGCGCCGGTCCTGTTCGCGGTGATCGGCGAGACCATCACCGAGCGGGCCGGGATCATCAACCTGTCGATGAACGGGACCGTCCTGCTGGCCGCGGTCGGCAGCTTCGCGGTGGCCTATGAGACCGACAGCCTGGTCCTGGGTCTGTTGATGGGCGCGCTGATCGGCGCTCTGGTGGCCCTTATCGTCGCCTTCAGCAGCATCACTTTGCGGCAATCTCAGGTCGCGGTCGGTTTCGTGCTCGCCCTGGCCTGCCGCGACCTGGCCTACTTCCTGGGCGTCCCGTACATGAATCAGCCCGGTCCACGCCTCCCGGGCTGGGCCATTCCGGGGCTGAGGGACGTGCCCGTTCTCGGGCAGCTGTTCTTCCGCCAGGACATCCTCACCTATCTGAGCTACGTCCTCATCTTCCTTGCCTGGCTGTGGATCTTCCGTACCCGCCCGGGCTTGATGCTGCGCGGAATCGGGGAGCGCCCGGCAGCCGCCTTCGTGCGCGGCGCCGACGTCAATCGGCTGCGTTACTTGTACACCGTCCTGGGCGGGGCGATTATCGGGATCGCCGGGCCGGCGTATTCGCTCAACATCAAGGGCGGTTGGATGGGGACTCAATCCGGCCTGGACGGCATCGGCTGGATCGCCCTGGCGATTACGATCTTCGGCGGATGGAACCCGCTGCGGGCAGCCCTGGGCGCCTACCTGTTTGCGCTGCTGCAGTGGCTGGGCCTGGTCCTCCAATCCAGACTGCCCGGGATCCCCTCGCAGGTGCTTCAGGTGGCACCGTTCCCGCTGATGATCCTGACCCTGCTCCTCGTGAACGTGGGCAATGCCGAATGGGTCGAGCGCACGCTGGCCGGCCTGCCGGAGGGCACGCGCCGCATCATCGCCCGGCTGCTGCGCTCGCTGCGCGCCTCGCCGCCGGCGTCACTCGGCGTGCCCTTCGAGCAAGAGTGAGATCGCGTATGGGAGAGCTGGTCGGCTATCGCTGCTCGACATGCAACCGGGACTACGCGCCTGACGAGGCGACCTATACCTGCCCGGCCGACGGCGGCAACCTGGATGTGGTCCTCGATTGGACGGCGATCGGGCGGCAGACACGCCCGGCCGACATCGCCCGCTCGACGGAAGATTCGGTCTGGCGTTACCTTCCGCTGCTTCCGGTCGCTGATCCGGGACACTTCGGCACGCCGCTGCGCGCGGCCGGGTGGACGCCACTCTACGCGCCCGAACGGCTCTGCCGGGCCGCCGGCCTGCGCAACTTGTGGTTGAAGGATGACGGGCGCAATCCGACGGGTTCCTTCAAGGATCGAGCCAGCGCCATCGTGGTCGCCCGCGCGCAGCAGGTCGGGGTAGAGACCGTCGTGACAGCCTCGACCGGCAACGCCGGTGCAGCGCTGGCCGGCATGGCGGCCGCCGCCGGCCTGCCGGCCGTCATCCTGGCGCCCAATACGGCCCCGCCGGCCAAGGTGGCCCAGCTGTTGATGTTCGGCGCCAGGGTCTTCCTGGTCGAGGGGACCTATGATCAGGCCTTCGACCTCACCCTGGAGGCGGCGCAGGCGTTCGGCTGGTACTGCCGCAACACCGGCCACAACCCCTTCACCGCCGAAGGCAAGAAGACCGCCGCCTTTGAGATCTGCGAGCAATTCACGGCCGCCGTAGGCGGCGATCCGGCCGGCGGCGGAAAGTGGTCGGCACCCGACGCCGTCTTCGTCTCGGTCGGTGACGGCAACATCATCTCGGGACTGGACATCGGATTCGAGAATCTGAGGCAGCTTGGCTGGATCGACCACGTCCCCAGGCTGTTCGGAGTCCAGTCGGAGAAGTCGGCGGCGATCTACAACGCGTTCGTGGCGGGTGCGCAGAAGATCGTGCCGGTCCGGGCCACCACGCTGGCCGACAGCATCTCCGTCGATCTGCCGCGTGACGGATTGCGCGCGCTGCGGGCGGTCCGGCGCAGCGGGGGAGCCTGCCTGGCGGTCGCCGACGAAGACATCCTGGCGGCGATGCGTGTGCTGGCCCGCGAAGCGGCGGTGTTTGCCGAGCCGGCCGGGGCGGCGGCCTACGCCGGGCTGGGGCCGGCCGTCGAGCGGGGTCTGGTCTCAGCGCAGGATCGCGTGGTCGTCCTGAACACCGGCAGCGGACTCAAGGACGTCAAGTCGGCCATGCAGGCCGCCGGCGCGGCGAAAGTGATCGAGCCCAGCCTGGCGGCACTGCGGCATGCACTGGATTGATGGGCCGACGGCCAGGCCACGCTGCGGCTGGCCGGATCCGTGAGAGGCGGGTGAGCGATGGCGGAACGAGTGACCTACTCGATCGTCGCGCCGATCTACAACGAGATCGAGTCAATCAAAGTGCTGCACGAACGCGTCGGCCAGGTGATGGCCGGGCTGGGTGAGCCCTGGGAGCTGATCCTGGTTGATGACGGCAGCCGCGACGGCTCGACCGAGGCCGTCCTCGATCTGGCCGGCCTGGATGCGCGCGTCGTCCCAATCCTGTTCGCCCGCAACTTCGGCCACCAGGTGGCCGTCACCGCCGGGCTGGACAACAGCCGCGGCGAGGCCGTGATCATCATCGATGCCGACCTGCAGGATCCGCCGGAGCTGATCCCCGATCTCGCCGCCAAATGGCGCGAGGGATACGAGGTCGTCTACGCCGTCCGCACCGAACGCGAAGGCGAGTCGTGGTTCAAGAAGATGACTGCCTCGCTGTTCTATCGCCTGATCTACCGCATCACGGACGTGAAGATCCCGCTCGACACGGGCGACTTCCGCCTGCTCGACCGCCAGGTGGTCGAAGCGATGAAGCAGATGCGTGAGCGGCATCGATTCCTGCGCGGCATGGCCGCCTGGGTCGGCTTCCGCCAGACCGGCGTCCCATACAAGCGGGCCGCCCGGCGCGCCGGGGAGACCAAATACCCGTTCCGCAAGATGCTGCGTCTGGCCGTCAACGCGGTCACGGGCTTCTCGTACTTCCCGTTGCAGATCGCCACCTACCTGGGGTTCGTCTGCGCCGGGCTGAGCGCCCTGGCGATTCCGATCGTGATCGTGATGCGGCTGCTGGGCTCGCAGGCCTTCTTCGGTCAGGCGACTACGCTGCTGGCCGTGCTCTTCCTCGGGGGCGTGCAGCTGATCTGCCTGGGGATATTGGGCGAATACATCGGACGGCTGTACGATGAAGCCAAGGGCCGGCCGCTATACATCCTGCGCAAGGTGCCGCCGCGCCCGGCGCGGCGTGGCAAAGGAGCCAGACAGGCATGATCGACCTGCAGATCGACAAAGAACGCCGGCGGCGCGCCCTGCAGCGCGCCCGCGAGCGCGAGATCATCATCCCGACCTTCGCCCAGTTGAAGGATCCCGGCCTGATCCCGGAGCGGATCAAGGCAGACCTGCTCCAGGTCGGTCTGTGGGACGTCAACCCGCGCAATCTCTTCCGCATCACCTGGAAGAACGAGCCCAAGCCCAACGGCGGCGGATTCGGCCAGGTCAACTACCTGGAATTCCCCAGCAGCTTGACCGGCGTGGAGGCCCGCATCCTGGCGCCGATCGGGAAGTGGTTTCCGACCGGCTCGCACAAGGTCGGCGCGGCCTTCGGCTGCCTGGTGCCGCGCCTGGTGACCGGGCAGTTCGACCCGACGACGCAGAAGGCCGTCTGGCCGTCGACGGGCAACTACTGTCGCGGCGGCGCATATGACTCGGCCCTGCTGGCGTGTGAGTCGATCGCCATTCTGCCCGAGGGGATGAGCCGCGAACGCTTCGAGTGGCTGGCCAAGATCGCCGGCGAGGTGATCGCCACCCCCGGGAGCGAATCGAACGTCAAGGAGATCTTCGATAAGTGCTGGGAGCTGCGACGCTCCGGCCAGGATCTGATGATCTTCAACCAGTTCGATGAGTTCGGCAACTATCTGTGGCATTACGAGGTGACCGGCCACGCCATGCAGGAGATGCTCGACCGCGCGCTGGGCGCCGGCGACATCTATCGAGGCGTCGTCCTGACCACCGGTTCGGCCGGGACGATCGGCTGCGGTGACTTCCTCAAGCAGGCTTTCCCGACCAGCAAGATCGGCGCCAGCGAAGCGCTGCAGTGCCCGACCTTGCTGCTCAATGGTTTCGGCGCCCACCGCATCGAGGGCATCGGCGACAAGCACGTTCCCTGGATCCACAACATCAAGAACACCGATCTGGTCGTGGCGATCGACGATGCCGCCGTAGTCAACCTGGCTCGCCTGTTCAACGAGCCGGCTGGGCGATCCTACCTGGTGCGTCAGGGCGTCCCCGAGAAGCTCGTCAGCCGGCTCGACCTGCTCGGCTTCTCCGGGATCGCCAATCTGCTCTCGGCGATCAAGTTCGCCAAGTACTACGAATGCGGCCGCAACGACGTTGTGCTGACGGTGCTGACCGACTCGATGGAACTGTACGGCAGCCGTCTGCGGGAGATGCGCCAGGAGTTCGGCGAGTATGACGAGCCCGTCGCCGCGGCTCACTTCGCCCGCTATTTGCTCGGGCAGTCGACCGATAACCTGCTCGAGCTGCGCTACACCGACCGCCGCAGGATCCACAATCTGAAGTACTTCACCTGGGTCGAACAGCAAGGCCGCTCGTATGAGGAGATCCAGGCGCAGTGGCACCAGCCCGACTACTGGACCGGCGTCCAGAAGCAGGTGCCGGAGATCGACGCACTGATCGAGGAGTTCAACGCCGAGGCCGGCGTCGGCAAGTAGCCGGCGCGACGGCCAGCTCGAGGACGGACCAGGCGGGAGCGCCGCGCGGCGCTCCCGCTTGATGCTACAATCGATCGTGACGGCCCCGGACCGCGACCGTCGTGCCGCCGTAGGGGGGAGAGCCATGGCGGATATCCTGCCCGATGACCTCGTGCTCGTGTCCATCCTTAAGGCCCCGCGCGACCTGGAGATCGCCCGCCTGCTCGGCTGGTATCGCATCCCGCTTCGCAGCGCTCCGAAGACGATGCATGTGGATTGGCTGGCCTTCTACCTGACCGGCGCATTC